>Ga0187890_10000229_pt1 | contig 39823 bp, 29 predicted proteins | sample June2016WEW_21_1_FD_133005 | JGI IMG/M metagenome (GOLD analysis project Ga0187890, IMG submission 133005) | Peatland microbial communities from SPRUCE experiment site at the Marcell Experimental Forest, Minnesota, USA - June2016WEW_21_10 | ecosystem: Environmental > Terrestrial > Soil >... | reverse complement strand
GGCGTCGACATCGTCAAGGAGGGCATCAAAGCTGCCGCCGGCGAGGAACTGTCCTACGCGCAGTCCGACGTCGAGCTGCGCGGACACGCGATCGAGTGCCGCATCAACGCCGAGGACGCCTCCAAGAGCTTCGCCCCCGCGCCCGGCAGGATCGGCGTCTACCGCGAGCCCACCGGCCCCGGCGTGCGGGTGGACTCGGGCGTGCAGGAAGGCGGAGAGGTCTCGCCCATGTACGACCCCATGGTCGCCAAGCTGATCGTCTGGGACGCCGACCGCGAGCAGGCCACCAAGCGCATGCTGCGCGCGCTCGGTGAATTCGAGATCGAGGGGCTGAAGACGCTGATCCCGTTCCACCAGGCGCTGCTCGCCACCGAGCAGTGGGCCAACGGCGAGACCTGCAGGGACCTGCTCGAGGACAAGAAGTGGCTGAAGACGCTCGCGTTCCCCGCGCCGGCGCCTCCGTCTGGTGATGGCGGAGAGGACGAGGCAAAGGTCGAGCAGACCTACGCAGTCGAGGTCTCCGGCAGGCGCTTTGACGTGCGCGTGATCGGACCCCCGTTCGCCGGTGGTGGTGGTGGCGCGGCGATGAACGGCAGCAGCGCTGGAGCGCCGCGCAAGGCGCCCAAGCGCGGCGAGCGCAAGGCATCCAGCGGCGGTGGACCGGACACGCTGCCCTCGCCGCTGCAGGGGAACATGTGGAAGGTGCTCGTCAAGCAGGGCGACACCGTCGCCGAGGGCCAGCTGCTGTGCATCATCGAGGCCATGAAGATGGAGAACGAGATCACCGCCCACAAGGCCGGCAAGATCGTCGAGCTGCCGATCACGGAGGGGGCGCCGATCCAGGCGGGCGCGCCGATCGCGACGATCAAGAGCGCAGGCGCCGAGCCGAGCTAGAGACAGTAAGCGCGATCGCTCGGCTAGGAGCAGATCGAGCGGCGTGCATGACGGACAAACCATGGTGGTCCCTTGTTACGGGACGATCACACGGCTGGGCTGGCTGGGGCGACACTAGCGAGCCCGCAGCGTCCCGCTCCGCGCCCAGCCTGCTTTATTTGCCACTTCGATCCTCGGGTACGCTCCGGCCGTGCCGGCTTACCTTTTTCACAGCTCGCCGCGCGCAGCTCCCCGGAGGTCGCCTTGATCGAGGCCACCCACGCACGAGAAGCGCCAAGGTCATCGAGCCTGCCGTCACGTTGGAACGGTCGACCGGCACTCACTGCGTTCGTGCTCGCCTTCACGGGAACGCTCATCGTCGCCCTGACCCAGGGGCCAAAGCTCTTCTATGGCGATTCAGGCAATTACTGGGAACTGGCGAGTACCTTCACCCACAACGGCCATTTCTCGCTGCTGAACTTCGAAAGCCCCGCGCGCGGCTATGCGCTGCCCCTGATGATCTATGTGCTGCGCGCCCTCGGCGAAGGCGTCCGCTGGACCGACTCCTCTGTCGCCAAGCTCTTCAACGTCGCGCTGTTCGCGCTCATCGGGGCAGTGCTCGCTCCACGCCTCGCGCAGACCATCTGGCCACGGCAGCGTTGGAGCCTGCTACGCCGCATCGGGCTGACCGCGTTGCTGATCGTCTTCTGGAGCGGCGATCTCAGCTATCCACTGAGCGACTTCCCAGGGCTGGCCTTGGCACTGCTCGCCCTGATCGCTATCTCACGCCCCGACACGCCCGGCTGGATGCTCGTCGCCGGCGCCGCGGCCGGTCTGGTCATCGATGTGCGGGCCGCGTACGTGCCGTTCCTGCCGATGCTGCTGGTGATCGTCGCCCTGATCTGGTTCGCTCAGCGCGGCACTCAGCACGCCTCCCTCGCCCGTCGTGCGCTCTGCGTAGCTCTGCTCGCGTTCGGCTTCGCGGCAGTGTCGTTGCCGCAGTCACTGTCGGCCCATCGACATCTCGGTACGTGGAGCTTCATTCCCGGTCGGCCCGAAGATCTGGCGCGGGAACACTTCGAGATGGGTATGTACTCACAGCGTTACGACACGTTCGTGAGTCACGGTGAAGGCTACCAGGTGATCTATATCGACCACACGGGTCTGAGGATCCTAGAGGAACAGCCCCATGGTGAAATCAAGACTCTGAGTGAATACATCGGCGTGGTGATCGACCATCCCGTCGCGATGGCAGCGCTTCTAGCACGACACGTGCTCAACGGCCTCGACATGCGCTACAGCACGGTGTACGTCGAACACCTCGACTCGGGGGGGCTTCTGTGGCTGCGATTGGCCGGCTTCCTCCTGGTCTTCCTGGCGTTGGTGCGCGTGCTGTGGCCAGCCGCTCGGCGCAGCCTGGGACCGACGCGTTGGCGCTACGTGATCGCGTTGCTCCTCTGCTGCCTGACCTCGGTGTTCACTGCGATCGAGACGCGCTACATGCTGCCGGCCTGGCTGCTCGCCTACATGCTCGTGCTGGCGCCCGCGTGGCCCAGTCCGATCAATCACGACAAGGTCGGGGCGCGACGATTTCAGACCGCGGCGATCCTCGCGGTCGCCTATCTCGTTTACATGGCTGTGGTCTGGCACGTCGTCAGCGCCGCCACGGCCCGCGTGTTGAGCTGAGCACCTCCCAGCCGGCGCTCGGCGCTTCGGTCGTGGCCGACTCGAGCTTCGCCGCGCGCACGCGAAAGGACCACAGCCGGTTGGCGAGGAACGTCACGGGAGCGGCGATCAGGATCGCGAGACGCTGCGCGCTCGTCGCACGCAGCCCGAGCGCCGAGTAGAGGACGGCGAAGCTCGCGTAGTTGACCACGAAGCTGGCCGTCGCCACGACGCAGAACCGGCGCAGGTCGCTGCCAACGCCTCTCCCGCTCGGCGGAAACGCCCACACGCGAAGGAGCGCGAAGTTGAAGAGGCCGTTCAACACGAAGGCGACGCCGAGCGCCGGGTAGGGCGGCACGCCGACGTCCAGCTCGCCCGAATAGAACGCGATCGCAAGGAGATAGCCGCATCCGACGACGATCACGTAGCGCACGATCTGACCGCTGAGGCCCCTGCCGGCCGCCACACGCCGGATCTCGTCCCCGAGCCTCACGACGACGCCGATGCGTACGACGGCATGGCTCTACGTCACGGTCCCGCGAACATGCCTGCGCCTGCGACCGATCACCAGCACGCAGCCGAGCCAGGTGAGCAGCGCGAGCACGGCCGCGAGCTCCTGCAGCGGACGACCTGGCTCTTGAAAGCTAGCGACAAACTCGTAGTCACCGGGAGACAGGCGCCAGGCGCGCAGCGGCGTTCCGCTTCTGACGCTCTGCACGCTCTTCGTGTTGGCATGCCAACCTGCGATCGCGAGCTCGTTCTCGACCATCAACGTGGGCTGGGAGAGCTTGACCGAGTAGACGATCTGATCGGAACCGTAGGCGAGCGTCTGCACCTCTGGGCTGACACGCCACGTGGACGGTGCCGGCAGGTGCACCTCGCCATTGCTGCAACCGACGGTCGCACACGGAAACGTGAATGCATGCCACGGAGCGAGCAGCAGCTTCAACCAGGCTGGATTGCTTTCCGCCTGCCACAGCACCCGCTCCCGGATGGGGTCGTAATCGGTCGCGTTGTACGCGTCAGCCACCCAGCCCGAGGCGTTCACTTCCGGGATTTCCGACGCCGGAACCCGCGCCGGGCGAGTCGTCGGCAACCGCGCGAGGAGTTGAGGAAGCGCTCGCACGTATTCGTCGCGTTCACGGTAGTAGCCGAGCGCGGCCGGCGCCGCGTGCCACGGAGAGACCCTGCCCTCGAGTAAGTAGTCGTTGATCTCCCTCACCCCGTCGATCACCACGAGCACCACGAGCACGCCGACCAGCACGCGCGGCGACGGCCGTATCAGCGCGAGCGCGCCGCTCGCGGCGATCACCGCCACAACCAGCCACAGAACGCGCGTGGGCTGCGCGTAGGTGTGCGGCACGAGCAGAGCGCCGGCCACCAGCACGCCTGCCGCGAGCGCCACCGCCACCCATGGACGACGGCCTCCCATGGAGAGGCGACTCCAGGCATCGACGGAGATGACGATCAACGCAAGCGCGACCACCGCCTTGTAGTCGGAGGCTGGAAAGCGGCTCGGAAACAGGAAGCTGGCCGACGTCATCGCGCGGCCGACGAAGCCGATCCCAGGGGCCATCCCGAGCACCAGCGCCACCGCTCCGCACGCGACCAGCGGAGCCTGTCGGACCAGCGTCGGCAGGCGCGCACACGCCAGGCCGATCAGGATCGGAACCCCGATCGCCCACGTCGTGATCGTGCCTTCGAGCGTCCACGCGAAGTTGTTCAGATACAGGCCGAACACGTCCAGCGGCGAGATCGCGAACATCGCGCGGTAGGCGGCGGTCGGCTTGTCCGTGCGGAACAGTTCTCCAGCCTGTTCGGCTCGCAGGTACGGCAGCAGCACCGCCGCGCACACCGCTGCCGCGGCCACGATCGCAAGCGCGAGCGCCACGCGGTGCCGGCGCCACGTGCCCGGCGCATCGACGCGTAGGGCGACGATCAGATATGCCAGCCCGGCGAACGCGAACGAGATGATCTGCGCCGGATAGGCGCCGGTGGCGATCAGCCAGACCAGCGGCGGCAGCGTCGCCAGACGCGTCCACCGGCCGGACTCGGGTGGCGTCAGCGCCCATAGCAGCCATGGCAGGTAGGCGAATCCACGAAAGATGTCGGCGTGCTCGGCCTGCCCGTAGAAGCCGCCGAAGAACACGTACGCGACCCCGGCCAGCGCGGCCCAGATCCACGCCAGCCGGCGAGCACGTGCCAGCAGCATCACGCCGACCGCGCCGAACAGCACGTGCAAGACTTGGACGGTTGTGAGCACGCCCAGCGTGGGCGCCACACCCAGGGCACCGAGCAGCCACCACACCGGGTAGTACACCCCCGCCTGCAGATCCACGTCCGCCGGGAACCCGCTCGCCACATAAGGCGACCAGGCGAGTGGGTGGCCGCGCCCGATCGTCGCCGCCACGAACGCGGGCGTCGTCGAGTAGCTGCCCAGGAAGTCCCACGGGAAGCTCCAACCGTCGAACAGCTGCTGGCGGAATATCCACGTCGTCAGCACCGCCATCAGCGCCACTGCCAGCGATGGGGTCACGGCCCGCCGAGAGATCAGCGCTGAAGTGGGAATGCTGCGGATGCGGGTCCGAGCCTCGGTGGCCGCTCGTGACGCGGCCCTCAAGCCGGAGGACTCCACTAGCTCGCTCCCGCCGGCGGCTCGACGACTCGCTGCCGGCTCCTACCGTTGTCAGCGATCGCGGGGGCGCTGGCGACCTGCTCGAGGAACTCGTCGTAGTCGCGAATGTAGTCCGCTGGCTCATACGGATCGGATGCGAGCACGAGCAGGATCGCGTCGTGCGTGTATCGATACTGCACGCTCCACACCATCGGCGGGACGTACAGCCCGAATTGGGGATCCTCGAGCACGACTTCCTCTCGCGCGTCGCCGTCGTCCACCACTACGGCCACGCTGCCCGCCTGACACACCAGGAACTGCTTGCAAACGCGGTGCGCGTGGGCTCCGCGCACATCCTTGGACGGCACCTGCATCACGCTGAAGAAGCGTCGCGGCTCGAACGGAATGTGGCTGTCGACCTCTCCCGAGACGAGCGAGCCACGCAGATCGTCGGCACGGACGAGCCGGCGCAGTGAGACTCCGGCCACACGCAGGTGTCGCACCGGATCGCCGTCGGCGGGCGGCTCAGCGCGAGTCACACGACTGCGCCGGATGTCGTCCGTGTCGACGTAGCCGACGATGCGCGCGGGGTTGCCGACGACGATCGCAAACGGCGGGACGTCATGGGTGACCACGCTGCCGGCGCCCACCATCGCCTGTGCGCCGATCGTCAGACTCGGGAGGATCGTGCAGTTCGCGCCGAGTGAGGCGCCTCTGCGTACGACGGTGTCGGGGAGCTCGCGCCGATGCACCCTGCTGCGCGGAAACGCGTCGTTGGTAAACGCCACGTCAGGACCGATGAAGACATCGTCCTCGATCCGTATCCCGTCCCAGATCGCCACGCCGCACTTCACGGTGACGCGGTCACCAAGGGTCACGTCGTTCTCGATGAACACGCGATCGCAGATGTTGCACTCGCTACCGATCTGGGCGCCGGGCAGGACGTGCGCGAATGCCCAGATCCGCGTCCCCGCTCCGACCTTCTCGCTCTCGCAGATCCCAGCCGGGTGCGTGAAGTGGCTCATGACCGCACTCATGTCACGACCACCGGCCTCATTGATCGTCGAAGCGCTCGCTGAGCATCGCCACCGCGTGCGGGCGGCGCTTGCTGTTCTCGTAGGTGCGCCACACGTATGAGCCGACCACCCCCAGACCCGACAACGTCAGCGAGCCCATCACGAGCAGCGTCAGCATGATCGGCGCATAGCCCGCGACATGGATGCCCGCGAGTGCCCAAACGAGGAAGACCGCCACACCACCCGTCGTCGACAGGAGTACGCCTGTCACACCCACTGCGAGCAGCAGGTTGATCGGCAGGTCGGTGAACGAATAGATGCTGTCGAGCAGGTAGCGCACCTTCTTGCGCAGCGTCCAGCCGCTGCGCCCGCTGGCCCTGGGCGCCCTCTCATAGGGGATCTCCACACGCCTGTACCCGAGCCAGATCAGCAGACCCACAAGACTGCTGTTGGACTCGCGCAGTGTTTGCAGCGCGTCGCGCACCTCACGGGTGCACGCGAACACGTCGATGCCTCCGCGAGGCATCTCCGGCTGCACCCAGCGGCAATAGATCGACCAGAACCAGGAGGATCCGATGCGGCTGGCCCGCGGATCATGGCGCGCGCGCCTCACGCCCACGGCGACGTCGTACTTCCCGGTGGCAAGAGCCTCGTAGAAGCTCGTGGCCAACTCGACCGGCTCCTGCAGGTCGGCGGACATGACGACCATGCACTGGCCGCGCGCGGCCGAAAGTCCCGTCCGGATCGCAGCGAACGAGCCGAAGTTGCGCGAATGCCACAGCAGCTGGGAGCGCATCGGACTGCGGCCGAGCAGGATGCGCAGCAGCGCACCCGAGTCATCAGGCGAGCCGTCGATGACGAAGATCGCCTCCATCCGTCCCTCGAGCCGCTCGGAGACGCCCTCGAGCCTGCCGACCAGCTCGGGCAGCGTCTCCCGATTGCGGTAGACCGGAACGACGACGCTCACGAGCAACGCACCATGCGACCCTGGACCGCGACTGCTTGCGGCGAGCTCCTCGGTGGCTGTCACAGCCATTCCGCAACCTCGCTCAGGGCTGCGCAGAGGATCTCGATCTCCTCGCGCTCAAGCTCGGGAAAGCACGGCAGGGTGAGAATCTGGCCGGCTGCCTCCTCGGTCACGGGCAGCCTCACCGTCGGCGTTCCGATGATCTTCTGGCGATGGTCGGGAACCGGGTAGTGAACGGCGGTGCTCACACCCCGCGCGCGCAGTCCGTCCGCGAACGCCGCTCGGCGCTGTGTGCGAACGACCGCCAGATGCGCCACGTAGTCTCCCCCGCCATCCTGTGCCATCGCGACGGCACTCGACGCGAGCGCGTTCGCGTAGCGCCCGGCGATCTCGCGCCGGCGTCGATTCAGCTCGTCGAGCCTCGGTAGGCGCACGCGCAGCACCGCGGCCTGGATCTCATCCAGACGGGAGTTCATGCCACCGTCCTCCTCCACCCGGTACTTGACGCCCCATCCGTACTGCCTGAGCCGGCGTGCGCGCGCGGCGACCTCCTCGTCGCAGCTCACCACGGCGCCGCCATCGCCGATCGCACCCAGGTTCTTCGTCGGATAGAAGCTGAACGCAGCGGCGTCGCCGAAGCTGCCCGCGTAGCGACCGCTCGTGTGCGCGCCCACCGCCTGCGCGCAGTCCTCGACGACCGCGATCCCCCTCGAACGACAGAGATCGCAGATCGCCGCGACCGGAGCCATCTTGCCGTAGAGGTGCGTCACCACGACGATCGCCGTCCGCGGCGTCAATGCCTCCTCGATCGTTCGCGAGCTCGCGAGCAGGTCGCGCTCCTCGACATCGGCGAAACGCACGTGCATGCCGCAGCGGCGCGCCGCCAGCGCGCTGTAGCCGCCCGCGTTCGCCACGGTCACGACCTCCTGGCCGGGGCCACCTCCCAGCGCCGTGAATGCGAGCTCGAGCGCATCGGTGCCGCTGGCCACGCCCACGACGTGAGCGACGCCCAGGTAGTCACCCAGCTCGCGCTCGAACGCCGATGTCTCTTCGCCCAACACGTACCAGCCACTGCGTGTCACACGATCGACCGCCGCGGCGAGCTCTTCGTCGGCGAGGACCCCGCGGCGCAGGTCGTTGACGGGTATGGCCACGGTCGTGGACAAGCGTCCTTTGTAGGGCCGAGCTCAGCCGCTGTCAACAGAGCCGACCGGTCGGATGGGTCGTCGCCGCGACTGGCGCTCACGCTCAGTCGACCCGGCTGAGGACGGGCAGGCATTCTTCGCTGTATTACTGGCGATGCCAGCCCACATTCCCACAAGCACGTGGATCACGCCCGCAGCTGCCGGCAGGGAAAGTTGGAGACAATCCGATCGGAGACAGGCCGACCAGGCCACTCCGCGAGGCGCTCAGTGCAGACGGCGTCATCGTGTTCCATAGCCGATGACATACCAGCCGCCGGCCCGGCCGAGGCTATCGAGCACAGACGGTGAGCGCATCCACTGGATGTGACTTGCCGCCCATCCGGTCAGCGGCGTGTCTTCCGCGTGGAAATGGCGCACTGTTGTATGCACATTCACAAAGCCAGCATCACTAAGCAGCTTGCGCAGCTGACTCGCTGTGTATACACGCACGAGTGGTCGCGCTCCGATCGATGTCTGCTCGACGTTCCGCGAAAGGACGCCGGCCATGGAACGCTCCTCGAGCAGCTGCCGATGCAGCACCCCTTGCGTGAGCACCTGCGACAGCCAATAGTGAAGCGATCGCCGGTTGTAGACGATTACACGCGCCTCACCGCCGGGGACGAGCACACGACGAATCTCACGTAGCGCCGCTGGCATGTCTGGCGTGTGATGAAGCACGCCGTTACTCGACACGCGGTTGAAGCTCGCCTCACCGAACGGCATCGACTCGGCATCGCCGTCGACGATCGTGGCATCCAGCCCCATGGCGGCGAGGTGAAGGCGGGCGAGCTCCGCATGGCGCGGCGTGAGGTCGATCCCGGTCACATGCGCCCCGGCGCGCGCATAGCGCATAATGTCGATCCCCTGGCCGCAGCCGACATCGAGGACACGCAGGCCATGTGTGTGCTCGTAGTCGAGTATCTCGTCCATCCACGGCGCGTAGCCGCGCAGTCCTCTGTCGAGATCCTCCATGTGCAGACGCGATCCGGGCTCGTGCTCGCTGTCGTAGCCGCAGGGATCGGCCGTCCACTGCTCGACCGCGGCCCGCTTGGCCTCACTGGCGAGCATCAACGCACCACGGCCTGCGCGTCGCATTTGTCACAGCAGATCACGCATCGCCTCGCTTCGCACCGTTCACCAACTGTCGAAATCGGACGCTACAGACCGATGGTCGCGAGCGCAAGGAATCGGAAACAAGCCTCTATGACTGAGCGCTGTTGCGGCTGTCACACATGCCCGCGATGGGGCTAGGCTCAGGTTGCGATATGCGTGAGGTTCTGTGCGTGCATCGCGCGCTGTACCTTGTTACGGCACCTGTCATGCGGCTCGGCATTGGCGCCGCGCTCGGCCAGCGAGCGCATGTAGCCGGTGTCCTCATCGAGCACGGCGAGCGCGCGACTCCCCTCAAGTGCGGGCCCGTGCCCGGGCACGACATGCTCGGACACGGCAACGAGCGGGCGCAGTCGATCGAGCGTCGCGATGTACGCGTCGAGGTCGCCCCCGTCGTTCAGTGTCGGTATCTCAAGCGTCGAGAGGTAGTCCCCGGCCACCAGCACGCGCGCCCAGGGGATCCAGACGGCCATTCCGTCCGCGGTGTGTCCAGCTGCGGGGTGCAACTCCAACTCGAGATCGCCGATGTCGCAGCGACCGGGGACCGGCAGCGCCTGGACCGAGTCGAGCGTAAGCGGTCGGTCGCGCTCGATCAGCAGCTCTTCGTCGAAGGCGCGTAGCTCCCGCTGTGCTGCTCCGGGCGACGCCCGCAGCCGCTCGGCGGTGCTCTCGGCGCAGCCGAGCGCGACGCCCGGGAATGCGAGACGCCCGAGCAGGTGGTCCCAGTCGCCATGCGTGGCGAGCAGCCCGCTGGGAGCCGGGAACTGCGCCTGCTCGAGCAGCGTCGGCAGCGCGTCGAGCTCATCGGGGAGGACCGGCGAGTCGATCACGAACGCCTCGTCGCGCGGCTCCGCGCCGCCGGTGCGCTCCATACCGATCTCGCCATCCTCCCCGCCGCCACCGCGAACGACTATGCAGTTGACATGCAGAACCGCGCTGGTCACGACGATCACGTCGCGATGGAGCGAGACGGCGCGCACGCGCAGGGGCCGCCTAGGCGACGCCGAGGAGTTTCGCGGCCTCTTTGAGGTTGGCGACTTCGGCGGTCGGCTTCTTCTGGGAGGAGTCGAGCGTCTCCTTGTTGCGGTTGACCCAGATCACCGGCACGCGCGCTTTGACGCACGGCGCCACGTCGTGGTAGTGGCTGGCGGCGACATGGACCCAGCCGCGCTTGCCGCCCATGCGCCTCGCGCACTCGGTGAAGTGCGGCGGTTCGGGCTTGTAGGAGCGCACCTGCTGCGCGGTCACGACCAGGTCGAAGTCGATCGCGATGTGCCGGCGGGTCTGGCCCAGCAGCTTGTCGTCGATGTTCGACAGCAGGCCCAGCTTGTACTTCTTGGCAAGCTTCGCCAGCTGCACGCTGGTCTCCTTGAACGGCATCCAGCGCTGCACCGAGTCGGGCAGGAAGCCCGAGCGCGAGGGCTCCAGCTGCCACTCCAGGCGTTTGGCGATCTCGATCGCCGTGCGCCGCAGCACCTCGGCGTAGAGCTCATAGGAGCCGCTCTCGATCTCGCGCGAGATCTCGTGGAACATCGGGATCAGCACGTTGCGATCGATCTGGACGCCGTCGCGAGCGGCCTCCTTGGCGAACGCGTCGTAGATCCCGGTCTCCCAGTCGATCAGCGTGCCGTACACGTCGAACGTGACGAATGAGATGTTCTTCGGGATGGGCACCGCGCGGCATTATGCCCTGCGAGAGCCCTCCGGCGCGCTCCGCCATGCCGCGGTCGCCGATCCGGGCGCGTTCGAAGCCGATTCGGCCGCGGTGGCGCGGTGCGCGTGTCAGCGCTCTTGCGTTAGAGTCCCGCGCCGCATGGACCTGCTGGAGTACCAAGGCAAGCAGCTGTTCGCCCGCCACGGATTGAGGGTTTCCTCGGGCCAGGCGGTGACGAGCGTCGAGGACGCCGTAAAGGCGGCCGATGAAGTCGGCTATCCGGTCGTCGTCAAGGCGCAGGTGCTGATCGGCGGGCGCGGCAAGGCCGGCGGCGTCAAGCTCGCCGCCGACGAGAGCGAGGCACGCGAGCACGCGGGCAACATCCTCGGCATGGACATCAAGGGACACGTCGTGCGCACGCTGTGGATCGAGCACGCCTCCGACATCGCCTCCGAGTACTACGCCTCGGTGCTGCTCGACCGCTCCGCCAAGCAGCCGCTGGTGATGTTCAGCGTCGAGGGCGGCGTGGACATCGAAGAGGTGGCCGAGAAGACGCCCGAGAAGCTGATCCGCCATCACGTCGACGCGCTCGAGGGCCTCTCGCGCGATGAGGCGGTCAAGATCGCCACCGATGGCGGCGTCGACGCGGACGTCGTCGAGGGCGTGGCCGACGCGCTGGTGGCGCTGTACGAGGTATGGCTGCAGGAGGACGCCACTCTCGCCGAGATCAACCCGCTGATTGTCACCCCGCAGCGCGAAGTCAAGGCGCTCGACTCGAAGGTGTCGCTGGACGGCAACGCGCTGTACCGCCATCCCGAGAACCAGGGGCTCTCCGACAGCGAGAACGAAGACCCGATCGAGCGGCGCGCCAAGGAGGAGGGCGTGCAGTACGTCAAGCTCGACGGCGACATCGGCATCCTCGGCAACGGCGCCGGCCTGGTGATGTCGACGCTGGACGTGGTCGCCCAGGCAGGCGGCTCGCCCGCGAACTTCCTCGACGCCGGCGGCGGCTCGGACGCCGAGAAGATCAAGCAGGCGGTCGACCTGCTGCTCGCCAACGACGCCGTCAAGGCCGTCCTGTTCAACATCTTCGGTGGCATCACCCGTTGCGACGAGGTCGCACGCGGGCTGATCGCCGCGTTCGAGGACATCAAGCCTTCGGTCCCGTTCGTCGTGCGCCTGGACGGCACCAACGACGTCGAGGGCCGGCGACTGCTGCAGGAGGCGGCGCTGCCGAACGTGCACGCCGCCAAGACCATGAACGAGGCCGCCGAGAAGGTCGTCGCGCTAGCGGCCGGGCAGGGCGTGGGAGCGGCGGCATGACGGCCGGCATGACGTTGAGAAGCCCTCTTGTGAGTCCTGTATCACCATGGTCATACGGTGCGCGTCGTGTGAGCAATGGCGCCAGGAACAACAGCGCGATGCGGCAGGTGATCCGCTAGATGTCGGTCCTGATCGACGAGGCCACACGCCTGTGCGTGGCAGGCATAACCGGGCGCGAGGGCACCTTCCACACGCTCAACAACCGCAACTACGGCACCAACGTCGTGGGCGGGGTCACCCCCGGCAAGGGCGGCCTGGATGTCGAGGGCATCCCCGTGTTCGACACCTGGGAGCAGGCGATATCCGAGGCGCAGCCGAACACCGCGATGATCTTCGTGCCGCCGCGCTTCGCCGCCGACTCCATCCTCGAAGCCGCCGCCGCGGGCGTGGAGCTCGTGATCGCGATCACCGAGGGCATCCCCGCGCACGACGAGCTGCGCGTGTACAACACGCTCAAGCGCGACCATCCGGGGACCCGCCTGATCGGCCCCAACTGCCCGGGCATCCTCTCGCCGGGCAAGGCCAACGTCGGCATCATCCCCGCGTCTTTCTTCAAGGCCGGCAGCGTCGGCGTGGTCTCTCGCTCGGGCACGCTGACCTACCAGATCGGCAACGAGATCGCCCAGGCCGGCGTCGGCTGCAGCACGATCGTGGGCATCGGCGGCGATCCGGTCCCGGGGTCCTCCTTCGTCGATGTGCTCGAGCTGTTCGAGGCCGACGATGAGACCGAGCTGGTGGTGCTCTCCGGCGAGATCGGCGGCTCCGCCGAGGAGGAGGCCGCCGATTACATCGCCGAGCACATGAGCAAGCCCGTGGTGGCGTACATCGCCGGGTTCACCGCACCGGCGGGCAAGCAGATGGGCCACGCGGGCGCGATCGTCTCGGGCAGCGCGGGGACCGCCGCGGCGAAGGCCGGGGCACTGGAAGCAAAGGGCGTGCGCGTCGGGCGCACACCCACCGAGACGGCCAGCATCGCCGTCGAGGTGCTCGGCGGCGCGTCGCTCACAGCCTCCTGACCCAGGCACAGACGATGGCTCTGCTGGGTGGACGCCGGCACAGGTGGAGGCCGGTACGCTAGGCGACCCATGGATCAGGACGTAGCGCAGACGCTGGGCGAGCTCGAGCGCAAGCTGCTCGAGCTCGAGCGCACCCTGAGCGCGATCAGCGCCGGCGAGCAGCCGGGCGGCGCCGTCAGCGAGCCGGTCGGGCAACCGAGTCCCACACCGCAAGCGTCCTCCGCGCAGGCCTCTCCCGCGGGGTCGCACAGCTCCGGCTGGAGCAGGATCGTGGACGAGACCGTCGAGCAGTCCCAGCCGCCCGCGCCGGCGCCGGCGCGCATCCAGCCACCCGCCGGCGCGCCGTGGCCCCCGCGAGCCCCGCAGCCGCCGCTGCCGTCCTGCCCGCCGCCATCCCACGGCCCGCTGCTGCCGAAGGCGCCGCGGCCGTCCCGCGCACCGCAGCCGTCCCGCGCACCGCAGCCGCCAAGCGCGGCGGAGCTGCTGCGCTTCCGCGACCGGCTGGAGCGGGCGGCGCGCGAGCTGACCCACGACTACGACGAGTTGCTCGGACGCCTATCCTACGCCGCTGTGCCAACGACGACCGGCCCCACGATCTCCTTCGCGCGCGGCGCGCCGTCACTCGACATCATCGACGTGGACGGCCTGCGCGACGCGGCCGTGCGCGCCTTCGAGAGCGACCCCGCGGGCACGACCGCGTACGGCACCTCGGTCGGCTACCCGCGGCTGCGCAGCTGGATCGCCGACCGCCACGGCGTGGAGCCGGAGCGCGTGCTGGTGACGAACGGGTCGATGCAGGCCGACGCGTTCCTGTTCGAGCAGCTGGTGCGCTCGGGCGACGAGGTGATCGTTGAGCGACCAACGTATGACCGCACGCTGCTGTCGCTGCGAGGGCGCGGGGCGCAGGTGCACGCGGTCGAGCTGCAGCCGGACGGCATCGACACCGACGCGCTCGCCGCCCTGCTCACCAGGGGCGCCGGCGCGGCGCAGCCGACGCTCGCGCACATCATCCCCAACTTCCAGAACCCCGCCGGCTATACGCTCTCGTTCGAGAAGCGCACGCGACTGTTGCAACTGGCCGCGGACCACGGCTTCATGGTGTTCGAGGACGACCCATACGTGGAGCTGCGCTTCAGCGGCGAGACGCTGCCGACGATGCTGTCGATGGACCCAGAGCGCGTCGTGTACGCGTCGTCGTTCTCGAAGACCGTGTGCCCCGGCATCCGCGTCGGCTACCTCGTGGGCCCGCCCGAGCTGATCGCGGCGATCGCGCAGCTGGCGACGAACACGTATATCTCGCCGAACATGGTCGCCCAGTCGATCGTGTACGAGTTCTGCGCCTCCGGCGCGATCGAGCGCTCGATCGAGACCGTCAAGGTCGCGCTCGCCGAACGCGCGCGAGCGCTGGCGAACGCGCTGCGCAGCGAGCTCGCGGACGCCGAGTTCGTGGAGCCGCAGGGCGGCTACTTCATGTGGGTCACGCTGCCGGACGGCACGGACGTAAACGCTCTCTATCAGGCGGCCGCCGAGCGGGGCGTGGCGTTCGTGAAGGGCACCGACTTCCTGCTGGAGGGCGGCGAGAACACGCTGCGCCTGGCCTACTCGGGCGTCACGCCGGAGCAGATCGACACGGGCGTCGCGCGGCTCGCCGAGGCCTACCGCTCGCTCTAGGCGTAGCGGGAGAGCACGAGCAGCTTGCTGAAGAGTCGTGCGCCACATCAACCGCAGGCTGCTGTGCAACCGATAGCGAAGGCGCTAGTGCGTCAGCGCCTGCAATATCCGCCGCACGTGAGCGTCCCACGTATAGCTCTCGACCGCCGTCGCCAGGGCGGCCTCGCCGAGCCGCGTGCGCAGGGCATCGTCGTCCAGCAGCCGCACGACCGCGCTCGCCGCGGCCTGCACGTCGCCCGGGGCGGTGAGCAGGGCGGTGCGCCCGTCCTCGAGCACCTCGCCGATCTGCGCGAGATCGGACGCCACGATCGCGCGACCCAGGCCCATGTATTCGAACAGCTTCGTGGGAGAGCCGAAGAACGCCGTGCCATCGGGGTTGGGCACGTGCGGCGATACGCAGACGTCGCAGCAGGCGAGCAGCTCCACCGCACGATCATGTGCGACGACGCCCGTCAGCAGAACCCGGTCTGACAGCCCGCGCCGGTCGATGTCGGCAGCCACCTCGGCGTGCAGCGGCCCGTCGCCGATGAGCACCCAGCGCGCGGCGCGGCGACGTTGCGCGACCAGTTCGATCAGCTCGGGCAGGAGCTTCACCCCGTGCCACAGCCCGAACGTGCCCACGAAGCCGACGGTCAGCGCCCGTGGCAGGTCGAGCCGTGCGCGCCAACCGTCCGGCGTATCCGCGCGCGCGCCGGCGAGCTCCCCCACGTCGACGCCGTTGGGATTGACGAGTATCCGGCCCGGCTCGACGCCCGCTTCGACCAGCTGGTCCTTGAGCGGCTCGGATACCACCACGATCAGGGAGGCGTCGCGCAGGTTGCGCCGCTCGAGCGCGGTCAGCGTCTTGACGAGCGCCAGACGCCGCCCGCCCCAGTGGCGTCCCGCCCAGATCTCCGAGCCGTTGAACTCGAGCACGAGGGGGACGTTCAGACGGCGCGCCAACTCGAGACCCGCATAGGAGCCGAGCGCGTAGCGCTGGTAGACGAGATCGGCGGCCGTGCCCGTCGCCGCCGACACCAGCTCCTGGCTATATCCGACCAGCGTGAGCCAGTGTGCGAGCTGCAGGATGTGACGCGGCGGAACCGCCACGCAATGCGCGCTGTGCACGCCGTCCGGTTGCTCGGCGGCGAAGACGTTGACCTCGAGGCCCGCGCTTGCGAGCCCGTTGACGACGCCCGCGGTGTGCGTGGCGGCACCCCCCACCTGGGTGCCGAGCCAGCGCAGCGACGGCTCGACCCGCAGGTAGGTGACTCGTCGCACCTCTGCGAGCGGGCGCGCAGGCAGCGAGAAGCTGCTCGCCGCGACCCGCCGCGCGCGCTCGTGCCAGCGCGCGCTGCGCACGAGCTCTGCCGGAAGCGCCGTCGCAATTCCCGCCAGCGCACGAGCGCGCATCGCGCCGCGGCCGGCTTCGATCGAGCCGGTCGGTGAGCACACCTCAAAGCGACCGGCGCGACTGAGTGAGGCAAGCAGCAGCGCGCCGGTTTGAACGCCATTCAATCTCGAGTCATCGCGCAGCACCCGTAGCTCACTGAGTTGTGGATCGCGCAGCAGCCGTCGCAGTTGCAGGGGACTGCCCACCTTCTCGCCGAGCTCGGCGAGCGTGACGACCTTCTCATCCCGGCCAGCCGCGATCGTCGGCCCTCTGAACGTGAGATCGACGGTAAGGCGCATCCGGGGGTGAAACTATATGAGCGGTGAAGCGCCTGCTGCTGGTCACACACCGCTCGATTGACCAGGACGGCGGACCCGCCGCCCGCTGGCGAGCCTTCGTGCGCTACCTCCCCGAGTACGGTTGGGAGGTCGACGTGCTCAGCGCCGCCGAGCACGCCGGCGCCTCGGAGTTCGACGCCGGCGCATCGCGCGCCGTGGCGAGGCGCGCTGCGGCGATGGCGCAGATCGGGCGGCGCAGCGAGCCGCTGTTCCAGTACGCGGGCGTGCGCCCCGACGCTGTGCCTCTTTCGCTGCTGTGGGTGCCTCGCGGGGCGCTGCTCGTCCGCCGGCGAATCGACGAGCGCGACCCAGACGCGGTGCTGGCGAGCGGGCCGCCGATCGCCGGGCCACTGGCTGCACGCCTCGGCATTCGACCGCGCGTGCCGTTGATCGTGGAGCTACGCGACCTGTGGGCCGGGAGTCCTGCATTCGACGCCGGCGGTGGGGTGCTTTCGAGCGTCGAGGACTGGCTGCTGCGCAAGGCGCGGTACGTGGTCGCCTGCACACCGGAGGCTGTCTCTGACTTGCGGCTGCGTCACCCGAACCTCGACGAGCGCGTGGTGGAGATCTCCAACGGGTTCGACCCGGAGATCAACGCGATGGTGGTCCTGGGTGCAAACGTCGGCCACGAGCGCGACGATCGATCACGTCGAATCCTCACGCTCCTGCACTCCGGCACACTCACCCCGGCGCGCCCGATCACGCCAGTCGTGAAGGCACTCGGAGATCGACGCGTGGCAGGGAGCTTCCGTCTGGTGCTGCATGGATACCTGTCGCCTGCGACACGCGCCGAGGTCGAGCGCGCCACGCAGGAGGGCAAGGTGCCGATCGAGGTGCTCGCGCCGTCTCCCTGGAAGGAGGCGGTCGCGCGGATCGCCGACGCCGACGCGTGCCTGATCACCCAGGCCCGCGCCGCCGGGGACGAGACGGCCGTCGCGAGCAAGATCTACGAGTACCTGGCGCTGGGGAAGCCCGTGCTGTGCGTGACCGACGGCGGCGCCAGCGAGGCGCTTCTGCGCCGCCTGGACGCTGACGAGCTGTGCGCTCGACTGGATTCGCCTGAGACGATCGTCGCGGCACTGCTGCGCTTGCGCGACGGCGATCCCCGCATGCCGCCACCTGCACGACTAGAGCCCTACAGCCGCCGCGCGCTCGCCGCTCAGATGGCGACGCTGCTCGACGCCGCTGCCGGCGGTTGAGCGCCCACAGCGGCGGTCGGGGCCGAGACTGCTCGCCGGGCAGAGATCGCTCGCCGCGTCTCTGACTTGGCGAGGACGTCCACGATCCGCTCCGCGGCGTGACCGTCCCAGAGTGGGGGAACCTGATGCGAGCGCGCACGCACCGCAGCGAGCAGCTCGGGTGCGTCGCGAATGCGCGCGGGCGCCAGCCCGAGCAGCAGGTTCGTGCCCATGCTCTGCGTGATCGGCCGCTCGGTGTTGTCCCGGAGGGTCAGGCACGGAACCCCCAGGAACGTGGTCTCCTCCTGGATCCCACCGGAATCCGTCAGCACACCCGCGGCGCCGGCGATCAGAGCGAGAAACTCGAGATAGCCGATCGGTTCGAGCATCGCGAGACCCGGCGCGTCGACCAGCGTCGGATCCTCGACGGCCAGCCGAGCGCGGGTGCGGGGATGCACGGGAAAGACGATCGGCATCTGACCCGCAAGCGCGCGCAGCGCGTCGGCCGCGACCCGCAGCAGCGGCCCGTCCACCAGCGCGGGACGGTGGAGCGTGACGACCAGGTACTCGCCCACTTTGAGACCGTGCCGAGCCGGCGCGTTGAGTGCGTCGATTCGCTCGCGCATCCTCACCAGCGTGTCGATCATCGTGTTTCCGACATAGTGGATCTGCTGCTCGTCACGACCCTCGGCGAGCAGGTGCTCCCGTGCCTCGGGCGAGTGTGTGAACAATGTCTCTGACACTGCATCCGTCATCACGCGGTTGATCTCCTCGGGCATCGTGCGGTCGAAGGAGCGCAGGCCGGCCTCCACATGGGCCACGGCCAGACCGAGCTTCACCGCTACCAACGAAGCCGCGAGCGTCGAGTTGACGTCACCCGGAACCAGCACGACGTCGGGTCGCTCCGCGAGCAACACCGGCTCCAGTCGCTCCATCACGGCGGCGGTCTGACGCGCGTGCGTGCCCGATCCCACATTCAGACGATGCTCGGGCTCCCCCACCCCGAGCTCGTCGAGGAAGATCTCCGACATCCCCGCGTCGTAGTGCTGCCCGGTGTGCACCAGCACATGCTCGAACTCCTCTCCGCGCCGCTCCAGCGCGCTGACGATCGGCGCCACCTTCATGAAGTTGGGTCGTGTGCCGACGACCGAGAGGATCTTGCGCTTGTCACCCATGCGGGTGCGGATCATAGGAGAGCGCCCTCGCTTCGCCAAAGTGGCAATAAGCTCTCCGCGACCATGCTCACCGACTTAGCCTCCGCTCACCGATGAAGCAGGTGGTACTGCGCAACGGCCAGCCGCTGGTCAGCGAAGTGCCGGCCCCGGCACCGCAGGCCGGCCGCGTGCTCATCGCCAACGCGGCGTCGGTGATCTCCAGCGGAACGGAGCGCGCGGCCGTCGCCGACGGCGGCGGGTCACTGCCGATGCGGGCGGTGCGCAATCCAGACCTGGTGGCGCTCACGCTGCGACACGCGCGCGAGCACGGCGTCCGCGAGACGGTCGGACTGGTGCGCAACGCCGTCTCCAGCGACACGCCGCTCGGCTATGCGGCGGCGGGCACGGTGCTCGACACCGGCGGGCTCGGCGACTTCTCCGTCGGCCAGGCGGTCGCATGCGCGGGCGCCGGTCGCGCCAACCACGCCGAGGTGGTTTCGATCCCCGGAAATCTCGTCGCGCCCGTGCCGCAGGGCGTGTCGCTGCGCGACGCCGCGTTCACAACGCTCGGCGCGATCGCCATGCAGGGCGTGCGCCGCGCCGAGGCGACGTTGGGTGAGCGCATCGTGGTCATCGGCCTCGGCCTGCTCGGGCTGCTCACCGTGCAGATCCTGCGCGCGGCCGGCTGCGTGGTGCTGGGGATCGAGCCGGACGCTTCGCGTCGTGAGCTCGGCATCCAGCTGGGGGCAGAGGGCGCGCTCTCGCCCGAGGACGCCGTCGCAGTGGTGCGGGAGTGGACCGGCGGGATGGGAGCGGATACGGTGATCGTCACCGCCGCCACGACCTCGAGTGCGGTCGTCAACGACGCCGTGGCAATGCTTCGCCGCAAGGGTCGCGTCGTCCCGCTGGGCGATGTCGGGCTGGCATTCGATCGAGCGGGGCTCTACCAGCGCGAGGCGGACGTGCTGATCTCGACGTCATACGGGCCGGGGCGCTATGACCCGATCTACGAGGAGGCTGGCGTCGACTACCCGCTCGCATATGTGCGGTGGACCGAGAATCGCAACATGGGGGAGTTCCTGCGGCTGCTCGCGGCGCGAACGGTGACGGTCGAGCCGCTGATCGGGCTCGAGCTGCCTGTCGAGCGCGCCGTCGACGCGTATGCGGCGCTGCGTTCGCAGCCACCGCCGCTCGCGGCGGTGCTGCGCTACCCGAATGCCCGCGAGCGCACGACGGGCGCGCCCGAGTCGGTGCGCGTGGCGGGCGCTCCTCGCCGCGCGCAGTCCGCCGAGTCGCATCTGGTCCGTGTCGGCGTGGTCGGACCCGGCTCGTTCGTGCGCGCCACGCACCTGCCCAGCCTGCGGGCGGATGGGGCGGCTCCGATCGTGGCCGTGGCGGCGCGCCGCGGGACCGTCGCCACGGACGTCGCACGCGCGGCGGGGGGAGACGTCGAGGCGGTCACCGACTGGCGCCTGGTGGTCGAGCGCGCGGACGTCGACCTGGTGCTGATCGGCACTCGCCACGACTCGCACGCCGAGATCGCCGCGGCCGCGCTGCGCGCCGGAAAGGCTGTGTTCGTCGAGAAGCCGCTCGGCCTGACACGCGAGCAGATCGACGAGGTGTGGGAGGCTGGTGGTGGCGATGACGCCAGGCTGGCGATCGGCTTCAACCGTCCGCTCGCGCCACTGTCGCGACGGCTGCACGCGGAGCTGGCGCAGTCGAGCGGGCCGCTGCAGGTCGTGATCCGCGTCAATGCGCCGCTGCCGGCCGAGCACTGGCTCAACGATCCCGATCAGGGCGGCGGTCGCATCCTCGGCGAGGGCTGCCACTTCCTCGACTACGCCAACTGGCTGTGCGGTGTGCCGCTGAGCGTCAGCGGCGCGGCGGCGCGGGAGTCCGCGAGCGTGCACACGGTGCAGAGCGCGAGCATCACGATCAGCTACGAGAACGGATCGGTGGCGAGCCTGCACTACTCGGGGCTGGGCGCGCCGAGCATGCCCAAGGAGCGCATCGAGGTGCTCGCCGGCGGCCGTGCGTGGGTGCTCGACGACTTCCAGCGTCTGAGCACCTTCGACGGTGCCGGCTCGCGGACGGTGGAGAAGGGCCGCGGCGACAAGGGGCACGCGGCGCTGATGGCGCGAGTGCTGGCAGCCTGCCGCGGACAGGATCGGTTCCTGCCGGGCCTGCGTGCGGCCTACCTGGCACAGAGCGTCGCTCTGGACGCGCTCGAGGCGATCGGCTCCGCGACCACACGCGCTGTGTCACGGCCGCCGGAGAATGCGCCGCGCGGCTGAATAACCACGCGTCAGGGCGCGGTAGTGCGGCTGCGCGGCATGCTCAGCCCACCGGGCCAGCACGAAATGGCGCGCGCCGCGCGGTCGGCTGCGCACCGCGACGGCCATCACCCGTCCGTACCAGAACGACGTGGCGAAGAGGTCGCAGCGCCGCACGCTGTACACGGCGTCGCGCTCGCGATCGACTCCGTCCGCCAGTGTCGGGCGGTCGATCAGCGCCTGCAGTGTGCACGGAAATCGCACGTTGGCCATCGGATCGAGCACATGGACCGAGTGGTCGGCGAGCGCCAGCTCGATGACCTCGTGCCTGGCTTCGAGTCGCGGTCCGCATCCGCACGGATGGTCGCGCGCGAGCATGCTGACCCAGCGGGGCGCGTAGCCCTCGCGCGCGAGCGCCTCCCCGAGCACCAGCGTCATTCCGGCACTGTCGGCGTGACCGCCGTGCAGCACCTCGGCAGGATCCGAGCTCGCTGGCGAGCAGCTCAGATCGAGGCGCTCGTGGGTCCAGCGCCGCAGGGCGTCGACCCGCTCGATCGGCGCGAGCGGCGCCGCACGCCGCCAGGCTCGCACGTAGAGCATGCGATCCGCGGACGGCGGATAGGGAGCCGCGCCGAGCCGGTAGGTGTCGGTCTCCTCGATGCTCACGTCGATGAACCCGGCGTGGCGCAGGCGCTCTTCGACGTCGGCGGCGGTCGTCTTCCACGTGTGCTCGACGCTGATGCGTCGCGTGTCAGTGGCGTCTGGTCTGATCGCGGCGACGAGCAGCCCGCCATCGGCAAGCGCGCGCCGCACCTCGGACAGCGTGGCATCGACGTCGAGCGCGCTTGTCAGCGAGTTCTCGGCGTAGACGCAATCGAATGTGCCATCCGCAAATGGCAGGCTGCAGAGATCGGCGGCTGCGAAGTCGCCGAGGTCGAGCACGCGCGTGCGGTCGAGCGGGATCATCGCCTGCAGGCGATGTGACTGCGCCTCGTCGTGCCCAGCGCGCCTACGCAAGCCGAGATCCTGTTCGCGCAGCTCGCCGGCGGCTTCGAGCGTCAGCGTGCGCTCGAGTTGCTCGCGAGCGATCCGCGCCATGTCGGCGAGGCGGACGATCTCGACTCCGGCCTCACGGAGCGCGCCGAGCTGGTCGCGAATCGCAGCTATGTCCAGGTCACCCTTCGAGTGGCCGACCGCGACGTAGAAGTCGTCTTCGACGGGCCTCTGGCGCGGGTACGCGACGAGGGCGTCCGCGGCTTGGCGCGGCAGCAGTCGGTTGATCGCGCGGCGGCGGCGACCCACGAGGCCATACGCGAAGCCGGCGACGCCCCGCGCCTTGGCGATCGCCCGCGCCGTCTCTGTGCTCGGGCCGGCCGTCCGCTCGGCCTCGATCCTGGCCAGGAGCCGGTCGCCGAAGCGGCCGCCCTCCGCCATGTCGAACGTCCAGCGGTCGTTGCGCCTGAAGGTGGCCACCGGCAGCTCGACGATCCCGCGCTCGGCGGGCGGAGCGTTGAGCTGCGGGTCCGCGCGACTCGCGAACCACGGCTGGTGGGTGTCGAACGGACGGCTGTAGTCGTGGTAGGTGCCGGGTTCGCCGCCGCCGTGATAGACGGATGAGTCGCACAACATGTCGTTGGCGCGCAGCGCCTCGGCGACGCGTCTGAACGGCTGCGCCTCATAGCCGCCCGCGCGGAACGCGACCGCCTCGTAGGACGGGTCGACCGGCTTGATGGCCTGCTCGAGCGTCTGCTTCAGGCGCCCGATCAGGCCGACGAGGTCGGGGTGGTCGTCGGCGCGCGTGAGCAGCTCGTTCCAGCGATAGCGCCCAGCCTCTGGGTGCGCGCCCAGCTCCGGCAGCCAGTTCGGGTGCAGGTGCATCTGGACGTCATGGCCGCGCTGGATGGCGTCCCGCCACTGCGCCTCCATGCGAGCGGCCAGTTGGGGCTCGTGCTCGCGCAGGTAGGCGTGCTCGCCGAGCTCGGCGAAGATCGTCAGGCGTGCGCCCTCGGCGTCGCAGGCGTCCAGCAGCGCATCTGTGGGCGCGAAGACGTCCGCGTCCCAGTCGATCCGGCGCCCGGCCGGTATTGGCTGCCACGTCTCGTAGTCGAGCGTGAGTGCGGCGAGTCGCCGGCGTGGGCGGGCCAGCAGCATCAGGTGCTCGCTGTCGAGCAGCTCCGCCTGCTCGATCACGAACTCGCGCTCGACGAGCGTGCGCAGCTCCTGCGGGGTCGTGTACTCGCGACCGCCGGGGCTGTACGCGGCGACGAACGCGAAGCCGTCCCGATTCAGGTGCTCGGCGATCCATCGCAGCGAGGTGCGCCTGCCGGCCTCGTCGACGTAGTAGATGACGTCGCTGAAGATGATCGCGTCGAAACGCTGACGGTCCGCGTCGGTGCGCTCGAGCGCGTCGATTGATCCCTGCTCGAAGCTGATGAACGGATAGCGCTCGACGCCGTCGGCGATCGCGTCGGCGCTGAGCTCGATCCCGTGCAGGCGGTCGAAGTCAGAACGCAGGCGCGCGAGCATCGACCCGAACCCGCAGCCTACGTCCAGGACGCTGCCGCGCGCGCACACGCGAGCCTTGATCGAGTCGACGTAGAGGTCGTACCGTGCCGAGTCGGCCTCGCCGATGCCCCACGGGTCCTCTTCGGCGGCGTACATCCCCTGGCAGTCGAGCCGGGCCCTCATGCGGCAGCGGTCATGGACGCGGGTTGCCGTCGGCCATTGGGGCAACGTAGCGTCTGCCGCAGCCGCGTCCCGTCCCGGCTCGCCCGGATGCCGCGTCGGCCGTTGATCGCGGGCGGCTGTTGAGCGCCGATGTCTCTGATTCCTGGCAGCGGGTGCTAGGGGCGCCGCAGGGCGAGGCGCACGATCGAGCTCGCGCCGGCGATAGTCGGGCGCAGCGGCGACCAGCTCCCGAGGTCTCGGGCGAACAGCCACAGGTGCAGAACCAGCACCAGCGCATAGGCGAGCGAGGAGGCGAGCGAGGCGATGTAGGTCCCGTGGTGCGGGAGCAGAGTCAGGTCGAGCGCCAGGTTGAGCGCCAGGCCCGGTATCCACACGAGGATCAGCGCGCGTGGCATCCCTTGAGCGGCGAAGTAGTAGGCGATCACGTTGAGCAGCCCGAGACAGTAGACGCCGGGAAGCAGCCACAGGAGCAGTGCGATCGCCGGGTGGTAGGCATGCCCGAACAGCAACGTGATCGCGGGACCGGCCAGCAGCGCGGCGAGTCCACAGACGATGAGGTATCCGGCCGCCACCAGGTGGAACACGCTGACGCTCACCTCACGGTCGGCGGACCCGCGGGCCAGGCGCGCGAACAGGTTGATGCACACCGCCGCGGGCAGCAGCTCGAGCGCGTCGGCGACTGCCACAGCGATCGAGTACTGGCCAGCCGCCTGGGCGCCCTGGATGCCGTTGACGAGCAGCAGATCGACGCGGATCAGCAGATAGCCGAGCAGCGTGACCGCGTACGCGCGCGCGCCGTAGCCGATCATGCGTCGCGCCAACGCCCGGCTCGGTGGCCTCAGGAGGCGGTCGTGGCCCCGCATCGCCGACACGTATACGAGCAACGCCAGCACCTGGGGGCCGACCAGCAGCGACAGCGCGAGCACGACGCCGCCGCCGGCGAGCGGCAGGACGATGGCCACCAGCAGGACGCTCGTCAGCCCGACCCCGACTTCGACTCCGTTGTAGAGCACCGTGCGCCCCTCGGCGAGCAGGATGCTCTGCAGGAAGACCGCGCCGAGCATGATCGGCACGGCGGGCATCGTGACCAGCAACTCGGGCCAGCTGACGTCCTCCAGCGCAGCCGGCGCGACCAGCTTCACGGCTACTCCGACAGCGGCCATCAGCGGGCCGAGAAGTCCCGCGAACCACAGCGAGTTGCCCGCGATGCGCGCCCGCAGGTGCGGCTCGCGCGCGACGAAGTATGGGTTGGCCGAGACGATCCCAAACGTCCCAAACTGGACGAGCAGCGTGAGGAGCGCGAGAACCGATGCCAGCGACCCGCGGCCGGCAGGTCCGAGCAAGCGAGCGACGATCACCGTAGTCGCCGCGCCGAAGACGATTACGCACAGCTTCGCGGCGATCATCAGCAGCACGTCGCCGCGCAGCCCACGCTCAACCGGGGATCGGACGACCGCCGCCACCGGGACGTGGCGCGACGGGTCCTCGACGCTCACATGCACCTACCGAATCTTCGGTAAGCCTGCACTTGATCCGTGCGAAGCGGCCACCATGATCAGCTCGCGCGTGCGTGGAAACAGGTAGGTGGGCCAAAGCTCCATGACGAGGGCATACAGCCGTCCGATCCAGGCCCCGCGCCTGAGGCTCGGCGAGTAGTTGTAGAGCGCGGTCTCGCGTACCATCATCCCGGTCCACTGGACAAGCTGCGCCAGCTCTGAGGCTGTGTATTCCCGGTGGTGGCCTACGTAGGGCGTCTCGCTGAGGTAGAGCGTCTCGAGATCGGGGTGAACCGTGTGCCCGAAGAGCAGGCGGCGTCGCCAGTGGAAGCAGGCGATGTTCGGCACCTCCACCACGAGCAGGCCATCTGCGGCGGTGCAGCTCCGTAGATTGTCCAGCAGCTGCTTGGGAGAGTCGGGCAGATGCTCGATCATCGCCATATTGGTGACGAGCGCATATCGAGGCGGCTCGCCGGCGAGCCTGGCGGTGAAGTCGACATCCCAGATCTTCACGCCGGAGGCCGCCAGGTACTCGGCGAGATCGTCCAGTGCGCCGTGGTAGTACCCGTATTGCTCGACGAGCGTGACTTGGATGCCGAGGCGCGCCAGCGTCAACGGGTAGGCGCCGAGAAAGCCCCCTACCTCCAGAGCGTGAAGAGCGGCGAGATCGACGTCCAGATGAGTGTTGACGAGTCGCACCAGCTGGTCGTAACGTGCGATCGAGGCCCGGAGATACAGGTCGAGATCGTGGTTGGCGGGTAGCAGGGCGGCGTCGTGCCTGGCGATCACGGTCTGGCGCTCCGGTGTTATGAACCGCATCACGTCCTCGACCGCTTGACGATACGTATCCCGGAATGCGGCCCGCTCGATCAGCGGCACCGCCGCGCGCTCGCTGCTCATGGCGCGGACCTTATAACAAGCATCTCACCGAAATCGCGGGTTCGGCGATGGCCGGGACATTGTGAGTTCCAGACTATGATGGCGCGCTCCGCGCGGGCGCATTCCAGCGATCATCCCCGACCCCCGGGCGCGAACACGGAAATGTGCGGCATTTGCGGAGTCATCGGTTTCAACGACAGCTTCGCCTGCGAGGAACGGGTGATCGTGGCCATGCGCGACACGATGACGCATCGCGGTCCGGACGACGCGGGGGCGTGGGTCTCACCGTCTGCGCCTGTCGCCCTCGGGCACCGCCGGCTGTCGATCGTCGATGTTTCTCACTCTGGCCATCAGCCGATGAGCAATGAGGACGGAAGCGTGTGGGTCACCTTCAACGGTGAGATCTACAACCATGACGCGCTTCGCGCGGAGCTGGAGACACGGGGCCACAGCTATCGCTCTCGTTGCGACACCGAGACGATCGTCCACCTTTACGAGGAGGAAGGCCGGCATTGCGTGGAGCGTCTCGACGGCATGTTTGCGATCGCGGTTTGGGACGAGCGCCGCCGCGAGCTGTTCCTCGCTCGCGATCGGCTCGGGAAGAAGCCGCTGTATTGGACGAGGACGCCTGCGGGCCTGGCCTTCGCATCGGAGATCAAGGCACTGCTCCGCCATCCGGCGGTCTGCGCCGACCTCGACGTCGACGCGTTCCACGACTACCTGACGTTCGTGTGTACGCCCGCTCCGTCCACCATGTTCGCCGGCATCAGCAAGATGTCGCCCGCCGAACGGATCACCGTGGGCGTAGACGGAAACATTCACAGTGAAATCTATTGGACACCGATGTCCTCGCAGGCGGCCGAGGAGATCGCCGGCCACAACGAGGATGAGCTCGGCGAGCGACTGCTCGAGCTGCTGCGCGCCTCGATCGCCAAGCGCATGATGAGCGACGTGCCGTTCGGCGTGTTCCTCTCCGGAGGCGTGGACAGCTCCACCAATGTGGCGCTGATGTCAGAGTTGATGTCTGAGCCCGTGAGGACGTTCTCGGTCGCATTTCACGAGCAGGAGCGCTACAACGAGCTCGAGTACGCGAGGAAGATCGCGCGGCGCTTCGGCACCGATCACCACGAGGTGGTGATCGACGCCGATGACCTCGTGTCGTTCCTGCCGGAGATGGTTCACCACCAGGACGAGCCGATCGCGGACTGGGTGTGCGTGCCGCTGTACTACGTCTCGAAGCTGGCGCGCGACTCGGGGACGATCGTGGTGCAGGTCGGCGAGGGCTCGGACGAGCTGTTTCACGGTTATCAGAACTACATCGACGCCGTCACCCGCCGCCGACGTTACTGGGAGCCGTTTCAACACGCACCGGCGCCGCTGCGCAACCTCATCGCGGGCTCGGCGGTCGAGCTCGCGCGGCACACGGGCCGCGGCCTGCTCCACGCCCAGTACGTCGCCGACGCCGCGGCCGGGCGCCAGCCGTTCTGGGGTGGGGCGATCTGCTACACGGGCGAGCTCAAGCGTGAGATCCTCGCCGGCAACGGCAGCCGCCCGGATGCCTACCGTGTGGTGCAGCGTCTGTGGGATGAGGCCGAGCACGACTGTCCCGGCGCCGACCTGCTGCAGAAGATGACCTACCTGGAGTTGAAGCAGCGACTTGCCGAGCTGCTGCTCATGCGCGTGGACAAGATGACGATGGCGACGTCCGTGGAGGCGCGCGTGCCGTTCCTGGACTATCAGCTGGTCGAGTTCGCGCTCGCGCTGCCTATGGACATGAAGGTCCGGGGTGGCATCGGCAAGTGGCTGCTGAAGCGGACGGTCGACGGGTTGCTGCCGAGTGAGATCGTCCATCGCGCCAAGCAGGGCTTCGGAGCTCCCGTGGCGGAGTGGTTCCGTGGCGATCTGGGGCGACGAGCCCAGCACGAGATCCGCGCCTCGTCGCTGGCCGAGCGTGGGCTGCTCGACTACGCGCGAATCGACGATCTGTGGAAGGCGCACCGTCATGGCCGGGCGGACTGGAGCTTTCAGCTTTGGAATCTCTACAACGTCAGCGCGTGGCACGATCATTGGGTGGCCGGTCGCTCGTGAGCGGATCGGGCGGCTCGTCGCGCGGAGTGCTCGCCTGGGGTCTACTGTGGGCCTCGATCGGAGCACTGGCGCTCTACTTCCTCGCTCCCAACCCGTGGCCGGTCCAGGGCTCGCGCATACCCGAACTGCAGGCCTCGTTGGCCGTGCTCAACCACGGCGGCCCGGCGCTGTTGGGATATCGGGCGGGCACTCACACGCCCTACGCGGTCGGCTATGCCCAGGATCAGGGGATCTACCTGATCGTGCCTGTGCTCAGCCACTGGCTCGGGGAGTCGAACCCGATCGCGATGCTGCGCTGGTTGTGGCTCGCGGCCTGGAGCTCGACGCTGCTGTTCAGCGCCGCCGCCTTCCGGTCGCTCTTCCGGTCTACGTGGGCCGCGCTGGTCGCATCGCCGGCGCTGCTCGTGTGCATCGTGTCGTTCGGCTTCGGCGACGTCTACTGGGTCGCGGCCTGGATCGTCGTGACGTTTGTGCCCGTGCTGATCCTGCTGACGCGCAACCGGCCGCGGCGAGCGTGGCTGATGCTGATGGCGATCGCGTTCGCCGCGGGCGTGGTCACGACGATCCGCGCCGACGCAGGGCTTCCCGTGGCGCTGGCGGCGGCCGCCGCGGCGGCGCTGGTCGCGAGGCGCTGGCCGCTACGCGTCTTGATGATCGCGGCCGTGGCAGTGGCCTATCTCGCCCCGACGTCGATCGTGCTGCCAGCAGTCCGCGAGCATCGCGACCATCGTGTCGGCGTGAACCTGAGTGCAAGCGAGCCCACGTCCCATCCCCTCTGGCACTCGCTCTACATCGGGCTCGGCTACACATCCAACAGCTATGGCATCCACTATCTCGACGGCTACGGGATCGCCGCCGCGCACGAGCTCGACCCCGGTGCGGGCTTCCTGACACCCGCCTACCAGCGCGCGCTGCACAAGCAGGTCGACGCCCTGCTTGAGCACGCTCCCGGGTTCGTTGCGACCGCGGAGGCCCAGAAGGCTGTCGTCGAGCTGTTCCTCGCGGCGCCGTACATCGTCCTGCTCGCACTCCTGCTCCCAGCGGCCCTGATCGCACCCGGTCCGGTGGGGCTTCGATGGTCGGAGTTGGCACTGTTCCTGCCGGCGCTGGCCATCGGTGCGCTCCCGGCGATCGTGGCCGTCCCGTTCCGCGACTACGCGCTGACCCTGCTCGGGTCTCTCGGTGTGATCGGCCTGCTGGCGATCGGCTCGGCGGCGGCACACGCGCAGGCCAACTCGCTCGCGCCGGCTGCGGCCGGCGGCCGGTCAAGATCGGGGGCAACGAGGACGCTGCGCAGCCTCGCGGGCACCTGGCCGGTGAGACTGATGCTGCTGGTGCTGCTTCTGACGGTGGCGATCCTCGCACCTGTAGCTCTGTTCGCGCGCCATCTGGAAGCCGAGCACGATCGTTGGGAAAGCAGCAGGCGCAGCCCCCCCACCGTCGTGCTCGCCACCGCCCCCGCGGGCAGACCGCAGGCACGCGCGTGAGCTCCCTGCGCACAGGTCTCGTCAAGTGGAGACGGCTGGGGCCGCTCAGGGGAACCGCTGCCGCCGCTAGCCTCGCCCAAGGGAAGCTGCGCGCATCCTTGCGTCGCCGGCAGCTGCAGATGCGGCCACTTCGCCTCGCCCCCGGGACCCTTGCGCGCGCGCTCGCCGACACCGATCCGGCACGCGCGCTGCGTGAGCGCGCGCTGCCGGCTCTGCCGACGGTCGCCGCATGGGAGCGAGAGCTCGATGAGCTTGACAACGACGCGCGCGCACATCTACTCGAGCAAGCGGAGCAGATCCTCGCGCATCGCTTCGACCTGCTCGGCTCCGGCCCGACCGAGCTCGGCGCGAGAATCGACTGGCAGCGCGATTTCAAGTCCGGGCGCCGCTGGCCGGACGCCCACATCTCGCTGGTTCCGACGGTGCTCGGAGGCAGCTCGGACATCAAGGTTCCGTGGGAGCTGGCGCGCTGCCAACACCTGCCGCTGCTGTCCGCCGCCCATCGCATCAGCGGCGACCGCCGCTTTCTGGACGAGCTTGGAGCTCAGCTGAGCTCGTTCACAGCGGCCAACCCAGTGGAGTTCGGCGCGCCCTGGTCGTGCACGATGGACGTCGCCATCCGGGCGGCGAACTGGCTTGCCGCGCTGTGCCTGGCGATGCCGGCGGCAAGCCAGTCGCCCTGGCTGGAGCCGGCGCTCGCCAGCCTGCTGTTGCACTGCCGCTTCATCCGCGGCCACCTGGAGTGGGGCGAGGTGCGCGGAAACCACTACCTCTCGGATGTGGTCGGCCTGCTCGTCGCCTGCGCGCCGTTCTCCGGCAGCGCTGAGGGGCGCGCGTGGGCTAGCTGGGCGACGCACGAGCTCGAGCGCGAGATGGCTCACCAGGTGCGCCGCGACGGCTGCGATCACGAGGCCTCGATCTCCTATCACCGGCTGGTCAGCGAGCTGTTCGTGTGCGGCACTCAGGCTGCCGACGCGCTCTGCCCGGACACGCTGTCGAGCGGCTACCGCGAGCGCCTGGAGCAGATGCTGGACTTCGTGTCCGACTACACGCGTCCGGACGGCCTGGCCCCCCAGATCGGCGACGCCGACGACGGACGCTTCCTGCCACTTGGCTGCTACGGAGCCGATCCGCGCGATCATCGCCATCTATACGCGCAGGCTGGGCGACGCTGGCGCTCAGGCCACAGCCACGCCGCCTACCCGCACGGAGGCTGGTACGTGATGCGACATGGGCAGCTGTGGACGATCGTGCGCTGCGGCGACGTCGGGCTCGGCGGAATCGGCGCTCATGCGCACAACGATCAGCTCTCCTTCGAGCTGGCCTTCGGCGAGCAGGCGCTGGTCGTCGACCCGGGCTCCTACCTGTACACGGCGGACGCTCACGCGCGCAACGAATTCCGCTCGACCAGGGCCCACAGCACGCTGTGCATCGGCGGGACCGAGCAGAACCGCCTGCGCTCGGACTACCTCTTCACCCTCCCGGAACAGACGCGCGCTCGCTGTCTGCGTTTCGAGACGGACGGCCCGCGCGCGACATTCGAAGGCGAGCACGAAGGCTTTCGCGCGCTGTCGCGATCGGTTCGTCACCGGCGTGAGCTGCGCTTCGACGGTGAGACCGGGGTCGTGCGCATTACGGACACCGTCCTCGGAGGAGCCGGAGAGGAGCTGCTGTGGAGCTTTCCGCTCGCGCCGGGCGAGGCGATCGCGGACGCGTCGCGAGCGCTCGCGACGTTTGCTGGTGGAGCACTTGTGATCGAAGCCGACGGTGCGACGCTCGAGGTGGAGCGCGGATGGCTCGCTCCCTCCTATGGGGTGCGCGTCGCCGCCCCGGTGGTGCGCGCCCGGCGCGTCGCCCAGTCCGACGAGGACGTCACGCATTTCACCCTGACTGCCCGCCGGCGAGCTCGCGCTAGCGACCGTAGCGCTGGCCCAGCACCAGCTGCTCGGGGAGCGCCGTGCGCGGCGGCGGAGACGGGTCGGCTACCACCGAGACGGTCTCGGCGACGCTCGCGGTGAGGCCGAGGCGCCGGCCGTCTGCGGTCTGCAGCTCGACGTGCTCGGCGCCCCGCTCGGCCATCACGGCCTCCAGGCCCGGCTCGAGGCCCGAGGCCTTGAGGTAGTGCAGCAGATCCTCGGCCTCGTTCTCGAAGCGCAGCACGCGCACGCTGGCGCCGACCTCGACGTCGGCGAGCGGCACGCCGGCCAGGCGCGCGCCGGCGATGATCGGATGGCCGTGCGGGCATGTCTTGGCATCGCCGATGGCGGCGAGCATGCGCTCCTCGAGCACGGGCGACATCGCGTGCTCGAGGCGCTCGGCCTCCTCGTGGACCTCGTCCCAGGGCACGCCGAGGACATCCGTGAGGAAGCGCTCGATCAGACGGTGCCTGCGCACGATTCCCTCGGCGTGCTCGGCGCCGCTGCCGGTGAACGCGATCGCGCGGTCTGAGCCGCGCGTGATGTAGCCGTCGCGCTCGAGGCGGCCGATCATCTCGTGGACGGTAGGAGGCGAGAGCTGCATCGCGCGCGCGACGTTGGCGCCGGTCATCGGCAGCCCCGCCTCCTGCAGCCAGAAGAGGATCTGCAGGTACTCCTCCTCGGCGACGGTGGCCGTGGCTTGGCTTTCCCCGCTCACAGTGAGGCTGATGCTAGACGACACCTGCACACGCCCGACGCGCGGGCGCTGTCAGGTGTAGAGCTGCTCGAACGTGCACTCCCGCGGCGGCTTGTCCTCGCGCCAGCGGCGCAGCTTGGCGCCGTGGCGGATGCGTCCGGCGGAGACGTGGTCGAAGTCGATCTCGACGACAAGCTCGGGTCGCAACGCGACCCACTCGAGCTCCTTGCCGGCGCTCCAGCGGCTGGGGTCCGCGGAGCCGCGCTCGCCCGACTCATACGGCCCCAAGAAGCCCACCAGCCGCTTCTTCTCGGCGGCGCTGAGGCCGGAGCAGTGCCCGACGACGCGCAGCTCGGAGTCGTCGTAGAGGCCAAGGATCAGCGCGCCGACGGTGCGGGGCTCCTTGCCGGGGCGCCAGCCGACGACGATCGCGTCGATCGTGCGCATGCGCTTGACCTTGGCCATGCCCTTGCGCTCGCCCGGGCGGTAGGGCGCGGAGCGCTCCTTGGCGATCGCGCCCTCGGCGTGCTCGAGCCATTGCCGGGCCTCTGCGGCGGTGGCGGCCGTGGGCATCAGCTCGACGGGCGCGCGCGCGAATGCCTCGCTGGCGAGCAGCCGCTCGAGCGCGGCGCGTCGCTCGGCGAACGGAAGATCCAGCAGCGAGTCCTGTTCGTGCGCGAGCAGGTCGAACGCGACGTATATAGACGGAGTCTCTATAGATAGGCGTTCGATGCGCGAGACAGCGGGATGGATGCGCTGACCGAGGGCGTCGAAGTCCTCGCGCCCGTGGGCGTCGCGCACGACGATCTCGCCGTCGAGCACGTAGCGGCCCGCCGGGAACCTCAGCTCGGGGAAGTAGCGTCCGAGCGGCTTGCCGTTGCGCGACTGCAGGAACACGTCGCCGCCGTCGACGAACGCGAGGCAGCGGAAGCCGTCGAGCTTGATCTCGTAGGTGTAGTCCTCGCCCTCCGGCAGCTCCTTGCGCGAGAGCGCGAGCTGGGGCTTCAGCGGCGGCTCGAGCGGCAGCGTCACGTCCCCTCCTCCCCGCCGGCCGCACGCTCCCCGCCGGCCGCACGCTCCCCGCCGGCCGCACGCTCCCCGCCGGCGGCACGCTTCGCGCCCGCCTGCTCGTCGCCCGCCCCGGCGTCCTTCGCCCGGCTCGGCTGCACGCGCTTTGGCTCGCCCTTCTGCTTGCGGAAGTGCGGCGGCCAGGGGGCGTCGCCGAGGCCCTCGCGCTCGTCGCGGGCGGCCAGCTCGAGCAGGCGGTGGAGCCGGCCGGCGTGCTCGTCGATGCTGGCGGACGGGTCGCCGCGCTCGCGCAGGCGTGCGGGCACTGTCTTGAGCGTCAGCTCAGCGGGCTCGACGTCTGCCACCTCGTCCCACTCCAGCGGGCACGACACGCGCGCGTCGGGGACGGCCCTGACGGAGTAGGCGGAGGCGACGGTGCGGTCGCGGGCGTTCTGGTTGTAGTCGATGAACACGCCCTGGCGTTCCTCCTTCCACCAGCGGCTGGTGGCGCGTCCGGGCATGCGCCGCTCGACCTCGCGCGCGAGCGCGAGCGCGGCGCGGCGGACTTCTTCGAAGCTCTCGCGGGGCTCGATGCGCGCGTAGATGTGGATACCGCGCGACCCGGAGGTCTTGGGATAGCCGCGCAGGTCGTGCGCGTCGAGCACCTCGCGCACGCCGAGCGCGACCTCGCGCACCTCGGAGAAGGGGACGCCGGGGCCGGGGTCGAGGTCGACGCGCAGCTCGTCGGGGTGGTCGAGGTCGTCGCGTCGCACGGGCCAGGGGTTCCAGTCGATGACGCCGAGGTTGACCCCCCACACGAGGTGGGCGGCGTCGTTGGCGACGAGCTCGCGTGCGTGACGGCCGCTGGGGAACGTGACGGTGGCCGTCTGCAGCCACTCGGGGGCGCTGTCGGGCACGCGCTTCTGGAAGAACGGCTCGCCCCCGACGCCGTCGACCCAGCGCTTGAGCACGGTGGGGCGCTCGCGCAGGTGGCGCACGACCGCGGTCTCGCACTCCACGTAGTAGTTGACGAGATCGATCTTCGTGAGACCCGCGTCGGGGAAGAACGACTTGCCCGGATTGCTCACGCGCACCTCCCGCCCGCACACCTCCACGACGACGGGCTGCGCTTTCTCGGCGGCCATTGCTGGAAGGATGCCCGATGGTGACTTTTCACAGCAGCACCCAAGCCGCGGCCAGCGCCGGGCGATGCGCGGACGCACGCTGATCCCCACGACCCCACTGCTGGTGACGGGCGCCTTCGGAGGTGGCCTGTCCGCGCCGGAGGTGGGGGCGGCGATCGCGCGGGGACTACAGGCGGGCGGACTGCCACCGGCAGACCTGTGCCCGATCGACCCCGAGCACGAGCGCGGGGCCGACGACGTGCGCATGTTCCTCGATGCCCACGACTTCGACGCGCGGATGCGCCGCGCACGGGCCGTGATCGTGGCGACGGAGTGCCTCCCGGAGCAGACGCTCGCTGGCCGATCTCTGATCGGTAGCGCCACCTTCGAGATCGCCACCAGAGCCCGCCAGTCGGGGGTTCCGACCTACGCGGTGACCGGCGAGAACCGGCTCGACGCGTTCGACGCGCGCATCCTCGACCTGCAGCTCATCATCGAGGCGCACGGCGCTCGAGCTCTGGCGGCTGCCGGCAGGAAGCTCGCGCGGCTGCTCCAGCCTCAGGCGAGCGCTCGCGCGAGCCCGTAGACCAGCCGCGTGGCGTCAGCGACGGTCGAGTAGTCGAGGTTGGCGGGTATATCGCTGGGAAGGTGGTAGTTGGCGGGACTGCGCCAGTCGGTAACGGACACGAGCGTCGCGATCGGGTAGCCGGAGCGGCTGGGTATGACGCTGTCGGTGGATGCACGCGCGCGAAAGCCGCGCTCCAGGTCGATCTCGAGCAGCTGCGCTCGCGCGGCGATCAGGTCGCGCAGCCACGGACCGGCGTAGTCCTCCATCCACACGGGCCCCTCGCCCTCGAGCATGACCAGGTGGGGCGAGCCGACGGTGTCGAGGTTGACGAACCAGGTGCGCCCGAGCTGGAGCTCGTGGCGGTGACGCGCGAGGAACGCGCGCACGCCATCCTGGAGGGTCTCCTCGGCTCCGCACGAGACCAGCATCACGCGCACGCCTGCGACCGGACGCTCGCGCAGCAGCTCGGCAAGGGCGACGAGCGCGGCCACGCCGGAGAGGTTGTCGTTGGCGCCGGGGACGGTCGGGTTGCGCCACACGTCCGCGACGAGCGCGGCGCCGAGCGCGCCAATCGCGAGACCTGCACGGGCGAGCCGGCGCCGGCGGCCCAGTGCGGCCATGATCGTGCACATTGGCCCAGCCAAGCCGATCCACCACTGCGGCGGCGGCTTCTTGACGCGCTCGAGCAGATGCGGCGCCAGCTCGTGCACCCGCCGCTGGAGCGTCTGGTCGAACAGCAAACCCGTCTGCGGGGCGTCGTGGTGGGCGAGCACCACGAGGGTGCCGGGCTGCCCCCGCTCGTCTGGGTCCTGCTCGCCCACGCTGCGTGCGCCCCCCTCCCCCTCCGCTTCGCCGGCGTCCCAGCCGCCGGCCCGGGCGATCAGGTTGACGGTCGTGCGACGGCGGCGCACCAGGCGGCGCAGGACCCTCGGCCCGTTCTGCGCCTCGTCGACGATGCCAGCCAACGTCGCCACCGCGAGCAGCGCGCCGCTCATGCGCCGGTCGCGCAGCACGAGCGCGGCCGCGAGCATGCCGAGCAGGCCGAGCCCTGTGGCAGTCGGGGGGAACGTCCCCCACGAGGGCTCGTCCTCGAGCGCGACCTGCACCCCATCGATCGCGCGCAGCCGCTCGGCCAGCCATTCGGCGGCCTGTCGCTCGCCGGGCGAGCAGGGAGTGCGGTCGAGCGCGGCGAGCGTCTCGACGACCTCGCGCAGGACGTCCTCCAGCGACCTCTGGTCAAGCTCGTGCGGGCTGGTGCTCACACGAGGCATTGTCGCTCACCGCGGCCCTCACAGGAAGCACTGTCCCTCACCGCGGTAGGTCGGCACCTCCTCGACGATGCGATCGCCTTCGAGCAGGTGCAGGCTGGCGAAGCGCTCGCACAGCTCGCCCGCCTTGGCGTGGCGCATGTAGACGCGATCGCCGATGGAGAGCGTGTCGGCGGCGGCGCCCAGCAGCGGCGTCTGCACCTCGCCTGCGCCCTCGAGGCGCTCGAGGCGCAGCCCGCTCGGAAGGTGGGGCCGGGGCAATCGCGCCGCGTCGGCCGGGCCCGACGCGAGGTAGCCGCCGCCCAGCGCAGTCACCACTCGGCGGCCGGGGCGACGTACGACCGGCAGCGCGAACAGCACCGCGGGACGGGGAGCGAACGCGCGGTAGGCGTCGAACAGCGTCGGCCCGTACAGGCCCGAACCGGCGGTGAGCTCTGTGACGGCGGGCTCGGCGGCCGTGCGCTCGAGGCTGCCGGTGCCGCCGCCGTTGACGAGCTCCAGGGCGGCGCCGGCCTGCGCGACGACCCGTTCGACGGCATCGACGATCGCGGCACGGCGCAGGGCGAGCTCGCGCGCGGAGCGAGCCTGCATGGCGCGGATGGCGACGCCGCGCAGGGGCTTGCCGGGCGGCGCGTCGCCGAGACCGGCGATCTGCGCCTCGTAGGCCATGATCCCGACCAGCCGCAGGCCCTCGCGAGAGACGATCGCGCGGGCGAGCGCGGCGGCCTGCTCGGGAGTGCGCACGGGCGAGCGCTTGGCGCCCACGCGCAGCCGTCCGCCGAAGATCGGCCAGCCGGTGTCGATGTCGATGCACACGCGCACCGGCCCACTCTGCGAAGGGCGAGCGGCGCGCTCGATCAGCTCGAGCTGCTCGACGCAGTCGACCATCACGGTCACCCGCTCTCGCGGCGGCTTCGGCAGATCGCCGTCTATGCCGGCGTCAGCTGCAACGAGCGCACGCAGCGCGTCGCTGTCGGTGGTGGGGTAGGCGACGAGCAGGTCGTCGGTCCCGCCGGAGGCGAGCCACAGAGCCTCCGGCAGGGTGAACGCGAGGGTGCCCTGGAAGCCATCGCGGGCGAGAATGCGCTCCTGCAGCACGCGGCATCGCACCGACTTGCTCGCCAGCCGGATCGGCTTGGAGCCGGCTCGCCGTTCGAGATCGGCGGCGTTGGCCCACAGCGCATCGAGGTCGACGATCGCGAACGGCGCCCGCAGTCCAGCGGTCGCACGCTCGAGGCGTGCATATGCAGCCTCAATCATCGGCCGGGTGAACTGATGGCTGGCCCGACTGGTACGCGGGCGAACGACCGGGTGGGTGGACAGGCCCGAGCACCCGGTCGGTCCAGGCGTTGGCGAAGCGTCCCTCGGGATCGAGCTGTGCGCGGACGGCCTGGAAACGATCCCAGTGCGGGTAGCGCGGGCGTAGCGTCTCAGCGTTCTGGAAGTGGCGCTTGCCCCAGTGCGGCCGTCCGCCGAGCTCGTCCATGATCGCCTCGACCGCGCGGAAGTACTGCTCCCAGGCCATCCCCTGGTACATATGCACCGCCACGAAGCCGCTGTCGCGCCCACCGGCGGTGCTGAGGAAGGCGTCGTCGGGCGCGACGGTCCTTACCTCGATCGGGAACGGCACGGCGAAGCCGCGCCGCTCGATGACGTCCAGCACGCGCCGGACGGCCTCCGGGGTGTGCTCCCGCGGCAGCGCGTACTCCATCTCGGTGAAACGCACCAGGCGCCGGCTGGTGAAGATCTCAGCGGAGCGGTCCACGCGCTCGGAGTTGGTGACCAGCCGCGTGGCGAGTCGGTTGAGCTGGGGAATCCGGCTCGGGAAACGGCGACCGGCGCGACAGAACAGATCGAAGACGTAGTTGGTGAGGAGCACATCGTTCGCGTATGCGGATACCCGCCCGCGGGGACGCGGCGCCCGCTCTGTGCGGTTGTTGGCGCGGGTGAGCGCGGTGGTGGCGTGGGGGAAGACGTAGAGCTCGAAATGGTCGTTGCCGAGCGCCAGTTCGCCGAAGCGCTCGAGCGTGTCCGCCAGCGGCGCGGGCGCGTCGACGCCGTGCAGGGTGAATGCGGGCACGCAGCGGAATGTCACCTCGGCGATGACCCCCAGCGCGCCAAGCCCGACACGGACCGCACGGAAGATCTCGGGGTCGCGCTCGCGCGAGCACTCGAGCGTGGAGCCGTCGGCAAGCACGAGCGTCAACGCGGTGACCTGGGCGGAGATGTTCTGCAGGCGGGCGCCCGTTCCGTGGGTGGCGGTGGAGATGGCGCCGGCGATGCTCTGGGCGTCGACGTCGCCCAGGTTCTCGAGGGCGAGGCCGTGCGCATCGAGCCGGCGATTCAGCTCGCGGATGTTGATTCCCGCCTGCACGCGCACGAGGCCTGAAACGCGGTCGACGTCGAGGACGCCCGCGAGGCGGTCCAGCTTCAACATCAACCCGTCGGTGCACGCGATGTCAGTGAAGGAGTGTCCGGCCCCCGCCACGCGCACCCGCCGGCCTTCACGCCCGGCGCGCCCGATCGCCTCTGAGATCCCCTCGATCGACTCCGGCTGCGCGACTGCTGCGGGCGCGCAACGCTCGTCGCCGGCCCAGTTGCGCCATGCGGTGGCGCGCTTGTGCGGATCGCTAGTCTCGCTCATGAGATGACCGAGCCCGAGCCTACTCCGAGCCCGGGCGCTCGCACCTCGCGTGCGCGCTCGCTGACAGCGCCGGGCGCGAAGCGGGCGACGGTGGTCGGCGCCGGCTCGTTCGGGACCGCGCTGGCGGTGCTGCTCGCGCGTGGCGGCTTGCGCACGACACTGCAGACGCGGACGGCAGAGCAGGCGGCGCTGATCGACCAGGAGCGTGAGAATCGCCGGTACCTGCCGGGCGTGGAGCTGCCCTCCCAGTTGCGCATCGAGCCGGCCTCCGGGGGCGTGGCGCGCGCGGACTACGTGTTTCTGGCAGTACCCTCGCGCGCGCTCGGCGAGGTGATCGACATGCTCGGCGCGAGCGGCCTCGGAAAGCGCACAGCGCTGGTATCGGTGGCCAAGGGCCTGGTACCACCGCAGGGCCTGCCGCCGACGATCGTGCTGAGCGCAAGGTTCGGTCCAGGCCGGGTGGCGTGCCTGGGCGGCCCGGCGCACGCACAGGAGATGGTGCACGCGGGCGCCGCGCTGGTGGCGGCGTGCGCCGAGGAGGAGCTCGCGCGC
>Ga0187890_10000226_pt1 | contig 39955 bp, 35 predicted proteins | sample June2016WEW_21_1_FD_133005 | JGI IMG/M metagenome (GOLD analysis project Ga0187890, IMG submission 133005) | Peatland microbial communities from SPRUCE experiment site at the Marcell Experimental Forest, Minnesota, USA - June2016WEW_21_10 | ecosystem: Environmental > Terrestrial > Soil >... | reverse complement strand
TGCCGGGCACCTGACCTATCCGCCACCGTCGCGTCACCCTCGTTCTATCGTGGGCCGGGCATGTTCCCCTACTCCGAAGAGAGCTTCACCGCGGACGAGGAAGCCATCCTCCGGCGTTACGTCACGAACCTGGACCAGCCGGTGTTCGCCCTGGTCAACCTGCCCGAGGTGGTCAAGGGAGCCCTCTTCGCACGGTACTCGCGCTCGGCCAAGAGCCTGCGCCGTCTGTTCCTCGAGGAGTTCGTGGGCGACCTCGACATCTCCGGTGACGCCACCGTCGACGCCACGGTGGGCCTGGCGCGGGCGGAGCAGCTCTACGAGAAGGTCTTCGTCGAGTACGGCGACGACTCCGTCGCGCAACTCGGCGGTGTCCACCTCGCCTGCGAGCAGTCGTCCAACGTGCTCTCGAAGGTGCTCGAGTGGGGGCGGCTCATGTCGTACCTGGAGCAGTCGACGCGCTACATCGCGTACAACCAGCGCCTCGACAACGGGCAGTACCGCTACTTCCGCCCGCCGGAGCTGCTCGACTCCCCGCACGGCGCCCGCTTCGTCGGCGAGATGGACCGCGTGTTCGACACCTACGGCGCGCTCCTGCCACGCATGCAGGCCTGGGTGGCCGAGCAGTTCCCGCAACAGGCCGGTGACAGCGACTTCGTGTACCGGCAGGCGACGCGCGCCAAGTCGCTCGATGCGTTGCGCGGGATCCTGCCCGCTGCGTCGTTGTCCAACATCGGCGTGTACGGCACCGGCCAGTCCTACGAGCAGCTGCTGCTGCGCATGCGCGCCCACCCGCTCCCGGAGGCGCGCCACTACGCCGACATGATGCTCGTCGAGCTCCGCAAGGTGATCCCGTCGTTCCTCCAACGCGTCGACGTCAAGGAACGCGGCGGCGAGTGGTCGGACTACCTCATGGTCACACGTGAGCAGACATCACGCCTCGTGCAGCGCCTCTGGCCCGATCTGCAGTCACCGCACCCGTCCTCCGAACCGGAGTTCGACGCCGGGGAGGCCGAGGTCACGCTCCTCGACTTCGACCCCGAGGGGGAAGAGAAGGTCCTGGTCGCGGCCTGTTTCTCACATCTCGGGTGCTCCGAGCACGAGGCGGCCCGCCGGGTCGCGCTTCTCGCGCACGATGACCGTGTCGCGCTGTTGCGCGCGTACGTGGGGGAGCGGCGCAACCGCCGCCACCGGCCCGGCCGCGCGTTCGAGCGCACCGACTACCGCTTCGAGCTCGTCACCGACTACGGAGCGTTCCGCGACCTGCAGCGCCACCGCATGCTGACGATCGAGTGGCAGCGCCTCGGCATCTCCCTCGGCTACGACATGCCGAGCCTCGTCGCCGACGCCGGCCTCGCGGAGCGCTACGACGAGGCGATCGGACGCGCCGAAGAGCTGTACCGCACACTGGCACCGGACTTCCCAGAGCAGGCGTCCTACGCCGTCGCGCTGGCCCACCGCATCCGCTACGTCATGCAATTCAACGCGCGAGAGGCGATGCACCTGATTGAGCTGCGCTCCGGGACCCAGGGCCATCCCGCCTACCGCCGGGTGGCCCAGCAGATGCACCGGGCCATCGCGGAGGTCGCCGGGCACCGGGCGTTGGCCGACGCCATGTCCCACGTCGACCACGGATCAACGGACCTCGAGCGCCTCGAGTCCGAGCGCCGGGCCGAGCGTCGGCGGTCGGAAAAATCGGCAACGCATTGACCAGGAACTACCCTCGTTCCCCCTGGTGGCGGTGACGAAAACCGTCTTGACGGCACCACCCCCGGATTGCCTAATGTACGGCGCAGTCCCCGACGACCCTACGGATGCGACGGGGAAACGAACCCCCTGAAGCAGCAAGGGGGGGATGTCTGTGAGAGGCGGTGGTAGGCCCTGGGGGTCGAGTAGAGAACGTGTTGCACGCCTGGCTACCCCAAGCGTGCAGGATGGCGCCAAAGACCCCAGGGCCCGCCCGCCGCAACCCTTCCTTTTCCCGCCGGCCGGGCCCGCCCGGCGGGCACCCTCACAGCGATTGAACAGTCTCTCGAACCGTCTATGCTCCCGCGGCACAATGGCGACTAAGAAGAAAGCAAAGGTCGAGGATCTGGAGGCCGAGAGCCCGGACGTCGACGAGGAAGCGACGCTCGACGACGAGCTCGATGTCGACGAGGACGTGGACATCGACGAAGACGAGGCGCTCGAGGACATTGAGGACGATGCCCTCGAGGAGGACGCCGACGACATCGCCGACCTGGACGAGGACGAGGACGAAGCAGAGGTCGACGAGATCCTGACCCCCTCGCCGGCGGCGGTGGTGGAGCGGTCCGGTGAGGGCGACGAGGAGGAAGAGGAGGAGGAGCCCGACGACGAGGACGTCGAGGCCAGCCTCGACGTCATCCTCAAGGAGCGCCTGGTCGTCGAGGACGAGCCCGAGGACGAGGAGGCCACCGACCAGGAGGACAAGACCGAGGGCAACGAGCGGGTCCTGCCCAAGCAGCCCGACGAGTTCGTCTGCCGCTCCTGCTTCCTGGTCAAGCACCCCAGCCAGCTCGCCGACAAGAAGAACATGCTGTGCCGGGACTGTGTCTGAGGATCCGGACCTCGGCGACCAGGCGGACGGAGAGAGCCCGCTGCGCCGCACCCTCGATCTGTGTCTCTTCGCCCCGGTCGGGGTGGCGATCACGGTCGTGGAGGACCTCCCCGAGCTGATCGCCAAGGGCAAGCGACGCGTCGAGCTCGAGCTGGGCAACGCCCGCGTCATCGGCCGTTTCGTCGTCAACCGGGGCCAGCGGGAGATGTCCGACCGGTTGGACGAGTTCCTGAGCAACGGCACGGACCAGGTGGGGGAGGGTGCCGGCGGCCACGTCGAGCCACCGCCGGCACCGGTCGCCCCGTCCCGCCCGCCGCCGGACCCGGCGGCGGAGGCGATCGTGGGGGGAGCGTTGGCCGACTACGACACCCTCAGCGCCTCCCAGGTCGTCCGGCGTCTGGAGAGCCTGGGCCCCGAGGAGCTCCGGGCCGTCCAGCGCTACGAGGCCTCCACCCGCAACCGCCGCACGATCCTGAACCGGGCCGGCCAGCTCCTCGAGGAGCGGCCTCCGGCGCCGTCCCCCTCCTGACAGGCATGGAGCTGGCCCGGCCGGCCGACGCAGCGGATCGACAGGTCTGCACGCGCCTCCTGTCGCAGGCGCTCCTCGGCGCGGCGACCATGCGTGGCGGCGCCGCCCTGGTGGGTGAGGCCACGCCCGTGACGCTGCTCGAGCGGTGGACCCAGCCCGGGGGGGCCGCCGCGCTGCTGGTCGGGGAGTTCGAGGGGGCGGTGGTCGGGCTAGTGGGCGTGACGGTGGCCGCCGAGTCCGGCGGGCGCCGCAGCGGCCTGGTCGAGTGCTGCTACGTCGAGGCGGGCGCCCGCGGCGTGGGGGTGGGCACGGCGCTGATGGAGGGCGCCGTCGACTGGAGTGCGGCGCAGGGGTGCACCGAGATCGATGCCCTGGCACTGCCGGGGGACCGCGCCACCAAACAGCGCTTGGAGTCGGCGGGGTTCACGGCCCGCCTGCTGACGCTCAGCCGCCGGTTGGGCTGAAACGGCGCTCCGTGTTGACCCGCCGGGGTGGCGGGGGCGGAATGCGGAGGCCGAGGAGCTTGGCGAGGGCGGGGACGGAACCGGCGGCATGGCGGGCCGCCTGACGGGCCACCTCGTCGTCGGGGATGCCCGCCGGCTTGACGGTGCGGCGCACCGGGGACGCCACGACGGCGTCGAGCAGCCGCATCCACTCCTCCGGCGCCAGATCGGCCGAGAGGGCCTCCCCGGCGGCGGCGGCGAGCCTCACCGCCAGCTCGGCCGGGCAGCGCGTGCCGGGTTCCGGTGGGCGAATGGAGGCCTCGACGGCCTGGAAGACCCGCCCGTCGTTGAGCGCGTTGGTGATGCGGGCCAGCCACTCCTCGCGCAGTGCGGTGGTCCGCTGGTCCAGTGATTCCTGGAGTGCCTTCGCCAGGGTGCGCCCCTCGTCGTCCAGGTTGACCGTGCGGGACGCAGCCACCACGGCGCGCAGCTCGCGGAGCCGGTAGTCCTTGCCGGCCGTCTGGGCCACCGTGGCCCGGTCCTTCCAGTCGGCGAGGCGGACGGTCGGGAGTAGCTCGTCCGCCATGGCCAGGAGGGCGTTCGAGGCCACCGGGGGCTTCCCGGCAGCCTTGGACGACGCGTTCTGCGTCTCGATCGCCTGGCGCACGGCCTGGATCCCACCGCGCAGCAGCTGCTCGGCCACGGGGATCTGCTCGGGCCGCAGCGCCGCCAGCATGGCGTTGCGATGGACCGTCGACGTGGGCACGGCGGGTCGCTCGCCGCGTGCCGGACGCCCGTCACCCTCACCCGGCCGGCGTGCTCCGGGTCGGCGCGGACCGCCGCCGCTCCCGCCACGGGGACGGTCGCCCCGGCCGTCGCGTGCGCCGCCTTCTCCCTCGGCGCCGGCGCCGGCGCCACGGCGCCCGCCGCCGCGCTCACCGCGTCCGCGCCCGCGCTCGCCGTCGTCGTCGTCACGACGGCGCTTCCCCGAGCCCGGAGCGAAGATCACCGACACGTCGGGCGCCCGCTTCGGGGTGCCCTTCACCTCAATGCGACCGTCGACCTTCTCGGGCGAACGTGCCGGCTTGGCGGAGGTGAGCGACAGCACCTCGATGCCCTCGAGGCCGACCTCGACGTCGGCCCGCAAGACGGCGCCCACGGTCTCGCCGGAGGGCACCAGGGCCGCCTCGACGGTGCCCTTGGGCTGGCGTGCACCGGCGGCGCGCCAGGTCCACGACCCATCGCCCGTCTGACTGGTGAGCTCGATATCGATCCGGCGTGACATGCGGCGGACACGCTACCGCGCCTGGCGCGGTCCCCTGATGACGGCCCCGGATCTCCATCCCGTAACATGGGTCCGGACGTCCGCGGGAGTGCGGGAACCGCCGGGACGGGCGACCACCATCGTGAGCCGGTGCGAGGAAGCCACGTCCCTTCAGGAGGACCCAGATGAGTGAGGACACCGAGCAGCCAGGGCCTGAGTCCGCTGCCGGCACGCCCGAGGTGACCCCGCCACCCGAGGCCACCCCTCCACCCGAGACACCACCCGCCCTGCCGGACCCGGTCTCCGGCGACCCGGCCCCTGCCGGGGAGCCGATCCCGGCCGGAGAGCCGGCCACGGCGCCCCACCTGCCGGCGGTCGCACCGTCGTCGTACCCACCCCCGCCCGCCTGGTCGTCACCGGCCGGCGGCGACACCCCGACGGCGCCCCCTGCCGCGCCGGCGGTCGTGCCGTTCTCCTACCCACCCCCGCCCGACCCGGGCCGCCGCGGCGCTGCGGGGACCACGGGCGGCGGCTCGGGCCGATTCCGCACCTGGCTCCCGGTGGCCCTCGTGGCGGCGCTCATCGGAGGCGTGGTCGGGGCGGCAGTCACCGCCATCGCCGACCACAACGGCAACGGCGGCGGCGCGGGCGTCACCATCCACGAGAGCGCCGCGTCGCCCGGCGCGGCCGTGCTGAGCGGCAACGTCACCATCCCCCAGCTGGTGGACAAGGTCATCCCCGCCGTCGTGTCGATCGACGTGAAATCCGGGGGGAGCGAGGACGAGGGCACGGGCATGATCATCACCTCGGACGGGGAGGTGATCACCAACAACCACGTGATCGAGCTCTACAGCCAGGGCGGAGACACCGGATCGATCACGGTCACCGAGTACGGGCAGACCAAGGCGCTGCCCAGCACACTCATCGGCTACGACCAGACCAAGGACGTGGCGCTGCTCAAGATCAACAACGCCTCGAACCTCCCCACGGTGACCTTCGGCAACTCGGGCAAGGCCGTGGTGGGTGACGCGGTGGTGGCGATCGGCAACGCGCTCGGACTGTCGGCCGGAACGCCCACCGTGACCCAGGGCATCGTCTCCGCCCTCGGGCGCTCCGTGACCGCCGGTGGCGAGGGCACTCAGACCGAGACGTTGCAGAACCTCATTCAGACCGACGCCGCCATCAACGCGGGCAACTCCGGGGGGCCGCTGATCGACACGGCCGGCCAGGTCATCGCCATGAACACCGCCGTGGCCGGGACCTCCAGCGACGGGACCTCGTCCCAGAACATCGGCTTCGCCATCCCCATCGCGCAGGTGGAGTCGCTGCTGCCCGAGCTCCAGAAGGGCGGCCAGGCCGGCAACGGGGGCGGCTACCTCGGCGTCGACATCACCACCCTCACGCCGGCCCTCCGGCAGCAGTACGGGTTCACGCCGACCTCGGGTGCCGTCATCCTGACCGTCGTCTCCGGCTCGCCGGCCGCCAAGGCTGGGCTGGTCCAGGGCGACGTCATCGTGAACATCGCCGGCACCGACATCACGTCGGCCGAGGACCTTCAGAAGGTGATTCAGAACTCCAAGCCGGGACAGTCGGTGAGCATCACCTACTACGTCGGGGACAGCAAGCGGACCACGAAGGCGACGCTGGGGAACCAGCAGGAGGCCCAGCAACAGCAGTCGCAGTCCGGCAGCTCCACGAACCCCTTCGGCGGAGGAGGGTTCCCCGGGTTCGGCAACTCGGGGAGTTCAGGGTCGACGGGGAGTACCCCGTAGATCAGCGGGCCGTACCCGGTGGGACGTCGAAGTTCCGGTCCGGGTGGGCGGGGGGCACGTTCATCGCCCCTCCGCTGGGCTGCCACCCACTGGCCTCGATGTCCTCGAGCACGTGGGCCATGTTGTAGGTGTCCTCCTCGTAGGAGAACTTCCCGTCGCCGGCATAGATCAGCCGCGAGTAGCCGGATTGGCGGTACGGGGTCCCATCCGGCCTCGTACGCGGCATGATCTGCGTCCACTTGACCACGACGTCGTTGCCCTCGATCGCGGTGAACTCAACGGGGAACTTCCAGTCCTCCATGCCCAGCATGGAGTCGACCAGCCACCGGGCGATGGCGTCGCGACCCTCGATGCGGCCCCAGGCGCCGTCGATGTAGACCGCGTCCTCGGTGTAGAAGTCGGCCAGCACGCCGAAGGCGTCGGGCTCGAGCCCTTCGTCGATCCGGCGGCGCAGCTCGTGGTATCGGTCCACGGTCGCCTGGACCTCCTCACGCCGAAACACCATGGTCCCCCCTCCCTCTGTCAGTGGCCGGCCGCGTGGTCGCGGTAGGCCTGCCGGCACGACTCCAGTTCGGCCAGAGCCCTCTGCCGATCTCCGAACCCCTGCACCTCGGTCGACTTCTGCGGCTCGAGGTCCTTGTAGATGCTGAAGAAGTGGGCGATCTCGTTGCGCAGGTGCTCGGGCACGTCCTCGATGTCGGTGGCGCCGTCCCACTGGGGATCGTGCTCCAGGACGCAGATCAACTTGGCGTCCACGCCCTTCTCGTCGCGCATGGAGAACATGCCCAGGATCCTGACCCGGACGACGCAGCCCGGGAAGGTGGGGTCGGCGACGAGCACCAGCGCGTCGAGCGGGTCACCGTCACCCGCCAGGGTGTCGGGCACGAAGCCGTAGTCCGCCGGGTAGGTGGTGGCCGTGAAGAGGCGGCGATCGAGTCGGATGACGTGCTGCTCGTGGTCGTACTCGTACTTGTTGCGACTGCCGGTGGGGATCTCGATCACCACATCGATCGCCTCGTTGGGCTGGGTGGCGGGCACCGGCCCACCGTAGTGCTCGGGGACGACCGGAGGCGCGCTCAGCCGCCGCCGAACGCGCCGCCGGCGGCACCGGCCGTGGTGCGGCCGATCCTGAAGGCGCCGGCCCCGCCGAAGCCGCCACCGCCGAAGCCGCCACCGCCGAAGCCGCCGAGAGTGCTCGTGTTCGACGAGGGGACGGGCTCGGCGTAGTCGGCCAGGACCACGCTCTGGCCCGGCGTGAGGCCCGAGAGAACCTGGGTGTAGGTGTCACCCACCATACCGACCTTGATCACCTTCCGGGTCAATGTGCCGCTCGAGAGCATCTCCACGTACGACCGGGATCCCAGGCTCTGCACGGCAGAGGTGGGCACGGCCACGACGTTCGAGACGGCACCCGTGGCGATCACCACGTTGGCGGTGGACCCCGTGAAGAGCCCGGTCGCCGACGACGGGAGCGCGACCACCACTGGATAGGTGTAGCCCGACGTGCCCGACTGGACGGGGCCCACCTGGGACACCGTGCCGTCGATGGTGCCGTCGATGCCGTCGACCTGCACGGCAGCCGAGTTGCCGACCTTGACCGAGGGCACCTGGGAGCTCGACAGCGTGCCGGTCACCTCGAACGACTGCGTGCCGATGATGACGATCACGTCGGTGCTCGAGTTCGCGCTCACGGTGTCGCCCACGTTGATGCCGACCGAGACGATCGTCCCATTGATGGGACTGGTGAGGTTCGCCTCGGCCAGTGACTGCTCGGCGACCGTCAACTCGGCCTCAGCCGTGTCGATGTCGGCCTGGTCCGCGGCGATCTGCTGTGGGGTGTCCGACGACTGGGAGGTGCCGGTTCCACCGGTGCCGCCCGAGGCGCCGGTGCCGCCGGTGCCGCTGCCAGTGCCGGCGGTCCCCGAGGTCGACCCGCTGCTCGTGGCCGTGACGGCCTTCGAAGTCTGGGTGGGGGAGCCCGTGCCAGTGCCCGTGCCAGTGCCCGTGCCAGTGCCCGTGCCAGTGCCCGTGCCCGTGCCAGTGCCCGTGCCAGTGCCCGTGCCAGTGCCCGTGCCCGCGCCCGCGCCCGCGCCCGCGCCAGTCCCAGCGCCCGCGCCCGCGCCCGCGCCCGCGCCCGCGCCAGTCCCAGCGCCAGCGCCAGTGCCCGCGCCTCCGCTCGTGCTGGTGGTGCTCGACGACCCCTGGCTGAGCGCCTGGGACAGAGCGGCCTCGTCCTTGGCCACGGCTGACTGGTCCGCCGACACCTGCTGCTGGTCCTTGGACACCTGGGCCAGGGCGGTCTCGCAGTTCGAGGGGTTCGTGGTGGTGGTTGTGGTCGACGACGGCGTGGTCGATCCCGTGCCGCACGCCTGCTGCGCCTGGGTCAGGTCCGCGGCTTCCTTCTGTTGGTCGGTGTTGGTCTTGGCCTGGTCCTGGGTCAGCGTGTTCTGATCCTGGGTGATCGTGCTCTGCGTCCCGCCGGAGGTCCCGCTCTTCGATGGCGTCGTCGTGGTTGTCGTGGTCGACGACGGCGAGGTCGACGCCGTGCTGGACGTGGAGGAGGACTCGCTGGTCTCGTCCTGAGCCAGCTTCGCCTCGGCGGAATTGAGCGTGGACTGCCCCGAGGCGACCGACTCGGTCAGCGACGTCGTGTCGAGGGTTCCCAACGTCTCGCCCGCGGTGACCTGTTGGCCCACCGCCGCGGTGACCGTGGCGACCTGACCGGCGACCTGGAAGGACGCCGAGGCGTCGTTCACCGGTTCGACCGTACCGACGACGCTCAGGTTCGTCCCGATGTCGGCCCGGGTGACCGTCGCCATCCGATAGCCGGAGTTTCCGTTGCTGGTGGCGGCCCAGGCGGCGGCCCCGCCACCCAGGACGACGATCAGCACGATCGTGCCCACGATGACGGCGCGCCGGTGTCCCGAGCGGCCCCAACCGGACCGGGCAGTACTAGGCACTGCCACCACCCGGGGCAGCCCCACCGAATCCACCACCGCCGCCGCCACCACCGCCGAAGAACCCGCCGCCGCCGCCGCCGAAGCCGGACGTGCACGTCGCGCCTCCAGTGGAGGTGATGCGGACGGTGGTCGCCGTGACGGCGCCATTCGTGGCAGATGGGCCGACCGCGGTCACGCAATCACCGACGGCGAGGTCGGTGGACGCGGCCGACTGGGTCGAAGACAACGTCGTGGATCCCGATGTCGTGATCTTGAGGTTCTGCGTCTTCGGAGTCACGGGCTTCGCGCTCTTCGAGCTCTTCGAGCTCTTGGAGCTGGCGGCCTTGCCGCCCGCGAAGCTCCCCGGGCTGATGTCGATGCCCGACACCGAGACCGTCGACCCGCTCACTCCGGTGACCTTGCCCGACGCGATGGCGATGGAGCCCGCTCCCGCGAACCGCCTGGCCGAACCGGCGGGGAAGCTGGGCCGCGTGCCGCTGGTCCCGCCTGCGCCGCCTCGTCGGAAGTTGAAACCGCCGGCGCCGCCGAAGCCAGCGCCGCCCGTCGACGTCCCGCCCGCCGTGCCCCGATTGGTGCAGGACCCGGTCGACGAGGGGGTCAGCAGCGTGATGCTGCGGGCGGCGATCGTCGTCTTGGACGACTTCGAAGGCGTGCCGGTGACGGTGACGCAGTCTCCCGCCGCGAGTGAGCTCACCGACTCGGACACCGTCTTGGAGAACTGCGTCGTCGACGTCCAGCTGACGGTGGTCTGGCCGGTGCTGGTGTTCTGCACCTCCATGCTCGATGCCTGGAGTGCGGCCACGCTGCCGTTGGCGAAACCGGGCGCGTTCGCGGGGGTGGACGTCGGTGCGGCACCGGCGGCAGAACCGATCGCCGTGGCGGCCACGAGCACGGTCGCTCCTGTGCCGAGGAATCGCGCCCAGCGCCGGCGGCTGGTGCTTCGGCTGGTCAGTGTCTGCATGTGAAGTATCACTCTCCTGTTGTCTGTCGCTATTCGTTGCGTAGAGCGTCGATGGGTGCGAGGTGGGCGGCTCGACTGGCGGGGTACACGCCGAAAGCGATCCCGATGACCAACGCGACGACCAGTGCGCCGATCATGGCCGTGGGGCTGATCGTGATCGGGTCGCCGACCACGCCTGGCAGGAAGGTTGCCCCGATGATCCCGAGGAGCGCACCGAGCGCACCGCCGATCAACCCCAACACGGATGCTTCCACGAGGAACTGGCGGCGGATCACCCGTGGCGTGGCCCCCAGAGCCTTGCGTAGCCCGATCTCACGGATGCGCTCGGTGACCGAGACCAGCATGATGTTCATGACACCGATGCCGCCGACCAGGAGGGAGATACCGGCGACCCCGCCGAGCAGGATCGTGAGCGTCCGGTCGACCGAGGTCGCGGTCGAGATCAGTGACTGCTCCGAGGTGATCGTGAAATCGGCATCCGCGGCGGCGGTGATCCCGTGGAGCTGCAGCAGGAGATGGTCCGACTCCTGGTAGGCGGCGGTGAGGTCGTCCGACGAACGGGCCTGCACGGCGATGGAGCTGACCGAGTTCCGCGACGTCCCACCGAAGATCCGCTCGGCACCCGTGGTGATCGGGATGACCGCCAGGTCGTCGGGGTCCGACGTGCTCGAGGAGGACGAGGACGACCCGGTCGAGGTGAGCACGCCGACCACCGTCAGAGGCACCCCGTTGACATCGACGGTCTGGCCGACCGGGTCGACGCCACGGAAGAGCTCCGATGCCGTCGTGGCGCCCAGGACGGTTACGGCGGCGTGGTCAGTGACGTCCTGGTTGTCGATGAAGCGGCCCTGGGCCAGGGTGCGGCCCCTCACGGTCAGCCAGGTAGGGATCGACCCCTGCACAGACGTGGTCCATGTGCTCGTACCGGCGGTGAGCGTCTCCGACGAGGAAGTGATCGGAGCCACTGCCTTGATGTCGGGGGCGACGATCGGGTTGGCGAGCGCAGACACATCGGACATGGTGAGGGTCGATGCGGTGCCGAGCGCCTCGCGGATTCCCGTGGTCGAGGTCGAGCTGCCGGGGGAGATGGTGAGCACGTTGGAGCCGAGCGCCGTGATCTCGGAGGTCACCTGGCCCTGGGCGCCCTCGCCCAACCCGACGGTGAGGATGACCGCGGCAATGCCGATCAGGATGCCGAGCACTGTCAGGGCGGACCGAAGTCGGTGGCTGAGCACGCCGTTGATCCCGGTCCGGAACGTCTCGAGCCAGCTCACCGGATGCTCTCCATGAAGCGGTCGTCGTTCTCGGTCAGAAGCCCGTCGCGGATGCCCAGGACGCGGCCCGATGCGGAGGCGACCTCGGTGTCGTGGGTGATGAGGACGAGGGTGCGGCCGGCCTCGTGCAGCTCGTCCATGAGCCGCAACACGTCGGCGGCCGAGACGGAGTCGAGGTTTCCCGTGGGCTCGTCGGCGAGGATCAGGTCCGGCTCGGTGACGAGCGCTCGGGCGACGGCCACGCGCTGCTGCTGACCGCCGGAGAGCTCTCCGGGACGGTGATGCACCCGGCCGGCCAGGCCCACGCGTGCCAGTGCATCCATGGCCCGCTCCTTGCGCTCCGCGCGCGGAATCCCTGCGTACACGAGCGGCAGTTCGACGTTCTGCCAGGCCGACATGGAGGGAAGCAGGTTGAATTGCTGGAAGACGAAACCGATGCGCCGGTTGCGCACCTCGGCCAGAGCGGCCTCACTCATGTTGCTGACGTTGTCGCCCGCCAAGTTGTAGGTACCCGACGTCGGCGTGTCGAGGCAGCCCAGGATGTGCATGAGGGTCGACTTGCCGGATCCCGATGGCCCGATCACGGCGACGTATTCGCCCTGATCGATCGTCAGGCTGATGCCGCGCAGGGCGGCGACGGCGATGGAGCCCGTCCGGTAGACCTTGGTCACCCGCTCCAGCTCGATCACCGCGCCGTCCGACGTCCCCGACGGGGGAGTGACGTGCGTGTTTGTGCTCATCCGCCGCCTCCGCCGAACCCGCCGGCGCCACTGAACCCGCCCGCACCGCCGAACCCACCGGCACCACCGAACCCACCGGCGCCACCGAAGCGGCTCCCGGTGCCGGTGCCGCCGAAGAGGCCGCCGGTCGCGCCACCCGAGCCGGCCTTGAAGGAGACCACCCTCTCGAGGACCTTGTCTCCCGCCTTCACCCCGCCGGTGATCTGGGTCTCGCCGCTCTCAGCGGCGCCGACCGTGACCTGCTTGACCACGTTGCTCCCGTTGACCACCTGGGTCACCGTCGCCTGGCCACTCGAGTTGTACGAGATCGCCGCCGTGGGTACCTCGGTGACATCGCTGAGCTGCTTGACGATGATGCTCACCTCTGCCGTCGAGCCGGCGTAGAGGCCTGAGGGGTCACCCGTGACGTCGATGACGACCGGGAAGGTGGTCACGTCGGAGCTCTCACTGCCGATCAGGCTGATGGAGGCCACGGTGCCGTAGTCGGTGGTCGTGGACCCGGTCGGAATGATGTCGGCCTGGTCGCCGTCGGCGATCTGGCCGATCTGGGTGTCGTCCACGGTCGTGTTCACGATGTACGAGTCGGTGCCGACGACGACGATCTGCGCGCTCGACGAACTCGTGCCCGTGCTTGCGGTCGCCGAACTGGCCGCGCTGGCGGCGCTGCCGGTGCCTCCGGTGCCTCCGGTGCCGCCTCCCGTGCCGGTACCGGTACCGGTCACCTGCTGGCCGACGGTGAGGCTGACCGAGGCGACGGTCCCCGCGATGGTCGACGTCAGCGCAGCGTCGTTGAGCGCCGTCTGGGCGTTGGAGAGCGACGACTCGGCGGAGGTCACGGCAGCCTGGTCGGAGTCGATCGTGGTCGTGGCGGCGCTCGAAGCCTCGTCGGCGGCGAGACGAGCCTCGGCCGAGGACAGCTGGGCCTGCGCCGCGTTGACGTCCTCCGAGAGCGCCGTCGTGTTCACGGTGGCCAGCACTTCGCCGGCCGTCACGGTCTGGCCCGCCTTGACGTTGACCGCCGTGACGGTTCCCGACACGCCGAAGTTGAGATTGGCCTGGCTCGCCGGCTCGATCGTGCCCGAGCTCGCGACCGTCTGCTGGATCGTGCCCGTGCTCACGGAGACGGTCTGCGTCGTGACCACGAGGCCGGTCGGGGTGGACGAGCCCGATGTCAGCCAATACGCGAGGCCGCCTGCGCCGGCCAGCACGACGACCACCGCGACGACGATGACCGCCCGGTGCCGACGCCAGAAGGACCTGGACTCCGTGTGGAGCTCCGCCTCGTCGCTCAATGGCAGCTCCTGGGTGAGGTCGACCGGATCATCCACCCTTGTTGCCCCTGTGGTCATGTGTGCAGTTCAGCCCAGCGATTTCACAATGAGCCGAAATCCAGCTGTGAGCCAGCTTGGGGTTCTATGTAAGACCCACCTAAACAACCTGGTCGGCGCGTTTCGTGTCATTTTGCCTGCATTCCCAGGAACGGCACAGCGGGCACCGGACGCAGGCCAATGCTGAAGGCGCATGCTGTCCCCACAGCTCACCGGGCGCCGGGAGACTCTCGTGTCACCCCTTCACGAACCCCCGGTTCTCCCGGCGCCGGTGCAGCTTCGGTGGGTCAGCCCCACGGGCCAGCCGTGAATCGTGGGGGAGGGGCCACCCCCTGTTCCCCCATTCCGATCTCCCTGGACCACTTGGGTGACACGTCGGTGGGTTTCCCGCATTGAATGGGCGCGTTACAGCCGGCCGGGGATCGCCTCGAGCGCCAAGCTCACCGTCAACCTCATGCTGTTCTCGGGGGTTGCCACACTGGCCGAGGCCATCACCGTCGCACGAGCCGGTGGCCTGGGCAACGAGGAGATCCGGGACCTCTTGGCCGAGTCACCCGTGGTGGCTCCCGGGATCCGGAACCGATTCCAAGCCGTCCTCGACGCGTCCGGGCCCACCTGGTGGACGACCGAGCTCGGGGCCAAAGATGCCAGGCTCGCCACCGAGCTGGTCCAGGCGGCGGGCTGCATCTCGGTCCGATCATCCGAGACCCGTACCAGGCGGCCGCCGATGCCGGCCTCAGCGACGACGACAGGGCCTCCGGGAACCGAGAGGGGCTCAGCTGGACCGACTGATGCCCCTACCCACCAGGTCCTTCACTTCTACCCTACCGCCGATAATGTTCATTATGTTAAGTTAGAACGAAATTCCAGGGATGGCGTACGGCGGACCGTCGCGAGGGCGCTCCCCCCCGGGACACGCCAACCGCCGTGGTCCGTCGACCGGGTCCCGGGAGTTCCGAGATGCACCAGCGAGGATCGTCTCCCGACGTTGAGCGTCCACGGCGGCCCATCCGTGGAATCCTTGGTTCTGCGGCGCACGGGTCGGTTCAGAGGTGCACGGCACCCAGAGGTCGGCCGCCGCGGGCGATGCGTATCGTCCGGACGGCGGGTCGCCAAGCGGATCCCGATCTCCACGTCTGGGCCACCGCATGCGGCGATCCCCTGCGATGGTGGCAAAGGAGCCTTGATTTCAGTAACGGTTTTCACTAAAGTGACAAGCGCTAAGTCCCCTTGGTTAAAGGTTCAAAGTCCGGACGGATGAGAAGGGGAAAGAGCAGGTGGAGGCCTTGTTTGGCCTCGTTAAGTTGAGTACTGTCCCCGGTATGTCCGGGGATTTTTGCGCGAGTCCATTTGCGCGGGAATTGCCGGGGAGTGGGTCCCGATGAGCGATCCGGCGCCCCTCCCCGACCCGGAGCTCCAAGCCGAGCAGGCGCACCTCCAGCTCGCGCACGATTCCCTCGCCGCCATGCGGCAACGGGCTGAACGCCTGCTCCAGGACCTCATCGGAGCCGGCAGCCCTGACCTCGACTACGTCGCCGCCCTCTCCCGACGCGTCTCGCTCCTGGCCGAGAGCCCACGCCCGCTCCTGTTCGGGCGGATCGACGAGAAGGAGGGGCCGAGGTGGCACATCGGACGCCGCCACGTCGAGGATGCCCGTTCCGACCCGGTCGTCATCGACTGGAGGGCCCCGGTGGCCGTCCCCTTCTACCGGGCCAGCACCAAGGATGCGCTGGGTCTGGCCCGGCGGCGACAGATCATGGTCGACCGCCATTCCGTGGTGTCGGTGGCCGACGACCTGTTCGACGGCACCGACGGAGATGCCGGGGCCACCCGACTGCGAGGGGGCGATGCCCTGCTGGCCGAGCTCGAGCGTGCCCGCACCGGCGAGATGCTCGACATCGTCGCCACCATCCAGGCGGAGCAGGACGAGATCATCCGCGCCCCGCTCGACCAGCTGCTGACCGTGCAGGGTGGCCCGGGCACCGGCAAGACGGCGGTCGGCCTCCACCGGGCCGCCTTCCTCCTCTACAACCATCCCGCCCTCAGCCGGGACGGCGTGCTCGTGCTCGGCCCCAGCCGTGCCTTCCTGCGCTACATCGCGCAGGTACTCCCCTCGCTCGGTGAAGAGGCCGTGGTGCAGACCACCATCGCCGACATCGCCCCCAAGGCCAAGGTCCGGGTCGAGGAGCCCATGGAGGTCCGCCGCATCAAGGGCGACGCCCGCATGGGCGAGCTCCTGCGGCGGGCACTCGACGGGCGCCGCCGCCCGCTCGACGACGATGTGAGCCTGCGCGTCCGCTTCGCCCGGGCAACCTTGAGCGCCGAACGGGTCAACGAGCTCGTGGCGTCCATCGCCGCCCGCCCGGCCCCGTACAAGTCGGGTCGTCTGGCGTTGAAATCCCGCCTGGTCAGCGAGGCCCGGCGGGCGTTCCGCTCGTCGGCCCGGCTGGGGGCCGACGAAACCTGGTTCGAGAACGAGCTGACGTCGACGGAGGAGTTCGGCAGTCTCCTCGACACCCTCTGGCCCACCGTCTCCCCCGCCTCCCTGGTGCGCGAGCTGCTGTCCTCGCGGGCACAGCTGGAGCGCTTCGCGGGCGGCCTCTTCTCCGAGCGCGAACGACAGCTGCTGCTGCGGGCCCGCGACACCCGCGTCTCCTCGACGGCGTGGAGCACCGACGATCTCGCCCTGCTCGACGAGGCCGCCTTCCTGACCGGCGGACGGACGCGGACCTATGGGCATGTCGTCGTCGACGAGGCACAGGACCTCACGCCGATGCAGTTCCGCATGATCGCCCGACGCGCACCATCGGGGTCCATCACCGTGCTCGGTGATCTGGCGCAGGCCACGGGCCCATGGACCTACTCGGACTGGGCCGAGGTCAGGGTCCACCTGCCCGAGGCGGGTCGTCCCCATCACGACGAGCTGACACTCGGCTACCGGGCACCGGGACGCGTGCTCGACTACGCCTCCCGTCTGCTGCCGGTGGCTGCCCCCGGTGTGGGCCCCACCTCCTCCATCCGTCCGGGGCGCACGGAGCCGTCGGTGCTCGCGGTGGCCGACGACGAGGTGGTCGCCGCGGCGCTGGCCGAGGCGCGAACCCTCGCTGCCGGCCACGCTCTCGTGGCCGTCATCGCGCCCGAGGAGCTGCTGCCCGCACTGGCCCGGATAGCCCGGAGCGACGACGACATCGGCATGCTCGAGCGCGACGCGATGGCCCGGCCCATCACCATCGTCCCGGCGCCGGCCGCCAAGGGTCTCGAGTTCGATGCCGTCGTGGTGGTCGAACCGGCGGCCATCGCCGGCGAGGACCGCCGGGGCCTGCGCCTGCTCTATGTGGCCATGACCCGCCCGATTCAGCACCTGAGCGTGGTGCACGCCCGCCCCCTCCCCGCGCCGCTCGTGGGCTGAACGACACCCGGTCCCCTACGCTCCCCTGCATGGCACTGGACGTGGACGGCAAGGTCGCTCTGATCACCGGCGGCAGCAACGGCATCGGCGAAGGGGTGGCCCGGCACCTGGCGGGCAACGGTGCGCATGTCGTCATCGCGGACATCGACGGCGCTCGCGGTCGTGCCCTGGCGGACGAGCTGGACGGGCACTACGTCCAGACCGACGTGGCCGATCCTGCAGCCAGCACGTCGGCCGTGGCTGCCGCAGTCGAGACCTTCGGCGGGCTTCACATCGCGCACCTCAACGCCGGGGTCACCTCGTGGTGCGGCATGGGCGACGACTTCGATCCCGAGGCCTACCGGCGCTCCATGTCCATCAATCTCGACGGCGTCGTCTACGGCATTGCCGCGGCGCGGCCGGCCATCAAGGCGAGCGGCGGCGGGACGATCGTCGCCACCGCCTCCATGGCCGGACTGGTCGCCACCCCGTTCGACCCGATTTACGCCGCCAACAAGCACGCCGTCGTCGGGCTGGCCCGCTCCCTTGGCCCGGTCTACGAGCCCGAGGGGATCCGGGTGCACGCGTTGTGCCCCTCCTTCGCCCACACCAACATCATCAAGGGCTCGGAACAGACACTCCTCGACATGGGGTTCCCCATCATCGACGTGGCCGACGTCGTCGACGCCTTTCAGCGCATCCTCGACTCGGACGGCACCGGCGAGTGCTGGTACGTGGTCGCCGGTCGGGAAAGCGAGCCCTTCCGCTTCCGCAACGCACCGGGGCCGCGCATCGACTGAGTCACCCGGCCCCGGGGCGCGGGCGGCCGGGGTTGGTACGATGGAGACCGCAGCGACACCGACCGGCGATGGGTCCCGCCGGGGGGCAACGCCCCGAACCGCCGCACGACATGGCTGATGGCTCCTGACAGGCGGCACGGGAGGGCCGGGCCATGGACGAGCAGCCGCATCAGCCACCGGAGCATCGCGACACCGCCGCGCCGGCGCACGACGCGGCCCGGATCGACCGGGAGCAGGACCTCCTCGACGAGCCTGTCCTCCCCCTCCTCGGGCTCTCGGCGGGCACGCTGGCCGCCATCTTCGTGGGCGGTGCGCTCGGCACGGTGGCCCGGTACCTGCTGGAGTCGCACCACCCCGTCGCCGCCGGTGGCTTTCCCTGGGTCACACTGCTCGTCAACCTCACCGGCTCCTTCGCCATCGGGTTGCTGATTCCGCTCACCGAGCACGTCGCACCTCGGGCCCCCCTGGTCCGCCCGCTCGCCATCATCGGCTTCCTGGGGGGATGGACGACCTATTCGACCCTGGCGGTCGACGCCACGCTGTTGGCCAAGCACGGTGACGTCGTCACGTGCCTCGCCTACCTGGCGGCCACCGTCGCCGGTGGGCTGGCGCTGGTCGTGGCCGGGCACTCGGTCGGACGGAGGATGACCGAGTCGTGAGCTCCTCCCCCACTCTCGGCCTCGCGCTCGTCGTGGCGCTCGCCGGCGGCGCCGGTGCCGTTCTGAGGGCGCTGCTCATCCACCACATCGGTGTCCGGCGTTCGGACCCGTTGCCCCTCGGCACCATCATCGTCAATGCCTCCGGGTCACTGCTGCTCGGCATCCTCACCGGGCTCTCCCTGTACCACGGGCTCGGGCCCCACGTGCTGGCCGTGGCCGGGGTGGGACTGTGCGGCGGCTACACGACGTGGTCCACCGCGAGCTGGGAGACGGTCCACCTGCTGCACACGGGCCACCGCACCGAGGCCGTCGTCTACACGCTGGGTGGGCTCGCCGTGTGCCTTGCTGCGGCGGCGGCCGGCATCGGCCTCATGGCGCTGGTCTGAGCAGCCGCCTCAGGTGGCGTAGGCCTCCACCGGCGGGCAGGTGCAGACCAGGTGTCGGTCGCCGTACGCCTGGTTGATCCTCGCGACCGGCGGCCAGTACTTCGAGGAGGTCGGCCCCAGGGGGAACACGGCCACCTCTCGGTCGTAGGGGCGCTCCCAACTCGACACCAGTGCGAGCGCGGTGTGAGGAGCGCCGCGCAGCGGGCTGTCCTCGACGGCCCAGCGCCCGCCAGCCACGTCGTCGATCTCGCCCCGGATGGCGATCATGGCCTCGCAGAACCGGTCGAGCTCGGCGAGGTCCTCGCTCTCGGTCGGCTCCACCATCAGGGTGCCGGCGACCGGGAAGCTCACTGTCGGCGCGTGGAAGCCGTAGTCGATCAGTCGCTTGGCCACGTCGTCGACGGTGACGCCGGTGGCCTTGGTCAGCGCGCGCAGGTCCACGATGCACTCGTGCGCCACCAAGCCGTTCTTGCCCGTGTAGAGGATCGGGAACGACGGCGCGAGCCGGGCGGCCACGTAGTTGGCGGCCAGGACGGCCGACTTGGTCGCATGGGTCAGGCCCGCACCGGAGAGCAGTCGCACGTAGGCCCAACTGATGGAGAGGATCCCCGCACTGCCGAACGGCGCGGCGCTCACCGGGCCGATGCCCTGTCGCTGCTCGGGACGCGGGTGCATTGGATGCGACGGCAGGAACGGCACCAGGTGCTCTGCCACCGCCACGGGTCCCACGCCCGGCCCTCCTCCGCCGTGCGGGATGCAGAACGTCTTGTGCAGGTTGAGGTGCGACACGTCGCCGCCGAACTGACCGGGCTTGGCGAGACCCAGCAGGGCGTTGAGATTTGCCCCGTCGATGTAGACCTGCCCGCCGTGTTGATGGACCACGTCACACATGTCGCCGATGTGCTCCTCGTAGACGCCGTGCGTCGAGGGGTACGTGACCATGATCGCCGCCAGATCGCCGGCGTGCTCCTCACACTTGGCACGAAGGTCCACCAGGTCGACCGTGCCGTCGTCGAGGGCGGCCACCACCACCACGCGCATGCCGGCCATGACGGCGGACGCCGCGTTCGTGCCGTGTGCGCTCGAGGGGATGAGGCACACGTCGCGCCCGGGCTCGCCGCGGGACTGGTGGTAGGCACGAATGGCCAGGAGACCCGCGAGCTCGCCCTGGCTTCCGGCGTTGGGTTGGACCGAGACCTTGGCGTAGCCGGTGACGGTGGCGAGCCACGTCTCGAGCTCGTCGATCAGCGTCAAGTAGCCCGGGGTGCTGTCCAGTGGGGCGAACGGGTGGACGTCGGCGAACCCCGGGAAACCGACCGGCTCCATCTCGGTGGTCGCGTTGAGCTTCATGGTGCACGACCCGAGCGGGATCATGCCGCGGTCGAGCGCGAAGTCCTGGTCCGACAGCCGTCGGAGATAGCGCAGCATGGCGGTCTCGGAGTGATGCTCCGAGAACACGGGATGGCTCAAGATAGGCCCCCGGCGCCGCAGCGCCTCGGGGAGCGCCGAGGCACCACCCGCTCCGCCACCGGAGGCTCCGAAGGCATGGAGGACCGCCCCGACATGCGCCGCCGTCGTGGTCTCACTGCACGAGATACCGACCCGGTCACCGTCGACCGGACGGAGCAAGACGCCGCGGGCGCGTGCGGCGGCCACGATCTCGGCGGCTCGTCCGGGTGCCCTGACGACGACGGTGTCGAAGAACTCGTCGTGCTCGAGGGCGAACCCCGCGCCACGCAGCGCCGAGGCCAGCTCGACGGTCCGTTCGTGGACGCGATCCGCGATGCCGCGCAGGCCGTCCGCCCCGTGGTACACGGCGTACATGGAGGCCACGACGGCCAGCAGCACCTGTGCGGTGCAGATGTTCGAGGTCGCCCTCTCGCGTCGGATGTGCTGCTCGCGCGTCTGCAAGGCCAGCCGGTAGGCCGGCCGGTCCTCGGCGTCGACCGACAGGCCGACCAGGCGACCGGGGAGGTCCCGCTCGAGCCCGGCCTTGACCGCCATGAACGCGGCGTGCGGACCTCCGTACCACAGCGGCACCCCGAAACGCTGTGAGGACCCGACCACCACGTCGGCCCCCCAGTGCCCCGGCGGCTTCAACACCGTCAGTGCCAGCAGGTCGGCGGCCACGGTGACCATGGCGCCCCGTTCGTGTGCGTCCTCCGTCAGAGCGGCGAAGTCGCGGATGGCGCCCGAGCATCCGGGGTACTGCTGGACCACGCCGAAGTAGTCACCCTCGGGCAACCCGGCGGCGAGGTCGGTCACGTCCACTGCAATCCCGAGCGGCGCGAGGCGTGTCTCGAGGATGGCGATCGTCTGCGGCAGGCAATCGGCGTCCACGACGACCCGGTGTGTCGCGACGGTGGCCCGCCGCCGCATGAGGGTGACGGCTTCCGCCACCGCCGTCCCCTCGTCCAGCAGGGAGGCATTGGCCGTGTCGAGACCCGTCAGGTCGCACACCATGGTCTGGAAGTTCAGCAGGGCCTCCAGGCGACCCTGGCTGATCTCGGGTTGATACGGGGTGTACGCGGTGTACCAGGCCGGGCTCTCGAGCACGTTGCGCCTGATGACTCCGGGCGTGATCGTGCCGTGGTAGCCGAGTCCGATCATCGGCTCCGCGATCACGTTGTCCGCCGCGAGGCGTCGCAGCTCCTCGAGCACCTCCCGTTCGGAGGCGGCCGGTGGAAGGTCCAGTGCACCGAGGCTCCGCACGCTGTCGGGGACGGCGGCGTCCATGAGAGCGTCGAGACTCTCGTAACCCAACACCTTGAGCATGCCCGATTGCTCGTCGTCCGAGGTCCCGACGTGGCGCCGGACGAAGTCCTCGAATGGCTCGAGCTCGCCCGGTCCTGCGTCTTGACGCTGTTCGCTCACGGAGGCCTCCTCACCTGCCCGTGGTTCACACGGAGCTCGTCGGATGTCCTCCCCGCTCTGTCATCGGACCTGAGAGTCTCGCCGCATGTGAGCGACTTCCACCTTCGGTGCGGCGCACGGGGCGCCGCTTTCCAGAGTTGCCTCGCCGGAGCGGTATGTCGGCCTGAGAGTTTCTCGGGGAGAGTTGCTCCTCCGGCGTCCCCTCGCCTGCGTGGTACGGGGACTCTGGCGCTCCGGTTCAATCGGCGTATTCAGTTGTGGTCCCACTATAGGGCACCGGTCCGCGCACTCGGCGGCTGGTGCCGCGCTAGTCGCTCTCTTCGCGCACCGGCCACAGGGGTGGCCGGACCAGGCGAGCGGCCAGCTCCCGGCCGCGTTGGACCACCGTCACGGCGTCGCCGTCGAGCAGGCGGGCGTCGGCCTCCACGAACCCGAGCCCGATGCCCCGCTCGCGCATGGGTGAGTAGTTGCCGCTGGTCAAGATGCCGACGCGTTCGTCGTCGTGCACGACCTCCGAGCCGTCGCGCAAAGGCTGCCGGCCGTCGGCCACGAAGCCCCGCAGACGGCGGGCCGGACCGTTGGCCCGCTCCTCCTCCAGGGCGGCCCGACCGGTGAACTCCTCCTTGTCCCAGCCGACCACCCAGCCCAACCCGGCCTGGAGCGGCGTGATGCCCGGACCCAATTCGTGGCCGTGCAGCGGGAGGCCCGCCTCGAGCCGCAGGGTGTCTCGGGCGCCCAGCCCGGCCGGGACGACGCCCTGTGCGAGGACTGCGTCCCAGAAGCTCGTCGCCGCCTCGGAGGGCACGGAGCACTCGACGCCGTCCTCGCCGGTGTACCCGGTCCCGGCGACCAGGCATTCGACCCCGTCCCACTCGAACCGCTCGACGCTGAACCGGTGCACCGCTGCGGCCTCCGGGGAGACCACGGCCAGGTGGGCTCGCGCCTCGGGACCCTGTACCGCGATGACCGCCCTCTCCGCGGTGACGTCGTTGCCCCCGATGGCGGCGACCACCTCGCTCGTGTTGGAGGCGTTGGGCATCACGTCGAACCGCTCGTCGTCGACCCACCAGACGATGATGTCGTCGATGACCGAGCCGTCGTCGTCGAGGAGATGCGTGTACTGGGCCCGCCCGGGATGGATGCGTCGCAGGTCGTTGCTCAGCGAGTGCTGCAGGTGTTCAAAGGCGTCCCCACCGCGCACGCGGACCGTTCCCAGGTGGCTGACGTCGAAGGCCACGGCGGACTCTCGGCAGGCCCGGTGCTCGGCCACCGTGCCCGACGGGTACGCCAGCGGCATGTCCCAGCCGCCGAAGGGCACCATCTTGGCCCCGAGCGCGACGTGTGCCGCGTGGAGCGGTGAGACCCGGAAGGGCGCGCCTCCCCCGTCGTCGCCGCCGCTCACCCGGCCAGATTAGGCGGCGCCGGCGGTGGCGGTCAGCCAGCCGTGCGAAGCGAGCAGCGAGGTGAAGTCGCGCTGGTACACGACGGAGATCGGCACCTCCGGGTAGAGCTCACGCATGCGACGCACCTTGCGGTTCTTGCGGGTGACGAGCCGTTGATCCGCCGTCGTGAGCTCAATGAAGACACCACGGTCCGTCAGGTAGAAGTCCGGGCGGAAGCCGGACACCGGCGATCCCTCCGCATCCCACTCCAGCGGGAACTCCACCGGCTCGTACTGCCAGCGCTCACCCGAGAGATCGAGCATGGCGGCAAAGACGCGTTCGGAGGGATGGGCGAACCGGACCTGTCCGGCCGGGACGCAGGCCGGATGGCTGGTGCGACCGTTGCGCGCGGGGTCCGTCGCGCTCACTCCCCCGCGGCCCGTGCGACGGGTACCCGGTGCGGGCGCCCCTTGGCCGGCGCAGCCGGAACCTGAGCGTCGAGGCGCACGATGTCGGCGTCGAGGGCCTCGACGACCCCCGCCAGCGGGACGATGTTGAAGACGCCCTGGCCACCGGCCAGCAGGTCGACGACCTCGCCGTTCGACCGGGCCAGCACCGAGCTGGTCCCCGTGAGCACGAGGTTGGCCGACGCCAGGTCCGAGCCCAGGTCGTCGCGCAGGCACTCCACGGCCCGGCGGGCCGACTGGAGGGACACGCCGGCGTCCAGCAGCTGCTTGATCACCTTGAGCTCGAGCACGTCGGAGTACGAGTAGACGCGCCGGGAGCCACTCCCCTTCGCCGAGGCCAGCGACGGTTGGAGCAGGCCGGTACGGGCCCAGTAGTCGAGCTGGCGGTACGTGATCCCCACCAGGCCGCATACCTGCGGCCCGTGAAACCCTCCGACATGGGCTGCGGAATCCTCGGCCATCGCACCTCCTGTGCCTTCTCCCGGGCCGTCACTCTAGTGCACGCCGGACGACACGGACGTAGTTACGAAGGCGTTATTCGGGAGATCCCGCGGGTTCGGCCGGTTCCATCGGCCAGGCCACCACCGGCCCCCGCACGGAGAGTCCCACCCGGCGCCCCGGCTCGGGCGGCACGCCTCCGGCCACCCGTACCACCAGCTCCGGAAGCCCCTCCGCCCCGGACCGGACCCGGACCACGGCGTCGTGGCCGAAGTACTCGTAGCTCGCCACCGTGCCCTCCACCGAACCATCCACCACCTCGCCCAGGGCGATCTGTTCGGGCCGCACCATGACCCGGGCCCTTCCTCCGGCCGCGGGACCACCCCACCCCCCGAGGTCGAGGGGGCCGAGCGCCGTCAGCGCGACCTCGTCGCGGACCTCCCCCTCGAGCACGTTCGACTCTCCGAGGAACCGCGCCAGCTCGGGGTCCTCAGGGTGCCCGTAGAGCGCCGCCGGCGTGTCGAGCTGGGCGATGACACCGTGGCGGAGGACCGCCACCTGGTCGGCCATGGACAGGGCCTCGTCCTGGTCGTGGGTCACCAGGATGGAGGTCGTGCCCGCCAGCCGCAGCACGTCGAGCACGTCGGCGCGCACCGAGGCGCGCAGGGCCGCGTCCAGCGAGGCGAACGGCTCGTCGAGCAGGACGATGTCGGGCTCTATGGCCAGTGCGCGGGCCAGGGCGACCCGCTGCTGCTGACCCCCGGACAACTGGTGCGGGTAGCGCCGCCGGAATCCCGAGAGGCCCACGAGCTCGAGCAGCTCGTCGACCCGTTCCTTTCGACTCGGGCCCCGGCCGAGGCCGAACGCCACATTGCGGCCGACGCTGAGGTGCGGGAACAGGGCGCCCTCCTGGGGCACGTAGCCGATGCGCCGGTGCTGGCACGGGACGAAGCGGTGGCCGGCGTCGTCGACGACCTCGTCCCCCAGCCGGACCTCCCCCTCGTCGGGCCGCTCGAACCCGGCGACGATGCGCAGGAGCGTCGTCTTGCCGCTCCCCGACGCCCCGAGGATCGCGGTGAACGAGCCGTGCGGGACAGCCAGGTCCACGCCGCGCAACACGTCCTGTGGGCCGAACGCCTTGGTGACGCCGGTGACGGAGAGGTCCTTCATGCCGCCACTAGTGTGCCCGGAGCGGGCGCGGCGAGGGGAACGCCGGCCCCGGTCGCTCTCTCGGGTTGGCGATCGAACCACCGCCCGAGGATGTACCCGGGCACCGCGGCGATCAGCACCATCACCAGGGCGTAGGGCGCAGCCTGGCTGTAGGAGCCGTTGGACTCGAAGGCCCAGAACTGGGTGGCCAGCGTCTGCACGTTTGTCGGGTGCAGGACCAGGGTGGCGGTGAGCTCCGTCGCCGTCTCCAGGAAAACCAGCGCGAAGGCGGCGGCCAGGCCCGACCCGATGAGGGGCAGCGTCACCCGCGATAGGACGGAGCGACGCCGCACACCGAGCGACATGGCCACTTCCTCGAGCCCGACCGGCGAACGGGCCACGGCGGCACGCACGGCGACGACGGCCAGGGGGAAGAACATGATGGCGTAGGTCAGCACCATCAACGGGTTGGTCTGGTAGAAGTCGCCCTGCAGGAGGTGCTCGGTGACGTAGGTGAAGCTCAGCGCAATGACCAGACCGGGGACGGCCAGGACGAGCATGTTGCTGCGCTCCAGGGTCATGACCCGGCGGCGGCTGAAGCGCACCGAGAGCAGCGCTATCGGGAGGGCCGCCATGGTCGCCACGACACCGGCGGCGACCGAGTAGCCGAAGGTGTTCGCGGTCGCCGCGAAGAGCGAGGCCGGTGGCAGGGTGCTGTTGCCTCCCTGGACGATCAGGTAGACGATCGCCCCCACGGGCACCCCCAGAGCCAGGACGACGAGGAGCGCCATGCCGGCCAACACCAACGGCGATCCGCGGCCGAGCCGGGCCGGGCGGGCGCGCGAGGCGGCTCCGGCGCCCACTCGCGACACGCGCCCACGGCCACGTACCGAGCCCTCGCTCGCCAGCAGCATGGCGCCGAGCAGGACCAGGATGAGAGAGAGCGCGCACGCGGCCGGCTCGTTGAAGCCCACCTGGAACTCGTTGTAGATCTCCGTGGTCAGCGTCTGGTAGCCGAGGATCTCGAACGCGCCGAACTCGGCCAACACCACCAGGCCGACCAGGATGCAGCCGCCGAAGATGGCCGAACGGGCCTGACCCACCGTGACGGTCCAGAAGGTGCGAAGCCTTCCGAGGCCGAGGCTGCGCGCCACCTCCTCCTGCGCGGGGTCGGCGCTACGGAGGCTGGCCGCCACCGGGAGGAAGACCAGTGGGTAGACCGCCAGCGTCATCACCAGAACCGCGGCCCAGAAGCCGCCGATGCCAGGAAAGATGGCCCGCCACCCGAAGCTCACCACGAAGTCGGGGATACCCAACGGAATGACCACCAGGATCGCAAAGAGTCGCCGATACGGGAGGTCGGTGCGCTCCACGAACCAGGCGGACGACGTCCCGAGGACCGCACACAGCGCCGTGACCACCACCAGCAGCGACACCGTGTTCCAGATCAGCGTGGCGGTGAGGCCTCGGAAGAGCAGTGCGTGCAGCTGGGCCCAACCGACCTGGACCGCCTGGACGACCAGGAACACCAGTGGGAGCAGCACGACCAGGGAGACCAGGACGGCGACGGACGTCAACAGCAGCGGCAGGGGCCGCCTCCCGGCGTGGTGCCGGCGAACCGCCCCCGTCGCGCTCACAAGAGTTGCGCCTCCTGGAGCAGCCTGATCGCTTCGGCGCCCGTGCCCAGCTCGGCGACGGTGATGTCGTTGGGTTGCAGCTGGTCGAACCGGGTCTCCGGCTGCGCGGTCGTGACGCCCGAGGCGATCGGGTACTCGAAGCTGTCGCTGTGAGCGAGGATCCGCTGCCCCTGCTGGGAGGTCAGGAAGGCCAAGAAGCGCTGGGCGGTGGCCTGATGGGTCGACGACTTGAGGATCCCTGCGCCGGAGACGTCGACCACGTAACCGACGTCGCGGGGTGCGAAGTACGCGATGGCCGAGTGCATCGCCGACTCGCCTACCTGGGCCCGCTCGCGGTACCAGTAGTACTGGTTGATGATGCCGAGCGCGACCTGGCCGCTGTTGACCTGCGAGGTGACCGTCTCGTTGTCCGGGTAGTCGTGGCCGCCGGCGTTGGCCTTGACCGCCTCGAGCCAGCGCAGGGCCTCAGCCTCCCCGTGGGTGCGGGCGATGGACGTGACGATGGGCTGGAAGTCCGTCTCGGAACCGGCGATGGCCACCTTGCCCTTCCATTGCGGCTCCGCCAGGTCCATGGCCGACGACGGGAGCTGGTCGGCCTTGAGCAACGACGTGTTGTAGATCATGACGCTGACCCGGGCGGAGACGCCGACCCACTTCCCGTCCGGGGAGTTGAAACGGGACGGCGTGTTGGCCAGGGTCGATGAGTCCACGCCGGCCAGCAACCCCTTCGAGGCCAGGTACTGCAGGGGGGGTGAATTCTCCGTGTAGTACACGTCGGCCGGTGAATGGGAGCCCTCCGTCACGATCTGATCGGCCAGCACGTCCTCGTCGTCGCTGCGCAGGTTCACCGAGATGCCGGTCTGCTTCTCGAACGCGGTCACCAGTGACTCCGTGGTCTGCACGTGCTGTCCGCTGTAGACCGTGAGGCTCTCCCCCCCGCCGCCCGACCCCTGGGCGCAGCCGGTGAGGAGCACCGCCCCGAGGCTGGCGGCCACGCAGCCCGTCAGAGCGCGCCGCACCGACCGCTCCCGCGACCACCTCCGTGAGCCGTGCATCGAACCGGGACACCCCTCCGACCTGCATCATCTGAAAGTTAGGTTGCCCTAACTTTAGGGTGCCCTCAGAACAGCGTCAAGACCGCGCGGCTCAGGCGTCGGGCACCAGGCCCCCGCCCGCCAGGTCGGCCCGCCCCTCCAGCGGGCTCGAGGGCTCGGCGTGGAAGCGGACCGGGATGCGGCCGGCGGCGCGAGCCTGCCATCCCGCCTCGACCGCCAGGCGCATGGCCCGGGCCATCGCCGCCGGGTCGTGGGCCCGGTTGACCGCCGTCGCCACCAGCACGGCGTCGCATCCGAGCTCCATGGCCAGCGCGGCGTCGGACGCGGTGCCGATGCCGGCGTCGAGGATGACGGGGACCTCGACGGCCTCCCGGAGCAGCGCGATGTTGTGGGGGTTGCGGATCCCGAGCCCGCTGCCGATGGGCGACCCGAGCGGCATCACCGCGGCACACCCGACCTGCTGCAGGCGGAAGGCCAGCACGGGGTCGTCGGTCGTGTAGGGCAGGACGACAAACCCGTCCTCCGCCAGCTGCTCCGCGGCGGCCAGGAGCTCGACCGCGTCCGGCAGCAGCGTGCGGTCGTTGCCGATCACCTCGAGCTTCACCCAGTCGGTGCCGAACGCCTCCCGCGCCAGCTTCGCCGTGAGCACGGCCTCCGATGCGGTCGCGCACCCGGCCGTGTTGGGCAGGACCCGTACGCCGAGTTCGTCGAGCAGCGACAGCAGCGCGCCACGCCCCGAAGCCTCGACCCGGCGCACCGCGACGGTCGCCATCGCCGCGCGCGATTCGCACAGCGCGGCGCGCAGCGCGTCGAGGCTGGTCATACCCCCGGTGCCGAGCAAGAGACGCGACGACAGGACCTCGCCGGCAACGATCAGGTGATCCGTCGTCGCCTCCCCGGCGTCGTTGGGTGTCACCGGACGACGATACCCCGGTGCCCGCCTATGGTGGCTCGGTGCCTGACGCGACCCCACCGACGGCGCTGACCATCGCCGGGTCCGACTCGGGCGGCGGCGCCGGTGCCCAGGCCGACCTCAAGACGTTCGCGGCCCACCGCGTGCACGGCACGTGCGCCCTGACCGCCGTGACCGCGCAGAACACGGCCGAGGTGCGCGGCGTCGTGGCCCTCGAGCCCTGGTTCGTCCGCCAACAGGTCGAGGCCGTGCTCGACGATTTCGCAGTGGGCGGGGTGAAGACCGGGATGCTCGCCACCGCCGCCATCGTCCGCGAGGTCGCCGACCTGGCCGCCGCCGGCCGGTTGCCCCAGCTCGTCGTCGATCCCGTCCTCGTTTCCTCGAGCGGGCACCGTCTCATGGAGCCCGAGGGCATCACGGCGTATCTCGAGCTTCTCCTCCCCCATGCCGTCGTCGTCACTCCGAACCTGCGCGAGGCCGCCGTCCTGGGCGACACCACGGTGGAGCGCCTCGCCACACTGGACGCCCGGGTCGACGTGGCGCAGCGGCTCAGGACAACCGGGGCCCGCTACGTCGTGGTGAAGGGAGGCCACCTCACCGAGTCCGCCGACGACGTCGTGGCCGGCCCCGACGGGGTCGTGGTGCTGCCCGGCACACGGGTGGTCACCGGGAACGACCACGGCACCGGATGCTCGCTCTCCGCCGCCGTGGCCGCCCGCCTGGCCCTCGGGGCGACCGTGCCCGATGCGGTCGCCGAGGCGAAGGCCTACGTGGCGCAGGCCCTGGCCGGAGCCGCCGCCTGGCACCTGGGCGCGGGGCACGGACCACTCGACCATTTCGGGTGGTCCGCCTCACCGTAGGCTGGTGCACGCCCATGACGCTGCACGACACCGACACCGAGGTCCTCGGCGAGGACGAGGCACCGGTCGCCCCCCTCCGGCCGCCGACGCCCGGGGGGATCTCCATGCGGCCGGCCATGATCGTTCTCGGTCTTGCCGTGCTCATCCTCGCGCTCTTCGTCACCATCGGGGTCCTGTCGTCGCAGAGCCCGGCTCCCGTGCGCAGCGGGGCGGCGGCCAGCTCCGTGGCCGGCACGCCCCTCCGCGCCGAGCCGGCCACCGCGGCGCTCTCCCCCATCGTCGGCGGCGGTCAGCCGCCGACCAACATCGTCAACGCCGTGTCCGTCCCGGCCGGCTCCGTCCGGGTCTCGCACCAGAACAACGCCGCCGACTCCGGCCAGTACGACTCACAGGTGGTCTTCCGCTCCGGCGACTCCCAGGGTTCCCTGCTCGCCTTCTACGCAGCGGACATGCGGCTCCAGGGTTGGCAGGTCTTCGACCGGGGCCCGGCAGCCAACGATCCGGGAGCTCTCGAGATCCTGGGCAAGCTGGCCGGCTCCGACGGCTACTACTGGGAGATGGGGGCGACCATCTCACCCACGACCTTCACTCGGGGCGGCCCCGCACGCGGTCAGACCGACTTCACCATCCGCCTGCTCCAGGAGAGTGACGACTCCCCCTGAGCGGTCCGGCGGGTGCGGCGAGCTCAGCGCGTCGACGACGTGACCGCCTGCCCCACCGGCGCCAACGCGTCGTCGACCAGGACGCCGAATCGGTCCTCCGGCTCGGCCAGCAGGTACGCCCACACGAAGAAATTGATCGGGTAGAGCAGGTAGCCCACGCGCGGGTTCGGGGCCAGCAGGATGAGAGCCGACATCACGACGCCCGCGATGTTGCAGACCTCCGATGCGGTGCTCGGCGTGTGCCGGTACAGGTGGCGGGCCAGCAACACGGCGAGCACGATCCCGACCGAGAGCGGAAGCGCCCGGCTCAGCGAGGGGAAGGCGGTCACCAGCTCGTGCCCGGGGAGCGCGCTCGCCGCGGTGGACGGGATGGCACTCAGGCCGAGCGGGAACAGCACCACGTCGTCGATGAGGGCGAAAGGTCCCCGGAGGGCGAACGGGAAGATCGTCGGCACCGCCACGACGACCATGCCCGCGAGCATGGAGAGCGGCCGCCGCTCGCCTTTGCGGCCACATGCCGCGAACAGCGCCAGCGCGGCCAGGGGCCATGCGGTGAACTTCATGGCCGACGCGATGCCGAAGACGATGCCCGAGGCGAAGGGTCTTCGTCGCTGCGCCAGCACCATGGCGAGGAGGAGGAATGCGGCCACCGGGATGTCGTCCCCCCCGGTCGCCAGGGGCAACGCCGCCAACGGCAGGATGACGAGCGCCTGGAGCGCCCGGATCTTTCGTCGCCCATCGGCTCGGCTCAGGTAGAGCGCCACGGCGGCCACCGCCAGCGTGGTCAAGCAGAAGAAGATGCGGGCGTCGCTCAGCCCGTTGTTGGGCCAGATCTCGCTCGGAATGCCCGCCACGGCCATCAGCGGCAGGTACGGCAGGAATCCCGCATAGTCCGGCTCACCTGGGGGGTGGTACTTGACGGCATGGTGCAACCGGACCAGCGGGTGGTAGGGATCCTGGCCCCGGACGAGGTCCTGCCCGCCCACCTCCACGGTCACGACCTCGGGCTGCTGGTGGGAGCCGGCGACACCGTCGAAGCGCCACAGGATCTCGAGACCGAGCGGGATCGCCAGCGCTCCGACGAACTCACAGACGGCGACGATGATCCGGGCCAGCCAGGCGCGCCGGTGCTGGAGTTTGGTCAGGCGGTGGTCCGGTTGCCGCATGCGGGCCCGGTGCACCGCCCACGCCACGACGGCCGACGCCAGCGCGCCGAAGGCGAAGGGCGACAGGGCCATGCGCCCCCACACCTGGTAGAGCGCGTTGGCCGACGTGTAGATGGTGACGAGCGCGAACACGGCACTGCCCAGGTAGAGCAGCGCGTCACCGGCCTCGGGAGAGATCCGCTTCGTGCGCTCCAACCCCCGCTGCCAAAGGTCGACGATCGGGGCGGTCCAGCTCGGCATCGTGGCGGAATTGGTCGGCATAGCGTCTCTCGGAAAAGCCTCGCACACGGGGTGCGCCCAGGAATGCACCCCCGGGGTGATCCTAGGCGGAACCGCTCAGAGGCGGAGCTCCTCCAGGTAGAACCCCAGCTCGGCCTCGAGGCATGCGCTGAGCGTGTCCGCCCGGCGGAACCCGTGCCCCTCGCCCTCGAAGAATCGGAGGTCACAGCGGACGCCGGCCGCGACCAGGGCGTCACGCATGGACGCAGCCTGTGACGGCGGCACGACCGCGTCCTCCGTCCCCTGGAGGAGCAGGACCGAGCCCGCCATGGAGGTGGCCCTGCTCACCGGCGAACGCTCCACGTAGAGCGATCGGGACTCGGGAAGCGGGCCGATCAGGCGGTCCGTGTAGTGCGCCTCGAAGTCGTGGGTCGTCGCGACCAGCCCCAAGAGGTCCGTCACCCCGTACCACGAGACGCAGGCCCCGAACCCCTCCCCCGCCGCGAGCGCGTTGAGCGCCGTCATGCCGCCGGCGCTGCCACCCCGTATCGCCATCCGCCCCGCGTCGACGTCGCCCCGAGCCGCGAGGTGCAATGCCGCGTCGAGACAGTCCTCGGCGTCGGCGACACCCCATTGCCCCCAGAGCGCACACCGGTAGGACCGCCCGTAGCCCGAGCTCCCGGCGTAGTCCACGCACCCGACCGCGAAGCCGCGGGTCGTGAAGAACTGCACGGTGAGGTCCAGCCCCGCCTGACACGAGGACGTCGGCCCCCCGTGACACCAGGTGAGGAGCGGTGGAGGCCGGTCGGTCGGCGCGGTCGTGGTCGCCGAAGCCGGGCGGTACAGGGTGCCGTGGACCGGGCGCCCCGAGCGCCCCGCGAGCGAGAAGGGCTCCCCCAGCGCGACGTCGCCGCCTCGGAGGGCGTGCCCGGCCGATGGACGCTGGGGGCGCGCGACCCGTCCCGGCGTCCATACCCAGACGTTCGCCGGCGTGTCGGGCGTGCTGGCGATCACGGCCAGCCCGCCTCGGTGGGCACAGAGCGAGGCGATCGAGACGCATGGCTGGTCCAACGGCTCTCCCGGTCCGGTGCCGCCCGCGAGCGCGATCAGGGAGTCGCGGCCGGACGCGGTCATGCGGGCCACCAGGGTGCCGTCGGCGAGCTCGGCCATGGTGCACTGACCGAGCACCCAGTCCGGGCCGTGGAACTCGGCGGCGACATCGGTGAGCGCCCGCAACGTCGAGCCCGACTCCGGGACCCCGGGATGGACGTAGGGCTGCCACCACCCTCGGCGGTCCGAGACGAAGCGCAGCGTGCCGTCACCGCACCAGGCCGGCTGGCCGACGGACTCCCCGGGGCCACCCGCGACGGACCAGGGCGGGCCGGCCGCCTGGAGGATGCCGCGGCCGCCGGCCCGGACGAGGGGCAGCACGAGCAGCGTCGAGGCGTCCCACGGCATGTCCGGGTGGTCCCACGCCACGACGGCCAGCCGCTCACCCGCCGGATCCACGCGGGGCGAGCCGAAGAAGTCGTGACCATCGAGCAGGGTGACCTCGCTCGGCTCGTCGTCCCGGGTCGACAGCGCCACCACGCGGCGCGTGGGCCGGCCCCCGCCCTCCGTGTGGACCTCCCGCACCACCAGGATCCAGTCACCGTCGGCCGTGGCACTGAGCCCGCCGTGGTTGTGGACGCTGCCCTCGGGAGGCTCGGGGGTCAGGGCTCGCGGTGTGGCCGACCCTTCGCCGCCCGGGGCTGCGGGGCCGTCGCAGAACCACACCCGCTGATCGGACTGATCGACGTAGGCGAAGGCGCCCGCCGAGCTCGCCGGGACCAGGCACATGGCGCCCCCGCCGTACTCGTGCACTCGGCTGCGGATGCTCACCCGGTCCGGCGAGTGGTCCACGGGACCGTCCGCTCCGGCCCGGACCAGGACGACGCGACCCGACTCCGCCGGGCGTGACTCCAGCCAGTAGAGACGGTCACCGTCGGAGCACAGCTCCGAGAGCGAGACCTTGGCCCGGGCCACGTCGCCCGGCGCGAGCGGCGAGGCCCAGCGCCCGTAACCTGCAGTGGTGACCACGGTCCGAACGTACCCGGTGCAGCGACCCGCGTCGGTGAGCGCCGAGACGGGCCTCTACAGTGAGCCGGTGCGTTTCCCGGCCTACCTGTTGTCCAAGGAGGGTGCGGTCATCCGGCCGACCGTGGAGGAGCTCGACACGTCGGACCTGCCGGCGGGCGACGTGCTGGTCCGGGTCGAGTGGTCCGCCATCAATTTCAAGGACGCCATGGTCACACGACCCGGCAACCGTGTCGCCCGTATCTTCCCGCTTGTTCCCGGGGTGGAGCTGACCGGCATCGTCGAGGAGAGCTCGAGCCCCGACTTCGTCGAAGGCCAGCACGTGCTCGTGCAGGGCTACGACCTCGGCGTGGCCCGGCACGGCGGGTTCGCGGCGTACGCGCGCGTCCCAGCGGACTGGGTCGTCCCGTTGCCCGACACGCTGAGTTGCCGCAACGCGGCGATCATCGGGCTGGCGGGCCTCACCGCCCTGATGTCGTTGCGCCGCCTCGTCCAGCACGGCACCGGTCGGGACGACGGCCCCATCCTGGTCACGGGGGCCTCCGGTGGCGTGGGCAGTGCAGCGGTTGCGCTCCTGTCCCGCGAGGGCTTCGAAGTGGTCGCGTCCTCGGGCAAGACGACCGAGCACGACTACCTCAAGAGCCTGGGGGCGTCACGGGTGGTCGGGCGTCAGTTCACCGAGGACGACGGACGCACGTTGGGCCCCCAGCTCTGGGCCGGCGTCGTCGACTGCGTCGGCGGCACGGCACTCGCCGAGGCGCTCCGCACCGTGCGCTACGGCGGCGCGGTGGCCGCGAGCGGGCTGACGGGGGGCAACGACCTCACCACGACCGTCTACCCGTTCATCGTGCGTGGCGTGGCCCTGCTCGGGATCGACACCGTGGCGACCCCGATAGAGGAGCGGCGGGACCTGTGGGCGGACATGCCCGACGCGTTCCCGCTCGGGCAGTGCGAGGAGATGGTCAACGAGGAGATCGGCCTGGGCGAGCTGACCGCGGCCCTCGACCGCGTGCTCGACGCCGCGGTGCGGGGCCGGATCCTGGTCAGCCCCGGCCGCTGAGGCGTCAGGACGGGGCGTAGACGGGCGAGACCCGGACGGTGCCGTTGCCGCAGGGGCCGATGGCCAGCGCAAAGGTCGATGAAGCCGCCGTGGCGCCGGGCATGGTGACGGTCGCCTCCTCGGAGGTGGGGCAGCTCGTCTCCGAACCCACGGGCACGTCCGAGTACTGGTAGGCGAACTGCGCCGTGGACGACGGCGCCACCGAGACCGGTGACGGTGCCGCGTTGGCCGGACCCGACACGCTGACCGACAGGCCGTTCACCATCGTCACGGTCAACGGCGCCCCGCTTCCCGAGAGCAGCGCCACCGTCGGGTAGCCGTTGGCCGTGCACGTCGACGTGCCCGTGTTGGTGACCGTGATGATCCCCGTGCCGGTCCCGGCCGCCCCCTGTGGTGCGCCGGCCGAGGCCGTGATGCGGTTGCAGGCCGACGAGGTGGCCGCCGTCGTGGATGTCGTGCTGGGCGCCGTCGAGGAGGTGGTCGCGCTCGTGACCGCCGTCGTCGGTGCGGCCATCGTGGTGGTCGTGGTGGTCCGCTTGGGCGTGCTCGGGCTGCTGCTGCACGCGGCGAGGACGAGTGCGGCACCCGCCAGCACAGCGAGCGCCCAACGGGGTGGCGTCACGCCTCGAAGTCCTCGGGGCGCACCGAATCGAGGAACTGGCGGAACTGCCCCACCAGCTCGTCCGGCGTGTCCTCCTCCTCGTCCTCCGCGTCGAGCGCCAGGATGATCCCCTCGGACTCCATCAATTCGTCGGACACGAAGAGCGGGGTCTCCATCCGCACCGCCACCGCGACCGCATCGGAGGGCCGGCTCGAGACGATCGTCCGCTCCTCACCGCGCACGAGGTGCATCTCGGCGTAGTAGGTCGACGACCGCAGCTCGGTGATGATCACGCGTTCGACACTGATGTCCAGTGCGCCCAGCATGTCCTTCATGAGGTCGTGCGTCAGCGGCCGGGGCATGGTCACGCCCTGCAGGGCGTAGGCGATCGCCGTGGCCTCGGGGCTCCCGATGAAGATCGGCAGGGTCCGCCCTTCGCCCTCCGTCTCCTGCAGCAGCAGCACCGGCGTGTTGGACTGCAGGTCCACCCGGACGGCTCGGAGTAGCACACGGACCATGAGAGAAATGTAGCGCCGGATCCCGGCCTCGCGTCACCCCCCCAGGTGTCGGCGCAGCGCCTGGCGGAGCAACGTGGCTCGCATCGACTGGCCGAGCGCCGCCAGTTGCTCGGCCCCCTCAATCGCCCGCTGGCGGGACTCGGGGTTCCGCTGGCGCAGGAGCGGGATGACGACCTGCTCGATCAGGCCCATTTCCCGGTCCACGGCGTTGCGGTAGAGGCGCAGGTGACGCGCTTCGATCCCGAAGACCCCGAAGGACGCAGCCAGGTTCGCCAGGGTGAGGGCGTCCTCGTCGTAGGTCTGGATCCCCGCCACCGTGATGGGCTCGATCAGACCGAAACCCTCGAGCCCCGCCACGGCCTCGGCGGACAGCCCGCTGGCCGCGCAGAGCTCCTCCCTCGTCAGGCTCGCGCCCGTGACCACGCCCGTCGTCGTGCCGGGCGCGGTCGGCGGTGTGGTCGGCGGTGTGGTCGGCGGTGTGGTCGAGCCGGCGCCGGCACCCGCCGCTGGCGGGCTCTTGGGCGGTGACGGCTCTCCTCCGGTCGGGGCGGCCCCGGTCCGGGCCGCCGCCGCAGCCTTCTCGGCCGGGCGGGACACGGAGGTCCCGTTGCCGGCACCACGTCCTCCCGACGGTGTCCGCGGCCCCGCCGCGCTCGGCGTGCCGGCACGGGCGCCGCCTGCTGAGGGCGGGGGCCCGACACGCGAGGCGCTCTCCTGCCCGGTGGACGCGCCCACACGCTCGCGGGCCGGCTCGGCCCCCACGGGCACCGGCACCTCGGCCTCGCCGACCACCTGCAGCCCACGGCGGGCCTGGGCCGCCTCGGGCATCCGGGCGGTCCGGCGAGAGGCGTCCGCCAGGATGCGTGCCATCGCCTCCTCGTCCGCCTTCGTCGGCTGCTCCTCGGCCGCGACCGGGGCGGCAACGGCCGTCGCACGGGCCGCGTGGGCCGGTTTCCCGTTCGGGACGTCGGACCCGGGGTCGTCGAGGTCCCCGTCGGCCAGCCGGTCCCGGATGACCTTCAGGGGCAGGAAGTGCTCCCGCTGCTGGCGGAGCACCCAGCGCAGTCGCTCGACGTCGTGCTCGAAGAATTTGCGGTACCCCGAGGGCGATCGCTCGGGATTCACCAGGCCCTGGCTCTCGAGGAACCTGATCTTCGAGATGGTGACGTCGGGGAATTCCTGCCGCAGCAGGGTCAGGACGTCGCCGATCGACAGATACGTGCGGTTGCTCACTCGTTCCCCGCCACCAGGTACACCAGCTTGAACTTGCCGATCTGCACCTCGTCGCCCGGGGAGAGCTGCACTTCGTCGATCCTCTCCCGGTTCACGTAGGTCCCGTTCAACGAGCCCACGTCCCGCAGTGCGTAGGTACCCCCGCCGGCGGGAGAGATCTCCACGTGGCGGCGTGAGACGGTGATGTCGTCGAGGAAGATGTCGCTCTCGGGGTGCCGACCCGCCCTGACGACGGTGTCGGCCAGGAGGTAGCGGGTCCCGATGTTGGGGCCTCGGGTGACGACCAGGACCCCGGCACCGTGCGGAACCTCGACCAGGGTGACGTCGGGTTGCTCCTCCGCCGCCTCCGAGTCGTCGACCGGATGGAGGGTGATGGTGGCGTCATCGCCGTCCGCGAGCAGAGGGTGACCGCACGAGGAGCAGAAATTGACGCCCTCGGGGTTCCGATGCCCACAGTTGTGACAGAACACGGCGACCACGGTACCCCACCCCACGCCCCGCTTCTCCTGCCGTCACCAGAGGCACGAACGACGCCTCAGTCGACCGTCAGCTCACCGTAGGCGGCCGCGTCGAGCAGGCCGCCCGCATCCGCGTCCGCCGAGAGCTCGAGCTCGCAGATCCACCCCTCGCCGTACGGATCCTGATTGATCCGCTCCGGGCCTTCGGCCAGTGCGCCGTTCACGGCCGTGACCGTGCCGGCGACCGGTGCGTAGATCTCCGACACCGACTTGGTCGACTCCAGCTCACCCAGCTGCCCGCCCGCCTCGACCGTGCTGCCGACCACAGGCAGGTCGACGAACACGATGTCCCCCAACGCGTCCTGCGCGTAGTCGGTGATCCCGACGCGCACGCGCGTCCCTTCGACGCGCACCCACTCGTGGTCGGGCGAGTAGCGCAGTTCCTCGGGGATGTTCATGGTGGGCGACGATACCGGACGATCGACCCGATCCGCAGCTTGCGGAGCTAGGGCAGCATCCCGCGGATCCGCTCCACGAAGGCCGCTGCCAACGACTCGGACGCGAGCAGGTCGGACCCCTCGGCCCAGACGTGGGTGACCGGGTCCTCCGGGTCGGGAACCACCAGGGCCCAGCCCTGGTCGGACAGGACCTTGATGCCGTCCACCAGCACGAGCTCGGCGTTCTCCTCGGCCAGCTGTTCCATCAGGGTCCGCATGATCAGGCCCTTCTGCTCGAGCGGAGTCGCCACCTCCTCGTGCAGGATCGGCATGGCCGGCGTGGCATCGACCACCTCGGACACCGACGTCGAGCCCTGGCTCAGGAGGGACACCAGCCGCGCCAGGGCCGCGGCGGCATCGAAGGCCGGCAGGAATTTCGGGAACACGTATCCGCCGCGCCGGTCGGACGCGAAGGAGACTCCGCCGGACGCCGCCGCCTCGAGCAACCCGGACGACGAGAGCGAGGTCAGCGTCAGGTCGACGCCGCGTGCCTCGCACAGGCGCACCGCGCGGTCGCTCGACGTCACCGGGAGCGCGACGCGGTCCGCGTCACCGGCCGTCGTCGACAGCTCGATGAACACCATCACCGCCTCGTCGTCGCTCAGCACCCGGCCCGAGCCGTCGATCAGGGTGAGCCGTTCTCCGCCGGCGTCGATCACCGCGCCGAGGTCGGCCCCCGACGCGCGCACGGCGTCGGCCACCCTCGCTTCGCTCACGGCGCGGTCGACCGAGATCATGCCCGGCGTCTGCGCGTACGGGTTGATGCTCAACACGTCGGCGCACACCTTCGAGAGGAGGTTGGGCATCACGAAGCTCGCCGCGCCGTAGGACAGGTCCAGCACGAGCTTGACCTCCCGCCCCGCGTCGCGACGCAGCCCGAAGGCCTCGACGATGTCCGCGGTGTACAGCTCGATGGTGCGCGGGGAGAAGTCGATGTCGCCGATTTCGCCCGCGGTCACCCGGCGGAAATCCTCGCGGTGGTACATGCGCTCCACCCGGCGCTGGTCGGCCTCGGAGAGGTCGATGCCGCGCTCGTCGAAGAAGCGGATCACCACTGACTGCGGATCGTCCGGGCTCAGCCGCACCGTGAGGCCAGCCCGGTTGCCGCGCATGCGGACGTGGTGACGGGTCACCGGGACCGTCGCCAGCTCCAGGTCGTTGACGTTCACCCCGACGGAATTGCAGCCCACCATGAGGGCACGCTTGAGGACACGGGCCACCCGGCTGGTGTCACGCGAGGCGGTGATGGACGAGCCCTTCTCGAACCCCGACGCCCAGGCCTTGGCCAGCCGGACGGCCAGCTCGGGGCTGATGTCGACGTTGGCGATGCCCTGCACACCCTCCCGGCCGAACAGGGTCCGAGAGCCTCCCGACTCCCACACGATTGAGGCGTTGACCTGGGCGCCCGCCTCCACCACCTTGTAGGGGTACACCTTGACGTCGCCCCGCACCTCGGCGTGGGCGCCGATCAGACATCCCTCGCCGACGACCGCCCCGGGCTCGACACGGGACCCGACCCGCAGGTCACACGACCGCCCGAGCACGGCCCCCTCGACCCTGACGCCGGGCCCGAGGTAGGAGTTCTCGCCGATCACCGAGCGCTGGATCTCG
>Ga0187890_10000214_pt1 | contig 41220 bp, 33 predicted proteins | sample June2016WEW_21_1_FD_133005 | JGI IMG/M metagenome (GOLD analysis project Ga0187890, IMG submission 133005) | Peatland microbial communities from SPRUCE experiment site at the Marcell Experimental Forest, Minnesota, USA - June2016WEW_21_10 | ecosystem: Environmental > Terrestrial > Soil >... | reverse complement strand
CGCCTCGTACACCTCGGCCTCCTCCCCGAGCGGGGCGGCCACCACCGGTGCCCGCCGTTCGCCGCCGCCGCGGGGCACCCTGCTCACCACCGTCATCGGGAGGGTCACGTCGTGGCTCGGAGAGGGGACGGGCACGTCGACGAGGAGTGACGTCTCGACGAATCGGGGCGCGGCGGCGAGGACCCGGCCCGTGGCGTCCATGACGAACGAACCGCCGTCGAAGACCAGCTCGTCCTGACCGCCGACCTGGTTGACATAGGCGACGGCGCAGCCCGCCTCCGCCACGCGCTGGCGTGCCACCGCCATCCGATCAGCCTCGCGTCCGATCGAGTAGGGCGACGCGTTCATGTTCACCACCAGACGGGCACCCCCGGCGCCCTGCCCTGCGACAGGCCCGTCCGGGAACCACAGGTCCTCGCAGATCGACACCCCCACGGGCAGGCCGGCGATCTCATAGAGCTCGAGGTCCGTCGTCCCCGGCGCGAACCAGCGCTCTTCGTCGAACACCCCGTAGTTGGGAAGCCGGCGCTTGTGGTACACGCCGAGCACCGCCCCACCCACGCAGATGGCGACGGCATTGCGGAGTCGCCGTGGCGCCCCCCGGATGGCGGCCTCCCGGGCCACGGCCCCCGCGCCCGCCGCGTGGGCCACGGCGTCGTCGACATCCTCGTCCCCGACGACGTCGACGAACCCGATCAGCGCCACGCACGCCGAGGTGGCCGCCGCCACCGTCTCGAGCGCAGCCAGATTGTCGGCCACGAAGGCCGGCTTCAGAAGGAGATCCTCGGGCGGGTACCCGGTGATGGCGAGCTCGGGAAACGCGGCCACATCGGCGCCTTTTGCCTCGACACGGGCCAGGACCTCGATGATGCGCTCGGCGTTCCCATCCACCTCGCCCACGACCGTGTCGAGCTGGCACAAAGCCAAACGCAGGTGGGACACGACGAAATCCTACCGGCACGCTCTGCGGCCTCAGCCTGGCATGCTGCGACGATGGCCGAGCCGTCTCCCGGGGAACACGGGGCCGGTGACGGTGCCGCCCGAACGCGCACCGTGCCCGGGGCGCTTCTGAACCTGGCCGAACGTTCCGCTTCGCCAGAATCGTCGTCGAGCACGCTGCACCGGATCGTCGACGAGCACCCCGAGGCCACGGCGCGCCTGATGACGGGCTCCGAACCCACCCCCCTGGCTTCGGTGCTCGTGGCGGTGAGCGCGGCGAGCAATTCCCTGGGCCGGCTCTGTGTGGCGGACCACATGGCCCTGGAGGTTCTCGACGACCTGGACCGGCCTGTCCCGATCGACCCTTCGGACCCGGCCGCGCTGGCCCGCTCGAAACGACTGGAGATGCTGCGCATCGCGGCGCGCGATCTTCTCGGCCTCGACACGCTCGAGACGGTCGGAGCGGCACTGGCCGATCTCGCCCAACAGGTCCTCCACGCCGCGGTCCTGCTCTCCAACCCGGCGCGACCGATCGCGGTGATCGGGATGGGGAAGCTCGGCGGGCGCGAGCTCAATTACGCCAGTGACGTGGACGTCCTCTTCGTCACCGACGACGAGCCCGACGAGGACGCCGCCCGCCGCATCCTGCAGGTCGCCCATGGATGTTTCCGGATCGACGTCGACCTCCGACCCGAGGGGCGCGCCGGCCCGCTCACGAGGTCTCTCGACAGTTACGGGGCCTACTGGGCCCGCTGGGCGGCGACGTGGGAATTCCAAGCGCTGTTGAAGGCACGCGCCGTCGCCGGCGAGGGGGAGATCGGTGCCGCCTTCGAGAGCGCCGCCGCGGTGCAGGTGTGGGGAAGGAACTACAGCGCCGACGAGCTGGCCGCGGTGCGCTCGATGAAGGCCCGGGCCGAGGGGGTGGTGGCCCGCCGGGGCCTCCTCGGGCGGGAGATCAAGCGAGGCCCGGGCGGGATCCGTGACATCGAGTTCGCGGTCCAGCTCCTGCAGCTCGTGCACGGCGGACAGGACGCCGGGATCAGGGCGAGGTCGACGCTCGACGCGCTCACCGAGCTCGCCGGGGCGGGGTACGTGGCAACCGAGGATGCCGTCACGCTGGCCGATGCGTACCGCTTTCTCCGTACCGTGGAGCACCGGTTGCAGTTGGTGGAGGAAGAGCAGACCCATTCGGTCCCGGCCGAGCCCTCCGCCCGGCGCCGCCTGTCTCTGGTGCTGGGATTCGAGGACGATGCATCAGCCTCTGCCACCTCCCGCTTCGACGACGCGCTGCGCCTGTGCCAACGCGACGTGAGGACCATCCACGAACGGCTCTTCTTCCGCCCTCTCCTCGAGGCCTTCGCCACCGTCGAGACATCGCCCCGGACGCCCCCCGCCGCGTCCGGTCCACCCGGGGAGACCCCGGGCCCGGTCATGTCGGAGGCGGCGGTCGCTCGGCGCCTCGACGCCTTCGGGTTCTCCGACGCCATGCGCACGCGTGCCGCCGTACAGGACCTCGCCGGGGGCCTGACCCGCAGTTCCCGCCTCATGGCCCAACTGCTCCCACTCCTGCTCGACTGGCTGTCGCTCTCACCCGATCCCGACCTGGGCCTCTTGGGACTGCGCGATCTCGTCGTCCACGCCCACCAGCGCACGCTCCTGGTCTCCACCTTCCGGGAGTCCCCCGAGGCGGCGCGCCGGCTGTGCCTGTTGCTCGGATCGAGCCGGACGCTGGTCGAGGCCATCGAGCGCAATCCCGAGCTGATCCCCCTGGTCTCCGACGACGAGGCCCTCACACCGACCCCTCGCGACGTCCTGGTCTCCGAGGCCGGTGAACGGCTCCATCGCAACAAGGACGAATCGTGGCGACGGGCCCAGCTGGTCCGGATGCGCCAGGACCAGTACGTGCGCATCGCGGCGCGCGACCTCCTCGGCGTGGACGACGTCGTGGCCACCGGTCGGGCGATCACCGAGATGAGCGAAGCGCTCCTCGAGGCATCTCTCGAGGTCGTCAACCCGGGCATGCCGTTCTCGATCATCGGACTGGGCCGTCTCGGCGGTGCCGAGATGTCCTACGCCAGCGATCTGGACCTCCTCCTCGTGTTCGACGGTGCCGACGACCTCGAAGGCGAGCTCGTGGCCGAGGCGCTGCTCCATCTCGTGCACGGACCCAGCCCCTCGCAGCGCGTGGCCGCCATCGACCTCGGGCTGCGACCCGAGGGGGGTCAGGGTCGACTGGCGCGCGACCTCCAGGGGTACGCGGCGTACTTCGACCGCTGGGCCGAGACCTGGGAGCGTCAAGCGCTGGCGCGCGCCCGCGTCGTGGCCGGAGACCGAGCCTTGGGTGAGCGGTTCATGGCCCTGGTGGCGGAGTTCGTGTGGGGCCGTCCCCTCGACGATGACGAGGTGGCCGCCATCAGGCGGATGAAGGCCCGCATCGAACGCGAGCGCATCCCGTCGCGCGAGGATCCGCAGTTCCACCTGAAGTTGGGACGCGGGTCGTTGTCCGACATCGAGTGGACCGTGCAGTTGCTCCAGCTCCGCCACGGCGTCCCCGGGGCGAGCACCAACACGGCCCTCGAGGTCCTCGGCGATCGCGGTCTGCTCTCTCCCGCCGACCTGGGGACGCTCCGAGACGCCTACCGGTTCTGCGAGCAGACCAGGAACCGCTGGCATCTGGTCGGCGCGCTGCCCGGAGGCGCCTCCCCCGGGGACGCCCTCCCCACCCAGGCCGACCAGCTCTCCCATCTGGCGAGGAGCCTCCGGACCACGCCCTCGGCGCTGCGCGACGACTACCGCCGGTTGACCCGACGGGCCCGAAGGGTCGTCGATCGCGCCTTCTACGGGATCACCGATGGGTGACGCTTCAGGTGTCACGCCGAGGGCCGACGAGAGCCGCACCATTAGCATTCATCGGATGCAGTCACGGGAACGGTCCTGATCGCATGCCGACCCGCCACCGCCTCGAGCAGGACCGCCACGGGGACCCGGGTTCGGCCGAGCTGATCGACGCTGTGCTCGGCTTGATGCCCGATGCCGCCATCGTGACCGACGCCGAGGGACTGATCGTGGCGGCCAACCCCGCCGCCGAGTCCATCTTCGGCTACCCACCCGGTGCGCTGGCGGGGATCGCCATCGACACCCTCGTCCCCGAGCGGTTCCGGACCGAACATGCCCGGCACCGAGCCGCCTACGGCGCGCACCGCGTGCCACGCCCCATGGGCACAGCCCCCGAGCTGTGGGCCCGACGTCTCGACGGGACCGAATTCCCTTCCGACATCAGCCTGGCCCCGCTCGACGCCCCCGAGCGTTCGCTCACGCTGGCCGTGGTACGCGACGTCACGGGCCGGCGCGCCGCCTGGGAAGCCGGAGCATGGCTGGCCGCCATCGTGTCGTCGTCCGAGGACGCCATCGTCTCGATGGACCTGGGCGGCACCCTCACCACCTGGAACCCCGGTGCCGAGCGACTCCTCGGCTACAGCGCCGACGAGATCTGCGGTGAGCCGGTGTCGCGGCTGGTCCCCGACAATCTGCTCGTCGATATCGACGAGCAGATGGCCCGAGTCCGTGGAGGCATGCACCTCCCCACACGCGACACGGTCCGCCGCCACAAGGACGGGCACGAGATCGAGGTGGCGGAGGCGCTCTCGCTCATTCGAGAGCCGTCGGGCAATGCCACGGGCATCTCGGCGGTGTTGCGCGACATCACGGCGCGCAAGAGAGCCGAGCGCGAGCTCCGCCGGCTCCTCGTCGACGGCCAGCGGCGCGAGCGCTGGCTCGGGTCGATCTCAGAGGTCAGATTGTCGATGCTGGCCGGAGGCGGGCTCGAGCAGTGGTTGGCGCTCATCGCCCGGCGCGTGGCGGAACTCTCCGATGCCGACGGGAGCACGGTGAGCGTGGTGGTGGCGAACGACGACACCCGCCTCGAGGTGATCGCCACCCACGGGGACCCGGTGCTGGACCTGCGCGGCCAACTCGTCTCGATCGAGGGCACCGCGGCGGGACGGGTCTTCACCACCGGGCGCACGACGGTCACCACCGACCCCTCCTCGGTCCTGGGCGTCGACCAGCCCGACGCCGTCCCGTCCGGACTCGGCCCCCTGCTCCTCGCCCCCATCACGACCTCGCACGGCAACGACGGCGTCCTGGGCGTCTTGCGCCTGGTCGGTCGAGCCGGGTTCAGCCCCGAGGAGATCCGGGTGGTCGAGAGCTTCGGCCAGCAGGCGGGCCTCGCCATCGAGCTCGACCGGGCCCAGAACGATCGGGAACAGCTCGCCATCATGGGCGACCGGGAACGGATCGCCCGGGATCTCCACGACCATGTCGTCCAGCGGCTCTTCGCCGTGGGCATGGCGCTGCAAGCCACCTCCCGGTCGATCTCGGACCCCCCGGCGCTCGAGCGGATCGGGGAGTCCATCGAAGAGCTCGACGCCACCATCCGCGACGTGCGGTCGACGATCTTCTCCCTGGCTCTGCGCACCAGTGACAGGGTGGGGACGAGCACCCGGGCCCGGCTCCTCGACGTGACCTCCATGGCGGCGCAGGTTCTCGGATTCCAACCCCGCCTCCAATTCGACGGGCCCGTGGACACCAAGGTGCCCGAGGAGCTCGTCCCCGATGTTCTGGCCGTGGTGCGCGAGGGCCTTTCCAACGCGGCCCGCCATGCCAAGGCCTCGCGGGTCGTGGTCCGGGTCGATGTCCACGACGACCTGACCATCACCGTGACCGACAACGGGGTGGGAATGGGTGACACCACCCGGTCGAGCGGTCTCGCCAACCTGCGGGCCCGGGCCGAGGAACGCGGCGGGTCGATGACGGTGGGCAGAGCCGACAAACGCGGCACGCGCCTGCACTGGTGGGTGCCGCTGCCGAGGTGACCTCGGCGGCTACTCCGACTGATCGGGCCCTTCGATCGGCTCGACGTCGCGCCGGGCGATGACATGGACGTCGACATCACAGTCGGCCGCGAATCGCAGCACCCGTTGGACGACAGAGCCTTTGGTGAGCTCCTCCCAGCGACTCCGCCGGCTCGACCCCAGCACGATCTGGGTGACCTGGTGCTCGCGGGCGAAGTCGACGAGGGCTCGGGCCGGTTCGTCGCGACTGAGCACGTGCCAGTGCGCTCCGAGGTCGTCGGCCAGCTTGTGCAACCCGTTGAGCTCGTCGTCGGACCTGACGTGTGACGATTCGCTGTTCGCCACATAGACGGCATGCAGGTCCGCCTTGGTCCGAGCGGCGATGCGAGCGGCCCGGCGGATCACGGCGTCGGTACCGTGGGCGCCGGTGACCGCCACCATGATCCTCTCCCGGGTCTCCCACAGCGCGTCGGCATGACGATCGCGCAGGTACGCGAGCAGCTCTTCCTCTGTCTCGTCGGCCACGAACCGAAGGGCGAGCTCGCGCAGCGCCACCAGGTTCTCGGAACGGAAGAAATGGGTGAGGGCGTCGGGGACCTTCTCCGCCGGATAGATGTTGCCGTGCACCATGCGCCGGCGGAGGGCCTCGGGCGAGGAGTCGATGAGCTCCAGCTGGTCGGCCCGGCGGACGACCCAGTCGGGCACGCGCTCACGCACCCGTGTCCCGGTCATGCGCTCGACAGCGTCGGCGATGCTCTCCAGGTGCTGCACGTTGACCGTGGTGATGACGGCGATGCCGGCGTCCACCAGCTCCAAGACGTCCTGCCATCGCTTTTCGTGGCGACCCGATCCAGGGACGTTGGTATGGGCCAGCTCGTCGACGAGCGCCAACTCGGGTTTGCGGGCGAGCACGGCGTCGATGTCCATCTCCTCGAACTGCGATCCCCGGTAGGCGACGACCTTGCGAGGGACGACTTCGAGGTCGCGGATCAGCTCGGCGGTCCGGGGACGTCCGTGGGTCTCCACGAACCCGACCACGACATCCGCGCCACGGCGGTGTCGGCGCCAGCCTTCATCGAGCATGGCGAAGGTCTTCCCGACGCCGGCGACCGCCCCCATGTAGATGCGGAACCGACCCGTGGGGCCGACGGCGTCGGACTCAAGGTGCTCGAGGCGATCGGTCGGACCGTATTCGACCATGGTCCCCCATTGTGCCTTGTGCCCGAGGGGGCGGGAGCAAACCGCGCACCGGTATCGTTGAAGAGCGAAGGACACGAGGTAGAGCACATGGGAACGTGGCGGCACTCAGTGGTGGGGTCGGTCGTCGCTCTCGTGGTCATGGCCGTGCTGGTGGCGGTCATGGTTCCTCTCCGGAGCCACCTCAGCATCGCCACTCCCGGGCTCGTCCTGGTGGTCCCGGTCGTGATCGGTGTGGTCGTCGGAGGGTTCAAGGCCGGTGCCTTCGGCGTGGTGGCCGGGTTCCTCGTCTACGACCTCGTCTTCATCCCGCCCTACTTCACTCTGTCGGTGGGAAGAAGCGAGAACTGGGTGCCGCTCGGGGTGTACGTGGCGGTGATGCTGGCGGTGGCCCAGGTGGTGGCCCGTCTGGAGACGACGCGCGCCGAGGCCAACCAACACGAGCAGGCCATCCGGCGTCTCTTCGAGCTCACCGACCTCCTCATCGAGGACCGGCCCCTCTCCGAGGTCCTCGAGCTCATCGTGTCCACGGTGCACGAGGCGTTCGCCTTGCGAAGTGTCGCCCTCCTGCTCCCCGTCGACACCCGTCTCGACGTGGTGGCGTCGGCCGGAGCACCCGTCTCCGATGTCGAGCTGCGGCGAATCGCGCCCGAACCGGGGATTCCCGCCAGCCTGGGAACCTCCAGCGGGCCCCGACATGACCAGACCCAGACCGTGGCGCTCTCCGCCATGGGACGCCCCATCGGACTGCTCCACATCTGGGGGGCGGCGCTCACCCGGCACGACCAGGAGCTCTTGCACACCTTCGCCAATCACCTGGCTCTCGCCCTCGAACGGGCGCAACTCCGTGAGCAGGCGCTGCGGACGGAGCTGCTCGAGGAGGTCGACCGCCTCCAACGCTCCCTCGTGGGTGCGGTCTCCCACGACCTCCGCACGCCCCTGGCCACGATCAAGGCGTCGGCCTCGACGCTGCGCAGCGCCGATGCCGACCTGGCGCTCGTAGACCGTGAGGAACTGCTGGAACTGATCGACAACCAAACCGATCGCCTCAACCGTCTCGTCACCAACCTCCTCGATCTGTCACGCGTCCAGGCAGGGGCGCTGGAACTGCGCAACGAGCCGATCGCCGTCGGGGACCTCGTGGCGGACGCCCTGCGCGGCCTGGGGCCGAGGGCGGACGCTCTCCACATCACCACCGAGCTCGATGTCGACCTTCCCCTGGTGGATGTCGACCACCTCCTCATCGGGCAGGTCCTCGCGAATCTCCTCGACAACGCGGCCCGCTACGCTCCGCCCGGCACGGCCATCTCGGTCTCGACGCGACTTCGCGACGACGGACTGGTGGAGTTGGCGGTGCAGGACAGGGGCCCGGGTGTGCCTCGCGCCGAGAGGACCAACGTCTTTCACATGTTCAACCGCAGCGGGACCTCGGGTGGCACCGGTGTCGGCCTGTCGATCGCCAAGGCGTTCGTCGAGGCCCACGGTCAGGAGATCTGGGTGGAAGACGTTCCGGGCGGGGGGGCGCGGTTCTGCTTCACCATGCCGCCGGCACCCGTCACCATGGTCGTGACCTGAGTGGCCACCGTCCTGGCGGTCGACGACGACCAGGCCTTGCTCCGTGTCCTGCGCATCGGTCTCAGCGCGCTCGGGCACACCGTGCTGGTGGCTTCCACGGGCGAGCAGGGTGTGTCCCAAGCCGCCATCGGTGGGCCCGACATCATCGTCCTCGATCTCGGGCTTCCCGACCTCGACGGCATGGAGGTGTGCCGGAGGATCCGGCTCTGGAGCGACGTGCCGATCATCGTGCTCTCCGCCGACGGCACCGAGGACCGCAAGATCGCCTCGCTCGACGGTGGGGCCGACGACTACATGACCAAGCCCTTCGGGATGGGCGAGCTCGAGGCCCGGCTCCGGGTGGCGCTCCGGCACCGCGCCCCCGAGCCCGGCGAGGAAGAGGTCAAGGCCATCGAAGTCGGTGCGCTGCAGCTCGACCTCGTCCACCACGAGGCTCGGATGGAGGGTCGTCCCGTCGAGCTCACGACCCGGGAATTCGCCCTTCTGGTCTTCCTGGCCCGCAACGCCGGCAAGATCTGCACCCACCGCATGATCCTCGAGCACGTCTGGGGCCCCCATTACGGCACCGAGACCCAGTACCTCCGTGTGTACGTGTACCGCCTCCGCCGCAAGCTCGGCGACGAGAAGGGCGAGTTGCTCCGCACCAACCCCGGGGTCGGGTACCAACTCGGCGACGAAGGGGCCTCGTAGCCCACACCGCATCGTCGGGAAACCGGCGCGCGCCCCGCCGACGAATTAACCTCCGGTGCACACCGCTCAAGGGGGCCCTCGATGGTGCGAAAGCTGTCCGCCGAGCTCCTCGGCACGTTGATCCTCGTGTATTTCGCCGTCGGGGTGGCCACACTGTCCTTCGGCTTCGGTGCCACCGGAACGAGCTTCTATGCCGGCGTCGTGGCCACGGCCCTGGCGTTCGGCCTCACCCTGTTGGCTCTGGCCTACGTCCTGGGCCCCATCTCGGGATGTCACGTCAATCCCGCGGTGACGATCGGTGCGCTTTTCGCCGGCAGGATCTCTCTGGTCGAAGCGGTGGGGTACTGGGTCTCGCAGTTCGTGGGCGGGATCCTGGGCGCACTTCTTCTGTGGGCCACGTTCAGCTCCTCACCGCTCTACAGCCGATCGACCACCGGGCTCGGCACCGACGGCTGGGGGGCAGCCAGCCACATCCGCATCGACGTCGGGGGCGCCTTCCTCGCCGAGGTCGTGCTCACCGCCTTCTTCGTGTTCGTGATCCTCGGGGTCACGAGCAAGATCGGGAACACGGCGACGGCGGGCATGGTGATCGGGCTCAGCCTCACCGTGGTGCACCTCATCGGGATCCCCATCACCGGCACGTCGGTGAACCCGGCTCGCAGCCTCGGGCCCGCGCTCGTCGTCGGGGGCACCGCCTTGCACCAGGTCTGGCTGTTCATCGTGGCGCCCTTGGTGGGCGGTGTCCTGGCCGCGGGGCTCCACCTGCTCGTCTATCCGCAAGAGGCGGCGGACTCCACCTCCGATCTCGATCCGGCCAAGGCATGACACCCCTGGCGTGACGGGACCGGGGAAGGACCACCGATACTGTTCCCCCGTGCGCGCCGGACTGGTCCCGTTCGTCGTGGTCGGCGCCCTGGGGCTGGCGGCGTGTTCGACCGGCCCGACGGGTCACGCGGCTGGGAGCGCCACCACCACCGCACCGGCTCCCACCACGACGCAACCGGCTCCCACCACGACGCAACCGACGACCTCGAATCTCGTCGTCACCGACCAGATCCGGTCCGAGCTCGTCGCCGCCGGGGCGACCCTCAACAGCCTCCCCGCCTCGGCCTACACCGGGCTCCGTCCCGGCGAGACCTACTACGCCTACGACGCCACCACCCAGACCTACTGGGCGGGCGCCGGTCTCCTCCCCAGCTCCTCCTCCACCCCGGCCCAGGTCTCCACCCAGGACGACGGCGCGTACCTGCTCTTCACCCGCACCGCCACCGGCGCCTGGAAGGCCTACGACGTGGGACTGGCCGGCACCCCCGACGGCACCCCCTGCTCGATCACCGTGCCCAGCGCCATCCTCGCCCTCTGGAACTGGCCGGCGGGAAGCTGCCGCCCGTCGACCATCAGCTGACCCTCGACTCCCGTTCGGCCAGGTACCGGTCGAGGGCCTCCACCTTCTGGGTGTCGAGGAAGTCCTCGTGGTACACGATCTTTCCCCATGCCACCCGGGCCAAGACGGTGACCCGGTTCTCGTAGACGAGGGCACCGGCGTCGTCGAGGGCCCGATCGCAGAACAGCACGCACACCGTGGTCCGCCACGGGGGCCCGTTGACGAGGATGTCCTGGGCGGTCCCCGAGAGCCCGGCCGCCACGAAGCGCCGCAGGAAGGCCTCGATGGCCGGCTTCCCCCGGTGCTCCCCGCTCCAGGAGCTCACCCCCGGGAACACGAGCACGGCGTCTTGCGCGTAGGCGGCGAGCATGGGCCCGGGATCGCCCCGGCCCAGGGCGGCCATGCTCCGACGAATCATCCACCGAACAGCCCATTTGTACATGGCGCCACCTCTGGATAGATCGATCCAGTTCGCAACGTAGTTACACTGTGCGGCAGCCTGCAAATGCGGCGAAGGATCCGACAAGGAGCCCCGTGCCCGACACCCGAGACCGGCTCGTCGAGACGAGTGCCACCCTGCTCCAGCGGCAGGGACTCACCGGGACCGGGATCAAGCAGATCCTGACCGAGGCCGGTGCCCCGTACTCCTCGCTCTACCACCACTTCCCCGGGGGCAAGGACGAGCTGGCCGACGTGGCCATCCGCGCCTCGGGCGCCCGGTTCCAAGCGCTGGTCGAGGCGGTATGGGACGAAGCGCCCGACGTGGTCAGTGCGGTTGCTGCGGTCTTCGAGGGTGCTGCGCAGACCCTCGAGTCGACCGACTTCGCCGTGGCGTGCCCGATCGCCACGGTGGCGCTCGAGGTGGCCAGCACGAACGAGCGACTCCGGGTGGCCACCGCCGAGGTGTTCGAGGCATGGATCGAATCGGGGACGCGGCGCCTCGAAACGCAGCGCGTCTCCCCCCGCGACGCCCGCATGCTGGCGCTCACCCTCATCTCGCTGCTCGAGGGCGCCTTCGTCCTCAGCCAGGCCCTCAAGAGCACCGAGCCCGTGGTGGCGGCGGGGGCGGCCGCGACGCTGGCGGTCGAGCGGGCGCTCGGTTCGAGCGCACCACGACCGACGCGCTCGAATACCCTCGAGCCATGACCGACCACGGCGGCGGCGATCGACCCGGGGCCGTCTCTTCGGTGATCCAGTCCGGTGACGACGAGGTGGCGCCGACTCTGGGCGCGGCCGCGCTCGCCGAGCTGGCGGAGTTCGGCGACGAGCAGGTCGTCGAGGCCGGCGACGTCCTGTACCGGGCCGGCGACGCGTCCTACGACTTCTTCGTGGTCCTCGAGGGACAGGTCGAGATCGTGCGCCAGGACACCGAGCGCGAGGACATCATCGCCAGCTTCTCCGCCGGGGGGTTCATGGGCGAGCTGAGCCTCTTGACGGGCCAGCGGCCGTACCTCACCGGTCGCGTCGTCGAATCGGGACGACTCCTGCGGATCGGTGGGGACGAGTTCCGTCGCCTCATGAGCGCCAAGCCCGATCTCGCCGACCTGATCTTCAACGCCTTCTCGGCCCGCAGGGAGCGTCTGCGCCAGGGCGACGGCGCCCGGGCCGTCCGGATCGTCGGCTCCCGGTACTCCTCCGAGGCGATGGCCCTACGCGCCTTCGCCACCCGTTCTCATCTGCCCCACGAGTGGATCGACCTCGAGGATTCGGTCGATCCTGACGTGCTGCTCGCCGGCATGGGCCTGCGGTCGCCCGACACCCCGGCGGTCATCACCTCGACGGCGGTGCTGCGCCACACCTCGCCGGGGGAGTTCGCCGAACTCCTCGGGCTCACGTTCCGACCGGTTCCGGGAACCCTGTTCGACCTCGTGGTGATCGGAACCGGCCCCGCCGGGCTGGCCTCGGCGGTGTACGGCGCCTCGGAGGGTCTCAACACCGTGGCCCTCGACGCCTTCTCGGTGGGCGGCCAAGCCGCCGCCAGCTCACGCATCGAGAACTACGTCGGCTTTCCCAACGGCATCTCGGGCGAAGACCTGGTGTCGCGGACCGCCATACAGGCCCAGCGCCTCGGGGCGCGGCTCAACGCCCCGTGCGTCGTGGCCGGGCTCCGGCCCGAAAACGGGTTCCATGTCGTCACCTTGGCGGACGGCAGCGAGATCCCCTGCCGAGCGGTCATCGTCGCTTCCGGCGCCCGGTACCGTCGGCTCGCCGTCGACGACCTGCAGCGTTTCGAAGGTGCCGGTGTCTACTACGCGGCGACCGACCTCGAAGCGAGGATCTGCACCGGGCGCGACGTGATCATCGTCGGTGGAGGGAATTCGGCAGGACAGGCCGCCATCTACATGTCCCAGAACGGCTGCAAGGTGCTCATCGCCATCCGGAGGGACGACCTCTCCGAGACCATGTCGCGATATCTGATCGAACGCATCGACGCCAACCCCCGCATCGAGGTTCTGGCCAGGACCGAAGTGCGAGCGTTGGTGGGCACAACCCATCTCGAGCAGGCCACGCTCGAGCACACCCCCACCCAGACGCGCAGGACCGTGAACTGTGGGGGGTTGTTCTGCTTCATCGGCGCCGAGCCGTCGACGTCCTGGCTGTCAGACACGATGGCACTCGACCGCAACGGGTTCATCCTGACCGACCGCGACCTGGCCGACACCGATGCCTCGTACCCGACGTTCGCGGGACGGGACCCGTTGCCGTTCGAAACCTCGATGATGGGGGTGTTCGCCGTCGGCGACGTGCGCCACGGATCGCTCAAGCGTGTGGCGGCCGCCGTCGGCGAGGGTTCGAGCGCGGTCCGCTCCGTGCACGAACACCTGACCACGAGCACGTAGTCGCAGGTACCCTTGGGCCGTGAGCGACGTCGTGACCGCCGACCAACGACGGGCCTGGGACGAAGACGGATGGTGCGTGCTCGAAGGAGCCGTGCCCAAAGAGGATCTGGTCGCCGCGCAGATCGCCGTGGCGAAACTGTTCCCCGGCGTCGAGGAGATGGCGGGCGCCGAGCCGGGCAGCGACCTCGACCGGTGGCGCACCTGGGATGCACCGTGGCCGGAGTTCCCTTTTCGGAGCCGCTCGCTCAACGGCATCGTGCTGGGTGACGTGCTGATGGACCTCGCCCAGGACCTCCTCGGCGCCGACGACATCCGTCTGTACCTGGCCATCGTGACGGCCAAGTACGCCGGCCAGCCTTCGGAGTACAACCAACTCCTCCACACCGACTTCCCGAACCACACCCTGACCGTGCCGCGGCCCGAACCCGGGTATCACCAGATGGAGACGTTCATCTACCTCAGCGACGTCGGCCCCGACAACGGCGCCACCCGCTTCGTCTCGCGACGGCGCACACGTGACATCCCCGTGGAGCAGCACACGCTGAACTTCGAGGACTACGAGGACCTCTACCGCGACCCCGGCGACGCCTCGGCACCGGCCGGATCGATCGTCGTCTACCGTCCCGACGTCTACCACCGGTCGGTGGATTTCACCGACCAGACCCAGGCCCGCTTCATGCTGCATGTGTCGTTCAAGCCCGCCACCATGGAATGGGGGGGCTACCAGGCGTGGCCGTTCAGAGGGTTCTCGGTGGAGTGGCACAACTTCGTCCAGCAGGCTTCACCCCGGCAGTTGACGGCCTTGGGATTCCCCGCACCGGGCCATCCCTTCTGGACCGAACAGACCCTGGCCGGTGTGGCCGGGCGCTATCCCGGGCTCGACCTCGCTCCGTGGAGAGCAGCGCACACCGAAGTGCGCTAGCCGCCGTCACCCCGTCCGCGACGAGGACCTCGAGGCGCCGATTCGAGAGCGCTCAGCTCGCCCTGGAGCCGCCGCACGACGGCGGCGTCCTGCGGCGCGCTGTCCATCAGCGCCCCCGACTCGATGGCCTCGATGAATCGTCGAAGCACATCTGCTTCCTCGGGGGCGGTCTGGTCGAACGGGGAACGAGACGCGGACGCCATGCCATCTATCTTTGACCGCGACGCCCCCTCGTTGGTGGATCTCGCGTCCCCGATCGTCCCGGTCGCCCGAGAAGTGTGGTGAAGTAGCGGCCATCTTCCTCATGCGATTTGGGATGCGCTCTCGGACCGGCGATCCGTCGACGCGCGCCGACCTGTACTCCGCCGCACTCGACATGTGCGCCTGGGCGGAGAGGCGCGGCTGTGTGGCGGCGGTGGTCAGTCAACACCACGGCGTCGACGACGGATACCTGCCGTCGCCGATCCCGCTGGCGGCGGCGATCGCGGCACGCACCACGACATTGCATGTGAGCGTCGCCGCCCTGCTCCTCGCCCTCTACGAGCCGGTCAAGTTGGCGGAAGACATGGCCGTGGTCGACCTCATCAGCCGGGGACGCGTGTCGTACGTGATCGGGATCGGGTACCGCGCCGAGGAATTCGCCATGTTCGGGGTGGACCGACGGCGTCGGGCGCAGATGATCGAGGAGCGCGTCGGCATCCTGCGCAGGCTGTGGACCGGTGAGGAGGTGGACGTCGAGGGGCGTCGGGCCAGGATCACTCCTCTGCCCTTCACCCCCGGCGGACCCATGCTCGCCTACGGAGGCGGCACCGAAGCCGCCGCCCGGCGGGCCGGCCGGCTGGGGTTGACCTTCATCGCCGAGACCCACGACTCGAGCCTGGAGGACGCCTACCTCGACGAGGCGGCGCGGGCCGGGGCGACCCCGGCGGGATGCATGTTCCCTGCCGCCGACATCCCCCTGACCGCCTTCGTCGCCGACGACCCTGACCGAGCATGGGCGGAGATCGGCGAGTACCTGCTGGTGGACGCGGGCGGCTACGCACAGTGGAACGCCCAGCGACCCGGGATCGCGTCCACGTCGTTCGCCACCACCGTGGCCGAGCTCAAGGCGGAGCGCGGTGCCTACCAGATCATCACTCCCGACGTGGCCGCCTCCTACGTGGCCAGGGGCGTGCCGCTCGCACTGCAACCCCTGGTGGGCGGCCTGCCTCCGGACATCGCCTGGCGCTACCTGGAAGCGGCGGCAACCGCGGCCTCACGTCCGGCGCCCCCACCTTCTCCCGACGAACCTCCTTCGACCTAGAGACCGAGTCGCTCCCGCCTGATCACGTTCAGCGCGCTCCCGGCGCGGAACCAGGCGATCTGCTCGGCGCTGAAGGTGTGCACGCAGGAGAAGGGAACGGTCGTGCCGTCGGGCTTCGTGATCGAACACGGCACGGCACGTTCGGGGGCGAGCTCGGCCAGGTCCAGGACGCTGACCACGTCGCCTTCTTCTATCTCGTCGTAGGTCGCCGGGTCGGAGAAGGTCAGGGGGAGCATGCCCTGCTTCTTCAGGTTCGTCTCGTGGATACGGGCGAAGGACCGGGCCAGGACGACGAGCCCACCGCGATAGCGGGGCTCCATGGCGGCATGTTCTCGCGATGACCCCTCGCCGTAGTTGTCGTCTCCGACGACGCACCACCCCACGCCCGCCGAGCTCAGGCGTTTGGCGATCTCGGGGAAGGGCCGGATCTCCCCGTCCAGGGGATCCCTGCCTTCCCCCGTGGCGCCGGAGAACGCGTTGACAGCCCCGAGGAAGAGGTTCGCCGAGATGTTCTCGAGGTGACCCCGGTACACGAGCCACCGACCGGCGGCCGAGATGTGGTCCGTGGTGCACTTGCCCCGTGCTTTCACGAGCACCGGCATGGCCAGGTAGTCATGTCCGTCCCACTCGGGGAACGGGGTCAAGAGCTGGAGGCGCTCGGAGGTGGGCGAGACGGCCACCTCGGCCCGGGCCCCGCTGTCGGGACCGGACCGTGGAGGCTCGGACCGTTCGTATCCGTCGGGGGGGAGCACATCGCCGACAGGGGCGTCGAGGCGGACACGGGCACCGTCCGCGCTGGGAAGGGTGTCGGTCAGCGGGTCGAAGTCAAGGGTGCCGGCCAGGGCGTAGGCCACCACCATCTCGGGCGACGCCACGAATGCCTTCGTGGTGGCGCTCCCGTCGTTGCGCTTCGAGAAGTTGCGGTTGTAGCTGGTGACGATGGTGTTCAGCGCACCGGGGTCGAGTCCGTCGCGGTCCCACTGGCCGATACAGGGCCCACAGGCATTGGCGAGCACGGTGGCGCCGATGGCTTCGAGATCGCCGAGCAGGCCGTCACGCTCGATGGTGGCGCGGATCTGCTCGGAGCCCGGGGTGACCAGGAGCAGCGCCTGGGCTCGCAGGCCCCGGGCCCCGGCTTGCCGGGCGACGGCGGCGGCACGGGCGATGTCCTGGTACGAGGAGTTGGTGCACGATCCCACCAACGCGGCCGAGATGGTGGTCGGCACCTGGTGCCGGCGGGCCCAGGGGCCCACCTCGGCGCTGAGGTGGGCGAGGTCGGGGGTGTCGGGCCCACTGACGAGCGGCCGCAACTGCGCCAGGTCTATCTCGATGACGCGGTCGAAGAACCGCTCGGGATCCCGCTCCACCTCCGGGTCGCAGCGGAGATCGACGGCCACCGCGTCGGCGGCGTCGGCGACCTCCTTCCGGCCCGTGGCACACAGGTAGGCGGCGATGTTGGCGTCGTAGGGGAAGATGGACGTGGTCGCCCCGATCTCGGCTCCCATATTGCAGATCGTGGCCTTCCCCGTGGCGCTGATCGCCTCGGCACCCGGGCCGAAGTACTCGACGATCGCCCCGGTGCCCCCGCTCGTCGTGAGGAGATCGGCGACGCGGAGAATGACGTCCTTCGCCGAGGACCACCCTGACAGCGCGCCGGTCAGGTGAACCCCGATCAGCCGCGGCCATCGCACGTTGAAGGGGGCACCCGTCATGACGTCGATGGCGTCTCCACCGCCGACGCCCACCGCGATCATGCCCAGGCCGCCGGCGTTCGGGGTGTGGCTGTCGGTGCCGATCATCATGCCGCCCGGGAAGGCGTAATTCTCGAGGACGACCTGGTGGATGATCCCCGAGCCGGGCTCCCAGAATCCGATGCCGTAGCGGGCGCACACCGAACGGAGGAAGTCGTAGACCTCCATGTTGGCGTCCACCGAAGTACGCAGGTCCACCGCGGCGTCGACCCGGGCTCGGATGAGGTGGTCGCAGTGGACGGTCGTGGGGACCACCACATCGTCGAGCCCCGCCGTCATGAATTGGAGGGCCACGATCTGGGCCAGGGCATCTTGGAGGGCGACCCTGTCAGGGTCGACGTCCACATAGGTGCGGCCCCGTTCGGGCTCGGGGCCAGCCCCGGACCGTCGGTGAGCGATCAGCACCTTCTCGGCCAAGGTGAGCGGCCTGTCGAACTGGGCGCGCCCCACCGAGACGCGCTGGCGCAGACCTGCGTAGACCCCGGAGAAAAGTGCCGGCGGCGGGGTGGCTCGCTGACCGGGTACCTCGTCGGCCCTGCCCTCGTTGCGACGCATCTCCCGCCCCCCTAGTCTCTCGATATCAAGATAAGTATCCAGTCCTTATATCTTGATGTCAAGATAAAATCTCCCGGGTGCGGAGGATGCTATGGACGACGAAGTCGACCGGTTGGTACAGGGATGGCGGCGGGCCTTGCCGGAGGTCGACGTGTCGCCTCTCGAGGTGCTCTCCCGCGTGTCCCGACTGGCGCGCCATCTGGATCGGCAGCGCACGGTCGTGCTGGCCCGCCACGACCTGGAGATCTGGAGCTTCGACGTGCTCTCGGCCTTACGACGAGCCGAGGCACCGAAACATCTTTCTCCCGGCCAACTGCTCGCGCAGACGCTGGTCTCGTCGGGGACGATGACCAACCGCCTCGATCATCTCGAGGGCCGCGCCCTCGTACGCCGACGCCCCGATCCCACTGACGCCCGATCGGTGCGCGTCCAGATCACCCCGGCCGGCAGGAGACGCGTGGACGGTGCCCTCACCGACCTCGTGGCACGCGAGCAGGCGATCCTGGGCACCCTGGACGACGGCGAACGAGCGGAGCTGTCGGGTCTTCTGCGCCGTGTGGTGGCGCCCTTCGACGCATAGCCAAGGGCCATGACCGGAGACGGCGGCGGGGGCCGATTCGGCGCGATACTCGTCGGCGACGGGCGCCGGCTTGGGTGCCTCTGGGGGTCCCCGCATGTCGAAGACCGAGCCAGTGCAGGATTGGGCGACCGACTTCGACGTCCTCGACGATCGCTACGTCGAGAACCCCTTCGAGATCTGGGACGAGCTGCGCACGGCATGCCCGATCGCCCAGACCGACCGACGGGGCCGGGCCTGGCTGCCCACCACCTACGCGGACGTCACCGCCATGGCTCACGACATCGCACGATTCAGCTCGCTCGACGTGAGCGTGATCCCCCCCGTCCCCGACGAAGAAGATGCCGACAAGCTTCCCTACGGGTTGCCGCCTATCTCGGCTGATCCGCCCCTGCACACGTGGACGAGGCGGCTCCTGCTGCCCTGGTTCTCGCACGGCAAGGTCGACGGCTACGAAGAGATGACCCGGACGCTGTGCCGCTCGCTCATCGACGCCATGATCGACGACGGACGAGCCGACGCGGCGCGTGACTACGCCCAACAGATCCCCGTCCGTGTCATCGCGGCCATCCTGGGGGTGCCCGAGGAGATGTCGGAGGCCTTCACGGGATGGGTTCGCGACTCCCTGGAGTTCGCCGACGACCCCGAGCGCCGCAAACGCGGCAACTACGGGATCGGCTACTACCTGTGGGACCAGATGCAGAAGCGCCGAGAGGCTCCCGGCGACGACCTGTTGAGCCATCTCCTGCACACCGAGGTCGACGGTGGGCCCATCGAACCCACGATCGTTCTCGGAATGGCCATGCTGACGCTGATCGCGGGAATCGACACGACCTGGAGCGCCATCGGATCGGCGCTCTGGCACCTCGCCACCCACGACGACGACCGCGAGAGGCTCGTGGCACAGCCCGAGTTGATGACCACGGCCGTCGAGGAGTTCCTCCGGGCGTACTCACCCGTGACGATGGCGCGGGTCGTCACCGAGGACGTGACCTTTCAGGGGTGCCCGATGCGCCGAGGCGACAGGGTCTTGATGAACTTTCCCGGCGCCAACCGGGATCCCGACGCATTCGACCGCGCCGACGAGGTCGTACTCGACCGCGCCACCAACCGCCACGTGGCGTTCGGATTGGGCATCCACCGCTGTGCCGGGTCGAACCTGGCCCGCATGGAGCTGCGAGTCGCCCTCGAGGAGTGGCTGGCGCGCATCCCGTCGTTCCATCTCGAGGAGGCCACGCCCGTGCTGTGGGCGGGCGGGCAGGTGCGCGGCCCGCGAGAGCTTCCCGTGGTGCTGCGGTGACAGCCGAGAGCGACGCGTAGACCACGAGAGAAGAGTCCTTGCCGGCAGCCTTGCGGAGGTCGAATGCTCCGAACCCTTGAGCGCTCCAATGCCAAACGTCGGGTCAAGCGTCAGCGTCCCTATCATGCCGGGCCCCGTCCCGACTCGAGCCAGCCCGAACACACCGATCTCCTCCCGCAGATCGAGCACATCGTGGTCCTCATGATGGAGAACCACTCTTACGACAACTATCTGGGGACGCTGGCGGGAAAAGGAGATGGCTTTCCCCTCGACGCCCAGGGCAATCCGATCGATCCCCATGGAAATCGCGACGCATCAGGCGCGCTGGTCCCTCCCCACGGGCTCCCCCGCACCCAGCAGTCGGACGACGTTCCCACGCAGTCCTGGGCCGCCAGCCATATCCAGTTCGCCGACGGTGAGCTCAACGGCTTCCCGTACAGCATCGAGAGAACCGTTCCGACCCACAAACAGGACGCCAAGGTCTCCATGGGATATTGGGAGAAGGATGACCTGCCCTTCTACCACAGCCTTGCCGCGACCTTTCCGCTGGCGACGCGGTGGTTCTCCTCATGTCTGGGCCCGACCTTCCCGAATCGGCGCTTTCTGATCTCGGGCACCGCCCATGGCCTCATCGATGACGTCATCGCCAGCTGTTACGACTGGCCGCCCACCGGAACGATCTTCGACCTGCTCACCGCCCATGGGATCTCATGGGCGAACTACCACAACAAACCTCGGTGGAAGGTGCTCCTCAAGGCGATCTTCGGGCGCACCGGGCAGAGAGTCGGGCGCCGCCTCCTTCCCTACCTGGCCGGGATCATTCCGGGGATCGAGCATTTCGTCATCGGCGAGTTCCAGTTCTCCGCCGATATGTACCCGCGCGAGCTGCTGCGCACCATCAACCATGCTCTTCCGCTCGAGCAGTTTTTCGCAGCGACTGCCGACGGTTCTCTGCCCAGCTTCTCTCTGGTCGACCCCGACTACGGAGCCTTCTCCGAAGAGAATCCACAGGACATCCAGTGCGGCGAAGGTTTCGCCGCCACCGTCATCGATGCCGTCATGCGCGGCCCAGGCTGGCCCAAGACCCTTCTCATCTGGCTCTACGACGAGCACGGGGGCTACTACGACCACGTCGTCCCCGATGAAGCGCCCGCGCCCGACGGCGTTGCCGGGACCAGCCTCGCTGAGCGGTTCCCGCTGCTCCGGAAGCTGCCCTTCCTCAAGGCATCTCTGGCCAAGCTCGACCTCGCCGACGACGGGCCTCGCACCTATGACCGATTCGGCTTCAGGGTCCCGGCGGTGATCGTGTCTCCATATGCAAGACAAAAGTGTGAGGTCTCCGATCCCTTCGACCACACCTCGATCCTGAGGTTGGTCGAAGAGAAGTGGAATCTCCCGGCGTTGACCAAGCGAGATGCGGCTGCCACCGCCCCGCTCAGCGCCCTCGACCTGAAGGCGCCCCCCGCCTTCTTGATCCCCCCGGTCCTGGCGGACCCGGCCAAACCATGGACGGACACCGATGAATGAGCGGTCTCGGAGCTTCAACGTCGCACCCGTCCTCGATCCCCAGGAGAAGCGTCTCGTTCACCCCTGCGACAACGCGAACCGGCCCGATGATCCGGACCGGTCGTCGCCCGGTCCCACCTTGGCGCTCACGTTTTCCGGAGGTGGGTTCCGGGCGACGTTCTCCGCCCTCGGCGTCATCCGGTACCTCGCCGACGTAGGTCTGCTCTCGAAGGTCCGCTACGTCTCCTCGGTGTCGGGCGGCTCCATCGCCAGCGCCATGTTGGCGCACCATTGGGACTCCTTACGCCGAAGGGCCTTCTCACCCGGAGCGGTCGATGAACTGGTCATCGATCCGATCATCGCGTCCATCTCGTCCAGTTCGCTCAAACTGGAGCTGGTCCGAAACATCTGGCGGGCAGCAGGACCCCGGACCCGGACCAACCTGTTGGCCGACGCTCTTGACCGTCGTTTTTTCGAGGGCCAGACGCTCGAGTCGCTCGATTCGCAGTGCCGCTGGATCTTCAACGCCTCGAATCTGGTCACCGGCGTGCGCTTCGCCTTCGAGCGTGACTACCTCGGTGATTACGTCACGGGGTTGACGCCGACGACCGGCACCGGGATCAGTCTCAGCACCGCGGTCGCGGCCTCGGCCGCCGTCCCCGGGGCCTTCGCCCCCCTCCGGCTGCGGGGCATCCACTTTCCCTGTCCTCCTGTTGCCGACCCGCTCCTGCTCGACGGGGGTGTCTATGACAACACCGGGCTCACCGCGCTCGACGGCGACGACTATCACGACCTCTTCTTCGTCTGTCTCAACGCCGGCGGCGTCTTCCCCATGGGACGCCCCCTTCCCATCCCGATCGTCGGAGCGGTCAAACGAGCCGAAGCCGTCCTCTACCGCCAGAGCACCACGCTGAGAACGGATTGGATGGTCGACCGCTTCAAGGCGTACCAGCGCCCCGGGGGCGCCACCTCTCCCGAGGCCCGCCAGGGGGTCCTGTTCGCCTTGTCCACCACCATCGACTCCCCCGGTTGGGGGTTCCCGGAACAGCGCATGTGGGGGAAGGAGGATCTCGCCTTTGTCCCCACCTCCTTCGATCGCTTCGATCGCGAGCTCTGCCGCCTGCTCGTCCACCGGGGGTGGTGGCTGACGGGTGCCACCATGGCCAAGTACCACCCCCAGGTGGCCACGGCCTCCACCGACGCTCCGCCCCTCGACCTCGAGTCGATCGCGGCGGGTGATCGACGGCGTCGCCGCCCTTGAACTAGGTACTTGAAGCTCGTTTGAGGCCCTATTTGACCAGTTTTTGCCCAATTTCGGGCAGAACCGTGGTCAAACTGCCGAACTAGGGGACATACTCGAGGGATGGAGACTCGGTCCTGGGACGACTTGGTGGGGCATCTCACCCGCACGACCCCTCTGCCCGCCGACATGGCCACCCGGGTGGTCGAAGAGATCGTGACCTATTTCGGCGAGTCCGCCGAGGAGTTCGTCCGTCGTCGCCACCGCGAGCTCCAAGAAGAGGGGCTGCCCAACGCCGAGATCTTCGGGTCCATCGCGGCCGAGCTGGCGGCTCGGCCCGTGGCCGCCCCGGAATATTCCGAGCGCCAGATCCGGCGCATCGTCTACGGCTAGGAGCGCGTCGAATGTGCGGAATCGTCGGTTACGTGGGCGGCAAGGATGCCGTCCCCATCCTCTTCGAGGCCCTCCAGCGCCTGGAGTACCGCGGCTATGACTCCGCCGGCGTGGCCGTCGTGGGAAGAAGCGGCCTGAAGGTCCACAAGCGCGCCGGCCGGGTCGACGAGTTGATCCGGAGCGCACCCAAGCGGTTGAGCGGACATCCCGGGATCGGCCACACCCGGTGGGCAACCCACGGTGGGCCCACCGACGCCAACGCCCACCCGCATGTCGATGCCGCCGGAAACATCGCCGTGGTGCACAACGGCATCATCGAGAATGCGTCGGAGCTCCGGGCCACCGTCCTCGCCGACGTGGTGTTCGCCTCGCAGACAGACACCGAGGTGCTGGCCCACCTGATCGCGGCCCAGCCCGAGAAGGACATCGAGGAGGCCGTGCGAGCCGCACTGCTTCTCGTCGAAGGGGCATACGGGATCATCGTCATGGATATTCGACAGCCCGATCGCATCGTCGCCGCTCGAAACGGCAGTCCCGTGCTCCTGGGCATCGGCAACGGCGAGCACTTCGTCGCCTCCGACGCATCGGCGCTCGTCCGTCACACCGATCAGGTCGTCTACCTCGACGACCGGGAGATCGCGGTGGTCGAGGCCGACAAGTTCCGTACCTTCACCCTCGACGCCGAGCCCACCGAGAAGCGGCCGACCACCTCACCGGTGTCGAAGACCGCCTACGACAAAGCCGGGCACCCCGATTACATGCACAAGGAGATCTGCGAGCAGCCCAGCGCCATCGAGCGAGCGCTGAGCGGACGTATCGACCACCGCTTCGCCACCGCCCATCTCGGCGGTATCGAGCTCTGCGCCCGAGATGTCCTGGCGCTACGTCGTGTCAAGATCCTCGGTTGCGGCTCCGCCTTCTACGCCGGCTTGGCCGCCGCCCATCTGATCGAGGATCTCACCCGCATCCCCGCCGATGCCGAGACCGCCTCGGAGTTCCGCTACCGCAACCCGGTCATCGATCCCGACACCCTCTACATCGCCGTCAGCCAGTCGGGCGAGACCTTCGACACCCTGGCTGCGGTCCAGGAGATCAAGCGCAAGGGAGGCCGGGTCCTCGGCGTCGTCAACACCCCGGGGAGCACCATCGCCCGCGAGTGCGGCTCGGGGATCTACCTCCACGCCGGTCCCGAGGTGTCGGTGACTTCGACGAAGGCCTTCACGTCGACCGCCGTCGTCCTGGCCCTCCTGGCACTTCATCTCGGTCGCATCCGCGACGTGGGGCCGGCCGACGGTGGCCGGCTCGTGCGGGCCCTCGCCGCCCTGCCCGCCCAGATCGCAGAAGTGCTGGCCGGAGAAGGGGAGATAGCCGACACTGCAAAGCACCTCGCCAAGGCGTCGAGTGCCTTCTACATCGGTCGGGTGCGCGGCTACCACGCCGCCCTTGAGGGTGCCCAGAAGCTGAAGGAGGTCTCCTACGTGCACGCCGAGGCGTACCCCGCCGCCGAGCTCAAGCACGGCCCCCTGGCCCTCGTGAACCCCGACATCCCCACCGTGGTCATCGCCCCCGGTGACGAACTGTGGGACAAGAACATGGGCTCCATCGCCGAGATCCAGGCCCGGGGCGGTCCCGTCATCGCCGTGACCAATTCGACGACGACGATCCCGGGTGTCACGGCCACGATCGTGGTTCCGACCACCGAGCCCGAGCTGCAACCCATCCTTCTCTCGATCCCTCTCCAACTCCTCGCCTATCACGCCGCGTTGGCGCTGGGCCGAGACATCGACAAGCCCCGCAACCTGGCCAAGAGCGTGACCGTCGAATAAGGGTCGAGGCGCCGTCTCGCCCGGACCTGGGCCCTCAGGGAGTTTCATGGAGGTGGCAACGAACTTGTTCGTAACGAACATGTTCGTTAGAATGTTTGTATGCCGACGACGACGATCTCCCGCAGCCGCCGGGAGCGTCCGGCCAAACCCGCCCTGAGCAGGCAAGGGATCATCTCGACCGCCGTTGCGGTCATGAGAGCGGAGGGCTTGGAGCACGTCACCATGCGGCGATTGGCGGCTGAGCTCGATACCGGACCTGCCTCGCTCTACGTCTACGTTCGCAATACCGACGAGCTGCATGCCGCCGTGCTCGACGAGATTCTCGGGTCCGTGGGATTCGAGCCTGACGGTATGCCCCGACAGTGGGCCGACACGGTCGTCTGGGTGTTGGCGTCCTACACCTCGATCCTCGTCGAGCACCCCGGCCTGGCCCGGTCGGCGCTGGTCACCAGGCCGGCGGGGCCGAACTACCTGGCGCTGGTGGAGCGACTCTTGGCCCTGCTTCGGGAGGGAGGCGTCTCCGATGCCCAGTCGGCGTGGGGAATCGACATCCTGCTCCTGTTTGCAACCTCGATCGCGCTCGAGCACGGCACCCGTCGCCAGGTCATGGACGGAGTCGAGGACGAAGAGGCACTCGCGCACGCCATCCGTCAAGCCACGACGAACCAGCATCCGACGATCGCGGCGTTGGGTGACGACCTGCTCTCCGGAACGCCGCAAGCCCGGTTCGAGTGGCACGTCCGGGTGCTGCTCACCGGCATGGCGACGACACCTCGTCCGCCCCTCGAGGCGGAGCACAACGTCGAACGGCCATGACGCCGTCTCCCTCGCTCGACGCGGCAGACCTTGTCGAGACGTCGTCCGGGGCCAAGCCAGTCGACCCGACACGCCTGACCCCCCGCCTCAGGGCGGTCCTGGCCGTTGTGGTCATCGCCGACGTCCTCGACCTCATGGACTCGACCATCACGAACATCGCCGCGCCCTCGATCGCCCGCGATCTCGGAGGCGGCGCGTGGCTGATCAAGTGGCTGGGCGCCGGCTATGCCCTGGCGATGGGGGTGCTCCTCGTCGTCGGCGGCCGACTGGGCGACCGCTACGGGAAACGACGGATTTTCCTGATCGGGATCACCGGGTTCACGGTGGCGTCGGCCCTGTGCGGGCTGTCGGTCGATCCAACCATGATCGTCGTGAGCCGCTTCGTCCAGGGGGGCTTCGGAGCACTCATGATCCCCCAGGGAATCAGCATCCTCATGGGGACCTTCTCGCGAGAGCAGCTGCCGAGAGCCGTCAGCGCGTTCGGTCCGGCCATGGGTGTCTCCGCCGTGCTCGGACCGATCGCGGCCGGCTTCATCATCTCGGCCAACATCGCCGGATTGCACTGGCGCCCCGTGTTCCTGATCAACATCGTTCTCGGTCTGATCGGGTTGGTGGCGGCCATTCGGCTCCTACCCCGAGACCAACCCGTTTCCCGCGAGCCCATAGACGCCATCGGTGCCGTCCTTCTCGGCGCGACCATGCTCGGGCTCATCTTTGGCCTCATAGAGGGTTCGACCAACGGGTGGACAGCGTTTCCGATCGCCAGCCTGGTCGGCGGGGTCTTGCTCTTCGGCGCTTTCGCCGTGCGACAGCGCCGGGCCGTCAATCCGTTGATCACACCGTCACTGCTCAAGAACAGGGGTTTCACTGCGGGACTGGTACTGGGTTTGGCATTCTTCGCGGCCGTCAGCGGTCTGGCCTACGTGATCTCCTTGTTCTTCCAACTCGTGCTCCACCTGAGCCCGTCGCATGCCGCCCTCGGCCTTGCACCGGTGATGGTCGGCATCATCGGCGCATCGATCGTCTGCAGACCGCTGCTCACCACCATGGGACGCCGACTCGTGGTCATCGGCCTGGTGACGACATTGGTGGGCACGGCGGCCCTCTGGTTGACGGTTCTGGCCAAGGGCATCTCGGTGACACCTTGGCTCACCGCCCCGTCACTTCTCGTGCTCGGCCTGGGAATGGGCGCCTGCTTCAGCACCATCTTCGAAGTCGCCCTCGGCGACGTCACTCACGAGGAAGCCGGAAGCGCGAGCGGTTCCCTGAGCGCCGTACAGCAGCTGGCCACGGCCATCGGGTCGGCCATCGTCACGACCCTGTTCTTCAGCGTCCTGCGTCACAGTGGCGGCGCAAGAGCCATGACCATCAGCGTTGCCGTCGTCGCCGCCGTCATCGTCGCCTGCCTCGGGCTCGTCTGGCTCCTGCCCCGAGCGGCGCCGGACGACGAGATGGGCTTCGATCTGGCGGGTGCAGTGGAACAGGGCCCTTCGGTACCGGTGGACAGCGCGGTGGTCTGATCAGCCCTGTGAGCGTGGTGCCGGCTCTAGATGTCGTAGTAGGGCAAGGGGCTCGTGAATCTTTGGGTGGCCTGGAAGAGCAAGAGCGCTAGCCAGAAGATGATGACTCGGCTGGAGAGTGGACTAGTTGTCCCACCTAAAGCTGGCGACGGAGTTGGCGGGAATTGTGTAAGCAAATCCCTCTCCCTGATCGTCGACGGTGAAGGGAACATTGTTGCCAGTTGGATTGCTCACATAAAGCCCCGTGGTGCCGTCGGGATTGATACCACCGACGGCTTGCAGGCCATCTGATGTCATGGTGCAAACTGACGTCGTTGTGCAAATTATCTTGGCACCCTGCTCAAATGCGTTAGAAGCCTCCGTCAAAAGATAGTAATCCACATTTTGATGCACAGCATGTGTGTTCGTGGCGACTGTCACAATACCTCGACAGTCGTTGCATCCGCCGTTTTGCGGGCCATCGAACTGATTGAGCGCGAGATTGAAGAGTTGCACGCCGGATGCCCAGTTACTCAGTCCGCCGATTATCAGATACTGCGAATCCCAGTAGAGGTTGTAGGCAAAGTTGGAAACCGGATGAGATTCACCCGGAATTCGAGCGCTCGGCGGGCCGTAGGTGTTATCGGGGCCGTGACCGGAGCATTCGGTGATGAATGCGAGAAATCTCGGGTAGCCGTAGGCGGTCTCGATAGTAGACTGAGTGCTGGGGGAGCCCCCGTAGCAGTGCCACGCGGTCCCTGCGACATTTGAAGGGGCGCCACTCAGTAACCCGTCGATCTGTGAATCGGTCCAACTCCCGCTCCAATTCCAGTCATACCCTAGGATCTGCGACGAGAGGTGCGCGCCTGACAAGGCGGGCGCAAGATATTGATCAACGAAGAACGCCTCCTGTGACGGACTGAAAAACATCCCGGGATACGTCTGCGTCACGTTTCCTGGCTCGTTCTGGGGTGTGACGTAGTTGACGGTAAGGCCTGGAACGGCTGCTTGGAGTTGCTCGATGTACTTGACAAAGTACTGGGCATAAGTGGAGTAGTACTGATAGTGATTAACTGGATTTAGCGTGCCGTCGCCGATAGCCGTGTAGGTGCAAGAGTCGTTGCCGAGCAACCGGTCGAGAAATGACCGACAGCTAAGGTTGGTCTTCATCCAAGGTGGTGCCGTCCATGGGGACGCGATGATCGTGAGATGTGGATTGATATTCTGTTCGACGTATTGAAGAATATCGACAATGTCCTGGTCATAAGGAAGAATGCTGAAGCATTCTAGGGTCGGATCCGTGGTGTTGTGTCGACAGTAGGGGTTGGAACTGTCGGGTTGTGGCATGTCGTCGTACGTGTAATTCGCTGCGTTGGAATTGCAGAACCAGTCGCCGGCCGAGCAACCATTTGCCGAAAAGTCGTTTGCACCCATCGGCAGCCGAATGACTGAGATGCCTGCGTCATTTGGATTGAACAGCGTGTTCAGGACGCTGTGGAGCGTTGCCGAGGGCAGACTCATGAGGACCGCGGCCGATGAATTCGTCAGGGTGGCGCCGAACCCGTCGATGGTCTGACGGGTGACTGCGGGATCCAACGTGAAGGTTCCGCTTGAAACGGGGCCAGGGGTTAGCGTCGACTGCGAGAACGGCGCCGAGTAGTCGGCGCTGTTTCCGTTGGTGAGATCGACGTCGACGACTGCAACCTGGAGATTAATCGGCGGCGTTGTGCTGATGGCCGACTCCAAGGAGAAATACGTACTCTGGCCCGTCGCGAGCGGTGTCGGGAAGTCGACGGTCCCGCTCATGTCGTCGGCGCTGATGCCGGACATGCTCGTGTCCGGTCCCGCGTACGTAGTGGTGTCACTGTTATAGGGGCAGTTGGCGCTACCCGTGTCGCCGCTCACGGTGGAGCTCGCCGGGGCTGCACTCCATGTTCCGTAATCCCCTGAGCAGATGCCGTCGCCGTCAAAATCGAAGACGTCCGCCGTGCTGGAAGACAGGGGTATGTCGCTCACTGCGGCGGAGGACTGGTTCAGTACACCAACCAGGGTGTCATCGGTCCCATCAAAGGGACTCTGGGTCGGGTCCCCGAGAACCTCGATTCCGCTCTTGGTGATGTCGATCAGCAAACCGCAGCTCGTGTCTTCCCCGATGGCCGGACATTCGTTAAAGGGCGCCTTCGTTGTCGGTGGTGTTGCCGCAGACGCCACGGTCTGGAACCCTCCGAGCGCAACTGTGGTCAATCCGGCGGAGAGGAGCAGTAGGCCGGTCATGACGCTCAAGATGTAGCGAACACGGGTGCGGCGCATGACAAGGATCTCCTCGATTGGGGGGCCAAGAATCACTTGATGTGACACTAAGTGTCAAGAATCACTTGAAGTGACACTAGGTGTGTTGACGTTGACCATACGAGTGGACACCGATATAGAGCAATCATCCCATTTGACGATTCACGTCTAGAGATGCCGTGACTACAGAGAGCACCCGGTCTCAATAGCTTGTCGGGATCGGTCTCCGAGGATTCCTCATCCCCAACCACCCGACAGATCCTCCCGGAGATCGGAGCGGATTGTCATCGTTCGCGTCTTCGCATGCGTTCCTCGGATGAGGCGACGGATCGTCCCTCTCGGGCGGCGTGCTGAACCGACCTCCACCGACCAGTGTGGCTTCGACGGCGTGGCTCAAGGACGCATGCCTCTTGACTCGCTGTCGAAACGAGAACCGTCAAATGAGATCCATAGCGTTCACGCGCGAACCGCACTTCGGTTGGACCAAGCGCCCGGAAGAACGACCGTCAGGCTCGAAGGGCCAACTCGGTCTCGTTGTGCGAGGAGAGTCACTCAACCTCTACAACCCCAAGCGTCAATGTCACCTTAGATGTCGTAGTAGAGCATGAACTCCCAAGGATGCGGACGCAGGCGGATGGCGTCGACCTCGTTCAGACGCTTGTAGTCGATCCACGTTTCGAGAAGGTCATCGGTGAACACACCGCCGGCCTTCAAGAAGTCGTGATCGGCCTCGAGGGCGGCAAGGGCATCGTCGAGCGAACCCGGCACCTGGGGCACCTTGGACAACTCCTCGGGAGGCAGGTCGTAGAGGTCCTTGTCCACCGGGTCGGGCGGCTCGATGCGGTTCTGCACGCCGTCGAGCCCCGCCATCAGCATCGCCGAGAAGGCCAGGTACGGGTTGCACGAGGGGTCGGGGCAGCGGAACTCCACCCGCTTGGCCTTGGGGCTCTGCGAGTACAGGGGGATGCGGCACGCCGCGGATCGGTTGCGCTGCGAGTACACCAGGTTCACCGGCGCCTCGTATCCGGGGACGAGCCGCTTGTAGGAGTTGGTGGTGGGGGCGGCGAAGGCGAGGACGGCCCGGGCGTGCTTGAGCAGACCTCCGATGTACCAGCGCCCCATGTCCGAGAGGCCGCCGTAGCCCTCTCCGTAGAAGAGGGGGTTCCCGTCCTTCCACAGCGACTGGTGGCAGTGCATGCCCGATCCGTTGTCCTGGAACAGCGGCTTGGGCATGAACGTGGCCGTCAACCCCGCGGCACGCGCCACGTTCTTCACCACGTACTTGTAGAGCATCAACTTGTCGGCCATGACGAGCAGCGTGTCGAACTTCATGTCGATCTCGGCCTGACCCGCCGTGGCCACCTCGTGGTGCTGCACCTCGATCTCGATGCCGAGGCGTTCCATGGTGAGGATCATCTCCGACCGCAGGTCCTGGAAATGGTCGGCGGGAGGGACCGGGAAGTACCCCTCCTTGGGCCGGATCTTGTACCCGAGGTTGGGTCCCTCGTCGGTACCCGAGTTCCAGTGCCCCTCGACCGAGTCCACCTGGTAGAAGGCGTGGCGCTGGTCCTGGGAGTAGCGGACGTCGTCGAAGATGAAGAACTCGGCCTCGGGCCCGAAGTAACAGGTGTCGGCCAGACCGGTCGTGGCGAGGTAGGCCTCGGCCTTGGTCGCCACGTACCGCGGGTCGCGGGAGTAGGGCTCCAAGGTCACGGGGTCGCGCACGAAGCAATTGACGTTCAGGGTGCGATGCTCACGGAAGGGGTCGATGACCGCCGTGTTGGGGTCGGGCATGAGCAGCATGTCCGACTCCTGGATCTCCTGGAACCCCCGGATCGAGGACCCGTCGAACCCGAAGCCTTCCTCGAAGACGTCTTCGGTGAGAGCGTGGGCCGGAACCGAGAAGTGCTGCATGAGGCCGGGCAGGTCGACGAACCGGACGTCGACGATCTCGATGCCCTCGTCCTTAACCAGGCGGAGCACTTCCGCCGGGGTCCGCTTCTCCACGGTTCCTCCTTGGTCTGGCCGATCGTCGACCTGGTCGGGCCGATCACCGGCTGCCTGTTCTCAACCCGGCTCCCCGCCGGAGCCCTCACGGGCGGCACCATGGTGGTGGCTGGCTCGCCGAGTCACAAGTCCGTGTCACCGCGCCAGCCCAAGGGGCCCGATCAGCCGGTGCTCAGCCTTCCATGGTGGGATTTCGCATGCATTGCCCGTCTGTAAACGGCGCATGAACTCGTCCGCAAACCCCTCCATAGCCTGCGACACTGGTGGGCGCGGTCGGCCGCGGTCGGCCCGGCCACCAGGAACGACCGCCGCCATCGAGCGAACGCACAGCGGAGGCAACATGCGCAGCCAGCAGGAATACGTGCTCCGGACGGTCGAGGAGCGCGCCGTGCGGTTCGTCCAGCTGTGGTTCACCGACGTCCTCGGGACGGCCAAGACCTTCGCCATCACGCCGGCCGAGCTCGAGAACGCCCTCGAGGAGGGCATGACCTTCGACGGCTCTGCCATCGACGGCTTCTCCCGGGTCCAGGAGAGCGACGTGCTCGCCCGCCCTGACGCCAAGACCTTCCAGATCCTGCCTTGGCATCCCGACGAGGCTCCGGTGGCCCGGGTCTTCTGCGACATCTTCAACCTGGACGGCACCCCCTTCGAGGGCTGCCCCCGTCACGTGCTGCGCCGGAACCTCGACCGGGCCCGCGAACGGGGGTTCACGTTCTTCGCGTCGCCGGAGATCGAGTACTTCTACTTCGCCAACCCGGATCCGACGAAGCCGCCGGTGACCCTCGACACCGGCTCCTACTTCGAGCTCACCGCCACCGATGTGGCGAGCGACCTCCGCAAGCACAGCGTGCTCACCCTCGAGGAGATGGGGATCCCCGTCGAGCACGCCCAACACGAGGACGCCCCGAGCCAGCACGAGATCGACCTCCGCTACACCGACGCCCTCACCATGGCCGACACCGTCATGACGGTGCGGCTGGTGGTGAAAGAGACCGCACAACGCCAGGGCGTGCACGCCAGCTTCATGCCCAAGCCGCTCACCGGCGTCCAGGGGTCGGGCATGCACACCCACCTGTCGTTGTTCGAAGGCGACACCAACGCCTTCTACGACGCCGAAGACCCCTTCGGCATGTCAGAGGTGGCCAAGAGGTTCACCGCAGGACTCCTGCGCCACGCCCATGAGATCACAGCGGTCACCAACCAATGGGTGAATTCCTACAAGCGCCTGGTCGTGGGCTACGAGGCACCGATCCACGTGTCGTGGGCCCGCAACAACCGCTCCGCTCTCATCCGGGTCCCGGTGATCAAGCGGAACAAGCACGAGTCGACCCGGATCGAGTACCGGGCACCGGACACCGCCTGCAACCCCTACCTGGCCTTCGCCGTGATCATGGCGGCCGGGCTCAAGGGGATCGAGGAGGGCTACGAGCTGCCCCGGGAGGCCGCCACCAACCTCTTCACCATGACGCCCGAAGAGCTCGCCGCCGACGACATCAGGCCGCTGCCGGGCAGCCTCAACGAGGCCGTGGCCGAGATGGAGCATTCCGAGTTGGTGGCCGAAGCACTGGGCGAGCACGTCTTCGAATGGTTCATCCGGAACAAACGAGCGGAGTGGGGGGCCTACAAGACACACATCAGTCAGTTCGAACTCGACCGCTACTTCCCGCTCCTGTAGACCCAAGGCCGCCCTCGATGGTGCCGCCCACGAAGAGACACGACCGCTGATGGAACCGCTGCTGTGCTACCCCGAGCCGTTCCCCACCGAGCTCGCCCTGGTCATCGAACGGGCCGGCTACCCGTGGAAGGCCGTGGCCCGCCCCGAGCACGCCGAGACCGACGAGCCCGACGACGGCTGGGCGGGGGCGGTCATATCGGCGGAGTCCGACGCCACCGGGGCCTTCGCGCTGTGCCGGCTGGTGCGGGCGCGTGACGTCCCGCTGCGGCCCCTCCTCCTCGTGGTGGCCCCGACCCAACTGGCGGACCTGCACCTCCGGGAGGACCATTTCGACGACTTCTGCGTGCTCCCGGTGCGCGGCGAGGAGGTAGCGGCGCGCCTCGCCCACCTCTTCTGGCGCACGGGCCGGGGGTTACGCCCCGAACTGATCGAGCACGGACCGCTCGTGCTCAACCTCGAGACCTACCAGGCCGCGGTGGCGGGCCGGGCCCTCGACCTCACCTACATGGAGTACGAGCTGCTCCGCTTCCTCTCGGCCCGCCCGGGCAAGGTGTTCACCCGCGAGACGTTGCTGAGCCGGGTGTGGGGCTACGAGTACTACGGCGGAGCCCGCACCGTGGACGTCCACGTGCGCCGCCTGCGGGCCAAGCTCGGAGAAGAGCACGCCCATCTCATCGAGACGGTGCGCTCGGTCGGCTACCGCTTCGGTCACGGCACCTGGGCTCCGTGACGGGGATCGGGAGACGAGGATCTCTTAGGGAATCGCTGGGAAACCGCCGGGGGAATCAGGCGATGGGGTGGTCCACGCCGTAGGCCCAGGCCTCGATCTCGACGAGCGCTCCCATGGGGAGCCCCTGCACGGCGACGACCGACCGAGCGGGGCGGTGCTCGCCCAGAGCCTCGGCGTAGATGGCGTTGAAGGCGCCGTAGTCGGACATGTCGGTGAGAAAGACCGTCGTCTTCACCACATGGGCCCAGCCGATCTGGCGCCCCCACAACAGCGTGGCCAGGTTGGCCAGGGCCTTACGCGCCTGCTCCTCGAATCCTCCCGCCACGAGCACGGGGCCGTCGGGCCCGGGCTCGATGCCGATCTGTCCCGAGCACACGAGCCAGGGCCCGGCCCGCACCGCCGGCGAGTAGGGCCCGACCGGCGTGCTCACGCCTTCCCCCCTCTGCCCACCAGACCATCTCTCCCCACAAGACCTCCTCTGTCCACGGGCCACGACGACGGCAGCCCGGCCGCCACCCAGGCCGCGGCGGCGACAGCAGCGAAGACGGTATCCCCCACCGCCAGAGCGGGCCGAGGATCATCCTCCACCGCGACCTCGACGCTGGGCATGGCGCGCGCCGCCAGGATCCCGAACGACCTGATGGTCAGGTCGAGGACGGTGCCGGCCTCGTCCACCGCCACCCCCTCGCTCCGGACCCATCCGAGCGCCTGGTGCACAGCACCCACCACGTACGACCGCAGCACCACGACGTCGAGAGGCTCGCCCGCCGCCACCGACACCTGCACCGTCCCCGCCGCGGTGATGGTGGCGGTGGCCATGGCCCCCGCCGGTGACCGCATCGTGACGGGGTGACCGGGTCCGGTCCGGGCGGTGCGGATCGCCTCGAGGGCGGCGACCAGTACGGCGGCTTCGGCCCAGCCCGCGGCGCGCAGGTCGGCCGAGACCGGCGGCCCCGCCACGGCGACCTCGTCCACCACCAGGCCCGGGGCGACCGCCGCGACCGCCTGTGCCCATCGGTCGAGGGCCACCGAGCCCGGGGTGCGGGCCACCCGGATGATCCCCGACCCGTCCGCCCGCACGCCGGCGGCGACGGGGGGACGCTTCGGCCCGTAGCGCACCACGTCTTCGCGCGAGAAGACGACGCGCACGGGACGGCCGGCCTCGTCGGCCAGGCGGCGGGCCGCGGCACGCACCGGGGAGCCCACCTTCCCGCCGAAGGCGCCCCCGTTGGCCAGCGGGGTGACCGGCTCGCCGCCGGGAACGCACCATGACGCGTCGGGTTCGAGGTAGGCGGGCTCCACGAACGTGGTGCGCAGGGTCAGGTCCCACTCCCCGGGGGGAACCTCCAGGGGGTGGCGCAGCGCCACGGTGGAGTTGCGGCCCGGGACACCTCGGGCGAGCGACCGAGCTTCCTCGAGCGAGGCCCCGACCGCCCAGCCGCCCCGACCGTCGGGCACCGCCACCAGGGCGTCGGCCGGAGCCGTGTCCTCGGCGAATCCGCCGCCCCCGCAGGCCACGCCGGCGCCGACGGCTTGGAACCCGCCTCCCTCGAGCCCGGCCCGGCGCGCCGCCGCGTCGAGGTCACGGGGCCCGCGGTGGCGCGGCGTCGACGGTGGCGCGCCGGGGCCGTCATAGACCTGGCGGGCGGCCTCGAGGATCGAACGCCATCCGGTGCAGCGACAGAGATGGGCGAGCAGGGCCCGCTCCACGGCCTCGTCGTCGGGGGCCTCGTGGCGGGCGCCGAGGGCCGCCAACCGCATGATGATCCCGGGGGTGCAGAAGCCGCACTGGCTCGCCCCCACCGTGGTGAAGGCCTCGGCCCAGGCCTCGCGCACCTCGGGGGCGAGACCCTCGAGGGTGGTCACCTCGCGGCCGGCGACACGTCGGGCCGGCGTGACGCACGCCACCCGTGGGGAGCCGTCCACCCACACCGTGCAGCACCCGCACTGGCCCTGGGGGCTGCAGCCGTCCTTGGGCGAACGGCGACCGAGGCGTTGTCTCAGGACTTCGAGGAGCGATGCGCCGTCGTCGGGAACCTCGACGTCGGCCCCGTCGACACGAAGCGACAGCGTCGGCGCCGAGGGCGCGCCGGGGTGGGTCAGCTGAAGGACGAACCGCACCCACAGGTGCGGGTGGCGTTGGGGTTCGAGATGTTGAACCCGGCGCCCTGCAAGCCGTCGGTGTACTCGAGGCTCGCGCCTTTCAGCAGCTCGGCGCTGGCGGGATCGACCACGACCTTCACCGCACCCTGGTTGGTGACCACGTCGTCGTCGGACAGCTCGGAGTCGAAGAACATCTCGTAGCTGTAGCCCGAGCAGCCCCCGGGCCGGACGGCCACGCGCAGCGCCAGCGCGTCGTTGCCCTCCTGGGCGAGCAGGTCGGTGACCTTGGCGATGGCGCTGTCTGTCAGCGTGATCACACTCGGCTTCCTGCCGATGTTGACCGAGCTCATCGTCGTCACCGTGCTGCCTCCTCGGTTCCCGGGCCTGTGGCCCGACCCACGGGGGTACGAGACCCCGTGCTTCACCTGTCACTTTATCCGAGCCGGGCACCGAACAGGCCCCGAGCCCAGCTCACCGTGGTCGTGGGAGCCGTCGCCGAGCAGGTGAACGGTAGGATCGGTGGAGTGCCCGCGCCTTCCTCGCCACCAGCGCAGGACACGGTGCGCGCCGCACTCCTGGGGGTGATCGACCCCGAGCTCGGCGACAACATCGTCGATCTCGGCATGGTCCGCTCCGTGGCCGTGGACCCCGACGGGCGGGTCGTGGTCGAGATCGCCCTCACCATCGCCGGGTGCCCACTGCGCACCCAGCTCCGCTCGGACGTGGAATCGAGGGTGGGGAGCCTGCCCGGGGTGCGCCTGGTCGAGGTCGTCATGGGGGAGATGGACGCCGCCCAGCGCAGCGCCCTCATGGACCGGGCCCGGCGCAAGGCCCAGGAGGACCGGGCCATCTCGACCGACATCCCCGCCACCGCCCGGGTCATGGCCGTGTCGTCGGGCAAGGGAGGGGTGGGCAAGTCCTCGGTCACGGTGAACCTGGCCGTGGCGCTGGCCCAGCGCGGCTTGGTCGTCGGTCTCCTCGACGCCGACATCTGGGGTTTCTCGGTCCCCCGCCTGCTCGGGATGCAGGGTGAGCTCACGGCCGAGGGCAAGAAGATCGTGCCCCTCGAGAAGCCGGTGGGCCCGGGCCTGCTCAAGGTGGTGTCGATGGGATTCCTCGCCGACGAGGACTCCGCCATCATGTGGCGGGGCCTCATCTTGAACCGGGCCGTGCAGCAATTCCTCGAGGACGTCCGCTGGGGGGAGCTCGACTACCTCCTCATCGATATGCCCCCGGGCACCGGGGACATCCAGATGGGACTGGCCCGCATGCTGCCGCGCACCGAGGTCCTCGTCGTGACGACCCCGCCCCTCGCCGCGCAGAAGGTGGCGGCCCGGGCCGCCGACATGGCCCGCAAGGGCCACCTCCGGGTGGCGGGCGTGATCGAGAACATGTCGGCCTTCACCTGCGACCACGGCACCTCCTACCCCTTGTTCGGCGCGGGGGGCGGTGCGCGCCTGGCCGCCGACATCGGCGTGCCCCTGGTGGGCACCGTCCCGCTGCACCCCGACATGGCGACCGCCGGGGACAGCGGCACACCGGTGGCCCTGGAACGAGGGGTCCTGGGCGTCGCCTTCGATGCCCTGGCCACCCGCATCATCCAGGACATCGCCCCGGTCGTCGAGCTGTCGGGCTGCACCGCCCGTCTCCTCGACAAGGTCGAGGCGGCGCTGGGCGACGCCGGCTAACCGCCTGAAGCGCTCCGCCTCGTCACGCCGTCGACGCCCAGACAGCCTCGATGTCGGTGCGGTCCTCGGAACGAGCGCTGCCCTCGTCGTCGAGCTTGCGCAGGTGGGCCCACAGGGACTTCCGGGCCACGGGGAGCAGCTCCTCGCGGACATCGGCGTAAACCGTGGGCAGGAGCTCGTCGACGGTGGCGCGGCCCGCGGTGGCGAGGGCCCGGGTGACCGCCTGCTCGCGGGTGAGCCGGTGATCGATGATGCCCTCGAGGGCGGCGACGGGCTCGGTGATCAGGGCGCCGTGTCCCGGGGCGATCGTCACCAGAGGAGGGTCGAGGACCACGAGGCGCCGCACGCTCGCCAGGTACTGCACCATGTCGCCGTCAGGCGGCGCGATGACCACGGTCGATCCCGACATGACGTGGTCGCCGGAGAAGAGCATGGCCTCGTCGACGAGCAGCCAGCAGAGGTGGTTCGAGGCGTGGCCCGGGGTGTGCAGGGCGCGCAGGACGAAGCCCGCCCCCCGCAGCTCGTAGCCCTCCCCGACCTCGCGGGTCGGGACGAAGTCGTCGCGGGCACAGAACCCGAGCACCTCGGCGCCGGTGCGCGCCGCCAGTCCGGCGGCCCCGGGGGCGTGATCGGGATGGGTGTGGGTGACCACGATCCAGCGGATGCGGCCGGCGCCCAGCTCGGCCAAGACGTCGAGATGACCGACGTCGTCGGGGCCGGGGTCGACCACGGCCAACTCGGTGGTCCCCACCAGATAGGTGTTGGTCCCGGGACCGGTCATCATGCCCGGGTTGGGGGCGGTGGCCCGGGCCACCCGCGCCGAGAGGGCCACGGGCCGACCGGGCTCGGGAGCGCCCGACGGCTCGAGGACGAGCGCGTGGCTCATCGGGGGTGTTCGGACCGCCCGTCGGCGTCGATGGTCCTGACGATGGCGCTCACCTCGGACGGGGTCATCGAACGCCCCCGCCCCGCCTCCGGTGCGCCCTCGCCGACCGCTTCGTCGTAGCCGGGATCGCCGGGGAGCAGGATCCGAAAGCCGCGTTCGTCGGCCACCACCCGGGGGAGCACGGTGGGGACGCGCTCCACCGCCGCCGCTGCGGCGAGCAGGTCGCCGCTGGTGGCGAACCGGCTGATCGCCTCGAGGTTCTTCATGGTGGGGAAGATGAGATCGAACTCGCCCGCCTTGGCCCGGGCCAGGGCGTCGTCGGGGCGGACCCACACGGTGTCCACCGTTTCGTGGTCGTCGTGGATGGGCACCTGGCCCGGCGGCACCGCGGCCACGAAGAAGCGGGTGTCGTAACGCTTGGGCGCGGGCTCGGGCGTGATCCAGTGGCTGAAATAGTGGACGCGGTCGGTGGCCAGGCGGAGCCCCTCGCCGCGACAGGCGTCGAGGAAGCGGACCTCCCCGGCGTTGAGCGCCACCCGCATGGCGGCCAACCGGTGCCGGGTCTCGGCGTCGTGGGCCTCGAGGATGGCGTTGTCGTCGTCGGTCCCGTCACCGCGATAGGCGAGGAGGACGCCCGCCTCCTCGAAACACTCCCGGAGGGCCGCCACCCAGAAGGCCAGACCCCCGGAAACGACGCCCAACATGGCGCTCGCCTCGGCGTCGCTGCGCAACGCGCAGGCTTCCTCGGCGGCGGGCGTCCGGTCCTCGTCGTCGACCTTTCCCCCCGGAAAGACATAGGCGCCCCCGACGAAGTCGGAGTTCAGGTGGCGCTGGAGCATGCACACCTCGAGGGCGGGTCCCCCCTCGGACACGGCGTCGCGCACCAGCATGATGGTGGCGGCGTCACGCGCCGCCACCGGCCCCGCGACCTGGTCGGAGGACTCGGAGGGCGCGGACACGTCCCCAGGCTAGCGACGCCGACCTCGCTCGCCGACGACGACGACCACGACCGGGCCATGGGTAGGCTGTCGGCTCCTCGGTCCGGGCGCGGTGTCGGCGCCTGCACTCGACCGACACAGCGGGGCTCCTCCACCATGGCGACGACGCAGGTCAACGGCACCGATGAGACCCCCGCCGGCCCGCCTCCACGGCGCGTCCCCATGGCCCTGGTCACCTGGGTGTTCGTCGGCCTGATCCTCCTGATCGTGGTCGTCTTGCTGGTGGTCAAGATCACCCGGGGCTCGACCACCGTCGAGCCGCCCCCCGTGGCCCCGGCCACCTCCGGCGTGATCCAGGCCGCCGGCTCGGTCCCCGGCGCGGACTTCGACGCCGTGGGTGCCGAGCAGACCGTCGACCCGGGCGAGGCGGTGCTGTCGGGACAGCCTCCCCTGTCGATCGGGGGACGACCGGCGGTGGTGTACGTGGGTGCGGAGTTCTGCCCCTACTGCGCGGCGGAGCGGTGGGCCCTGGTCGCCGCGCTGGGCCGGTTCGGGACCTTCACCCACCTCGGGGCCACGACGTCCTCGGACGCCGAGGTCTTCCCGGGCACCGCCACCTTCACCTTCGACGGGGCCGTCTACCGGAGCCGGTACGTCACCTTTGCCGCCGTCGAGGAGTACGGCGCCCGTCCCTCGACCACCTCCCCGGCCGGCTTTCCCAAGCTCCGCGACCCGACACCTGTGGAGTGGGCCCTCGTCCGGCGCTATGACACCGAGCCCTTCGTGCCCGGGAACGGGACCTTCCCCTTCGTGGACGTGGACAACCGGTTGGTGGTCTCGGGATCGGGGATCGGGTTCTCGCCGGGTGTGCTCGAGGGCGAGTCGATGACCCAGATCGCCGACGATCTCTCCCACCCGTCGAGCTCCGATGCCCAGGCGATCCTGGGGGCGGCCAACAAGCTGTCGGCGGCGATCTGCGCCGCCACGGGCGGGCAACCGGCGTCGGTGTGCACGTCGGTGGGCGTCAGGGCGGGGGCGAGCCGCCTCGGCCTGCCCTGATCACCAGCTCGGAGGCTGGATTTCGGGAGGCTGGATTTCAGGAGGCGCGATTCAGGAGGCGCGATTCGGGAGGCGGATCCGCTCGGAGGCGGAGCCGAGGAGGTCGGCAGGAGGTCAGCCGGCCCGACGCTGGAGGACCTGCTTGCGCTCGTTTTCGTTCAGCCCGCCCCAGATGCCGTGGGGCTCACGGATCCGGATGGCGTACTCGAGGCAGTCGTGCTGCACGACGCAACTCGCGCAAATCTCCTTGGCGCGGTTCTCCCGCTCGATCTTGTCTTCTTTGCGCTCGGCGTGGGTGGGCGGAAAGAAGACCGCCGACTGCGGTCCCCTGCATGCCGCCCGAGCCTGCCAAGTCTCCCCCAACGTTCGAGTCTGCACTCCCCCTCCTAAATGTGACGCTACTCCGCTCCCTGTGAAGCCGACAAGGGGTGTGACCAGGAAGTTCTCATGATTTGAGGCCCAAAAAGGTTATTAGCGGCGACCGGCGCGCGCAGCGTCAGGGACACCGCGCCCTGGGTAGACGAAACGGGTCGCCTTCCTTCACAGACACGGGGAGGAGACCGATACGCTCGCCCGCGCATGGACGTCGCCGCCTTCTGCCGCCAGAGCCGGGTCCTGGTGGTCGCGGGCAAGGGCGGGGTGGGCAAAACGACGATCACGGCGTCGCTGGCCCGCATGG
>Ga0187890_10000213_pt1 | contig 41317 bp, 28 predicted proteins | sample June2016WEW_21_1_FD_133005 | JGI IMG/M metagenome (GOLD analysis project Ga0187890, IMG submission 133005) | Peatland microbial communities from SPRUCE experiment site at the Marcell Experimental Forest, Minnesota, USA - June2016WEW_21_10 | ecosystem: Environmental > Terrestrial > Soil >... | reverse complement strand
TCGCTGCTGGGCGAATTGCCCGCCGACTGCTATCGCCTGTTCCTCAATCCGCTGATTCTTACCGAAGATGGCCGCGACGATTATCTCTGCGCCGAGTACTATTACATGTTCGGTAACTTCGACAAGGATCCCGACCGTTTCCCCAGTCTTCGCCAGTTCGCACTAAATTTTCTGCGCGAACTCGGATACGGGGAAGCCGTTGACGATGAGCATCTGGAGCAGGCGCTCAATGTTCCCGAAAACGCCGCTATGCTGGTTGGCACCGGCAACGGCGAAGACCTGACGCCAGAAGATCGCAACCGAAAAGACCGCCTCGACATCTGGACCCGTATGCTGCAGCGCGAAGGCGTTCTGGCGCACGTCGTGGCCTCTTATGAGGCCGTTCCGCTGCTCGCCGAATATGCGCCGCGGGTGAATCCGCAGCAGATCAAGAACGCGTTGATCTTCCGCGAAGAAGCAGCCCGCGTCGAAAAAATCATTGCCGAAAGCCGACTCCATTCCGACCGGCTGTTTGCCGCCGTCGGACGCGTCGCCTCCTGCCGCAGCTCGGAGCGCAGCCGTTTTGCCGCGCGTCTTCTGCACGACCTCTTGTGCTATCACCGCGATCTGCGCGGCTTGGAAGCCGTCACCGCCGGCTTTGACAGTATCAATCTGGTCAGCGACCACAAGGTCCGAGAACTTTCCACGCTCAACGGCATGCTCTATGAGTTCCTGCCTCCCGAAGACCAGAAGCCTGCCGAGGATCGTGTGGTTCACCACGTGATCCTGAAGGCCGACGTGCGCGATTCTTCGCGCCTTACCCGCTCGCTGATGGAAAAAGGCATGAACGCCGCCTCCTATTTCAGCCTCAATTTCTATGATCCGGTCAACAAGTTGCTGGCGAAATACGGCGCCACCAAAGTCTTTCTCGAGGGCGATGCCATCATCGTAGCGCTGCTCGAGCGCGAGGGCGAAACCATGCTCAGCGTCGGCCGCACCTGCGTCCTGGCTTGGGAGATTGTGAGCCTGTTGCACGAGTACAACGAACTCCTCGAGCGCTCCGGTCTGCCCCCGATGGAAGTCGGACTGGGTGTCGCCTACCAGAATTCGCCTCCGCTCTACCTGATGGATGGCGAGCACCGCATCATGATTTCCGACGCCATCAATGAGAGCGACCGTCTCTCTTCCTGCAGCAAGCGCGTCCGCAAGAAAATCGCACCCGATGCCGGAGTCTTTCAAGTGTACTCAGTTCAGATCGGAGGCGGAGGCAATAACAACCACAATGACAGCGCGAGCGCGGAAGCCGGAGCGGAAGAAATGCGACTCAACTACAATGTGGGCGGAATCTGTCTGAGTGAAGCGGCCTTCCGCAAACTGCAGCAGGAAATCTCGCTTTCCCCCTGGGCAGCAGATCCGAGCGAATCTGGGTTTAAGGGCCCCTGGATCGAAGACGAGTGCGAGTTCTTCGTCGGCACTGTTCCCATTGCCAATGGAGTATTTCGGAAGATTGCCATCCGCAAGAACCGCATCGCCCAAGTCGATGTCCGCGATCTATCTATCTTGCAATGGACCGACCGCTGGTATTACGAAGTCTGTGCCAATCCCGCGGTGTACGCCGCCCTGCAGGGTGAACAGTCCGCGGCGGCTCAGAGTTAGTAACGGAGCGACGGGCGTCTCGCGAGCCTGCCCTGAGCGACAGTCGAAGGGACGCCTAGCACTCCACCAGCAAGCAGTAACGCCCCTTCAGAAACTCCGCCGCACCCGAAACGGAATTTCCACCACGGCTTCGAGGGCTACCGGTTTCCCCGCTCTTTCTGCGGGCAAGAATTTCCAGTGAGCCAGGGCTTTCGCCGCATAGGAATCCAGACGTTCGTCCGGGCTGTTGAGGACGCGGATTTCGCCCACCTTTCCATCCGAGTGAATGACCGCATAGAGCGTGACCATGCCGTGCACGTTGGAGCGAATCAATTCCAGCGGATAGCCGGGGTCCGATTTCTCCGTGGCCACCGGCTCCAGCAGTTCCCCTTCTTTCCGTCCCCCGTCGAGTTCCGCAAACTTTATTACCCAACTGCCCGTCGAGGAATTCAGATTCGGCATGTTCAGCGTCCTGCCATAGACGCGCTTGCCGCCAAAAATCTTGCGGTCCGTGTCGGTGATCTTATCGTTGGCAACCGGAGACGCTGCGCGCGCGCCCGGCGTCGCCCCCGCCGACGAGGCTGACGAAAGGCTGGCCATCTCGCGTGCGTCATCCGCGCCGCCCACATGCAGGCCAGCCGGTAGAGAGCCATGCACGTTGTCGCGCGCGTTGGAGCCGCCGCCGTCTCCTCGAGCGCCCGAGCCTTTCGCTTCCGATTTCGATCCCGCCAAACCTGGCGTTCCCGAAGCGCCTGGTTTTCCCTGTGGATTGGCGGCGAATGTTCCCCGGCGATTGCCTCCGGGAACAGCGACCGGCCCGGTGGGCGCAACCGGATGAATTCCCAACGCGATCAGCCGTCCGCCCGCGCCGGCTCGGCCCGTCGCCGCCACGCTGGGCGGAGGGCCCACCGGTTGTACGCCACCGCCCGGCAGCCGTCCGGTGCCGCGCGCCGCCAGCGAGTGTTGTTCTTCCAGCGTGAGCTGGGGAGCCGGCCCCACCACTTCACTCGGGCCAATGTTAATGGGCCCGACGTGTCCCTTCGTTGTTCGAGATAATGATTGCGTCAACTCCGGAGGCGGCGCAATCACGTCCGATTTCATCGCCGCTCGAACCACATGGTCCGACGCAAACTCCACTTCCGGAGCGGGCGCTACCACTTGCGCTTCGGGCGCAACCATGCGGGTCGATGGGGCTTGCGTCGCATCCAGCGGAACCGCCGGAACGATGGCTCCCGTGGCGACAATGTTGGGCAAGGCGACGTCGTGGTCAAGCTTGAGATCGGGCGGTACGACGATGGTTTGGGACCGATTGTCCGCTTCCGGCGGAACGGAAAGGATCGGTTGCTTCGCGTAGACAGGATCTCCCGCTTGCGCCTTGGGCGTTTCGGATGTACCCGTGTCGAGCGGTGGCAGATATTCTTCCGGCGAATACGTTACCAGCGACGACCGGTCAAACGTGGCAGAAACCAGAATTTTTTGCTGTCGAATCCACGAGAGCGAAACCGCCCATATGAGGGCAACTGCCGTTGCATGCAACAGCGCGGATTGCAGAAAGCGTCCCCACGGCAGCTTTTGCTGGACGAAGACATCCCGCCACAGGTCGAATTCGCCGCCACCCGCCAACTTCGCCTGCAGTTCCGGCGAACGCAGAGCGGTGCGAACTCCGCTCCGGAATTCCGGGCTCGCGGGATCGCGTTCCACCAAAAGTCTCAACAGGTTATTCCCTGGGGATTCCATCTCTGGCTCCAGTTGCGATCTAGCCAACTCCCACGACGGTGCCCCCAAAAGGCGGGATCCGAGGCGTTCTCGCTGGCTCGCCACGGACGGCTACTTTGTAGAAAGATTATAACCGACCTCGAGGGGTTGTCGGCCACGTTTTGCCCGCATCCTAACCATGACCGCTATACTGACTGTTCCGAGGTGAGCATGCCGATCCGCACTACCCGCTTCTACGCCCTGCAAGTTGCGTGTTTCGTTCTCCTTGCTTGGATGCTTGCTGGCGCCCAGGTGAACCTGAATCGTTTGAGCAAGGATGAGCAGAGCAAGGATGATCAGAACCGGGCCCCGAGTCCAGCAACGCCCGGCGCGGATTATTCCGGCATGTCGTCAGTGTTCGATCAACCATCGATCAATTGTTGATTTGCTCCAGTATTGATTTGCTCCAGGCCCGAGATCGCTTTGATATCAGGCATGCTCGATACGATGCATCCGCTCTATGCGGCAACTAAGAGAGGGAGCAAGGCTCGATACGAGGGCCACGTCAAGCCATTTAAGGACGTATCCCTGGATACGACCGTCGAGACATTTGGAAATGGACCGAAGACCCGTAAATGCGCTGCGGTTTCTGATCGATCAACTTCCCCAGTTAACCGTCGATGTCTGCCATTCGGTGACAGGTGCACTTTCAGAACGCTCTACCTCCTCCCCCTCTCATCCTTGACACCCTCGTCAGCGCTCCCTAGAATTCCATTAGGCGGCGATGGAGTCTTTATCTAAGCCACTGCATCTAAAGAATTTAGAGGGGCGGTTCAGCTCCGAGACTCGGGTGGTTATGCCTGCAGGGCCAAGCGGCGGACGGGAACGGGAAATCCTGACTGCCATTGTCGAGACATTCATTGCCAGCGGAGAGCCGGTGGGGTCGCGCACGCTGGCTCGCTCCAGCCGGGAAGGGCTGAGTGCGGCTACGATTCGCAATGTGATGGCTGATCTTGCCGACGCGGGATTTCTGGAGCAGCCTCACGCTTCGGCGGGGCGCGTTCCTACGGCTGAGGCTTATCGCTATTACGTCGAGCAGCTTAGTGGTGAAGCGCATCTCTCGCATGAGAACCAGAGCATCATTCAGGACACGCTGACCGGGGTTACGGACGTGGCGGAGTTCATGGAGCGGACCTCGCATGTGCTCTCCCTGATCTCGCACAGCGTTGGTATTACCGTGGCTACCAGCGGACCGCGGAATGCACTGGAGCATGTTTTCTTCTCGCGGCTGGGCGATCAGAAAGTGCTGGCGGTGGTGGTTACGCGCTCGGGGGTGGTGCGCGATCGGGTGCTGCGGCTTGATATTCCGCAATCCGATCTTGACCTGGCCGCGCGCTACATCAACGATAATTTTCGCGGCTGGACGATGGGCGACATGCGCGCCGAGCTGGCCCGCCGGCTGGAACAGGAACGCAGCGAGTACGACCGGCTGATGAAGTCGATCGAGCAACTCTATCAGCAAGGGGCACTGGCTTCGGCGGACGATACGCAGGCGGTGTTCGTGGAAGGCGCGGCGAATCTGGTGACCGGGCAGGAAGATCGCGCGCGCCTGCAAGTGATGCTGCGCACGCTCGAGGAAAAGGAAAAAGTTGTGAAGCTGCTCGGGGCTTATCTGGATACGCGGCAGGAAGCGGTGCGCGTGGTGATTGGGCTCGACGAGGCGCTGCCTGCTTCGAATTTGCAGAATTTTGTGCTCATTGGGGCTCCCGCCCGCGTCGGCGGAGAAGTGATGGGGTCGCTGGCTGTGATTGGACCTACGCGGCTGGATTATCAACACACCATGTCGGCGGTGTCGTACATTGCGCGGCTGTTCGACAAACTTTTGAACGAATCGGAGTGATGCAGCCGTATGGCTAAAGGGAATGGAAAAACCGACCGGAGTATCGATCTGGACCACGAGCTTCCGGCCGCGGAAAGCGTAGAAGAAGCTGCGCCTGACGCGGCCGCGCCGGCGGAAGTTGGTGCGCCTTCGGAAGTAGAAAAGCTGAAGGCGGAGCGCGACGCGCTGCTTGATCGTCTGGCCCGTCTGCAGGCGGAGTTCGATAATGCCCGCAAGCGCGCGGCGCGTGAACAGCAGGATTTCCGCGAATTCGCCGCGGCCGATGTCATCAAGAATTTTCTGCCGACTCTTGACAGTTTCGAGCGGGCGTTGAAAGCCAACGCCGATTCCACCGACTTCCGCAACGGCATTGAGCTTATCTACCGTCAGTTCCAGGATGCGTTGCAGAAAATCGGAGTGCAGCCGATTCCTGCCGTGGGACAGCCTTTCGATCCACGGGTTCACGAAGCCGTCGAAATGGTGGATAGCACCGAGGTTCCGGATCACCACGTGCTCGACGAACTACAGCGCGGCTACAAGTATAAGGATCGCCTGCTGCGGCCCGCGATGGTGCGGGTCGCTCGCAATACCCGCGCGTAATAAAATTAAGATTGGCTCAGTTAAAGAGTGGGGGAGTTTCTGGCCGCAAATACAAAACGCGATTATTACGAGGTCCTCGGTGTTACCCGTGCGGCCACCGACGTTGAAATCAAGAGCGCTTATCGCAAGCTGGCGATGACGCACCATCCTGACCGCAACCCCAACAATCCGGACTCGGAAGAAAAGTTCAAGGAGATCACGGAAGCGTACGCAATTCTCGCCGATAGCGAAAAGCGATCGTTGTATGACCGCTTCGGGCATGCCGGCGTGGGCGGCAGCAGCGGAGGGCCGGCCGGATTCGATCCCGCGATTTTCCAGGATTTCGGCGACATCTTCGGCGACATCTTCGGCTTCGGCGACGCGTTTGGGCAAGGCAGCCGGCGTCGCAGCCGCGCCCAGCGTGGGGCCGATCTGCGCGAAGACCTGAATCTCGAATTCGATGAAGCGGTCTTCGGCACCGATAAGAAAGTGAGTGTTCGCCGCCATGAGACTTGCGACGCTTGCCGAGGAGCCGGTGCTGCGCCCGGTAAAGCTCCGGTTACCTGCCGGTCGTGCAATGGCCGAGGGCAGGTGCGGTATCAGCAAGGCTTCTTCAGCATCGCTCGAACCTGCCCCAGTTGCCAGGGCGCGGGCAGCGTGATCACCGATCCCTGCCCGAAGTGCAAAGGCGAAGGCCGCTTGCTGCGCGATCGCGTAGTGGAAGCGCAGGTGCCTGCGGGAGTGGAGGACGGCACGCGAATCCGTTTTACTGGCTTGGGCGAAGCGGGCGCGTTTGGCGGACCAGGCGGCGATTTGTATGTTGTGCTGCACGTCAAAGAGCACGCCTTCTTTGAGCGCGAGGGCAACGACCTGCACTGCGTGGTTCCGATTTCGTTTCCGCAAGCTGCTCTGGGAATCGAGATTATGGTTCCAACGCTGGAGGGAGAACACAAGCTGAAAATTCCCGAAGGGACGCAGTCGGGAACTTCGTTTCGCATTCGGAACAAGGGTGTGCCGGTACTCAATGGGCACGGCAAAGGCGATCTTTACGTCGAGGTGCGAATCCAAACACCCGGGAAACTGAATAAGCGCCAGCGCGAACTGTTGGCTGAGCTGGGGGAACTGTCTCCGGTGGAAAACAAACCGCAACACCGGTCGCTGTTAGGACGCGTGAAGGACATGTTCGTCTAGAGAAGTTCTCAGTTCCCGGTTCTCGGTTCTCAGAATCAAGCTCCGGCCCTTATCGTCCAAATGAAACAGCCTTTACTGAGAACTGAGAACTGAGAACCGATTTATGACACGACGCCGCTGGATCGCCGACGAGGTTTCCGGAGACACCGCTGCGTTGGTGGGCGAACATGCGGCGCATCTTGCTCGCGTACTGCGCGCCGAAGTCGGGCAGGAGTTTGACATTGCGACTGGAGAAGGAGTTCACCGGGGAACCATTACCACGATCTCCCATGATCGCGTTGAGTTCGCGCTCGGCACGAAGCAACACCGCAGGCCAAGGTCCAAGCCGTTTGACGCTCCGAAGATTACGCTGGCGCTCGCCATCTTCAAGTTTGACCGCATGGAATGGGCGATCGAGAAGTGCACGGAGATCGGGGTCGCTCGCATCATTCCCGTGATCGCGTGCCGAAGTGGTGCTCATCTCGTTACTGCTGCATTGAAGCGCCACGAGCGCTGGCAGCGCATCGTGCGTCAGGCGGCCGAACAGTCGCGCAGGTCGGCGGCGCCGCAGATTGCAGCGCCGGTCAAATTGAAAGATCTTGATAGTGCTGGTGTCGTGCCGCCCGGCGCGCTGCGTGTCATTCTTGCTGAGTCGCTTGCTGGATCGGAAGAGGAGACTCGGCTGGGAGAGGTTTTGCAATCCCACTCAACAGAAGACGAAGTGGCGCTCGCCGTAGGGCCTGAAGGCGGATGGGCCGACGGTGAGCTCGCGTGGTTTCACGAATCGGGATGGGTCGCGGCTTCGCTTGGCGACACGATCCTGCGGGCCGAGACTGCGGCGATTGTCGCCACTGCACTCGCGCTTGAAGCGCTACGCTGAGTCTCCTGGAAAATCTGGGTCGTCCCTTCGGGACTTGAGTCTTGATTCCACTTTACCCCGCGCTGCGCGGCGCTAAGCTCGGCCGCCCCTCTAGGTCTGGATTCTCGCGGCGCTTCATCGCTAAAGCGATGCCCCGATACGAAGTAGGGCGACGCTGCCGGAGTTTTTCGCCAACTTGCGCACAGCATTCCGCGACTGCCTCTGATATTCTCCGGCTAGTGGCCTTTCAAGTGATTTCGACTGCCTCGCCTGCGACGAAGATCGTTCCCGATGAACGGCAGCAGCAAGCCATCGGACACGTTCATGGGCCAATGCTGTTGATCGCCGGCGCTGGGACCGGGAAGACCACCGTCCTCACGCAGCGGGTCGCCAAGCTCATCCGCGAAGGGCACGCGCGCCCCGACGAAATTGTTGCGCTCACCTACACCGAAAATGCCGCCGCCGAAATGCTGGCCCGCGTCCGAGAGGAACTGAAAGGCACCGCCATCGACGGGCTGCAGACCTGCACGTTTCACGCCTGGTGCAACGGACTGCTGCAGCGTCGCGGCGCGGGCTTTGGCGTGCTCGACGACAAAGATCTCTGGGTGTACTTGCGCCGCCGTATTCGGGATCTGCGCCTGAAGCACTTCGTGCGCGCGGCCAACGTCGGTCAGTTTCTCGACAGCCTGCTCGATTTCATGCGTCGCTGCCAGGACGAACTGGTCGGCCCCGAACAATACGCGCGCTACGTGGAACGCCTCGAACGCGGCGAGGTCCCACTTCCGCGGGTTACGCGCTCGAAGAAGCAAACGGAAATGGAAGATGGGGAAATACTGGAGCGCTGCCAGGAAATCGCTCGCGTTTTCGCCACCGTGGAAAACATGCTCCGCGAAAAAAACCTGGGCACCTTCGGACACATGATCACCAGGGCTTATCGGTTGCTGAAGGACGATCCCACGTTGCTCGAAGAAGAACGGCGGCGCACTCGCTTTCTGCTGGTGGATGAATTTCAGGACGCGAATTTTGCCCAGGTCGAGATGCTCTCATTACTCGCCGGTCAGGCGGCGAACGTTTTTGCCGTGGGCGATCCGGATCAGGCGATCTACCAGTTTCGCGGCGCTTCGAGCGAAGCATTCACGCTGTTCGCAAGTAAGTTTCAAGCGGCGCGAGTTGTTGTGCTGGGAAAGAACCGTCGCTCGCTCCCGCCAATCTTGCATTGCGCTTTTGGCATTGTGAATGACAACCCGCCGGTTTTTGGACAAACACTTTCGCAAAAAGGAATTTCAAATTCTTACCAGCGGACGCCACTGGAATCGCTGCGCGACGAGGAGGCCAAGCAAGAAGGCGAGACCACGGCAGCGCCGCCGGTCGAAATAGTTACCTGGAGGGATAAAGAAGTCGAGGCCGCCGACCTCGCCCGCCGGATCCAGAAGAAGCGCAAGCAGGAGCGATGCGCGTGGAGCGATTTTGCCGTGCTGTATCGCCAGCACAACCATCGTGACGAACTGGTCCATGAATTTGCCGAGCGCGGCATTCCATTCGCCATAGAAGGTCTGGACGTCCTCGACACTCCGGAGGTACGCGACGTAGTGGCTTGCGCGACTGCGGCTGTGTCCCCCAACGACGCCGCAAGCCTGTTTCGCGTGGCGGCGATGCCGCAGTTCGGCGTCAACCCAAACGAATTGCGAGCAGCGATGAGGGCGGTGCGGCGGCAGGAACTCGATCTCCGCACGGTGTTGGGAAGGCTTGCAGGCGGCCTCGCGGTGCTCGAAAAGGTGGAAAAGGCGCACCGCGAAGTGGCGAAGGACGGAGTTCGCGCGGACGCTGCGGTCAACGTCGTGATTCGGCACTTTGGCTTGCAGCGGTCGGATTTGGTAGTCGCGTTTCTGAAGTTTGTGGAAGCGTGGCATCAGAAAGCCATTGCCGAAACCGGGAGCCCTTCCGAATTCCTCGAGTATCTCGATTACTTCGGCCAGGCACGGGGCACAATTCCGCTTCCGCACAGCGAGGAAGATGCCGTACAGCTTCTGACCGCGCACGCCGCCAAGGGGCTCGAGTACCGGCACGTCGCTATCATGCGTGGTTCGTCCACTTCGTTCCCGACCAGCTACCATGAGCCGCTTATTGCTTTTCCGGCAGAACTGCGCCGGTCGAACACGTCGTTTTCGGACGGGCATGGAAAAGACGACAAGGCACTGCACGAAGAAGAAGAGCGCCGACTTTTCTACGTGGCTATGACGCGCGCGAAGGACACGCTCGCAATCTATGCCAACCAGGGCCGGGGCAAGAAGGATCCCAAGCCAACCCAGTTTTTACGGGAGTTCATGGTTCACCCGGCTTACAAGAAGTTCTGGTCTAGTCGCCCAGCGGCGGCGGTGCAGGATACCTTGTTTGCCGAGGAAGAACAGAGAATCGAGATGCAGCAATCGAATGTTGCCGCGTGGCTGCTGATGCCGCCTTCGGCGAGCTTCGTCACCGGCCTGAGCGCGTCGGCGATTGAAATCTATGAGGAGTGTCCGCTGCGCTTCAAGCTCGAACGGGAGTGGAACCTGCCGCGCGACGTCCCTGCCGCGCTGCATTACGGAGCGGCGATGCACGGCGTCCTGCACACCTACTACGATGCGCAGCGCTATGGGCGGGAGATCGGCGACGACGATTTGTTCGAACTGTTTCGGTCGGCCCTGGCTGCCGCGGGCATCGCCGACCGCTATCAGTACGAGTTGTATCTGCGGCAGGGAATGGAGCAGTTGCGGCAGTTCCTGGAGGCGGCTCGCAGTGCTCCGCCGCCTGAGGTCATCGAGACGGAACGCAGATTTGAACTGCAAGTGGGCTCGGCGAAGTTGGCGGGACGCGTGGATCGCATCGATCGCACCGGCCCGGACACGGTTGCCATCGTGGACTACAAGACGGGCAAGCCGCGGTCCCAAGAGGATGCCGACGAAAGCCTGCAACTTTCTTTGTATGCGCTTGCGGCCAGGGAGACGTGGGGGAAGCGTGCCGACCGCTTGATCTTCCACAACCTCGAAAACAACACGCCCGTCTACAGCACGCGGACTGACGCTGAGTTGGAAGCGGCGAAATTGCGCGTGCAAGAAGCGGCGGATGCCATCGCGGAGGGAAAGTTTGCCGCGAAGCCTGGGTATCACTGCGCGTTTTGTCCTTATCGCAATCTGTGTCCTGCGACCGAGAAGGTCGTCGCCGCCCCGCAGAAGAAGTCGGCGGCTCGCATCAATTAGTGGAGCAACGGCCGGGCGGGGACGCCCGGCTCTCCACGAGAACCTGGCTACCTATAAAAAACTTTGGGGACGCTCATCGCGTCCCCTTTGTCGTTGCCTGTTGCAGTTGCTTAGTGCTTCTTGCTGCTTTTCTTCTTTGCTTTCTTTTTGGTTGCCATGGATCTATTCTCCCTTTTCCATTCTGCATGGAATTTTGCAACGGTAATTTGTTGCAACTGTTTGAATGTATAGAGTCAACGCAGAACGAAGTCAAGAGAAAAATGATCGAAGCGGGTGCATGCAACGCTGTACCAAAGTCACCTGCGCGATTCGCACGCGAAGAAAAGTTCGCGTGACATCACGATTCGCTCTCGCGTGTTCTGCCACCACGCGGTTGTCTGCCGCGCACGTTGCAACGAAGTGAATCGTCCATTCGCTAACCCGTCGTCGGGCCCGACTCCACCGGTGGCTTTGCTGGCAACGTAATCGTGAACACCGCGCCTCCACCGGGGGCTGAGGTGGCTTCGATGTTCCCTCCATGCTCGCGCAGCACGGTCTTGCAGATGCTCAGTCCGAGGCCGGTGCCGCGGCCGGGGCGCTTGGTGGTGAAGAAGGGATCGAAAATGTGCGCCAGGTTGTCGGGTGCGATTCCAGGACCGTCATCCTGAAAGACGATCGATACCGAGTCGGGCTTGCGTTCGATGCGCACACGGATCGTGCCTTTCTCCCGGCTTTCGCGGATCGCCTGCTCCGCATTCAGCAAGAGGTTCAAAAAAACCTGCATCAGCTGATTGGGGTCGGCCACGATCGCGGGTATCGCCGGTTCGGGCAAAAAATCCACCGTGATGTTGCTCTTGCGCAACGGATACGCTTGCATCTGCACGGTGCGTTGCACCAGTTCATTCAGATTGACCTGGCTCTTTCCCGGGGCGGGCGGGCGAGCGAAGTATTGCAAGTTCTGCACGATTTCGGCCGCGCGCCGCGCCTCCTTGTGCAAAATTGAGACTTGTTTGCGGGCGGCTTCGCTGACGTCGCCATCCTGCAGGAGTTCCGCCATGCCGAGAATGCTGGTCAGCGGATTATTGAGCTCGTGGGCGAAACCGCCGATCATCTGGCCCATGGCCGCGAGACGTTCGCTCTGAATAATCTGCTGTTCCAGCTTCTTCTCTGTCGTCACATCGCGGACGGAGATGATTACGCCGGCTGGTTTGCCTTCGGCATCGAGCAGAGGACTCGCCATGCCCAGCATGGTGCGCCAGCTGCCGTCCTGGTGCCGGGAGCCGTATTCGCACGAGGTGCGCGAACTCTGACCGGTGGCGACGGTGCGGTAGAGAGCAGTCAGTTCCGGTGAAGTATTTTCCGCATCCTCGACGTTCTTGCCCATGAGGTGTTCCGGCCCGTACCCGAGGAGATCGGCGATGCGCGCGCTCACGAAGGTGTACTTCCCCTTCAGATCAAGCACCAGAATGAGATCCGGAAAACTTTCCAGCAGGTGCTGGCGGAACTCTTCCTGCCGGTGCAACTGCCGCTCCAGTGCCCGCTTCTCGGTGACATCCACCAGCGTGCCCTGGTAACGGACAATCCGTCCCGCTTCCAACACGCCGGTCGAGGTATCCGCGCACACCGCGATGCCGCCATCTTTTCTTCGCAGTCGAACCTCTCGAGTGCGAGTGCGGCCGCTCTGACTTCCGCCGCGTCCCAGCACCGGATCTCCACTGGCGTCAACACCGAGCCGCTCCGGCGCCAGATCCAACAATTCTTCTTTACTCTCGTATCCCAAGATGGTCACCAGCGCCGGGTTCACCTCGAGCAGCTTGCCTTCCAGATCGCTGATGTACACACCTTCCTGCAGAGATTCGAACAACTGCGTGAAGCGCTGTTCCTTCTCGCGCTGCCCGGTGATGTCGCGCGCCAGCACACTCGCTCCGGTCACATCGCCGCCCTTGACGATGGCGTTGACAACGCAGTCGTAGAAACGCCGCGAGCCGTCCTTAAGGTGGACTTCGACCACTCCCGACCAGTTTCGCTTCTCCAGAAACCGTGACAGGCTCCCTGACGCCTCCGCATGCAGCGGCGCGCCCAGGAATTCCTCAAGTTTGTGACCAACCAGCTCGGAATAATGAACGCCGAGAATTTCGCTGGTTCGACGGTTTACGGTTCGCAGGGTGCCATCGAGTGAGATGGCGAGCGCCACTTCATCGAGAGAATCGATCAGCTCCTTGAAGTTGCGCTGTGAACGCATTATCAATTGGCCCAACTGATCCAGTTGCTCTTCGGAAGGTGTGACTCCTGCCTGATTCTGAAAGCCCTTCAGAATCTGTTGGAGCTCGGAAACCTCACGTTTGCGCCCGAAAGCATAGGCGGCAAACAAGACCGTGAGCGCGAAAAGCCCGGCGGGGATTGCCCACAGCCGGTAAGGAAGATCTTTCAATTGCTGCCACGACAGCGCCGCTACCGCCGCCGCAAACAAAACGAGCAGGCCAAGCGCCCATCGCCACAACTGGCTCTCTTCGCGTTGCAGCCGGTTTGACGCCGGATCGGGCTGGTTTGGAGTGGGATCTTCGTCAGGCATTGGGGGACTCCGCGTTTCCGCAGATTGCCTTTAGGTTAGCACCGAAAGCGGCCTTTCACGATAGGACGTTCCGTTACGTTCCATCACGGTAACCGGGTGACGACCATCACAGCGGTGTGGGTCCTCACCGACTATGATGTCCGCAGGGATCTCCCATCCGCGCTGCCCTCTTCGTGTGCCCACTGGTGTCCCTATGCTTTATAAGACCCTGAGTGCTGCCGTTTACGGCATTGACGCCAACATCATCGAAGTGGAAGTGGATGTGTCTGGCATCAAGATGAACGAAGACCACTTTCACACGGTCGGCCTGCCCGATGCTGCCGTCCGGGAAAGCCGCGACCGGGTGCGCTCGGCACTGAAAAACTGCGGCTATGACATTCCTCCCACCCAGATCACCATTAATCTTGCGCCTGCCGACATCCGCAAAGAAGGTTCCGGTTTCGACCTGCCCATGGCGCTCGGCATTCTCGGCGCATACGGCGGTCTGAATAAGAAGGAGATCCCCGACGCGTTGTTTGTCGGCGAACTTTCTCTCGACGGAAGTCTGCGCGGAGTCCGTGGCGCTTTGCCGATCGCGATCGAAGCTCGCCGGACGAAGGTGAAGCGCCTGATCGTGCCCGAAGTCAACGCTCGCGAAGCGGCCATGGTCGGGGGCGTTGAGGTCTACCCTGTCAAGTCACTGCTCGACGTCATTCGTTTCATCAACTCCGGCAATGGCGTTTCCCGTCTGCAGATCGACACCGATCAACTGCTCAGTCAGGCGCAGCAATTCCACGTCGATTTCAAAGACGTTCGCGGCCAGCAAACTGCCAAGCGCGCTCTCGAAGTCGCCTGCGCCGGCGGCCATAACATTCTGATGATCGGGCCTCCAGGATCCGGAAAAACAATGCTTGCGAAACGCATGCCGACCATCCTGCCGCCCTTTACCTTCGAAGAGGCGCTCGAGACCACCAAGATTCACAGCGTGGCGGGCGTGCTCGACGCGCGCGCCGGATTGGTTGGCCTGCGCCCTTTCCGCGCGCCTCATCACACCATCTCGGATGCAGGTCTGATCGGCGGGGGCGCGATTCCGCGGCCGGGCGAAGTTTCGCTCGCTCATAATGGCGTTCTGTTCCTCGACGAGCTTCCCGAATTCCCGCGCAACGTTCTTGAAGTCATGCGGCAGCCGCTCGAAGACGGTACTGTCTGTATCGCACGGGCCGCCATGTCGCTGACCTTCCCCGCGCGCTTCATGCTGGCTGCCGCCATGAACCCCTGTCCCTGCGGATTTCACAATGACCGCACGCGCGAATGCCACTGCACGCCGCCCATGATCCAGCGCTACATTTCTAAAATTTCGGGGCCGCTGCTGGATCGCATCGACATTCACATCGACGTCCCGGCGGTGAACTACAAAGAAATGCGCAGCACGACGGAGCCGGAAAGCTCAGCCAGGATTCTGGAGCGCGTGATCCGCGCCCGCGAGATCCAGCTGACGCGCTTTTCTTCCGGACGCGAAAAACTCTACTGCAACGCCCAAATGCCGCCGCAGTCCATTCGCAAGTTCTGCGAGCTTTCCGCTGATTGCGAGCGCCTGCTGGAACGCGCCATGGCGCAACAAGGACTCAGTGCCCGCGCCCACGACCGCATCCTGAAAGTCGCGCGCACGATTGCCGACTTGGACGGGATCCCGCAGCTCGAACCGAAACACATCGCCGAGGCAATTCAGTATCGAACGCTGGACCGGACGTTCTGGGCGTGACGCGATTGGGATAGCGAGGCAGAGTTCCTTCCGATTAGGCGTGATCCGACCGGAAACCGAACCCAGCCAGTCCGGATCGTGAGCGCTATCGCTGATTTCGCCAACTGACCCTGAGGCCCGAAGCCCGTGCGACAATGCGGATGAGGTGCGGTAATGAAATCACCCTTTCTGCGCGTCTTCGCGGGTGCGTTGGTGCTCGCAGCGGCGGCCTTCGGGCAGAAAGAAACTTTTGTCCCGCCAAATGATGTTTCGTTCACGGTTACGACAGAGCGGTATACATACACAGCTGGAGAACAGATTTACTTGAAATATCAAATCGTGAACATCAGCAACGGGGCGTTGTATGTGCCACGGGAATGGGAGGCGAAATGTCCCTCAAATCCTCACGTTTGGGCATGGTTTGAGGACAGTTCCGGGAAGCATTTTGTTCCGGGATATGCCGGTTCGTGTTCGCCCTCCGCCCAGACGCTTACAGCGCGAATGAAGAAAGAGGCAGTCCTGCTTAAGCCCGGACAGCGGCTCGAAGGAACTGTAACAATGGATACGGCTCTTTTCGGTGGCTTAAAACCGGGAGCTTATCGACTTGAAGCGTCCTTGACCGGCTGGAGCGACAAAGACTTCAGCCAGGAGCAGCAATCGGAACTGGAAAAGATGACTGCGCCCTTCATCCGTGGGGAAGTGCCCGCCTCCACGCACATCACCTTGCAACCTTGATGGCGGTGTATCCAACTGAGTGACTGGCGAAATATCGCAATATCACTCACAACGCCCGAATCCGATTACTTCGCGAGTAATAGGCTACTCGGAGATATTCTATGATTCAGCGCTGCACCGCGCATTCTATAATTCAGGCCGGAGGGTTCGTGGCTGGGTGGGGGACGGGCAGTTTCGAAAACGAGGATGCGCAGAATTTTCTTGCCGCGCTGCATTTGAAAACGCCCGACGACTTGAAGCAGATCCTGGCGCGCGCGGCTGATGAAAGCGACTACTTGGAAGCGTCCCAGAGTGGTGTCGTGATTGTGGCAGCCGAGGTTGTGGCTACTGCGAAGGGTGCGCCTCCTCCGACTGTGCCACGCCAAATTGCAGAATGGGTCAGCAAGATTGAAGGCGCTCCGAGCGCTGAGATGAACGAACTGGCGCAGCGGGCCGTCAACAAAGTGCGCACCAACTCCGAACTCAAAGATCTGTGGCTGGAGGCGGAGGGGCTGAACGAGTGGAGTGCGGCACTTCGAGAACTGGAGGGAAGACTCAGCGAGTGAGGCCAGGTCAGAGGTATGAGGTCAGATTGCAGAGGTAAGAAGCAAATCTCCGACCGGCCCGCAAGCGAGCTTTACCTCTTCAATCTGACCTCATACCTCTGACCTCTTCATTCAGTCGGCGGCCGCACCGCTGTTTGAATTGCTGGCGGTGGCGAGAGCCGTCTTCTCCGCCTGGCGCAGGCGCAGCGCACGGTTCGAGGGCAAGCCGGCATCGCGGATTTTGTAAAGCAAGGCGCGATAGCTGATGCCCAGCGTGCGGGCTGCCTGCTTGCGATTCCAATGATGCTGTTGCAGGACTTTCAGTATGACCTTGCGCTCCAGTTCGCGCACACACTGGCGTGTCAGCTTCTTCAGGGAAATCGGGCCGTCGAGCGAGATCTCGGTATTGAAAAAATCTGGCTCGCGCGCCACCAGGTCGTTGGTGATCACTTCCTCATGGCCCAGGATCACGTAGCGCTTGATCAGGTTTTCCAGTTCGCGGATGTTTCCCGGCCAGTGATATTTCTGCAGCACCGCCAGCACTTCATTCGACACAGGCCGGGCCCGGCAGTTGAACTTGCGGTTGTAGTATTCCAGGAAGTAGCTGCACAAATCTTCAATGTCGCCGCGGCGTTCGCGCAGCGCCGGCATGCGCAGATTCACCACGTTGATGCGATAGTAAAGATCCTGGCGGAAAGTTCCCGCTTCGATCTCCGCTTCCAGCTGGCGGTTGGTAGCGCACACCACCCGCACCTCGACCTTCTTGTCTTCCTGGGCGCCGATCCGGCAAAACTGTCCATCCTGCAAAAGTTGCAAAAGCTTCGACTGCAAGGATGGGTCAAGCTCGGAAATTTCATCCAGAAACAAGGTGCCGCGGTGGGCCATTTCGACCCGTCCCGGCTTCGACCCAACCGCGCCCGTAAAGGCTCCTCGTTCGTAGCCGAACAACTCGCTTTCCAGAAGGGTCCCAGGAATCGCCGGGCAGTTCACCTTTACATACGGTCCGGTTTTCCACGGCGACAATCCGTGGATGAGGCGGGCAATGATGTCTTTCCCGGTGCCGCTCTCGCCGGTGATCAGGACCGGAACGTTGGCGGCGGCCACCTTGCCCAGCCGCGAACGCACCGCCTGCATGACCTCAGAGTGACCAAAAATGATGTGGTCAGGCGGGACCTCGCCTAGCGACTGCGCCAGATAACTTACCGAAAGTGTGGTCATAAGACTGAATGCCCCTTTGCGGTGAGTATTCACCCGCATGCACTAAAAGTGCATCCCGAGCACCAAACGGGGGAGAAGAGCCGAGCGGCCGGGAAGACTACCCTTAACCGCTCAACTTATGAATGGCTTGGGCTGATAATACGCCGGAAGGGAAATCATAGGGCATGGCACTAAAGTGCTATTAGGGGATGGTCTTAAGAAGGGAAAAACATTTCACACCGCAGAACCCACTTTTCTCAAACGCCTACCGGAAATAACCGTCGCGTCGGTGCTCAGTGGCCGCGCGAACTTCAGCCCTAGAAGATGGTAGTCATCGAGATGCGTAACCCAGACCGCCTTCGCTTGGATGATCCGCGAGGAGGTCTTTAACCCGTTGGCAGGTCCGATTGGAGCACTTGGAATCTCCAGTGAAACAAGCGCCGACGTGGGCAAGGAACGGCGAACTGCCACCAAAGCACCCCCAGGGGAAATGTTAATAGCAGTGGCAAACTCCAGGGAATCCTTGTCAATTCCGTCGCGAGTGCGGATAAAAACCGGAATGGCGAGCTGCAACCGTGCCCACTTGCGTTGTTCCTTCTTTAATAAGCTACGACGCACGTGTCTGCTCCACCATAAAGAGGTCTTTACACCCCAAAGACCGCACCTCATGGGCCAAACCCGGAGAGGGATGGAGACGGTCGGGAATCGTTCCAAACCACGCAGCCAACAGGGAGATTACCGAGGTAACTTCACGTCCCCGGTATTTTATAATGACTGCAAGTCATGTCACGAAAGTGCAATATTTTTCGCATCGGTGGCTTTTGAGGCTATTTCCAATTGACAGTTTGTTGCACCTGACATAGCATCACGTTATCCCCCCGTTCTGACGGTAGAAGATTACCCTCCCCAATCGTTGGCGTTAGTTTGGTTCTCCATGGCTTCGATGCCCGACAAAAGCCCAGCTGCTGCCCCTACTGGCACGAGTGCGAAAGACGGCTTGCCGCCAACCGGCACGGCGCGAGTTTCCGCGCCGAGCTCTGCCGCCGATGTGGTACGCGAGCTCGAACAATTACGCGACCGTTTTCGCAAGACCACGAACGCTCTCGCCTCTGCCGCCCACGACCTCAAGACGCCCTTGGCGATCCTGAATGGCTACATTGAACTGCTGCAGAGCCAGAAACTCGGACCGCTGAATGACCGCCAGCGCGAAGTGATGGGCGACATGTTTTCCAGCGGACAGCGCTTGCAGCACTTCATTCAGGACTTTCTGACCTTCAGCGTGCTCGAAACCGGCGAACTGCGCATGCAGTTCGTGGAAGGCGACATGAACTCGTGCCTCTCCGAAGTTTGCCGCCTCTGGTCGGGCCGGTTTCAGGAGCGCGGTCTCGCCCTGTATTTCCTGGCGCATGACAAACTGACGCCATTTCCCTTCGATGGGCCCAAGATCCAGCGCGTAATTTCCAATCTTCTGGAGAACGCCGCCAAGTACACACCTCAGGGCGGAACGGTGTGGTTGCACGCTGAACCTCATATGTGGGAGCGTCGCGGCGTGAGCAAGTCCGCAGTCAATGGCGACCGCCGGCGTCAAGCCACGAACGTGCCGAACTCCGTCAAAGTGAGCGTTGCCGATACGGGCCCGGGAATTCGTCCGGAGTTTCACCTGGAAATTTTCGATGATTTCTTCCGCCTGCCGGGCAGCGAATCGGCCGAGGGCATGGGCCTCGGACTAGCTATTGCTCGCCGTCTGCTCCAAGGCATGGGTGGCAAGATCTGGGTGGAAAGCGAACCTGGCGCGGGGTGCAAGTTTTCATTTCTCATCCCCATGAAACCAATTCTGAGCAATCCGTCGCGAGGAACGAAATGAGTGAAGCCGCCAACATCCTGCTGGTGGATGACGAACCGGGAATGCTGCGCTATATCCGCACGCTGCTGGAAGTGGATGAGCACAAAGTTCAGACCGCGAGCACCGGCGAAGAAGCGGTCGAGCGCGTCCAGAAGGGACTGCAGCCCGATCTGGTGTTGCTTGATCTGCTCATGCCCGGCATCGATGGGTTGCAGACTCTCGAACAACTCCGCCATCTGCGGCCAGGATTGAAAGTCGTCATGCTCTCCTGCGTGAATGACACGCGCAAAGTGGTGCAGGCCATGCGCCTCGGCGCCATCGATTATCTGACCAAGCCGTTCCAGAAAGCCGAACTCGACGCGGTCATTGGACAATGCGTGGGCTCGGCCAAGAGTGAGAACTACGCGGGCGACATCGAAGAACTTTGCGACGACGTGTTCTTTGTCGCCGCCAGCCCGGCGATGAAAAAAATTCGCTCGCAGGCCGCGCTCGTCGCCAACGTCGACATCCCTGTCCTCCTGCTCGGAGAAAGCGGTACGGGCAAGGAAGTGCTCGCCCGCCTGATTCACAAACTTTCTCCGCGCGCCCACCGCACCTTCCTCAAAGTGAACTGTGCGGCGGTGCCGGCCGACCTGCTCGAAAGCGAACTGTTCGGGTACGAAGCGGGAGCCTTCACCGGCGCCACGCACCCCAAGCCCGGCAAGTTCGAGCTCTGCAACAAAGGCACCATCCTGCTCGACGAAATCGGCGAGATGCCGCCGCTCTTGCAGGCCAAGCTGCTGCACGTCCTCCAGGACCAGCAGTTCTCCCGCCTGGGCAGCCGCACCATGGTCAGGGTGGACGTGCGCATCCTGGCCGCCACCAACATCAACATTGCCGAAGCGCTCGCCAACAAGCGTCTGCGCGAGGATCTCTATTACCGCTTGAACGCTTTTACCATGACGCTGCCTCCGCTACGCGATCGCAAGGAAGAAATTCCGATCCTGCTGAAGCATTTCATGTCGCGCATGTCAGAGTCCTACGCGCGTCCTCCGCTGCCACTTTCGACCCCGTTGATGGAGGCATGCCTGCGCCATTCCTGGCCTGGCAACCTGCGCGAACTGAGCAACTTCATCAAACGCTATCTGGTTCTGGGAGACGAAACGCTGGCCGCATCCGAGTTGCAGCCCCGGCCCGATGGCGGTGGAGGACTGCACACCGAAGCCGGCAGAAGCGCGGGTGCTGACTCCGGCGGCGGACTGAAGTCGCTGTCACGCAACGCCAAAGATGAAGCCGAGGCCGAAGCCATTGCCCGCGCCCTGGAAGAGACAAATTGGAATCGCAAACAAGCCGCGGCGCTGCTGAAAATCAGCTACAAGGCTCTGCTGTATAAGATCCGCCAGTACGGCATCGCGCAAAGCCGCAGCACGCACCGCTTGTCCGCGGGCGCGTAGAACCAGTTGCAGTCTCAGTTGGAATCCGAGCGAATAACCGCATGGCGAAGCCCATGCGGAGCGCGAAGAGGGCCTGCACAGCCACTACACCACGGTCTTAACTGGCAGGCGCTGGCAACTGGCAACTGTTTTTGGTGCGGATGAGAGGACTTGAACCTCCACGACCTTGCGGCCACTAGGTCCTGAACCTAGCGCGTCTGCCAGTTCCGCCACATCCGCATAAAAGAAAAAATCGGCAGGGCCCTCTTCAAGGGCGACTACACTACTATCTACTGGCTGGCGTCGGGCTGTCAAACGAGCGCAACGTCATTTGCAAGGCGCCAAGCCGCAGAAGACCATGGCAAATGCCTCCGATAAAATCCCCGCGGAATTGGCGCGGGAACTCCGCACGCTGGCGCACGATCTCAGCAACGCGCTCGAAACCATCGTGCAAGCGACCTATCTGATTTCGCAGGCCGGCCCGCCAGAGAACTCACGCCGCTGGGTCGAACTGATTGACCAGGCATCGCAGGAAGCGGTGAAAATCAATCAGAAGCTGCGCCAGATCTTGCGTTCGCAGAGCCAGTAAGTTCTTCCACCTGTAGAGACGCGGCTTGCCCATCTCGCTTCGAAAGCCAGAGGACTGGAAGCGCGAGCGGAGACGCGGCAAGCCGCGTCTCTACCGGAATCACCTGCCGCTAGCCCAGCTTCGCATCCATGGTAATCTTCGCGTTCAGTACCTTCGACACCGGGCAGCCGGCCTTCGCGTTTTGCGCTGCTGTGTTAAAGGCTTCCGCACTCGCGCCCGGTACCTCGGCGACCACATCCAGGTGTACAGCCGTGATGGTCCAGCCGCCATCGATGTTCTCCATGGTGAGTGTGGCGGCGGTGCTGATGCTCTCGGGAGTCAGTTTCGCGCCTCCCAGTTGCGCCGACAGCGCCATCGAAAAACAGGCCGCATGCGCCGCCGCAATCAGTTCTTCCGGATTTGTTCCCGGAGTGTTTTCAAACCGCGTGGTAAACGAATAGGGCGTATTCGAAAGCACGCCGCTGGTGGACGAAACCGTCCCTTTACCATCTTTAAGACCACCCTTCCACACTGCACTCGCTTTGCGTTGCATTGCAATCTCCTGATGTGAGATCAAAACGAAGTTCAACTTATTGTAGAAGCTCGAAGAGAAAATCGCGCGGGGACGGTTGCCTGCCTCAGCAAAAACCTGCCTCAGTAGAAATCGGAGCAGCTCAAATAGAAGCCGCATTTTGTACAAACCGCTTTGCATCGGTGTTCGCGTAACTCGGTGGAGCAGTTGGGACAGATCGAGGACGCATCCTTCCGCAGATTCGGAGGCGCGAGATTTGCGGGAACGCCAACCGGTGTCTCCGCCCTCGGCGCAGTCGCGGAACCGCACGAGCTTCCAATCGAATTCAGCGGCGCAGTCATGTCCGGTGTTGTAGCACAGATTTAGTGGCGAGAGAAGATGGACGATCGCGAGCACGTAAGTAAGCCGCTAGCCGTCCCGCAATGTTTTCTAGACAAAACTCCCGTCGAGGCTCTACTGTAAAGTGACCAGGCGCGGTACCCAAGTGGTAAGGGAGAGGTCTGCAAAACCTTTATGCGTGAGTTCAATTCTCACCCGCGCCTCCAGCCTTTCTCTGTTTTGAGCTGTGGTCATGGGTTTATTCTCCTCGTCGATCTTGGGCATGGTACGCGCCTTGCCCTAACGATGCCGACCTGCGTATTGTTACGGAGTGAAGTTCCCGCGATGTAGTGGAATCCTGCTCCACTTTACTTCTCTGCCCGGCCGCTTCGGCATCGGCGATCTCGGCCCCTGCGCCTACGAATTTGCGGACTTCCTCTTTGCCGCCGGACAGAAGTTGTGGCAGGTTCTGCCGCTGAATCCTACTGGATACGGCGATTCCCCGTACCAGTGCTTCTCGGCTTTTGCGGGCAACCCGCTGTTGCTCAGTCTGGAGCGTATGCGCGATCAGGGCTTGCTGCAAAAGTCAGACTTGGACCTCGCTCAATCGCCGCCGTTTCCCGAAGACTTTGTCGACTACGGGCCGGTGATCGAGTTCAAGATGGCCACTTTGCGCCGGGCGGCGCAGGTTTTCTTTGCCGACGGCTCGCGCGCCGATCGTGCGGCGTTCGAGCATTTTTGCGAGAGCGCCAGTCCATGGCTCGACGATTACGCGCTCTTCATGGCCTGCAAAGATGCGCACCACGGCACCATTTGGACCTCATGGGACGCGCCCATACGCAAGCGAGACGCGCGTGCAATGAGCGAGTGGTCAAGGAAACTGGCGCCGGAACTGAAAGCTTACAAGTATTGGCAATTCGAATTCTTTCAGCAGTGGGAACATCTCAAGAGCTATTGCCAGCAGCGCGGCCTGCGTTTGATGGGTGACATCCCCATCTATGTTGCGCACGACAGCGCGGACGTGTGGGCTCATCCCGATCTGTTTTATCTCGACGATCAGGGACGGCCGACGGTGGTCTCCGGCGTGCCTCCGGATTATTTCAGCGCCACCGGACAGCTTTGGGGGAATCCTATTTATCGCTGGGACTTGCTGGCGGCCAGCGGATACAAGTGGTGGATCGAGCGGTTTCGAGCCGCGCTCGCGCTTTTCGATATGGTGCGGCTCGATCACTTCCGCGGCTTTGAATCTTACTGGGAGGTTCCCGCTGGCGAAACGACGGCCATCAACGGGCGCTGGGTCAAAGGGCCGGGTGAAGATTTTCTGTCGGCCATGCAGAACGCATTTGGCGGATTGCCGATCGTGGCGGAGAATCTGGGCGTGATCACTCCGCCCGTGGAAAAACTGCGGCAGCAGTTCGGGTTGCCGGGCATGAGCCTCTTACAATTCGCGTTCGGCAATGATCCGCAGGGTCCATCGTTTCGTCCGCATAATTACAGTCGTGACCTGGTCGCCTACACCGGCGGCCACGACAACGACACGACGGTGGGCTGGTGGTCGAGTTCGGGCGCGGGCGACAGCACGCGCACTCCGGAAGATGTTCGCAAAGAACACGACTTCGCGCGCGCGTATCTCAATTTTCATGACGATTCTGAGATCAACTGGGTCATGATCCGGGCAGTGCTGGCTTCGGTCGCTGAGGTTGCGATTGTCCCGTTGCAGGATGTGCTGGGCCTGGGGAGCGCGGCGCGCATGAATCTTCCCGGCACAGTCAGCGGAAACTGGAAATGGCGTTATCGTCCGGGAGCGTTGAGCGGTGAGTTGAGCGCGAGACTTCGATCGCTGGTCACGCTGTACGATCGGTAGAAGAATCTTCGGCAGGTAAGAATTCATGGACAAACCACCACGCACGTTCTGGCAGATTTGGAACATGAGCTTCGGCTTCCTCGGCATCCAGTTTGGCTGGGGATTGCAGATGGCGAACATGAGCGCCATCTACGAATACCTGGGCGCGCGGGCAGATCAGATCCCGATCTTATGGCTGGCGGCGCCGCTGACTGGATTGATCGTACAGCCGATCATCGGCCACGCCAGCGACCGCACCTGGGGCCGGCTGGGCCGGCGCCGTCCTTACTTTCTGGCGGGCGCGATTCTGAGTTCGATCGCGCTCATCCTGATGCCGCGCAGCTCCGCGCTCTGGATGGCAGCGGGTCTGCTCTGGGTTCTCGACGCTTGCATCAACATCAGCATGGAGCCCTTTCGTGCGTTTGTGGCCGACCTGCTGCCGGAATTTCAGCGCACTCGCGGCTTTGCCATGCAGAGCCTTTTCATTGGGCTGGGTGCGGTCATTGCCTCGGCACTGCCTTATTTGCTGACCAATGTTTTTCACGTGACGGGAACCAGGGCGGCGGGGACGATTCCTTTTACCGTGCGTCTTTCTTTTTACATTGGCGCGGCGGCGTTCCTGGGCGCCGTGCTTTGGACCATTTTTACGACGAAGGAGTATCCGCCGGAAAATCTTGCGGAATTTCAGAAACAAAAAACGGAGCACGCGGGCTTCGGCGCAGGGGCGCGCGAAATCGTGGCGTCAATCCGCGAGATGCCCCGTACCATGCGGCAACTCGCCTGGGTTCAGATCTGCACCTGGCTGGGGTTGTTCTGCATGTGGCTGTACTTTCCGGTGGCGGTGGCGCGCAATGTCTTCGGCGCCTCCGATACGAATTCTCCTCTGTATTCCGAGGGCGTGGAGTGGGCGGGCGTTTGTTTCGGAATGTACTCGCTGGTGTGTTTTGGATTTTCATTCCTGCTGCCCGCGCTCGCCCGGCGGTACGGGCGCAAGACAACCCACAGCTTGTGCCTGATATGCGGCGGCCTGGGTCTCGTTTCCGTCGTCGTAATTCACAGCAAGTATATGTTGTTGCTCTCGATGGTGGGAGTCGGAGTTGCCTGGTCCAGCACGCTTTCGATGCCCTACTCCATTCTTGCCGGATCGCTGCCTTACGGAAAGACCGGAGTCTACATGGGGATCTTCAACTTCTTCATCGTGATTCCGGAGATCACAGCATCGCTTGGATTCGGCTGGGTGATGGGCCATCTGCTGAACAATAATCGGATTTCCGCGGTGGTGGCGGGCGGGATTTTTTTTATGCTGGCGGCGGTGCTGACGCAGCGCGTGGAGGATTTGTACGACCTGCGGCATCCGAGCGGCTCGATTCCGGGCAATGCCGTCGCGGCCAAGTCTTGAACTATTAGAGGATAGCGGAGGGACGGGCGTCTCGCCCGTCTTGCAGTTGGGCGGCCGGGCGGGGACGCCCGGCGCTCCACCAGCAATAACTTATCGTGCGCGCACGGCTACCAGTTCGGTCGCCACGGGCACTCCGCGCGCGATCTTCACTCGAACCAGTGCCTCGAAAGGCCTTATCGGTCCCGCACCAGAGCCTGGAATCTCATGAAGTAGTTTGTCCACCGAATCCTGGCGGCAAACAAACTCCACTGCGCCTTGCGTCCCGAACGTGGTTGTTCCCGCCAGAATCATGACGAAGCGAGCGGAACCGATTCCCGGCACGAGTCCGACGACTGCATAATCTTCCGTCAGCGGGGCATTGGAAGGACTGGCGAGGTAAGTGCCTGGCTCGCCCGTTTTCGGATGTTTGCTGACGATCGAAAGATCGCCTTGACGCGGACCCGACGTTACCCTCTGAAAAACGAATTCCTGTGTGCCGGGAATGTCGAGCAAGGAAAGATTTTCTGATGGAGAACCAACAAAGATCAGGTTGTTATTCCTCACGTCGTCGAGCGTGAACAAGCTGCCGCGCTTCACCCGAATCCTCCGTCCCAGCGTGCCGAAGACATCATCAAGCGCGTGGATGGCCAAGACTTCCCCCACACCGGTGTAGTGGTCGTACACGGTGTTTTTCGAATCCTGACGCGAATTGTAGTAACGCATGCCCGTCTCTGGCCGTCCAACGAAGGCGGCATTGCTGAAGATCACCCAAGGCTCCTCAACTCCGTTGGTAAAGGGACGCCAAAACGCGGCGAGCGGACCGAGGGCCCGCGGTGTGCTGGGCGCCGCCATCGCGGGCTCGGAAAGTTTGCGGTTCCACAACAGGCTCCCCAAAACAATCAGCGAGACAATGAGGCCCACTAACAGAAAAACGACAGCAATCCGCCAGCGTACTGGAACGGTTTCGACCACGACGCTGCGCGGCGCCTCGGGCGGCGGTACGGCCTGCGGCTGCTGCTCAACCGGTCTCGCCTCGAAGGTGAGGTGATAACTTCCTTTTGGAATCTTGACCAGGATGGGGTCTGCCGCTCCCTCCCCGGCGTAGTACTCGGCCAGCTTCAGACGTAGACGCCCGGCTTGTACTCGAATGGTTGAGTCAGTTTGCGGATCGAAATCCGCAGGTCGTCCGTACACCTCGGTGGCAATCTGATATTCCTTCAACGGCGCGTCGGGATGATAGAAGGCCTGATTTGCGAGGTATTGCAGGAGCTTGCAGAGGGACTCGGAGCCCCGCAGGCTATGACTTTTAATAATGTTATCTATTTGTTGGAAGAATTGATCGGGTCCTGCGCCGAAAGTGCGTGTCACAGCCATTTAACATTGAAGTAACAGGGGATCGTATCCGGTGCAATAAAGGCATTTTACTCCAGTAACCGTTTAAAAACCTAGTGAAACGTCCACCCAAGATCGCTTTGTACTAAAACTTGCAGGTCTCAACTGGACACGCGTAGTAAAAGCGGCCCGTCCCGCGGTCTCCGCATTGGAGGAAACATTATGAACAGTAAGTTCTTTCTGGCTCTCATCCTTGTGCTGTGCCTTACTGGTTTGGCGTTGGCGCAGACGGATACAGCCCGTCTCATCGGGACCATTACAGACGCTACCGGTGCGGTCATACCGAATGCCGCCGTTACGGTAACTAATACGGCGAATGCCCGGGCCGTGACGACACAAACCGGTGGTGCAGGCGAGTACGTGGTGAACGCGTTGACCGCGGGCAGATACCACATCGACGTCAAGGCGCCAGGCTTCAAGAGTGCGGCGGCCGATTTTACCCTGGAAGTTTCTCAGGTGCAGGAGATCAGCCTGAAGCTGCAACTGGGCGAGGCCACCACCACCGTCGACGTGACGGGTGCAGTGCCGGTGGTTGACACCGCAACATCGAGTATGGGCGAAGTGATTCAGGGGCGACAAGTGACCGAGCTTCCTTTGAACGGCCGCAACTTCACGCAACTGGCGCTACTGACTCCGGGCGTGACGCGCGGCGCGTATGGTGACATCGCCTCCGGCGGCGGTTCGGGAACAAACGCCGAGACCTTCCGTAACTCCGAAACCGGCGGCGCCGCGCTCTCGGCGAACGGCTTGCGCCCGCAAGCGGACAATTTCATTCTTGATGGCGTTGACAATAACGATGCCTTCGTCAACGGCATCATCTTCTTCCCGCCAGCGGAAGCAATCCAGGAATTCCGCGTGAATACCAGCGTGGCGCCGGCCGAGTTCGGGAAGGGCGGTGGCGCAATCGTTCAGACCAGCATCAAGTCGGGCAGCAACACGGTGCACGGATCGGCTTTCCTGTTCCGCCGCAGCGGCTTTGCTGACGCCCATGACTACGGTTCGACCGGCCCGATCCAGTTCCGGCAGGCCCAATTTGGCGGCACGCTGGGCGCGGCCATTTGGAAGAACAAGCTGTTTGCCTTCGGCGACTTCCAGGGCCGCCGGCAGGAGCAACCGAACGGCACCGAATACGACACCGTCCCCACCGACATGATGAAAGGAACGGCGACCGGGGAGACAGGCATTAGCGATTTTTCCCAACTGCTCGGTCTGACTACCCCGAGTGTTCCGCAATGCGCGCTGTCGACCCCGGCCTACTACAATGGCAAGGACGCGAAGGGGAATCCGATTTCAAAGGGCTTCATCTTTGATCCGACCACTTGCAGCCCGTTTGGCTGGAACGGCACAACGGCAACTAACCTGATCACCAACCCGAACCCGGTAGGTTTGAAATATCTGCAGACTTTTCCCGAGCCGAACACTGCACCGACGCCGGGGACGATGATCAACAACTATGTCACCGACCGCCAGCAAACCCGTAATTTCAACGATTTCGATATTCGGGTTGACTTTAATGCGACGCAAAAGGACCAGCTCTTCTTCCGCTACAGCTATGGGCAAGACAATTTCACGGTCACGAATAGTCTTGGGCCGAACAATCCTTCAGGATTCGGCTCGGGCGACAACATCAACCATCCACGAGGAGTTGCGGCAGGCTATACCCGCACCATCGGCCCGAATCTGGTGAACGAATTCCGCTTTGGTTATCTCAGCTCGGTTTACGGCTACAATCCGCCGAACATCGGCGAGAAGCTGGGAGCGGAAATCGGAATTCCAGGCGCGAACCCGACGCCGCTGCTGGGCGGCCAGGTTCTGATCGGCGGCAACGCCCAAGAGATTACCTACCAGGGTGACGGCGGTCCCTACAACGTGGACCAAAAGCTCTACCAGTTCGAGGACGCGCTGTCTTATGTCCATGGCCACCATGTTTTCAAGTTTGGAGGTACGGTCGGGCAAAGGCAGCTCGGCTACGTTCAGGGCAACGACGCCAAAGGCTCTTTTATTCTGGGCGGCAACGATTACCCCGGCACCGGAAGGTTTACCGGGTACGAAGCCTCCGAGATCGTGGCAGGCTTCCCGGACTACGAGGTTGGACAATTCAATGGCTTGTACGAGACACACAGCTGGGAAACCGGCTACTTTGCGCAGGACGACTGGCGCGTGAACAACCGGCTGACGCTGAACCTGGGCCTGCGCTACGATTACTATACTTGGCCTTACGAGACCAGCAACCGGTTGTCCAACTGGGTCCCGAACAACCCGGCGGATGCGGGCACAGGAATTCTGATCACGCCCGGTAGCCCTGGAGCAGCCGGCTTGCCGAAGAGCCTGATTAACAACGACAAGAAGGATTGGGCGCCGCGCATCGGGTTTGCCTATGATCTGTATGGCGACGGCAAGACTGTGCTGCGCGGTGGATACGGGATCTTCTACTACCTTGATCGTGGCGGTGTAGGCGAACAACTGAGCAACAATCCGGATTTCAACGGGACTTCAAGCTACGAGGCTTGCCCGGGTGCGAACAGTAACTGCCTCACGCAAAGTCCAGCCGGCTTTCGCATCACGCTGAGCGGCCAGATCCCGAGCGGCCCTCCTTATAGCCCTGTTAACAACAACTGGCTCCAAGCCACCGCGCCGCTGCCCCCCGCCACCAGCACGGTGATTGTTAGCGACCCCACGAACGTAAACGTGATCTACTGGCCGAGCAACAGCAAGAACTCGAGCGTACAGCAATGGAACGTCCAACTCGAACGGCAACTGGGGTCAAATATGGCCTTCGATATCGCCTACGTGGGCACCAGGATGAACCACTTGGCGACGGCCTTCAACGCCAACAATACGCAACTTGGCGATCTGCAAGTTGGAGGCGTTAGTCAGCGCTGGTACAGCCTGGGCGGGGCCGTCAACGAGTACGCTTTCGTCGGGACCGGAACCTATAACGGGTTACAAACGAGCTTCAAGCGGCGCCTTTCAAGGGGCTTGACATTCACGAGCGCCTATACCTGGTCCCACACCATCGACAACTCGAGTGGCGCGTTCGGGAATAACGGTGCCGCCAATCCAATTTTCGTGGACGCGAATGGGAACCCGCTACTGAACCTGAACAAAGGAAATGCGAATCAGGATATCCGCAACAATTTCGTGTTCGCATCAATGTACGAACTTCCTTTCGGGAGGGGGAAGCAGTTCGGCGGGGATGTGCCGACGGCCCTCGATTACGTTATCGGGGGATGGCAGTGGAACAACATCGTCACGTTGCAATCCGGCACTCCTTTTGATCTCTTCTATGCCAACACCTCGCCCCAAGATCGTCCGGACATTACCGGGCCGATTTCGGTGGGCATCGACCGCGCCACCGGACAAGGCGTAATCAGCGGGGACTTCTCCAAACCTCCGTTAGTCAACGGAGACTTCGCTCGTCCGGGTACTCTGGGAAGGAATGCCCTGTTCGGCCCCGGATTCCATAGTTGGGATACGGGCATGATGAAGGACTTCACGTTGTACGAGCGTCTCAAGGCTGAGTTCCGTGTCGACGCCTTCAACGTGCTCAACCATCCGCAATTCCAAAACGGCAGCTTCCAACCGAATCTCGGTAACGGAACGGTGTTGGGCAACATCACGACGGCTACCAACCCTGCATTGACGCGCCTTTCATCCGAGCGCGAATTGCAGTTCGCCGTGCGCATTATGTTCTGATCTATGGCCCGGGAGCAGGGAACCGACGATCCGTTCCCTGCTCCGCACCAAACTCGGTTGGGCGCAGGGTTCGCTGAATCTGGCCGTTTTGCCTTGATCGTCTGGATGCCATGAAAATCCAACGCATCTTCGCGTTCTTGTTACTCTTGGTATGCCTGAACCTGGTATCCCTGAACTGGGTATGCCTGAACACGGTGTTGGCCTCGTCGCCGCCGAAGACTGCAGCCGTAGCCGGCAGCCCGGGGTCAGGCAGTCCGGTGGTTCGCAAGATCGATCCGCCGAACTGGTGGGTGAACTACACGCCGGAGTTGACGCTGCTGCTCGCCGGCGAAAATCTTTCCGGGTCGCACGTGGTGAGCGCTTCGCAAAGTGTGGTGGTCCTGGGGGCAGACGCTTCATCAAACGGGCACTATCTCTTCGTGCAGTTGAAGGTTTTGTCCGCGCGCCCTGAGACCGCCCAGCTTGAGTTGAAGACTGCTTCTGGTTCGACCTCCGTGCAGTTGCCGCTGCTGGCTCGCGCCGATTCCCGCGGCCGTTTCGAAGGGTTCTCTCGCGACGACGTCATTTACCTGATCATGCCCGACCGCTTCGCGGATGGTGATCCGTCGAACGACCGGCCTCCGGGTTCAACCGGCGTGTATGACCGCAGCAATCCGATGGCATATCACGGCGGCGATCTGCGCGGGATTCGAAATCATCTTGGATATCTGCACGACCTCGGTGTTACTACGCTGTGGCTCACTCCAGTCTGGAAAAACACCGACTCCGACTACCACGGTTATCACGTCGTTGACTTCTATGCCCTCGACGACCACATGGGATCTGTGCAGGAATACCAGGCGCTGGTGACCGATGCGCACAAGCTTGGCATGAAGGTGCTGATCGATTACGTCGTCAATCACACGGGTCCGCATGATCCCTGGGCCAACGACCCACCGACGCCCACGTGGCTGCACGGTACGCTGGCACATCATCTGGAGCCGTCTTATAACTTCTCCGGATTGGTCGATCCGCACGCTTCGCCGCGCGAGTATCTCAATACGCTCGACGGCTGGTTTGCCAATAAGTTGCCTGATTTGAATCAGGACGATTCCGCGCTCGCCCTTTACCTGGCACAGAATGCGATGTGGTGGACGGAGATCGCGCAATTGGATGGATTCCGCTTGGATACGTTTCCCTACTCTTCGCGCCAGTTCTGGAGCGGATGGCACAAGCGAGTGCGCCAAGTCTATCCACAGATCGACGACGTTGGTGAAGTGGCGGACGGCGATTCGACCATCGCATCATTTTTTGAAGGCGGACGAACGCAGTTCGATGGCATCGACTCCGGCCTCGCCACGGTTTTCGACTTCCCGCTTTGCTATGCCTTGCGCGACGTGGTCATCAAGGGCGCATCGATGGAAAAGATCGTTGAGGTTCTCCGGCACGACGCACTCTACCCGCATCCGGAGATGCTGGTCACGTTTATCGGCAATCACGACGACCGGCGCTTCGTGAGTGAAGCAGGCAGCAACCCGGCGAAACTAAAGGCCGCATTGTCACTGCTGCTGACGTTGCGCGGGATTCCACAAATTTATTCCGGCGACGAAATCGGGATGCCGGGCGGCGACGATCCCGACAACCGGCGCGACTTTCCGGGAGGCTTCCCCGGCGATCCGCGCGACGCCTTCACCGCCAGCGGCCGCACCGCCGAACAACAGGATGTATTCGCGCACGTTCAGTCGCTGCTGGCGCTGCGCAAGAACCACGCCGCCCTGCGTACCGGAAAGCAGTGGCACATCGGATGGGACGACACTTATTACGCTTTCCTGCGCGCGTTGCCCGAAGAGAAACTGCTGGTGGTGTACAACAACGCTCCTAAGACGGTAGAGCTGAATATCCCAGTCGAAAACACTCCGCTTGAAACCGCGCAGCAGTTGCAGACGGTGTTTGGGAACACGTCCGCGGAACTTGTCACCGGCAAAGTGCGCGTCTCACTGCCAGCCCAGACCATGGCCGTGTTCAGCGTGCGTTAGTGTGCGGGTTGCTGATACTGGCTCATGATTTCTCCATTTCCCGCCGATGGCTGGCCCCGGTCGGCGCGTCTGCGTCACACTTTGATCGTGAGTGTTCGACCAACCCACCTGTTCGAGCACTGCCGTGTGTGCTATGAAGACGACCGCAGCGATCAACCCCACGTGAGTGTGGATGGGTCGTCCGGTCGTCCATTACGCCCGGCAGCGAGTGGAGCAACGCATCGTCCGACACAGTTGAATCAGCGTGCCACATGAGGGCCGTGGGACGGTTGGCGGCAAGGAAACCAAAAGTCGAATAGGCCTAGTACTATGACTCACCGCGCCCCGGTGTTATTTCCCGGAGCAGCTCCAAGTCGATTCCCCCCACATCGATTCCCTGACTAGCAAGGTAGGCGCCAATCGAGCGCCTGGAGATACCATGCATAAACGCTTGATCGAATCCCAAGGCGTCGCCGTGCACCAGCAGAACGGCGTTGTTGCTGGGAGCCGGTTCGCCATTGTTCACCTGGGTCACGCGGTGAATACCAGGCGGTCATACAGGTTCGGAATTTCATATGAGGTTCTCCGTTAGCCGCTCTGCGATGGCGCTCGAAGTTGACAGATTCGACTTCGCCGCCAGTGAACCATCGGTTGAGGCTAGCTGCTTTTCGGATGCTGCATGGTTTATTCTGTCTGCCCAGCTTTGATTGGCATACCGGGGGTGGATTCATAAGCGTAGCCGGTCAACGTGACGACCGCGCCATCTATTACAGTCAGATCTGCCCAGCCATAAAAGGTTTCCCCGCTAACTTGGAAACTCAGTCCGAGATAGCCCTTTGCACTACCCGATTTGCTGGCCCAGTTACCGGACCTACAAGTTTTATCTCCATAAGGACCGCAAGCCCGAATGCTCGCCATGCCCCCATTACCTCCATAGAAGGTTTGACTGGGTCCGATCTCGAACCCTTTCCCTAATCTTGCCGGACCTTTTAAATTTTTGGAGTCGACGACTCCGTTTCCCGAGGCCGGTGTCTCCCAGACAATGGAGAAAGGGTTGAGGCAAACGCCACAACCTTCAACGTCTATGGTGAAGTCGGTGACTCCATCGTTGTTGACGTCGAGATTGTAACTACCGTAAGGACCTCCAATTGTGATGTTGGTCGGTGTGTAGACGATTTGGGCCTCGGCTGGCCATACTGCCAACAAGCCCACGGCTAAGATTGTGGCGATTGCATCTTTGATTCCGGTTCTCATGGCGATTCTCCTTTTCTCACCGAACTTTTTTCACCCGTCCTCTGATTCAGCGACCTCGGCTTGTGTGTGTCAGCGTGGCAAGTCGCACATCTCGCGATGACATTCCGCTCTCTTTCCGGCACCCGAATGCTTAAGAGTCGCAGTCAAGGACCAGCAGCGCTAGGGTGCGGCGGCTACCACGGCCTCAACGAAGTTCAGGCCATTGGGTGTGCCCAGGCCTGTCACGTTGTCCCAACCGGTGGCGGTAACGAGTGACGTATCGGTTCCGAAAGTCAGGACCCACCAAGGGTACGACTTGCCATTGAGGGTAGCGTGGCCGAGAGCGCTCAGGAAGGTCGTTGTGTTCTCGAGCGGCTGGGCCAGGTCAGCCGGAGTTTCGACCTGAACGGGATGGGGAGGATCGGTAATCTTTCCCCTGACATCCGCCCCATTATTGAGAGGTAGGATGTCAGTGATTGCGTCCGCTGGCAAGGAATAAAGCATCGGTGCAGCCTGGCCGAGCGGCGCCTTGGTGCCGGCCGCCTGATTGGCGATGGCCCACAAAGCGGAGAACATCGGCGTCGCCACGCTGGTGCCGCCAATCGTCTGATTAGCGGGCGAGCCATCGACCGTGATTATTATGTTCACGCCGGTGTATGGGTCGGCGAGGTAAGCAATATCCGGGACCTGGCGGTACGTGTTCCCGAGGCCGCTCTGGAAGGGCGGCTCAGGCCAGATCGCGCTCGACCCTCCTCCCGATCCAAAGAAGAAACCGAGCTCCAGGGGCGGATCGTAGGGGCGGTCGCCCGCGTTTGTGAGTTCGGCTAAGTTGAGTCCCCAGCCGGTCTGGAACTGGATTTGGCCATTGCTTTTCAGGAACAGGCTGGTTCCCCCCACTGCGGTGGCGTACGGCGACGAAGCCGGCGTATCGACGCTCGGAGGAGCGGTGATTCCATAACTCTCGTAAATATCCAAGACTTCGTCTCCATTGTCGCCCGAAGCGAAGTCGGCTGAGATGCCAACAGCCGCAGCCAATTCAGTCACCTCCATGTCGGTGTAAAGCGAGTCTAGGCCGCCGTAGAGCAACTCGATGAGTTCGAGACCGCCCCAGCTGTTCGAAATCACATATCCCAGGGGCCCAGTATTGCCATAGGGGTTTTGGATCCCCTCCGGATTCTGGATCGCCCAGAGTTCCGCTACGTCAAGCGAACTGGAATCCGGCGCCAGCACCAGCGCAATGTCGGCGCCGGGAGCCATAGCGTGAGCCCATTCGACATCGAGGGTGGTTTCGTAATTCCATTGGCCGTCGATGCAATTCTGGCCACAGTGGGTCTTGCCGCCAGGGTAGTAGATCTGGAAATTGGATGCGGTTAAGGGCGGCAATCCGTAGGCGGCCGAAAATGTGTTGGCATCCTGCAGGATGGTATTGGACCCCCACGCGTCAATGATGACGATCGTTTGTCCGGTGCCATCCCAGCCCTTGCTGTAAAGAGCGTTCAGCCCGTAGGCGGTCTGCATCTGGGAGGGGATATAACCAGGGCAGTTACCCGGCACATCGCCAGCATAGCGATTGCCAAAATAGGTTGCGGTGGGTCCGTGACCCGGAGAGGTAAAAGTCACGTGTTGAGTGCCAGTCATGCACTGGTTTGGCGACGCTGCATTCGCGGTCGCATCGGCAAACGAAAAGGGCCGTGGCGCAACGGGCTTGCCCGTGGCAAGATCGAGCGGCCGCGCCAAAGCTGGCTTCGCGGCGAAATCATCCAGACCTTGAACCGCGTGAACCAGTCTGCCAACGCCGCCTCCGATAGCTGCGGCACCGCTGGATACACGATGGACTTGGCCCTTCAAGTTGACCCGGCTCAGTTGCACGTTAAAAGCGATCTGGGCGTCGCTGACCCGGCCCTGCGCGACCACGTAGTGGTTAAATTTGTCCACGGAGGTTACGGTGAAGTTGTGCGCCGTCAGGTAGTCCTGCACCTGCGCTGCCTCAGCTGCGCTCGGCGCAAACTGGGAGCGATATTGCTCCTGGGTGAGAAAGTGATGATAGTTGGGAGCACCCGGCTGATACATCTGGCGAACCAACTCATCGAGTGCGGCTTCGTTGTGCTGGTTGAGCCACACGGTTACGGTGATTAGCTTGGAAGGATCTTCCGGTCCCAGATTCTGCACGTTGGCGAATGCGCGGCCACGCGATTGAGAACCCGAACCTTCGAGCGCGAGACCACCCAGGCGATTGAGTTGAGCGTTAGCGGTTAGCGACAGGCACAGTGCCAGCGCGACTAGAATGCTGATTCTGGATTTCATGGTGAGTTCTCCTTCATCGGGCCAGATTCAAAATCTCCCTGCAACTGTTAGCGTGGAAAAACCAGTAAACTAGAGTGACGAAGCCGCAGACCAACCGGATACATCTATGGTGTCCTCAATGCTCGCCGTTGAGATCTTGTTTCATACGATCCCGTGAAAGTCCTTGCCCAGCGCATCTCGCGATTGCGAGCTGAACTCTGCTGCAAAACAAAGGGTGGGTCAATGTTCTGCGAGTGATTCGTCAGGGATTTTCGGATGATCCGGTTAAGTGATTGCAGCGCAGTGGTTTGCTGCTGCCCTCGGAAGCCACTGAAAGTCATCTGATGGGCACCTGGCACCAAGAAAAGTGGTGGGTTGGGGACCGCCCGGACTGATAAACTCCGGTGAGCACCAGGGCTCTGCTGACCCTATGCTGGCTCAACCTAGATCCAATGTCGCTAATTTCGGCCCGTTCCAACTGGACCTCAAGGCCGGGGAACTGCACCGCGATGGGCGCAGCGTCCGCCTTCAAGAGCAGCCCTTCCAAGTTCTCAAAATGCTGCTGGAACATCCCGGCGACGTAGTCACCCGGGACGAAATGCGCCGCACTCTCTGGCCAAACGACACCATCGTAGAGTTCGATCAGAGCATCAATGCAGCCATCAAGAAACTGCGGCTTGCGCTTCAGGATTCGGCAGAAGAGCCGCGTTACGTGGAGACCGTGGCTCGGCGCGGGTATCGGCTGATGGTGCCCGTGGAATGGGAACCAACCCAACAGTTGAATGCGGAAGCTGCAAATGTCGAAAGCGCGGCTCCGCATCAAAACGCTGCTGCAGGCAGTCTGATTGGCAAGAAGCTGTCTCACTACCGCATCCTTCAGGTGCTGGGCGGTGGGGGAATGGGAGTGGTGTACAAGGCAGAGGACCTCAAGCTGGGCCGGCCAGTGGCTTTGAAATTCCTGCCCGAAGAGTTGGCCAGCGATGCTCGGTCGCTCAGTCGCTTCGAGCGAGAAGCGCGGGCTGCGTCCGCGCTGGACCATCCCAATATCTGCACCATTTACGAGTTTGGCGAGCATGAGGGTCAGTCATTTATCGCGATGCAGTTCCTCGAAGGGCAGACGCTGCGGGAACGCTTGGCCGCGACCTCGGGCCTATCGCGTATAGCCGAAGATGCCGCTACCAAGCCACGTCTCCGAACAGCAGGTTTCACGACCGAGGAATTGTTGAAGCTGGCGATTCAGATTGGGGACGGACTGGCCGCCGCTCAAGAAAAAGGAATCATCCATCGGGACATCAAGCCGGCAAACATCTTCATCACCAATCGGGACGAAGCCAAGATTCTGGACTTCGGTTTGGCGAAGCTGACTTATGCAGCCGACCGCGAAGGACTCCCATACGAGGAAACGCACGCCGCAAGGGGCCAAGATCTTAGTCTCTCGCTCACGGGTGTGGCCATGGGCACGGTGCCCTACATGTCGCCCGAGCAGGTGCGCGGAGAGAAACTGGATGCCCGTACCGACCTGTTCTCTTTTGGCCTGGTGCTCTATGAGATGGCGACGGGGCAGCAGGCATTCCGCGGGGACACCTCGGCTGCGCTGCACGAGGCGATTCTGAATCGTACACCCGTGCCAGCGCGGGAGTTGAATGCAGAACTTCCCCAACGGCTGGAAGAGATCATCAACAAGGCGCTAGAAAAAGACCTCGAAGCTCGCTACCAAACCGCAGCGGAGATGTGCGCTGACCTGAAACAATTGCATCGCGACACTAGCCGACTCTTTTTTCAGAAACACACCGCCAAGACAAGTGTCGTCACTAGCAATGAGGAGAAAGAAAAACAACAACTAAGTTTTCCGATTCTCCTCACCGGGGTCAAGGATCACAAATGGGGGCTAGCAGCTGGGGTCGTCCTCTTTGGCTTGTTGCTCGGAGCAGTCCTGTACTCAACTCCCAGCCTGCGTTCGAGTAAAGTTCCCCACGGTAAGATTACGCACAAGCAATTCACGTTTTCAGGCAATGCGTATGAACCCGCGATTTCGCCGGACGGGTTGTTTGTGGCATATGTATCGAGGAAGCCAGGCGAGCAACAGAAGCTGATGGTGCAGGGCTCGAACGGTGCCGCACTTGAGCTTGCGCGGAGCACAGACATAGAGTATCCGCGATGGTCACCGGACAGCTCCGAAGTACTTTTTTTTAGGAACGAGCCCGCTCTTTATGAAGCGGAGCACACCGCGAAGAATCGGGGTATTTCCGTCGTTTCCCGCTTGGGGGGACTTGTTCGCCCGATAGGCATAGGACAATATGCCTGCTGGATTGCCCCTGACGGGTCTCAGGTTGTATTGGCTCACTCGCAGAAAGGGGTCAGATTGGTGAACAAACTCACTGGGGTGGGGAAGGAAGTTCACCTATCTGAATACACACTGCTGTGGGATGTTGACTGTTCTGCCCGCGCAGGCCTGATTCTGGCTGTCGTACAGGCCTCCGACAAATACCAGATTCGGACTTTCAAGCCGGATGGCGGAGAGGAACGTACGCTGGTCGAACAAAGCGATCACATCTACTCGGCTCGTTGGTCTCCCGCTGGCGACTCAATCTATTACCTGCACGATAAAGGAAGCACAAACGAGCTTTCAAAGGTTTCTCTCACCCACGGAAGCGAACGTGCCGTGCTGGCTGACGGTTTGGAAACCGGCGGGTTCTTCACGCTCTCCGCTGATGGCTCCCGGCTGGCGTACACGCGGGAAAATGGTAACTCGAACCTGTGGCGAGTTGATCTCCCGACTGCCCGGAAGAACGCAAAGCCGGAAATCAGCCGCCTGACCACCGGGACTTCTTATTACGGTGCGCCTAGCTTCTCTCCCGATGGCCGCTGGATAGCGTTCGTCCTTGGGGCGAACATTTTCAAAATGCCAGTCGCCGGCGGTGAACCTGTCCAACTAACCTTCTTCGAGCACGCCACGAGTCACAGCCCAGCTTGGTCACCGGACGGCCAGCGCATCGCTTTTATCGGCGATCAAAACGGCGTGCCCAGAGTGTGGACGATCAGCGCCAATGGCGGTGCGGCCCAACCGGTGGAAAACCCTAACGGCTCGGACACAGGCAACAACAAACTCGCTTGGTGGCCCAGCAGCGACATTGTTTACCAACAATCGCGAGTTCAAAATTTTCTCCGGATCAACGAGAAGACGCACGAGGAAAAGGCCCTAATTCACGACCAATCAGTAGGCTGGGTCCCGTTCCGGCCAATATTCTCACCGGACGGCAAGAAAATGGCCGTCTACTGGAATCGAAAGGAGGAAGGCCTCTGGATTATTTCTTTGGAGCCGTATTCCGAAACCCGGTTGGAGCCTGGCGGAATCTACCCGTTCGGATGGTCACCGGACGGAAAATATGTGTACGCGGTCCGCATGGAAGCGGAACGAGAAATTATCAGGGTTCAAGTCGCCGGTCCGAACGAAGTTACCTCCGTGGCCACCTTGCCCGGCGATGTTGTCGACGATGACGGCGCCAGCGTGAGCCCGGACGGAAAGGCCATTTTTGCCACTGTCAGTGAGGAGAAGTCTGACGTGTGGCTAATAGAAAACTTCGATCCCTCACCGCGATAACCCAGTCCAATTTAGTCGAAAGTGAAAGGAACGGTCGTGCCCTCTCCAGACGGGCTGATCCCTCGCCTTTACCAAGAGAGTGTACATAGACGACGTGATGCCGCTGGAAAACTTCTGAGCTGACTGTCGGCGGTTTCACAAACACTGTGTGGCCCGGGCAGAGGGGGTGAGTTCTGAGAGGCGCCGGATCGGGAGATCGGCAAGACCGGGGAGAACCCCGGCCAAATAGTCGCGTACTGGGAGTTTCAACCTGCGGCAGCTTTCCACGACCGAGAGGATCGCTGCAACCTTAGGTCCTGCGAAGGGACTGCCGATGTGGATCCAGTTCTTCCGACCCGGAGCGATTGGTCGCATTGAATTCTCCGCCAAGTTGGTCCTTAGCTCCAATTCGGGATACTCCAAGAAGCGGGTCAGCTTCTTCCACAGTGCGACCGCGTACTGGCAGGCCTTGCTAAGTGCGCTGGAAGGCAAAGCCGCGGACTGCGCTGCCTCGATTTTGCTACGGATATCATCGAGAAGAGGTCTCGCTGTTTCCTGACGCCGGATATGGCGCGCCGCAGTAGTCAGCGTTTTGCGGCGAGCTTCTGATCGACGGCAAACAACTCGTCCATCCGAGCCACAATTGGGGTTGCGACCGGATCGCGGGGATTTAGCTGCACTGCTTCGAAAAACTGTCTTCTTGCATGGGACCAACAAGCGGCATGTACCATTCTCCACCGCTTTGGTCATACGCTGCATAGCCGTCCGTTTGGAGAATGCCGTCGAACTATCCCAGGAACCGCTTCGGCCCATCGCGTCCACGACCCAAGCGGAAATCGAACACCACGCTTCCTCCGGGGCGACTGTATTGCCAGAGGTACGCTTGGTGGTTCTTACCTCGGCCCTCGCGCGTCTGCACATCGACTGGTGTTTCATCCGCCTGAATGTAACTTCCGCTGATCAATTCTCGCCTCATTGCCGCGACCATCGGGATCAGCAACTCGCCCACTTTCAGAACCCAGCCGTCCAGCGTTGCGCGGCTGATTTCCAGGCCGAGGTCCCTTTCCAGAATCATGCTTTGACGATGCAGGGCAGTGTGATTGCAGTATTTGCTGACGACCGTATCGATGATGATCCGGTCACTCGCTAGGCACTTCTCGATGATTCGTGGCGGCAGGAGCGCTGAGACGACACCGAGATCCTCACACGACCGGCAAGCCCGCTTCTCTCGTTTCGTGAACAGTACGAAGTACTTCGCCGGTTCTACGTCCAGTTGGGAACTCTCCTCGTAGCCGATCACCACTGTTTCTTTTCCGCGGCGTTTGCAAAGGCGCTGATCCGGCGTGCAGGGCAGAATCCGCTCAACGAGAGGAAGATTCGCCGGCAGTTCCTGGCGACCCGGATGCTTGACGGATTTCTTGGTCGAGCAATGTACTGGCGCGTGTTCGCTCTCCGCCCGCTCGATCATTTCACTGACGACAGGCTC
>Ga0187890_10000209_pt1 | contig 41804 bp, 40 predicted proteins | sample June2016WEW_21_1_FD_133005 | JGI IMG/M metagenome (GOLD analysis project Ga0187890, IMG submission 133005) | Peatland microbial communities from SPRUCE experiment site at the Marcell Experimental Forest, Minnesota, USA - June2016WEW_21_10 | ecosystem: Environmental > Terrestrial > Soil >... | reverse complement strand
GCCGACGATGGGCGCGTTGAGCGGCGTGGCGCCCATCGACCCGTGGAAGGCCGCGTCGCCGAAGGAGAAGATCCCGCCGTCGGAGGCCACCTCCCAGTAGCCGAGGCCGTCGGGGGTGGCGGCGGCGCCGACCAGCGGCAGATCGGACGTCACGGCCGCGCCGGCGGCGGGTGCGTCGCCGAAGGCGTAGGTGGCCGTGACCTGCGGCCGTGGGGCCGGCTCCCCGCCACAGATGGAGACGAAGGAGTAACCCTTCGCCCGGAGACGGGTGATGATCTGCGGGAGCGCGGCCACCGTCTGGGAGCGGTCACCACCGGCGTCATGCAGGTCGACGACCGCGCCGGGAAAGGCAGCACCGACGACCCGGTCGGCGATCGTCTGCGCGCCGGGGAGGGTCCAGTCCTTCGGATCGACGGAGTAGCTCATGGTCGTCAGGCCGCGTGACGCGATCTCGCCGAGGACACCCGAGTCCCAGGCGTCGTAGGGAGGGCGCACGCATTGTGGCGTGGTGCCGGTCACGGTTCGGATCTCGGCCTGGGTCATGTCGATCTGGGAGTCCACCGCCGGGGTGGGGAGCGTGGACAGGTCTGGGTGACTCCAGGTGTGGTCCTCGACCGGGTAGCCCGCGGCCGCCACCATCTTGGAGTACTGGGGGTAGCGGGCGACCTCTTCGCCGATCTCGAAGAACGTGGCCGGCACCTGGAAGCGCTGGAGCACCGAGAGCACCTGCGGGGTGAAGGGGCCCGGGCCGTCGTCGAAGGTGAGGGCGACCACCCGTTGGCCCGCTGTCGCCGCCCCGCCGGGCGCCTGGGAGGTCGTGAATGCCACCTGGCCGCTCTCGGAGGCTCCGGCCGCCGGAACTCCGACCACGAGTACGACGGCAGCGAGGAGCAGGGCCGCACACATGACCGCGCGCGTCCGGACCGGCACCATGGCTCGTTTGTATCGGACGAATCCGCGGAGCGCCAGGGCCGCAAGTCACTCCCTCAGGCGGGACCTTGTGCCCTACGACCGCGTCCTGTCCTCGGTCGATACTGGAGGCACGGGAGGCCGGTTCATGCCGTTGACGAAAGCCGATACGGGAACGCACGAGGTCCGGGGCGGGCCGGACCGCGACCCGGCGACCGCACGGGACGGACGTCAGGGGACGGGCAGATGAGCGCTCGCGGACCTTCGCCTCGCAGTGACCCGGCCTGGGCCGACTGGCGAAGGTCCTTCGTGGAGGACATGGGTGCGCTCGTCCTCGTGAACGGCACGCCCCCCGCCGTCCTTCGCGTCCTCGCCTGGATGGTGGTCTGCGAGCCGCACGAGCAGACGGCGGGCGACATTCAGAAGCACCTCGAGTTGTCGGCCGGGAGCGTGAGCGTCGCCGTGCGGTCGCTCTGCGACAAGGGCGTGATCGAACGCGCCACCCGGCCCGGGGACCGACGGACCTACTACCGCCTTTGCGAGGACGGATGGGAGAGGGCGCTCGCCGCACGGTTCCGCGCCCTGACGGAGGTGCGCAGCGTGGCCGAGCGCGCCATGGCTGCGGCCGGGGCGGACGCCGACGAGCGCCTCGTGGAGATGCGGGACACCTCTGCGCTGGTGGAGTCCGGGGTCGACAAGCTCTTGCGTCACTGCATCCGGCGCAGCAGCCCCGAGCCCGCCGCGGCAACGAGGATCACGGCCGACGCCTGAAGGGCGTCGGCCCCCGGATGTCTGCCGAGCCGACCTCGACCCTGGGGATGGCCGGAACGGTGAGCGGACGGCACATCCGCCGCGGGACGCGTTGAGCCACCGGCTCAGTGGATCGCCACCCAGCCGGCCCAGGCGGCCAATCCGGCCAGGACCACGGCCGTGACGATCCGGACGGTCGAGATGTTGATCACGCGCAACAGGCTCTGCCCGCTGACGACCGCCAGCGCAGCCACGGTCCACAGGGCGAGCACGGCGCCCACCCCCACGGAGAGGGCGTTGTGGTAGTGCGCCGCCAGGTTGGCGGTCAGGATCTGGGTGAGGTCGCCCCACTCGGCGATGAAGATGACCACGAACGCGGTGACGGCGATGCGACGATGCGACGCGACCTCGCGCTCCACCAGCTCCTCCTCGTCACGCTCCTTGACCGCTTCCCGCAGAGCGAGCACCGCGCCGGCCAGGAACATCACGGCCACGAGCGCCTCGAGCGCCCGGTGGGGCAGGAGGTGGAACAATGCCACCCCGATCGTCGTGGCGATCACCACGTGGACGGCGAACGCAGCGGCGGCACCGAGCCACACGATGCCCGGACGACCCCGCGTGGACATCACCAGCGAGGCGAACATCGTCTTGTCCGGGAGCTCGCCCAGGAAGATGATCGGGAACACGGCGACGACGATGGCGAGCTGCATGCGACCTTTCTGTCGGGGCAGACCGTATCGTGCGACCGCGCCCCCGCTCCCGATCGCGTAGGTTGACATCGGAAGCCCCAACCGGGGTGACCGATGACCGGCCGACCGTCGGCCTGCGAAGTTGGGAAGGCACGCAAATGCTGATCGAACTCACCGAGGCCCAGTGCGCGGAGCTCCAGCGTCTACTCGAGGGCTCACTGGGTGACCTGAGCACCGAGATCGCTGACACCGACAACCCCGAGTACCGGGAGTTGCTGCGCCAACGCCGGGCCGTGCTCGAATCGGTGCTCTTCCAGCTCGACAATCCTCCACGCGTCAGCGAGTAGCGGCGCGCTCCCGGGACGGCGTCACACCGCGTCGGCCACGGCCCCTCCGGAATCGGCCTGGTCGACGATGGCCAGGACGTTCGTCATGACCTCTCCGAATTCGTCGGGGTCGGCGAGCATCCACGAGTGCGTGCCCGCGACGGTCACGACGTCCGGGTCACCGAGCGCGCGGCACATGTCCTCGAAGGAGTCCCGCGTGATGAGGTGATCGCGCTGTCCCCAGAGCACCACCACGGGCAACCCGCGCTGACGCAGCTCGTCGAGCTCCTCCATGAGGTCGGCCCGCCGGGCCATCCCCGCCGCACGCCAGAACGACCTCGGATCGCGCACAAAGTTCCCGACAGCCTCGGACAGGATGACGGGCAGGACGCGGTGGGCCTGACGGATGGGGAACAGGTCGGAGGGAAAATGGATGCCCCAGTCCCACAGCGGCCGCTCGGACATGGACCGGATCGTCGAGCCGGAGTGAGCCCAGGCCGAACCCCCGACCGAATTGATCAGGACCAGCGCACGCACCAGCCGAGGGTGGTCGTGCGACAGCTCGATGGCGACGCCACCACCGAAGGAGTGGCCCATCACCAGCACGGGGTCCGCGACACCGACCGCGTCCACGAACGCGGCCACCCAGTCCCCGTAGCCCTTCAGAGAGGACGATGCAGCGGGCAGGGCCGCCGTCCCTCCGAATCCCGGGAGGGCAGGGGCGTAGACGTGCAGCCCCGCACGCACGAGACGGGAGAGGGCACGCTTGTACACCTTGTGGTCGAGCCCCCAGCCGTGGAGGAACACGGCCGGGGCACCGGTGCCGGCCTCGCCGTATTCGGCGGCCCGCCCGTCCACGGTCGTGTGCTTCCAGTCGAGCCAGTCGGCACCGCGCGCGGCCGTCCGGTCCACGTCGTCCACAGCCGAACCTTCGTCGATCTCCGTACCGCCCATGGATCCACGATGGCCGTGGCGACCGGAACGTCCTAGGGCCGAAATGCCCATTGGCGGCCGGTGCAACGCCCCTGCCACCGAAAAGGTACCTTCGGCCCTATCAGCACAGGCCCGTCGGGCCGCCGAACATGTACCGGGAGGGCGCCCATGAGCGGCACGAGGACGCAGTGGATCGGGGAGCTGGTCGACCTCCTGCGGGTGACGCCGGGCTCCAGCGTCACGCTCGCCAAGGACTTCGACCCTTCCTTCACCGCAGACTTCGTGGAGAAGAAGGACGGGACCGGCCTCCTGGCCGAGAGCGTGCAGCTCCTGGCGGCCTACCAGGATCGCCTGGCGGCCCAGGACACCGATGGGGTGCTCCTCTGTCTGCAGGCGCTCGATGCAGCGGGAAAAGACGGCACGATCCGTCACGTGATGAGCGGCGTGAACCCACAAGGCGTGCACGTGAGCAGCTTCAAGGTGCCCTCGAGCGAGGAGCTCAGTCACGACTACATGTGGCGGTACGCCAAGCGGCTGCCGGCACGCGGGGAGATCGCCATCTTCAACCGCTCGCACTACGAGGAGGTGCTCGTCGTGCGGGTGCATCCCGAGCTCCTTCAGCGCCAGCGCCTGCCGAGCGAGACCAAGGGCAAGGACATCTGGAATCGCCGGTTCGCCGAGATCAACGACTGGGAGCGCTACCTGAGCGACAACGGGATCCGCGTCCTCAAGGTGCTCCTCAACATCTCCAAGGAGGAGCAGCGGCTGCGCTTCCTGCGTCGTCTCGACATCCCCGACCACAATTGGAAGTTCTCGGCGAGCGACATCAAGGAACGCCAGTACTGGGACGACTACCAGCGGGCCTTCTCGGACATGCTGTCCCACACGAGCACCCGGTGGGCCCCGTGGTACGTGATCCCCGGAGACCACAAGTGGTTCGCCCGCATCTGTGTCGGAGCCATCCTGGTGCAGGCGCTCGAGGAGATCGACCCACGGTACCCGGAGGTCACAGAGGAGCAGCGACAGCAGGAGGCCGAGGCGAAGACCGCGCTGATGGCCGAGGCGCCCCCCGGTGCGGCGCCCGACCCCTTCGGTGGCTAGACGCTGGCGTGGTCCCCGTCGTCGGCGGCCGCGACCAGGTCGATGAGGGAACGGCCGGTCATCGTGAAGACGGTCTCGTCGTCGTACTGGCGCCACAGGTCCAGCAGCTCGAGCGACATGGGATCGCAGCCGTAGCGCATGGGACCCGAGCTGTCGAGGATGGCGTCGACCACGGCGGTCGCCGCCTCTGCCGGGTCGACCACGCGAGGATCGGCGTGCTCCCGTCGCAGATCCGCGGCGACTCCCGCCAGAGGGCGGTAGTCGGCGAATCGGGTCGCGCCCGCCTCGCCGGTGCTGAGTCGGAACATGTCGGTGTCGATCGGCCCGGGCATGATCTCGACGACGCGGATGCCGAACGGGGCGACCTCGACCCGGAGGCTGTCCCCGAAGGCGGAGGCCGCCGCTTTCGAGGCCCGGTACGCCGAGAAGAAGGGGACGGAGGCGATGATCGACGACGAGGTGACGGTGCAGACCACTGATGGCTGGTTGGCGCGCAGGGTCGGGATGGCGGCGGCCGTCAACGAGACGACGCCGAAGACATTGGTCTCGAACATCCGGCGCCAGTCGTCGATGTTGGCGTGCTCGACGGGAAGGTAGTCGGTGTCGATCCCCGCGTTGTTGACCAGGACTCGCAGATCGTCCGGCACGTCGAACGTCGACGGATCGGTGACGTCCAGACGCCGGACGCTGAGCCGGCCCCCAGTCTCGTCCGCCATGGATGCCCCCGCCTCGGGGTCACGCATGGTCGCCACCGTGTCGAATCCCCGATTGGCCAGCTCAATGGCAACCGCCCGCCCGATACCGCGGCTCGCTCCCGTGACCAGCGCACTCCCGTGAATGTCCATGAGCCGATTCTTCCTCAGTCGCAGACCCGGCGGTAGCGTGCCAGCGGTGGGTGCCTACCGGGAGCAGGTCGTGCCCCGGCTGGTCGACCGGATGTGCGGGGCCGCCGGCTTCGACCGCTGGCGGGCGAGGGCGGTCGAGGGCCTGTCGGGCCGGGTGGTCGAGGTGGGCTTCGGCTCGGGCCTCAACGTCCCGCACTACCCGGACGCCGTCGAGGTCGTGCTGGCCGTGGAGCCCGCGGCGGTGGCGCGGCGCCGGGCCGGGCCCCGGATCAGCGCTTCGCCGGTCCGGGTCGAGCACGTGGGACTCGACGGGCAGGACATCCCCCTGGACGACGCGTCCTGTGACGCCGCGCTCGTCACGTTCACCCTCTGTACGGTGCCCGATCCGGCCCTGGCTCTCTCCGAGGTGCGACGGGTGCTCCGGCCCGGTGGCACCGTCCACTTCCTGGAGCACGGGCTCTCCCCCGAGGCCGGCGTGGCCCGGTGGCAGCACCGCCTGGAGCCGGTGCAGCGGCGCATCGCCGACGGGTGTCACCTGACCCGGGTTCCGACCGCGCTGGTGGAGGGAGCCGGCTTCGTGATGCGGCACAACGAGCAGCGTTACGTGCGTGGGCCCAAACCGTGGTGCTGGCTGACCCTCGGAGTGGCCGTCAACCCCGGAGCGTGAGTCGCCGCGGCGCCCGGGGGAGGCCGATCCTCAAAGGTCGAACGCGGTCGGATGCCTCGGCTCGTAGAGCAGCATGTGACCGGCCCCCGGGATGACGAGCTCGATGGTTCGGCCGAACCCCCGGTCCTCCACGTCGCCGGCGAAGCGCGCGCCCTTGGCCGTGAGCTCGGCCACGGTCCGCTCGATGTCGTCGCACAGGAGCGAGATCTCGTGGTGCAGCGTCCCGCCGTCGGCCGGGTGCACCCCGAGCTCGGACGGCCCGGTTCGGAAGACCAACCACCCACCGTGGGCGTCCACGTGGGGCCAGCCGAGGACGTCGCGGAAGAAGGCCCGCGCCGCATCGGCGTCATCGGCGTAGACCAACGTGTGGACTCCGGTGATCATCCCCGGACGTTACGGGCACAGCCCCGGCGGCGCCACGGCACCCGCCGGGCACCAGGGTCAGTGGCCCGTGGTGGCCGCCCCGGCAGAGGGCGCCGGGAGGTGGCCGAGCTGGTGTCGCAGGCACTGCTCGAGGCCGGGATGGCGGAACACGTGCTCGGAGGCCGTGAGTCGGCCCGGGACGACACGCTGACTGGCCTGGACCAGCTCGGTCGCCCCCTCCGGCCCGAAGAGGACCCGTGGCCCGAACGCGGGCACCGGCACCAGGGAGGGTCGCCGCAGCACGTGCGCCAGCGTGGTGGCGTACTCGCGGTTGCGCACCGGGTGCGGTGCGACGGCGTTGACCGGTCCCGTGAGCTCCTCGTCGACGAGTGACCGACCGTAGACGTCGAGCAGGTCGTCGATGCCGATCCACGAGACCCACTGCGCTCCCCCGCTGACGGGTCCCCCCAGACCGGCGGCGAAGAGCGGGCGAAGGAGCTTGAGCGACCCGCCCTGGCTCGACTGCACGATGCCCGTGCGCACATGCACGACGCGGACGCCGGCATCCTGGGCGGGCTGCGTGGCCGCCTCCCACTCCGCCACCAGGTCGGCCAGGAAGCCGGTCCCGAGGCCGCCGTCCTCGGTCAGCAGCTCGTCGCCGCGGTCCGCACCGTAGAAGCCGATCGCCGACGCGGCCACGAGGACGCCCGGCGGGTCGCTCATGGAGGCCATCGTCCGGGCGAGCAGTTGCGTCGGCCCCACCCGGCTGTCGCGGATCTCCCGCTTGTGGCCGTCCGTGAACCGCCCGGCGATCGACGCCCCGGCCAGGTGGACCACCGCATCCACACCTTCCAGCGCTCCGGGGTCGGGGTGATGCGGCTGCCACTCCCGTTCGCCATCGTCTCGGGGTGGCCGCCGCACGAGGCGGACGACGCGGTGGCCCCCGGTGCTCAAGAAGGCGCAGAGCGCGCGCCCGATGAGCCCGGACGACCCGGTGACGGCGACGGTGAGCGGCCCAGGCGACAGGCCTGCCATCACCCGGTGCGCGGCGAGGTCGGCCGCCAGTTGGCTGTGCCGGTATCGAAACGTCTGCGTCAGAAGAGCCCCGGGCACCGGGGTGTCGACCACGTCGGTCATCCGGGTCGTCGAGCTCGTCAGCCGCTCGAAGGTGTGGGTGTGGCGCCAACGGAGCGGAAGCGAGACGAGCTCGTCCACGAACTGGTGCGGCGGCTCGTAGCCGCCATGCTGCGCCACCCAGCGCACCCCCCCTGGGAGCCGCAGCACCGCCTTGCCGTCGCGCAGCGACGGCGACTCCGCCACGACCCGGAGCGGCTGCCACGGCGGCACGAGGCGATGCAGCGCTCCGGGCCGTTCGTGCCAGGCGAAGACCTCGGGCACCGGAGCCTCGATGACGCTCGAGTGACGCACGCCCATGGCTACTGCATACCCCGTCGTGCGGCACCCGGCACGCCACCGATGGGATCGGGGTACGCCAGGGCGGCTCGCCTCGCCGGGGGAAGCCCCCACGGCTCGTGGACGGCCGCCCCGGCGATGTCGGCCAGCTCGGGGACGTAGCGGCGAACGTAGGCCCCAGCGGGATCGTGGCGCCGAGCCTGCCGGGTGAGGTTGAACCGACGATTCGGGCGCGTGTCGTTCCCGGTGCCGGCGATCCACTGCCAATTCCCCGAGTTGTTGGCGACATCGGCGTCGACCAGCCAATCGAGGAAGTGCCGGGCACCGACCCGCCAGTCGATGCCCAGCTCCTTCACGAGAAACGACGCCGCCAGCATGCGGGCCCGGTTGTGTATGAAACCCTCGTCCAGCAATTGCCGCATGGCGGCGTCGACGATCGGCACCCCGGTGCGACCCGCCCGCCACGCGTCGAGGCCGGCGCCGTCTCGACGCCACCGCCGCCCTCGCGCCCGGTAGTCACGGGTGGGCAATCCGGGGAACGCGGCCAGCACCTGAGTATGGAAGTCACGCCAGCACAGCTGCCGCACGAACGGCTCGTGCTCGGCGGAACGCTGCGCCAGCTCGAGCGGGGAGAGGCAACCGAAGTGGAGGTAGGCACTGAGCCGGGAGGTGCGGTCGCCCGCCATGTCGTCGTGGGCGGCGCCGTACTCGGCCAGGGAGCGGCGCACGAACGCCGAGGCCCGGGTTCGGGCCACCGACTCGCCGCCACGGGGGCGGCCTGGCGAGACGGGCCCCGAGGTGAGCGCGCTGGCCGCCGGGACGCGCCCGGCGGCGAGCCCGCGCGGGCCGTCGATGCGCCGCGGCAACGGCGCCGTGGTCCGTCGTGGAACCTGCCGCCACCGGTTCCAGTACGGGGTGAAGACCGCGTAGTGGTCCTTCCCGGCCGGGACCACGTCACCGGGAGGGACGACGGTCACTCCCGGGAAGAGCTCGAAACGGCAGCGCTGCCGGCGGCAGGCGCGCTCGAGTCCCTCCTGGCGCCCCCGGGCGGCTCGGCTCACGTCCTCGGACGCCATGACGGTGGATGCGCCCGTCAGCTGGACCACTCTCATCACCTCGTTCACGACGTCCCCGCGACGAACGTACAGATCGGACCCGCGGCTGCGGAGTGACGCACGGAGGTCGGCGAGCGACTCGACGAGGAACGCCAGCCGGTTGGCCGAGGCGACCGGAAGGCCCGCGATGGACGGGTCCACGACGAACAGCGGGACCACCGTGCGGGCCGAGCTGCACGCGGCAGAGAGTGCGGGGTGGTCGTGCAGGCGCAGGTCGCGGGTGAACAGCACCACCGCCGTGTCCGTCCTCTCCCGTCCGGGCCGGACCCTCGCGGCCGCAGGTGTCATGACGTTATTTTAGTACTAAATTCAGCTCCTCCCGCCGAACGAGCGCTCCTCCCCCCGCCGGTCCCCGGCGGCGTGCAAAGTTGGCCCACTGCCGCAGGGCTGGGAAAGGATGTGGTCAGCCCAGCGGAGGGGAGCCCAGATGTCCACGCTGCTCGTTGACCGACCCGATGAGGGTGTCGTCCGGATCACGCTGAACCGGCCCGGCACGCTGAACGCCATGAACGCAGAGCTCGTGGCCGAGCTGCATGACGCACTCAGCGGCATCGCGGTGGACACCTCGTGCCGCGTCGTGCTGCTCACCGGATCGGGAAGGGGATTCTGCGCAGGCCTCGACCTGGGTGGCTACGGCGGCGCGCCGGGCTCGGACGGCCTCGGCCGGGTGGAGGGAACGTTCGCCACCCAGACTCACATCGCTGCGCTCGTCCCGCGCCTCCGCACGCTGCCCCAGCCGGTCATCGCCGCCGTCAACGGGCCGGCCGCGGGCGGAGGCCTGGCGCTGGCGCTGGCCAGTGACATCAGGATCGCGGCGGCGTCGGCGCGCTTCAACGTCGCCTTCGTCCGGCTCGGGATCTCGGGCTGCGACATCGGTGTGAGCTGGCTCCTCCCCCGCCTGATCGGGGCCTCACGAGCCTGGGAGCTCATGCTGACCGGCCGCATCATCGGAGCCGAGGAGGCGGACCACATCGGCCTGGTCCTACGGGTCGTCCCCGATGGCGAGCTGCTCCAAGCGGCGCTGGAGACGGCCGGCCTCATCGCCGCCAACAGCCCCTGGGGCATCCGCATGACCAAGGAGGTGATGTGGTCGCAGCTCGAGGTCGCGTCGCTCCAAGCGGGCATCGACCTCGAGAACCGGACCCAGGTCCTCTCTTCCATGACGGGCGACATGCAGGAGGCGGTGGCCGCCTTCCTCGAGAAGCGACCGCCGCGCTACGGCAACACGGGGACTGCGGCGCCCTAGCCGCCGTTGAGCCGCCCGACCGGCCCCCGGAGCGACCCCGGGACGAAGGCACGCGTGGCTACGTTGGGACCCCTGATGCGGGGGCCCGACAACCTGAACGTTGCCGCCGTCAGGCGGTGGCGGTGGCGCGTTCCGGCGTTGGCGGTGCTCCCCCTGGCGTTGTTCCTCGCCGGCTGCTCGGCTGGTGGCCACTCCGATGGGGCGCTGGCAGACCCGTCCCACTCCGTCTCCCCCACCCCGAACTACACGGACGTCTGCGCCCCCATCGGGGCGGACACCTCGAGCCCCTGCCTGCGGATCACACTCGAGGCGATCGACGGCGCCCGGGCCGCCGAGGGCCTGCGCCCGATGAGACTTCCCGCCGACTTCGCGCAGCTCACCATTCCCGAGCAGGTCTTCGTCGCGGTCGACAGCGAGCGCGTCGACCGGGGACTCGTCCCGTTCACAGGCCTGACCACGGCACTGGACGGCGAGGCCCAGAAGGGGGCCGACGCGGCGCGGCTGCCACCCCGTCCGGGTGCGGCCTACGCAGCGGTCGACACCGAGTGGATCGGCGCGATCGACAACGGTCTCGATGCCGACTTCCAGTGGATGTACGACGACGGCCCGAACAGCGGCGTCCCGGACTGTTCGACAGGCAAGACGTCGGGATGCTGGGCCGACCGCCGGATCGTGCTGGACCGGTTCGGATCCCGACACCTCGTCATGGGGGCTGCCTTCGACCCGGCCGGTGACACATCGCCCGGTGACAAGGGTGGTTCCTCGCTCGCTGCGACGTTCGCGGCGAGCACATCGCGAGCGGGCGCATACAGCTACTCGTGGAAGCAGGCCGAGGCGGCCATGGCGGCCGGCACCCTGCGACCGCTCCGGTCGATCCCGTCCTCGGAGTCCGACACGGGCATCTCCGATCCGCGTGGCAACGTGCCGCCTGTTCCGGACTACACCCGCGTGTGCGCCAGCGGGCTCGACGACTCCCCTGCGTGCATTGAGGCCGCCCTGGCCGCCATCAACCACGCCCATTCGCTGGAGGGGATCCGGTCCATGGTGCTCCCGTCCGGTTTTGCCCAGATGAGCGTGCCCGATCAGCTCTTCGTGGTCGTCAACCTCGAGAGAGTGGACCGGGGTCTGCCGCCGTTTCGCGGCCTGACCGCTGCGCTCGACCAGAACGCGCAACGGGGTGCGGACAGCGCCAACGATCCGCCCGACCCCGGCCGGGCCTACGTGCTCGACGACGCCGAGTGGGCCGGCGGGTCCTCCAACGGGCTCGACGCCGACTACGGGTGGATGTACGACGACGGCTTCGACAGCGGCAACCTCGACTGCCTGCGCCGGGGAGCCGCCGGCTGCTGGGGGCACCGCAAGGGCATTCTCGACGATTTCGGCTCCGGCGCCAACCTGGTGATGGGGGCCGCCGTCGACACCAAGGGTGACACCCACAGGGGTGACGCCGGCGGCACCTCCATGGCGGTCACCCTGGCCGTTGCCGACGCACCCGCACGGTCGTTCACCTACGACTGGACACAGGTGCTGGCCGCCATGCCGCCGGGCTCGGACTGACCGACGCCTCCATCCGCTCAGGACGGGTCCGTGGCCCCTCGTAGAGTCAGGGCGTGCGTCCGCAGCTCTTCGTGAACCCGTCGTGCTCCAAGTGCCGCTCGGCGCTCTCCCTCCTCAACGAGCAGGGTGTCGAGGCGGAGAGCGTCCTCTACCTGGACCTTCCACCGACGCCGGCGGAGCTCGAGCGGCTCATGCGCCTGCTCGGCATGGACGATCCACGCCAGATGATGCGGACCGGTGAGCCCGTGTACGCCGAGTTGGGGCTGCACGATCGCTCACGGGACGAGCTGCTCGAGGCCGTCACCCAGCACCCCATCCTGTTGGAGCGGCCGATCTTCGTGGTCGGGCAGCGAGCAGTGATCGCCCGTCCACCGGAGCGTGTCCTCGAGCTGCTCTGACCGTCCCCCGCCGGTGCGGCGACGGCACTTAGGGTTGGCCCAGTTCGCTGCACGGGGACGACGGGGAGGGACTGCGGTGACCGGTTCTTTGGTGTTCTACGGCATCCTGGGCGTCGCCAGCACGGTGCTGGCCTTCGCCGTCAACCGGCGGCTGTTCGCCGCTGGTGCGGCCGGCCGGGTCACGTTGCTCGAGGGGACCTACTACGTCGTGGGCGCGTGCTCACTGGCGCTCGGCTGGTACTTCAACATCCGGTACACCCATCTGTACGGGCACCGGGCGACCTACGTGAACTACACCAAGATGCTCTTCACCAACTGGGCCGCGGACTCGGCGGCCCAGGACTACGTCATCGTGAACGTGGTGCTCATGCCACTGTGGACCATCGTCGAGGGCGGCCGGCGTGGCCTGAAGTGGGCCTGGATCTTCTTCGTCATGAGCCTCTTCACGAGCCTGGCCTTCGCGATCGCGATGTTCCTCGCGTTCATGGAGCGCCAGCTCCGTTACAACCGGTCGCTCGTCCCCTCCAGCACGGCGTAGCCGCAGTTGTAGCCGGGGATGAAGGTGACGCCGGGTCCACCATGGCACCCTGCCCCGCACAGGTACAGGCCGTCGACGGGCACCGGGTTGTCGGGCCAGCCCCTGGGCCCGGGTCGGAACGGGCCCATGAACTCCGGCTGCAGCAGCCCGTGCGTGAAGTCCCCTCCGGTGCACCCGAACATCAGCTCGTAGGTGTACGCGGGGTAATTCAGCTGGCGCTCGACCAGATCAGGGAAGTTCGGGGCGACGGAGGCGATCTTGGCCACGATCCGTTCGGCCATCTCGTCGCGCTGCCGGGCCTGTGACTCGCGGTCGGTTGCGACCGGCAGGTAGAACGCGAAGCTGCTTGCCGCGTGCTTGCCTGGTGGGGCCAGGCTGGGGTCGTCGAGCGACGGGATCTGCAGGTTGAACGAAGGAGACCTGGGCACCTCGCCCCGCACGCATCCCTCGAAGTCGCGTTGCATCTGCTCGGCCGTTTCGAAGAACGTCACGTTGCGCCCGAGCTGACCCTCGTTCAGCGCCTCGTACGGCGCGCCGTACTCGGGCAGCCCGCTCAGCGCGAAGTGGGCCTGGAAGTAGGCCGCCCGGTGGTCGATGGCGGCCACGCGGCGGGCGAAGGCGTCGGGAAGGTCGTCCGCATCCATCAGCTGCGTGAACGTCGCGGTCGGGTCGAGATTGGACACCACGACCGGGGCGGTCGCCACCTCGCCGTCGCCGAACCGGACGCCCCTGACCGCTCCGTCCTCCACCACGATGCCGGAGACCTTCACATGACGCCGTAGCTCGCCACCGTGCCGCACGAACATGGCGTGCAGGTGGTCGGCCATGGTGCCCAGCCCGCCGCGCACCTTGGACATGGTGGCGGTCCCCGGAGATGCGAGAGCGAAGGCGAGGCAGAGCGCGCTCCCGGGTGAGTACGGGCCACGGAAGGTCGAGTTGACGGCGAGGAAGCTGAGCATGCTGCGCACCGGCGCGTGCTTGGACTTGTCGGGGAGATAGCGATCGACCACGTCCATGACACTGCCGAACATGGCGGTCCGGATCGCCTCGCGCTCGGTCTCGTTGGCCGCGCAGTCCCACATCTCGTCCAGTGACCGCGGTGGCCACGTCCGCACGTCGAACCGCCCGATGGCCCGGGCGGGTGCCTCGGCCCAGGCCGCCACCTCCGCCATCCCGAGGACCGCCTCGATGCCCAACGTCTCGCCGAGGTGCTCGAGCAGGCGCTCGGGGTCCGAGTACAGGAAGATCGGCTGCCGGCCCTCGCTGATGCTGGCCGACTGCACCTCGGGCTCGTAGATGGGGCACGACCCGAGGTCGAGGTCCTCGAAGATCTCGTTCGGCACCGGGAACTGGATGGACCCGGCCAATTCGAAGCGGAAGCCGCGGATGAGCTCGGTGGTCGAGGCCATTCCGCCGATGAAGTGGTTCTTCTCGAGGCACAGCACCCGCAGGCCGCCACGCGCCATCACCGCGGCTGCCGTCAGGCCGTTGTGACCAGCACCGATCACGATGGCGTCGTAGTCCGACATGGTGACGGGACTGTAGCGATCTGCCACGGGCGCCGCAGGAGTGCGGCGGACTACTTCGCTGGACGTAGTACCAGGGCTCGCCCCCATGCCGCACCCCGGACGATGAGAGCGAGGGCCGATTGGCAATGCTCCTCCCGAGCACAAGGAGGAACCGTGAGCAACGCACGACAGGACGGGGCCGACGCAGGCCGGACGGTCCAGGAAGCGACGAAGGACGAAGAGGCCCGGGAGGCCCTGGCATCGCACACGGGCGACCGGCCGCTCATGCCAGACGAGGAAGCCGCGGCCGACGGCAACCAGCTCGATCCCGGACTCGCCGAGCACGAATGGGAGATGGACACGCTCGGGGCTGAGGTCAAGGGCGAAGGCCAGATCGACTGAACCCGGCCGACCGGGACTGAGTGGCGCCTACCGGTAGGTGTCCTCTCGGTGCACGTAATTGCCCCGGCCGTCGTCGACCACCGTCTCGCGACGACGAGTCCCGTAGCGACCACGTGCGCCGCTCCAGAGCAGCACGGACAGCACGAATCCCACGGCTCCGACGATCATGAGGATGATGCCGACACGGTTGATGTTGAACCCGTGCTGGTTCGGGCCTACGCGGTGAGTTCTTCAACGTTGGGTTGCGTAGCTGGAAGCCCATATGCAGGGTCGCGTGCATTTCGATGTGTATCACACGTCTCGCAGTCGCCCTGGCGAAGTGGGCGCCGCCGGTCTCAGCTAAGAACCGTGACGGCCGAACCGAGAGGCGGATCCGTGACGTACACGCCAAGATCGCCGCCAGCACAACGTCTCCCGCCAACACCGGAAAGTCCTCCGAATGGTGCTCGCCAATACCGAAACGGTCGACGCCACTTTGTTCGGCAAGGACACCTTGCTCAACCACGCTACGGATCGTTTGGGCGTGGGATAGCAGGCAGCCGTACTGATCGCCCGTGACGTCCCCAAATGTGTCGAGGACGAAGACCAAGGAAGGTGGAACCTTGTGCACGGGTTTCGTTTGAGTGTCGTTCCGAAGATGGAGATGTGTCTCTCAATCCGGGTGCTCCTCCGTCTATGGCACGTTCACGCACAAGGTTCCGGGGCTCAACCGGCGTCCTTTCATCAATAATCGTGTTTCAGCCCGCTTGACGCGCCCGTCAATGGCCCTGGCTGTGAGTCCGGCCGCTCCTGACCGGGGCCTGCCGCCCCGGCACTACCCGAGTGGTCTCCTAACCGGGGACTTTGACGGGCGCGACGGGGCATGGCCGGCGCGATGTTTCTCAACGTAGAAGTGACCTCAAAACCGGGGTGACTGATGGACAATCGGAGAGAGAGATGGGATTTGTCTCAGTGGGCCGGGCTGTCGGGACCAATGAAGATCGTCGATTGCGTCCATCAGGAGAGACCGACTTACCTGATATCGCCGACGAGCCGGTGGGTGAGGGCTCTCGCGCCCGGACCAGCCGACGATTCGGCTTCTGGGCCGTGGGGTATGCCCTCTTGGCCCTGACTGCATTCTCGACTGCCCCGAGTCCCCTCTATGGGTTGTACCAGCAACGGGACAACCTGAGCTCCTTGACCATCACCGTGGTCTACTCAGTCTACGCGGCTGGAATTCTTGTAAGCCTCTTGTTGGTTGGGCACATATCCGACTGGTACGGCCGCCGAACTGTGCTGATCCCGGCTCTGTCCGTCGCTCTCCTTGCCGCCGTCTTGTTCTGTGTGTGGAAATCACTGCCCGGGCTCTTGGTCGCCCGGTTTCTCACCGGTCTCGCACTTGGTGCGGCGCTGACGGCCGCGACGGCCTATCTCGGAGACGTGGACGTCGGAATCGAGGGTACGCCAACGCGTAGGTCTCAGGTCGTTGCGACGGTCGGCAACGTGGGCGGATTGGCGACAGGCGCTTTGATTGCAGGTTTCCTGTCGCAATACCTGCGAGACAAGTTGACCCTTCCCTATCTCGTCTTCGTCGCAGCACTCGCCGTGGCCATCGTAGGTGTATTCCTGGCGCCCGAGAGCCGTCCTCCCGAGAGGAGTCACCCTCGCTACCACCCTCAGCGATTAGGGCTGCCTACTGCGCATCGCTCTGAATTCATTGCGGCGACCCTGGGGATCTTTCTCTGCTTCGCCGTGGTGGGACTCTTCGCTGGCCTTGCCGGAGTCTTCCTGGCTGGACCGCTCCATCAATCGTCCCATGCTCTTGTGGGCGTCACCATCTTCGCCTGTTTTGGCGTCGCCTGTCTGGTGCAAGTCACCACGAGCAAGTGGTCCGTGCCCCGGCTGCTTGCTTTCGGCGTGGTTGTGACTCTGGCGGGATTGGTCGTGCTGGTTTCCTCCACCTGGGTCGCGCCTCCGAGTCTGGCCCTCTTCCTGGTCGGTGGAGCCATCGTGGGCGCTGGTTCGGGCGCAATTTTCAGGGGCACCCTCACGATGACCGTTTCGACGTCCGCGAGCAATGAACGGGCGAGCGCATTGGCGAGCTTCTTCGTGGCCGGTTATCTCGGACTGTCGCTCCCGGTGGTCGCACTTGGCGTTGCGTTGCAGAGCGTCAGTCCCAGGGTGACGCTTCTTGCCTTTGCGCTCGTCGTCGGGCTGGCCATGCTCGCAGCTGCCCCGGTGCTCACGGCCCGCAGGGGCGGAGGGGGGGAACGACAATGACCGGGCATTCGGGCTTATCCAGCGTTGCATTCCACACGGGATATTGGATTTGATGCGGTTTGGACAGGTTGCTTTTGTTGAGTATGCCGCTTGGCGGTCGGTAGCTTCGTATTGAGCGGAGCTGAGGTGACCGTGCGTCGAATGCAGCGAGCGGGTGTTGACCAGCCCTCGATGTACTGGAAGACACCGCGTCGATGTCCGGCCCTCGTTGGCCAGGCGCGGCTGTCGATGAGCTCGCGTTTGATGGTGGCAAGGAAGGTTTCGGCCACAGCGTTGTGCCAGCATTAACCGCCCTTGCGCCCGACCGAGAGAATGACGCCGTTGGCCCGGGCCAGTTCGGCAAAGTCAAAGCTCGTGTATCGGACGTGAGTACCGACCCGTGGCCACGCCCCAACTCCGTTCGGGCATGTCTTTACGTGGGGCCGTCACGGCAAAGTCCAACACGGCGCCTTTTGCGAACACGACCACGTTGATCCCAACACCGGGCATGACGATCTCCTCGCTGGCTCGTTGACCCGCAGTTGCCGTCAGTGGCTTCCCTGGCGGCAGCCGCCCCGAATTGCTTCCCCTCTCACGAGGGGTTGAAACCACCCGCGTCGGGACCACGGCGCGCACGGGCAGGGGCGCACGGGCCCACCGGTTCGGTCCACCGTCCGTGCGGCCACGGCGGGCAAGATGTGAGGATGGCCGAGCCCGCCGGCACCCCGGTTCGCCAGGGCCAACCGCGGAGCCCAGAGGACGCGGCATTCCTCGAGCGCTTCGACGCTGCGTTCCGGCTCCCCATCATCATCTCCGCCGTGCTGCCGCTGATCGTCGCGCCCGAGCCGGGCAAGATCGTGTCGGTCGTCATCGGCATCGTGACCTGGCTCGTCTTCCTCGTGGACTACGTCGTCCACCTGCGCCGCTCCCAACACTTCGGCCGCACGGCCTTCGGGCGTTTCGACCTCGTCATCGTCATCGCCACCGCCCCGTGGTTCCTTCTCCCCGGGGCCCACGGCGGCAGTTTCGTGGTGCTCCTGCGGCTGGCCAGGCTGGGCCGGATCATCATGGCCAGCAAGGGCTCACGTCAGCTCTTCCAGCGCCTGGGCCGGGTCGGCGCCTTTGCCGGCGGAGTGCTCATCACCGCGTCGTTGGTGGCGTACTACGCCGAGCACCCGACCAACCCCGAATTCGCCACCGTCGGCGATGCGCTGTGGTGGGGCATCGTCACGATGACCACGGTCGGCTACGGCGACATCGTCCCCAAGACGCCGACGGGCCGGTGGGCGGCCGTCGTCATCATGCTCACCGGTGTGGCCGTCCTCGGGCTCCTCGCCGGGTCGCTGGCGAGCTTCTTCAAGATCGGCAAGGCAGGTCCGGAAGGGGACGAGGCGGGGGACGACGGCGGGCCGGTGCCCGACGCCGACTCGGCGACTGCCCTCGGAGCCCTCGTGGCCGAGGTGGCCTCGCTCCGACAGCAGGTCGCCTTGCTGTCGGAGCGCATCGCCGACATGGCGGATCCCTCAGGTCAGGTCTCGCCCGCGACGGGCGCCGACGAGACCTGACCGCACCATCAACGCTCGCCACTCTGGTGTGGTGTGGCGGTGCCGGACGGGTGCGGGGTATCCCGCCGACGGGCGTCGTAGGTCTCGGCGCAGTGGTCCGAGCAGAAGTAGATCCGCTGGCCCGCGTGGACGAGCGAGGCCGGAGCGTGAGCGGTCTCGACCTGCATCCCGCAGACGGGGTCGCGCACGTACCCGAGCCCACCGCCCAGCGTCTCCCGGTGACGGTAGGTCCAGTACAGGAGGCCGAAGAGCGCCAGGAAGACGAAGTTGAGGTAGGTGGTGTAGTCCCACGAGAAATGCGGCGGCGCGATCGTGGTCGGCCGGATCGTCGGCACGAGGCCGGCGGCCCGGAAGATCCCCTCGGTGACGAGACCGGCGGTCGACATGAGGGCCCAGAAGACCGCCAGCATGCGCAGCATGAGCCGGGTGCCGTAGTAGCGGCGGTAGATCATCAGGAGAGGGAAGGTGATGAGGTCGGCGAAGATGAAGGAGATCACCCCGCCGAAGGAGATGCCGCCCTTCCACAGGGCCGCCGCCAGCGGCACGTTGCCGATGGAGCACACGAAGCTGATGATGGCGATGAACGGACCGACGATGACGTTCTCCACGCTGGTCCAGAAGCCGTGGCCGCTGACGAACACCGCCTGCCACACCGAGGTGGGGACGAGGACGGCCAAGAACCCCGCCACCACGTAACCGACCACCAATTCGCGCCGCAGCATGGTGAGGTCGGACATGGTGTAGGTCGCGCTATCCGCCCACCCGGCCTTGGAGCGCAGGCGCACCGACCAGGACTCCCGCTGCAGCTCCGCGTCATCAGCCGGGCCGTGCTGGTGCTCGTCGTCGGAGGCGCCGGTGCCGGTGCCGGCGGCGCTCACGCGTTCCCTGGCCTCGACGACCCGGCGACCCCGTAGCCACAGGGCGCCCAGGGTGGCCAGCAGGACGATCATGATGATGCCACCGACGAACTCGCTGACGGCGAACTGCCAACCCATCAGCACGATGAGCACGACACCGAGCTCGAGCACGAGGTTGGTCGACGCGAACATGAAGACCATGGCGCTGACATAGTCGGCCCCCTTGGCGAAGAGCGACTTGGCCATGGCCGAGGCCGCGTAGGAGCACGACGAGGAGACCATGCCGTAGCCCGAGGCCCGCGCGACCGCCGCCGGGCGGTGATCGCCCAGCTTCTTCTGCATGGCGTCACGGCTGACGAAGGCCTGCACGGCACCCGAGATGCCGAATCCCAGGATGAGGGGCCACAGCGTCACCCAGAACATGAAGAACGCCTCGCGCACCGATCGCCCGATGTCCACCAGGACGGTGGCCGCGGCGAGCACGGGGATCAGGAGCGCACCAGCCGCCCGATCGCGGCGGATGCCTCGTTGAGCTTCTCGGTCGCCTCGCCCCCGCCCTGGCGCACCGCGTCGGAGACGCAGTGCGCCAGGTGGTCATCGAGGAGCACGAGCGCGACGGCCTGGAGGGCCTTCGTGGCCGCCGACACCTGCTCCAGGATGTCGATGCAGTACCGGTCCTCTTCGACCATGCGCTGCAGGCCCCGGACCTGCCCCTCCACCCGGCGCAGCCGCTTCTGGAGGGCTTCCTTGTCGTCGATGTAGCCGGGCCCCATGGCGCTCCCTTCGTTCATACCCCCATAGGGTATCGGGAGCAGGGCGCCGGTCCGGCCGCGGCACGCGGCTCAACCCCCCAGGATGCCCAGCCCTTCGTCGCGGATCCCCTTGGCCTGCGCGTCGGCGAAGTGCTCGAGCCAGCCTCGCATCTCCTCACTGCCCGTCTCGTCCGCCCAGCGCCGGGGCAGGGCGGGAAACGAGTAGTCCGGCGGTAGACGGGGCGGTCCGGGCTCACTCGCCCGCCGTTCCATGGCGGCGTCGATCGCCGGCGCCAGCCGGGCGCCCTTGGCGCGGACCTGGTCCTCGTCGCGCTCCTTGAAGGCGGGGAGCACCTCGGTGCCGAAGAGCTCGAGTGACTCGCAGATGTGCTCGTGATGGTTCCGGCCGGCCTGCAGAACGAAGATGACCTGGTCGACGCCCGCCTGTTCGAACCGTTCGAGGTACTCCCGCACCTGACCGGGTGTCCCCGTCGCGCCGCGCAGGCCCGTGCGGTCGCCGGCCGCCAGCTTCGCGCCCAGCCGCTCCTGGCGAAGGGCGGTCTCGATCTCCGGCGAGTAGCCCTGCTCGCCCCGGCGGTCGACGTACTCACTCCAGACGTCGGTCGAACCGGGCCGGTGCTGCCCGAAGACGTAATAGTGGCCGAGCGAGTAGCCGAAGAAGTTGCCGCCCTCGAGCCCGCGGTCGAGCGCCACCCTCTCGTCGGGATGGCACATCATCTGGGTGACGCAGGCAATGGTGGGGTTCACGGCGAGCCCCACGGGGACACAGCGCTCGGCAAGCGTCTGCTCGTAGTCCACCACCCACTTGGTGGCCTCTTCCGGATCGATGAACGCGAAGGTGAGCGCCCCGATGCCCTTCTCGGCCGCCAACAGGATGGTGTCGCGCCGCGAGCAGGCCACCCACAGGGGCGGGTGGGGTCGCTGCATCGGCTTGGGGACCACATTGCGCGGCGGCATCTGCACGAACCGCCCGTCGACGCCGGTGAACGGGGTCTCGGTCATGCAGCGCAGGGCGACCTGCAGACCCTCGAGCCAGGCGTCGCGCTTGGTCGCCGGGTCGACGAGGAAGCCACCGAGCTCCGCCTCCGAGCCCGACTCCCCCGAGCCGAATTCGACCCGCCCGCCGGAGACGAGATCGAGGGTGGCGACGCGTTCGGCCGTCCGGGCCGGGTGGTTGTAGCCGGGGGCGGTCTGGATGATGCCGTGACCCAGGCGGATGTCCTTCGTCCTCTGGCTGCAGGCACCCAGGAAGACCTCGGGGGCCGAGGAGTGGCTGTACTCCTCGAGGAAGTGGTGCTCGACCTCCCAGACGACGTCGAAGCCGAGACGGTCGGCCAGCTCCACCTGCTCGAGCGCATCCTGCAGCAGCCGGTACTCGCTCGCGTCCTCCCAGGGCCGCGGGAGCTGATGCTCGTAGAAGATCCCGAACTTCATGCCGTTCCGAGTGAGTGGAACTCGGCCAGGATGTCCGCCCCGTTGCGACGTCGCGCGCACCAGAACTCGACCTCTCCCAGCGCGGCTCGCCGGCCCTCCTCTCGTCCCGGTCCGAGGCTGTGGACGAGGAGGGGCTCCCAGATCCGGCCGATCATGTCCGCACCGGCGTGGCGGCGACCGCCTTCGCCGACCCACGTGCGATCCCTCATCTCGGTGAGGGCGACGCGCAGGTAGCCGACGTGGGGCGTCTCGTCGGCGCGGATGTACGACACCAGTCGGGCGGCCTCGCCCTCGCCAGCCACCAGCTCCGTGTCGGACATCCACTCCTCGGCCCAGGCGAAGGTGTGGAAAGCCGAGACCTCAATGAAGAGGACCCGGATCATCAGCGACACCATCATCTCGAGCTCGTGCGGGACGTCGTCAGGCAGCAGGCGGGCGGCGCCGGCGCCGGGACGCCCCGGCCCGAAGCCCATCCGAGCGAGCATCGCCCCGATGTCGATGTCCTCGCACGCCCGATCGAACGCGATGTCGCGCGCGGCGAACCACATGTCCTTGTGCCCGGCCTCGCGGTCCCAGCCGGCCTCGTCGCGGCCGTGGGCCTCGAACAGCCCTCCACCGAGATGGTCGATGGCGGTGCCGCCGACGTCCTCGACGAAGTGACGCTGCAGGTTCTGCGGCTCGAGGAGGCGGATGTTGGCCCCGTACCCCTCGACGGTGCCGATCCGGGTGAGCGTCGCCATCAGCGGCTCCGGGACACCGGCACGGATGAGGAAGCGCGCCTGGTCGACGTTGGGAAACGACCGCGCCCACCACTCCAGCGGCACGTCGATCAACTCGCTCGAGAAGCGCTCACGGTTCTGCTCCCCCCAGGCCGCGATGGCGGGGACACGGAACCTCGTGCGCGGCGAGACGTAGGCGCCGGCCTCGTCGAAGCCGCCGTGACAGCGGACGCCCCCGGCAACCAGTGGCTCGGCGACTGCGACGTCGTCGAGCAGCTCCTCCTCGGAGAAGTGCACCTGCGCAGTGCCCATGCCGATCCCTCCCAATCGCCCTCGCCGTCGACCCTCAGTATGCCGGGACCGAAGCCACGGGGCCGCCCGGGGACGGGCGCGGGCTCCCCGGCGACCAGCAGGCGACCCCGCCGTCGAGGGTCAGAAGGGAGGCAGCGAGGGCCGGGCGACATGCGCTGTCCTCGGGGGCGCAGGTTGCTCGCCGGGTGCATGATGACCTGGTCTTTTGATTCGGAGGGCCGGTCGGACGCCGGGTGCGGCCGGCGCTCCGAGGCAGGAAGGGAGCCCAGATGGCCACGTTCGTCCTCGTCCACGGTGCGATGCACGGTGGCTGGTGCTGGCGCCACGTGCACCGGGAGCTGTCGCAGCGCGGCCACGACGTCCACCGGCCGACCCTCACGGGCCAGGGAGACCGCCGCGCCGGTCTGGCGCCGGAGGTCGAGGTCGGCACCCACGTCGGCGATCTCGAGGATCTCCTGTGGTTCGAGGACCTGGACGGGGTGCACCTGGTGCTCCACAGCTACGCCGGCGTCCTCGCCGGGCCGCTCGCCGAGCGGGTCGGTGATCGCCTGTCGTCGGTCGTCTACCTCGGTGCCTTCGTCACCGCACCGGGCGAGAGCCTGCTCGACGTCGAGCCGGAGGACGTCGCCGATCGCTACCGCCGGCAGGTGGCCGGGGAAGGCGAGGGCTGGTACCTGCCGGCGACCGACGCCTTCCTGGAGCAGTGGGGAATCCATGACGAGGCGATGCGCCGCTGGGTCGGGCCGCGCCTCACCGATTTCCCCTTCCGGTGCCAGAGTGAACCGACCGACTTCGACCCGGTGCCCCTCGCCAGGCTCCGCAAGGTCTACGTGCAGCACACCGACCCGCCGATGGCCAGCCTCCAGCGGTTCTACGACGCCGCGATCGTCGCCGGCTGGGAGACGCATCAGCTCCGGTGCGGGCACGACATGATGCTGGCGGCGCCGCGGGAGACGACCGATCTCCTCGAGGTGATCGCCAGAGGGGCCTGAAGGGAACCCGCCCCGCCCTCGCGCTGGGCGTGCGCCCTGGGTCGGGTAGCCTAGGGGTGATCCCCTCGGTGCTTTTCCGCAGACCGACCGGGTCGTCACGCCCCGGCGTGGCACTCCGATGCGTCGCCGAAAGGACCCTCATGGCCGGATCCGCCGTGCCCAGCACCAACGGGCACCGTAAAAGCCCGCGGCCTGTGCGCAAGGCCGAACCCGTTCTGAGCCGGTCCGGTTCTCAGCCCGCCGGTGACAGCGACATGGACGAGCAGGTCGTGTCCCTCCGGGAGACGGGCAAGAGCTACACCTCGGTGGCGAGGGCCCTCGGCATCAAGTGCAGCGGCGACGCCCACGCGGCGTTCCTCCGAGTGCTCCGGGCGCGTCCGGCGAAGGAACGGGCGGCGATGACCAAGCGGGAGAGCGACCGCCTGGACCGACTCGAGCGACGGGTCCGCTCCCGCGACGTCGGGCAACCCGACGAGCTGCAGCGGCACCTCGCCGCGCTGGAGAAATTCCGCCAGAGCCTCGCGTAGGCGGAACCCGGTCGACCGGTAGGCTCGCCCCGCCACCAGGGTCGCGTGCGTGACGCGCCCCAGGCAGAGAGTGAGTTCGAGGAGCCGTTCGATGAGCATCGCCGTCGTAGTCGGGAACCCGAAGGCGGGTTCGAGGACCCTCCGGGTGGCGATGGCGGTCGCCGACGCGTTCCAGGACATCGTCGAGGGCGAATCCACCGGCCCGTACGTCGTGGACCTGGCGGTGCTGGGGCGCGAGCTGTTCGACGTCGACTCCCCCGCAGTCACGTCCGCTCTCGCTGCCGTGGCACACAGTGATCTGCTCGTGGTGGCCTCACCGACCTACAAGGCCACGTACACCGGGCTGTTGAAGTCGTTCTTCGACCGCTACGGCAACGATGCCCTCGCCGGCACGGTGTCCGTCCCCGTCATGACCGGTGCGGCCCCGGTGCACGCCCTGGCCGTCGAGGTCCACCTCCGCCCGCTGCTGGTCGAGCTGGGCAGCTCCACCCCGACGCGTGGACTCTTCGTGACCGAGCAGCAATTCGAGGATCTCGACGACGTGGTGGCCTCGTGGGCACGGGTCGCCCGGCCACTCGTCGACAGAGCACTCGGCGGTACCTAGCCCAGCGCGTCGTCGACGATCGCCCCCACCTGCTCGACCTCGAGCAGGAAGCCGTCGTGACCTGACTCTGACTCGATGACGCGCAGGGGCGGGCTCCCGGGAAGGTGCCGGACGAGCTCCTCTTGCTGCACGAGCGGGTACAGCCGATCCGACACGATGCCGGCCACACTGGTCTCCGCCTGCACCCTCTGCAGGGCGCGGGCGATCCCGCCCCGGCCGCGGCCGACGTCGTGATGGTTCATCGCCTCGCTCAGTGTCACGTAGGAGTTCGGGTCGAACCGCTGCGCGAGCTTCTCCCCCTGATGCTGCAGGTACGACTCGATCGCGTAGCGCCCGCCCTTGAGCGGCTCCTCCTCCCCCTGGGCCTGCCGGTCGAAGCGACGCCTGAACTCGTCACCCGTCCGGTAGCTGAACTGCCCCAGTCCCCTGGCGATGGACAGCCCGTCCACGGGGCGCCTCGACGTGCCGTAGTAGTCGCCGCTCTGGAACGCGGGGTCGGAACGGATGGCCCTGACCTGCAGCGAGCACAGGGCGATCTGATCGGCCGACGCCGCCGCCCCCACGGCGAGGACGACGGCACGCGCCACCCGCGAGGGCTGGCCGACGCACCATTCGAGGACGCGCATGCCGCCCATGGACCCGCCGACGAGGCAGGCCCACCGATCGATCCCGAGCTGGTCCGCGAGGGCGACCTCGACGGCCACCTGGTCGCGGATCGTGATCAACGGGAACCGGGAGCCGTAGGGACTGCCGTTCGCAGCGAGCGATGCGGGGCCGGTGGTCCCCTGGCACCCGCCGAGCACGTTCGGGCACACGACGTGATAGCGGTCCGTGTCGATGGGGGCACCGGGCCCGATCAAACCCTCCCACCAGCCTGCCGTCGGATGCCCGGCGCCCGCAGGGCCGGCGGCATGGGAGTCACCCGTCAGCGCGTGCAGGACGAGCACGGCATTGGTCCGCGAGCTGTTCAGCTCACCCCACGTCTCGTAGGCGACCGTGACCTCGGGGAGGCGGCCGCCCGCCTCGAGCGGGAGCCCGGCCCCCCCGGGATCCGCGATCACCGCGAACTGGCGTCGACCCGGGTCGTCCCCGGGTCGCCAGATCCCTGGAAACGACGTCGAGGTCACGCCCCCTTGGCGGCGCGGAACCCGGCTTCGAGATCCGCCAGGATGTCCTCGATCGACTCGATGCCGACGGAGAGGCGGACCAGGTCGGGTGTCACCCCGGTCGTGGTCTGCTCGGCCTCCGTGAGCTGGGAGTGCGTGGTCGAGGCGGGGTGGATGGCGAGACTCCGCACGTCCCCCACGTTGGCGAGGTGGCTGAAGAGCTCGAGGCCCTCGATGAACTTGCGCCCGGCCTCGGCACCGCCGGCGATCCCGAAGGCGATGATGGAGCCGCCGCCCTTGGGCAGGTAGCGCTTCTGCCGCTCGTGCCACGGGCTCGACTCCAGCCCGGGGTAGGCGACCCAGGAGACCTCGTCGCGGGCTTCGAGCCACGTGGCCACCGCAACGGCGTTCTGCACGTGCCGCTCCATCCGCAGGCTGAGCGTCTCCAGCCCCTGGAGGAACAGGAACGAGTTCAGCGGTGCGATGGCCGCTCCCGTGTCACGCAGGTACTGCAGACGCGCCTTGAGGACGAACCGGGCGGGGAACAGGGACTCCGGCAGGCTGCCGAAGACCAGGCCGTGATAGCTCGGGTCGGGCTCGGTGAAGCCGGGAAAGCGCCCGCTCCCTTCGTAGTCGAATTTCCCGCCGTCCACGATCACGCCGCCGATCGACGTCCCGTGGCCACCGATGAACTTGGTGGCCGAGTGCACGACGATGTCGGCACCGTGGAGGAGGGGCTGGGCCAGGTACGGGGTCGCCAGCGTGCTGTCGACCACGAGCGGGATCTTGTGCTCGTGGGCGATGCCCGACACGCCCTCGAAGTCGAGCACGTCACCCTTGGGGTTGCCGAGCGTCTCGGCGTAGAACGCCTTCGTGTTGGGTCGGATGGCCGCGCGCCACGCCTCGAGGTCGTCGGGATCGTCGACGAAGGTCACCTCGATCCCCAACTTGGGCAGGGTGTAGTGGAAGAGGTTGTACGTGCCGCCGTAGAGCGACGCCGACGAGACGATATGACCACCGTTCTCGGCCAGGTTCAGGAGGGTGATCGTCTCCGCGGCCTGGCCGCTGGCCACGGCGAGTGCCGCCACGCCACCCTCGAGCGCGGCGAGCCGCTCCTCGAACACGGCCTGGGTGGGGTTCATGATGCGCGTGTAGATGTTCCCGAGCTCCTCGAGCCCGAAGAGCGCCGCCGCGTGAGCCGTGTCGCGGAAGGTGTAGCTGGTGGTCTGGTAGATGGGCACGGCGCGAGCCCCGGTCGTCGGATCGGGCACGGCACCGGCGTGGACCTGGCGAGTTTCAAAGCCCCAGTCGGGCATGGCGTGGCCTCCTTGGATCGGATCAGGCGCTGAGGGGTCGGCAACGAGCCCCGGGGGTCCGAGTTTTACAAACCCGACCTAGTGAGTCAACTTTGCCCGCCGGCTCGCAGCACGGCCGGGGCTCGCTCGGAGGTGAAGGGCGGCGGGCTCAGATGTCGGTGCCCTCGAGCCGTAGTTCGACGTCGATGTTTCCCCGCGTGGCATTGGAGTACGGGCACACCTCGTGGGCGGCTCGGACGAGCGCCGCCGCCGCGTCCCGGTCCTCGACTCCGGGAACCGACACATCGAGCACCACGGCCAGCCTGAACCCTCCGTCCCCGGTCGGGAGCAAGCTGACCTCGGAGTCGATGGCCACCCCGCCGGCGTCGACGTGCTGGCGGCCGGCCACCACCCCGAGGGCGCTCTCGAAACAGGCGGCGTACCCGACGGCGAAGAGTTGCTCGGGGTTCGTCCCGCCCCCCTCCCCACCCAGTTCCGTGGGACGGCGGAGGTCCACCTCGAGGGCGCCGTCGTCGCTGCGTCCGTGACCGTCGCGCCCGCCCGTGACGTGAGCCCGAGCCGTGTAGAGAACCTTGGCCATCATTCCTCCTTCGGGACTGTGCTGCGCACTGTTCAGGTGACCTTCAAGATGAACCGCTGGACCGCATGGGCGAACCCCTCGTTCTCATCGCTGGTGGTGACCATGCGGGCGGCGCGTTGCACCTCACTCGTCGCGTTGCCCATCGCGATGCTCAGGCCGGAGTGAGCGAACATCAACACGTCGTTCGGCATGTCGCCGATCGTGGCGATCTGGGAGGGGTCGATGCCGAAGTGGGACGAGAGGAACTTCACCACGCCACCTTTGTTCGCATCCGGGTGGGTGACGTCGAGATAGTACGGCTGTGACTGCGCCGCGGTGACGTCGTCGCAGAACTGATCCCGGGCCGCCTCGGTGGCCCTGGCCATGGCGTCGGCGTCGTCACTGACGCCCACGATCTTCACGACCTGGTCCGCGAGGCCATCGAAGCTGTCGACGACGATGGGCTGGAACTGGACGGTGGCCGCCTCCTTGTCGACGTGCGGACCGCCGAGGTCGCGCACGTACCAGTCCGCGCCTCGGTAGATCCACGTGACGAGGCCATGCGACTCGAGGAGGGTCAGCAGGGGCCCGACCAGCGACTCCGGGACCAGCTTCTGCTGCATGACCGTCATGTCGGGTTCGATGATCAGCCCGCCGTTGAACGCTGCGATCGGCGTGGTCAGCCCAAGGGGTTCGATCAGCATGGACATGCCCTTGGGCGGGCGGCCGCTGGTGATGGCGAAGAGCACATCGGCTTCCCGGAGCTGGTGCACCGCTTGGATCGCCTTCTGGGTGAGCACCTTGTCGGGAGTCACCAGAGTGCCGTCGACGTCGGCCAGGAAGAGGCGGACCGGGCCCGCGGGCGCGGGCTCGGGCGGGTGGGCGTCTGGAGGCATCAGCTGACCGCCTCGGGCCCTGCGGCGAGAACGGACCGGACGAACTCGCCGACCTGCTCGTACACGTTCCTGCTCTCCTTCGCCCATGGGAGCAGGAACGGGAACACGTGGAACATTCCCTCGACCTCCGAGGCGACGTGGGGCACCCCGGCACTCCGCAGTTTCTTCACCAACGCACGGACGGCGTCGCGGAACATCTCGTCGGCGCCGTAGACGACGAAGGTGGGGGGCCATCGGCTGAGGTCGTCCAGGAGTATGTCCACCCGGTCGTCGTCGGGGTCGACGCCGTGGAGATAGGGATTGATCGGGATGTTCCACGGAAGCACGTCGAGGGGTGCGTTCTCGGTGACCGAGTCCTCGCTGAGGGTGAGGCTGACCTCGGGCGAGAACAGCAGTACGCCGGCAGGGCGCCCGAGCTCCTCCTGCTCCATTCGGTGGAGCACCGTGCCGAGCAGGCCCCCGCCGCCGGAGTCTCCGGCCACCAGGAGGTCCTCGCAGACCAGGCCGCCTCGCCTCAGGTGCTCGATGACGGAGATCACGTCCTCGACCGCCGCGGGAAAGGGGAATTCGGGCGCCAACCGGTAGTCGGCGGCGAACACCGTGCACCCGGTGACCCTGGCGAGGTGCGCCATGAAGAGGGAGTACATCCGCGGCGAGGTGCCGATGTACCCGCCCCCATGCAGGTAGACGATCGTCCCCGACCCGCTGGCGCCGTCGGGTTCCGCCCCTGAGGGGGGGCGGAACCACACCCCCGGCACCCCACCGATCTCGTCCGGCTGGCTCGCGACCCCCTGCAGCGCCACGAACGGGGGCAGGACCCGGCCGGCGACCCCGTCGAGGACCCGCTCCAGGGCGCGGAACTCGTCGATGGGGAGCGATGTGGCGTATCCGAGCAGGGACCGCACGAGCTCCCTGGTCGCCGACACGGCCATGTTGCGGGGCGGATGGCTCGGGCCACGCCACGGATCGCGGAAGGGCAGTCGGCCGATCGCACTGACGAAATTGGAGGCGAGGGCCGCCACGTCGACCGCCGCAATGGGCCACGAGGCGGTCTGCACCTCGGGCCGGTCCGACATCACCATGTCCCGACAGTACCCACACGGGCGACCGGTTCGGCCGGGCGGCCCCTTCTCACCCGCCCTGGGTCACGTGCCGCCGGTGAGGTGCTGCGCATCTGGTGGCGCGAGCCCGTCGAACTCGACGCCCACCCGGACGCCTCCCCCCGGCGTCCGCACCGCGTTCCGGACCTCGCCCTCGAGTCGGATGCTGACCGGCGCACCGACGGCGGGTACATCCACGGCGACGCGGCGGTGCACGAGCTGGTCCGGCGCAGGGTGGTCGAGCGTGATGCCGAGACCGTGCATGGAGATGTCGGTCACCTGGCACTCTCGCCACCTCGCAGATGACTCGCCCTCGATGTGACAGGTCCCGTCCCAGCCTGCGGGTTGGCGTGGGACTCGACGTCGGTAGTGCTCGACGAGCGGTCCCTCCCGACCGTCCTCGGGTTCGTGCCACGACCCTGGAACGGCCAGCTCGTCGATCGCTGCCGCATGCTGGTCGACCACGACACACAGGTGGCCGAGCTGCTCGACCATCCGGTCGCCGTCCTCATCGGCGATGGTGGACCGCACGGTGTCGGCGATGGCGCGGTACGCCATCATCTGGGCCCTGAAGCGCGTCGCGACAGACTCGTCGGGACAGGGGTTGTCGTCCAGCCAAGCGACGGCCAGGTTGGCCGCGTCGTACAGGTGGTCGTAGGCGGCCACACCGGGAACGTCCCCGTCATCGCGCACGATGGCGTCGAACTGCCGCCCCGCGACCTTGATCGGGCTCCAGGTCCGGCGGGCCCGACCGAGCCACTCGTCGAGCTCCACGCGGTCCATGAGCCGCATTCCGCCTCCGTCGGTCACGATCCGCGCACCCCCGCTCGTCCGTTGGAACCCGTTCGCACAACGCATCCGCGTGCATTGCCTGTATCGACCACGCTTCCATCGGCCTTGAGAGCCGACGGTCGCACGATTTCGCAAGAGGTCACGACTCGTTGTCCACACGTTGTGACACCCTCCCTATCGTCTTCCCCAATGGGCCAGCAGCACGTCCACTCCGAACGATGCCGAGGCCACCCGGCTCATCGGTTGGTCCGGCAAGGTCCTTGCCGAGCATCCCGACCAGCGGGCTGAGCTCGTCGAGGACCGCAGCCTCATACCCAACACGATTGAGGAGCTGCTGCGCTACGAGTCGCCGTCACCGGTACAGGCGCGCTACGTCTCCGCCGGCGTCGAGCACTACGGGCACACGATCCCGGGCGGCAGCATCATGTTGGTGCTCACGGCCTCGGCGAACCGCGACGAACGCCGCTTCACCGACCCGGGCCGCTTCGACATCCACCGCAAGGTCGGCCACCACGTCGCCTTCGGCTATGGCATCCACTTCTGTCTCGGGGCCGCGCTCGCCCGTCTCGAAGGTCGGGTCGCCCTCGATGAGGTCCTCCAGCGGTTCCCGACCTGGGAGGTCGACTGGGACAACGCCGTGCAGGTCCACACATCGACCGTGCGGGGCTGAGAGAAGCTGCCGGTCCGGGTCTAGTCAGACGCCGCCACTCCCCACTCGGGACGTCCACATGCTCGTGCGGGTGACTGGCATTCGCCTCGAACCCGCCGCAGAGGCTCTCAGCGCGTCGGGCGTTCGGCAGCGAGTCGATGCAGAGTGCCGACCAGCTGATCGACCTCGTGGCGGGTGTTGTAGAGGGCGAGCGATGGGCGCACAGTGGATTCGAGCCCGAACCGCCGCAGGATCGGTTGCGCGCAGTGATGCCCCGCGCGCACCGCGATGCCTTGTCGATTGAGCTCCGTGCCGACCTCCTCCGGCCGATACCCGGCCAGGATGAACGACAGCACACAGGCCTTGTCGGGGGCCGTACCGATGAGGCGCAGGCCCGGGACTTCTCCCAGCCGTCCGGTGGCATAGCCGAGCAGCTCGTGCTCGTAACGCGCGGCGCTCTCCAGGCCGACCCGGTCGACATAGTCAAGGGCTGCGCCAAGACCGATGGCGTCCGCGATGTTGCCCGTCCCCGCCTCAAAGCGGTCGGGGGGCTCCTGGTACGTGGTCCGTTCGAAGCTCACGTCCCGGATCATGTTGCCGCCGCCCTGCCACGGAGGCATCGCTTCGAGGACTTCGGGCTTTGCGTACAGGGCCCCGATGCCGGTCGGGGCGAAGATCTTGTGTCCGGAGAAGACGAAGAAGTCCGGGTCGATGACGCCCATGTCGACGGGCAGATGGGCGACGGATTGGGCGCCGTCCACGAGCACACGCGCACCGACCTGATGCGCCATCTCAATCACTTGGCGGACGGGGACGATCGTGCCGAGAGCATTGGAGACGTGAGCAACCGCGACCAGGCGTGTCTTCTCGTTCAGGAGGTCGCCGTAGGCGTTGAGGAGGATCTGCCCGTCGTCGTCGACGGGGATGACCCGCAGCCGCGCACCCTTCTCCGCCACGAGCTGCTGCCACGGGACGATGTTCGCATGATGTTCGAGGTGCGACACGATGATCTCGTCGCCCGGCCCGATGTTGTGACGCCCCCAGCTCTGCGCAACCAGGTTGATCGCCTCCGTCGTGCCGCGCACGAACACGATCTGGTCCGACGACGCACCCAGAAACCTGGCCACTTTGGCACGGGCGTCCTCGAACGCGTCGGTCGCCCGTGCCGCGAGCTCGTGCGCACCTCGGTGGATGTTCGAATTCTCGTGCTCGTAGTAGTGAACCAGACGGTCGATGACGGACTGCGGCTTCTGGGTCGTGGCGGCGTTGTCGAGCCACACCAACTGGTGGCCATGGACGCGCTCGTTGAGGATCGGGAAGTCTCGCCGAATTGCCTCCACATCGAAGGCCAGATGCTCGGTCAGTGACGATGCCTGCAAGGTGGGATTCAGGAAGTAGTACTCCAACTCCCGGGCCGGTGCGCGCTGCGTCGCGATCCACGGAGAGGTCGAGGGGGGACTTCCGGCATGGCCGCTGGGCGAAAGGGCCTGTGCCCCGACTGGCTCAAACGGCACCGTGCTCGCGTCAGGCACTCCACCCAAGCCACCCGGCGCCGGCAGGGTCTGGGCGTCGCTGACCACACCAACCGGACTCGAGGCCTGAGTGACAACCTGATGGGCGGAGGGAGACGGTGGGCCGCCGAAGCCACCCGTGGAATGCTCCTCCAGTCCTTCGGAGAAGATCCTGTTCGCGATCTTCTCGAGCGCCCCGACGTCGCTCAGGTCGAAGCCCGGCACACTCTGGGCGTCCCGTGGTTCAGGGGTCACCGTGTCGCCAGCCTCCTCGGCCGCAGGCCGTCATCGGGCGCTCTTAGCCTTCCGGGACCCGGGAGCCCCAGCCGTCGCATAGGTGTGCTCGTACTCGTGATACTTGCCGACTTCCACATCGTCGAGGACACCGAGGGCGTCCTCAGTGAGGACCGCCAACGAGCAGTAGAGCGAGATCAGGTACGAGGCGATGGCGTTGCGACTGGTTCCCATGAACCGAACCGAGAGGCCCATGCTGCGCTCTCCCGGAAGCCCGGGCTGAAAGAGGCCGACCACACCCTGACGCGACGCACCAACGCGCAGCAGGAGCACCTTGGTCTTCCCGTCCACGACAGGAACCTTGTTGGAAGGGATCAGCGGTATGCCGCGCCAGGTCACGAACTGGCAGCCGAACAGGCTCACAGTCGGCGGTGGGACGCCCCGGCGTGTGCACTCCCGCCCGAACGCCGCGATGGCCGCCGGGTGCGTCAGGAAGAACGCCGGTTCCTTCCAGACGCGGGTGATCAATTCGTCGAGATCGTCCGGAGTAGGCGCACCGGTGCGCGTCGAGAGCCGTTGTCCCGGAGCGGTGTTCGCCAACATTCCGTATTCCGGGTTGTTGATCAGCTCCCCCTCTTGACGCTCCTTGATCGATTCGATCGTGAGGCGGATCTGCTCCTCTATCTGGTCGTACGGGCTGCTGTAGAGGTCCGAGACGCGGGTGTGGATGTCCAAGACGGTCGACACCGAGCTGAGGAAGTACTCGCGCGGGGATTCCTCGTAATCGACGAACGTCGTCGGTAGGTCGATCTCACCGCGGGGCGGGCAGGCAACCTCCACCTCTTCCGGGTGCTTCACCTTGTTGAGCCGGTAGATGCCGGCCTCGACGGGGACCCAGTCCATGAACCGCACGAGCCAGCGCGGCGTGATCGTCGACATCTGCGCCGTGGTCTTGGTGGCATTGGCGAGCTGGCGTGCCGAGGCATCGCTGAGAGCGAGATTCGGGGGTGCATTCTCCGGCATGTGTTCCTCCTGAACGACGACACCTTCTGCCTATCACTGAACGAATTCTTGTTACAGAGTCCAAATGCCCTATCCGTGGAGCTGCAGCGCCGGCACCTTGTCTCTCCGAAGCCTGGTGAACGCAGGGCACGGCCAGAGTGACGGAATCCGAAGTCGGGACCTACGGCCCTGCAACCGAGGAATCCCGATGAATAGAGTCGGATTTGAGGATCGAAGAGCGGTTCTGCCAGAGCAGATCGGAGATGCAGACGCCATGACACGGATTGCAGAAGACATTACCCAGCTCGTCGGGAACACACCCCTGGTGCGCCTTCGTCGACTGACCGAGACGGTCGACGCGCAGATCGTGGCCAAGCTGGAGAGCTTCAACCCGGCGCACAGCGTGAAGGACCGGATCGGCGTGGCCATGCTCGATGCCGCCGAAGAAGCCCAGTTGATCGGGCCCGACACCATCATCCTCGAGCCGACCAGCGGCAACACCGGCATCGCACTGGCCATGGTGTGTGCCGCACGCGGTTACAAGTGCGTCTTCACGATGCCGGAGACGATGAGCAAGGAGCGGCGGGCACTGTTGAGGGCGTACGGAGCTGAGCTCGTGCTCACACCGGGGCCGGACGGCATGCCCGGCGCCATCGCCAAGGCAGAGGAGCTCGCCAAGGAGGACTTGCGGTACTTCGTCCCGCAGCAGTTCGACAATCCGGCCAATCCAGCGATCCACCGGGCCACCACGGCCGAGGAGATCTGGCGGGACACCGATGGCGAGGTCGACATCGTCGTGGCCGGGGTGGGCACCGGCGGGACCATCACCGGTGTGGGCGAGGTCCTGAAGGAGCGCAAGCCGTCCGTGCAGATGATCGCGGTCGAACCGGCCGCCTCTCCAGTGCTCTCAGGTGGGCAGAAGGGCCCCCACCCGATTCAGGGCATCGGCGCCGGCTTTGTGCCAGCAGTCCTCGACACTGACATCGTCGACGAGATCGTCACCGTCGCCAACGACGACGCCTTCGTCCTGGCTCGTCGAGCCGCTCGCGAGGAAGGACTGCTCGTCGGCATCTCGTCGGGAGCCGCGCTCTGGGCTGCACTCCACGTCGGCGCCCGGCCGGAGAACAACGGCAAGCTGATCGTGGTGGTGCTGCCCGACTTCGGGGAGCGTTACCTCTCAACCGTGCTCTTCGAGGGCCTGACTGACTGAGCATGTTGAAGGCCCTCCTGAACGATCTGCGGGCCGCACAGGAACGCGATCCCGCAGCGCGGTCCGCGGCAGAGGTGGCACTGTGTTACCCGGGCCTCCACGCCGTCTGGAGCTACCGCTTCAGTCACTGGTTGTGGCGGCACAATCTCAAGCTTGTGGCCCGCGTCGTCTCTGCGGTGACCCGCTTCTTGACGGGGGTCGACATCCATCCCGCCGCGGTCCTGGGTGAAGGCTTGTTGATCGACCACGCAACCGGGGTGGTCATCGGCGAGACCGCCGAAGTCGGTGCTCAGGTCACCCTCTACCAGGGTGTCACGTTGGGCGGGACGAGCCTGAGCAAGGGCAAGCGTCACCCGACCGTGGGCGACCGGGTGACGATTGGAGCCGGCGCAAAGATCCTCGGCCCGATCACGATCGGCCACGACAGCCGAATAGGAGCGAACGCCGTGGTGGTGAGGGCGGTCCCACCCAACTCAGTGGTCGTCGGGGTGCCTGGCCAGGTGATCTCCCGCAGCCGGCCGCGTCCTGTGACGGCCCCGCCTGACCTCGACGAGGTGCTCATGCCGGACCTTGTCGGCAGCAGTCTCCAGTCGCTCCTGCGGCGGGTCGACCTCTTGGAGACCGTCGTCAACGGGCACTCCAACCACAGCGATGCCCGCCCATCCCCCTCCGGCGTGTGGGCGGGCGAGGACTTCTCCATTTGATGCCCGGACGGCTCCACACGAGGAGGCGAGCGGGTCACCCGTGCGGGAGTGTTGTCGTGCGAACGCTCACACCTTTGTCTCCCGGGCCGCAGTACCCGGCTGGTTCTTCGGGGCCGGGGTGGGCCGACGGCGGGCGGTCGAAGTAGTACAGGAGGATCGACTCGCCAAGTTGACCGACCGGGCAATACGCCCTGAGCCAGGCCAGGCGCGCGCTCTCGGCGCTGGTCAGGTCGGTGGCGGACACCGCGACCCAGCCCCGAATGCGGGAAGGCGACGTGTCGAGCAGCGGGCGCACGTGTGGGATGGAGCCTGCACTCAGGCCCCGAGGGCCGAAGTACGCCACGAAGGGATCTTTGCCCGCGCTCCACTCCTCGAGTCGAGAGAACCCCTGGCCCCAGTCGACATCGGAGTTGGTCATGACCCGATACGCGGGCCCGAGAGGAGGAGTCACCCAGGCCAACGAATCCGGGGACGACGACACCATCGCCAACCCGGCCAAGACCGGGAGTGCCCCCACGGCGACGACACCAACCAGGGTCCTCCGTGCGAGGCGCACGATGGAGCTCGCCGCCACCAGCCACAGTGCGAGAACCGGCAACAGGTAGCGCAGTCCGATGTCGCGGGGCATCAGGATCGTGAACGCCAACAGGCACAGCGCCGGCACCACGAGGGTCAGGAGGGCCTGCCGGCGGGTGGATCGGTCCAACCCGATCCACCCCAGCGGTGCGACGACGAGGAGCAGCAAGGTGGTGGGCACCGTCTTGAGCGAGAGAGCCCCCGGCCAGTACCACCACCGGCCGCCGGTCCAGGCGACCCCCAGGAGATAGCCGGGGCCGGCCGCGGTGTCATTGCGCCAGAGATACGACATGCCGTTGAGATACGGAGCGGGAAGGACGACTGTCGGGTCGAGGAACACGCTCGGGTCGAGGGCGCCATAGACCACCCAGACAAGGGCCCAGGTCATGAGCAACAGCAGCCCGCACTGCCGTAGGGATCGGCGCAGAGTTCGGCGCCCACCGGTCGCCACGAAGGTGACCACCGCGAGAGCGACGAGGATCAGACCCGTCACATCGGTCAGAACCGCAGCCGCCGTGGTGACGCCGAGCACCATGGTGCGGCGGGTCGTGGGATCCCTCAACCAATGCAGCAACGCCCACGACCACAGGCCCACCACCAGCGCGAACGACACGTCGATGCTGTCGAGATGGCTCAACCCCAGGACGAACGGCGAGAGCAGCCACAGCGAGCCGGCCAAGGCACCTGCCGCTCGACCGAAGAGATCCCGACCAATGGCAAAGAGCACGAAGGCCAAGACGATCGACTCGAACAGCGGGACCAATCGTGACGTGAAGGTCACGGCGCGCAAGGTGCCGGCCCGTCTCTGTGCATCCAGGAACGCCGCGCTGTAGCTCCGCTCGTCGTTGCTCTTCCAGCTGCCGTTGGCTGGGACCACAGGGTGGGTCAGCAGCACGGGAAGTGCCGCCACGACCTTGGGGAGGACCGGGTGCTCGTCATTCAGGTCGAGGTCGTGATGAAGGATGCCCGCGAGCCCGGCGGAGACGTAGACGGGCTCGTCGAAGGTGGGTGAGTCGAGCCAGGCCTCGTGGAGCCCAAAGCCCAGAAAGAGACCGGCCGACGCCAGAAGCAGGACGACCGGCCCAAACCGGGTACAGACCGGGCCCAATCGGCGCAAGAGCCGACCATTGGAGTTGCTCACGCGGTGTGAGCCACCCTTCTCGGGCACCGGTGGGTCCAGGGTGTCATCGACCAGAGTCATGCTCCACGATGATCCCTTGCATTGGCGCGCCTTGGAAATCCGACGAGGCGCCCTGCCTCAGGCCCGCTCCAGCACGGGTCTGTCGTCGGCAATGACCGATTCGCTCTCGTCGTGCACGCGTGCTTGCTTCCGACGCTGTCGGCGCGTCTCCCAGCGATCGAACAACCTCGACCCCACCACGAAGACGACGATGGCGTACGTCCATCCAACGAGCTCATCGATCACGAAGTGCTCGCCGGCGAAGACGAGCGTGAAGGCCATGGCGAGCACGTAGCCCACGAGGAGGGCGCGGAACCATCGATTGGCCCTACCCCAGAAGAACAGGCATATGAGCATGGGGTACGCCGCGTGCAGCGACGGCATCGCCGCGATGTTGTTGTCGAACCGGTTCCCCCCGGTGAAGAGAGCGGCGGCTTCATGCACGCCGAGGTGGCTCCACACGAAGGGCACGATCCGGGTGGTCGCGGGCAGATGGCCGGTCTGGCTGGCCAGCCAAGGGGGCATGGCCGGGAAGAGCACATAGGTCACGTAGCCAAGAAGGGTGAGGCTCACGAAGAGAGCCACGAAGCGCCGGAAGCTCGGGTAGTCCACCTTCCAGAGCACGGCCGCGATCACGAAGGAGGTGAAGAAATGGGTCATGTACGTGGCCCAGACGGCATAGTCCAGCGGGGAGACGTGATGGGGGTTGAACAGCCAGCGCTGGAGCTGCACGGTCGGGGCGACGCCACCGAAGACATGGGTGTCGAACCAGACCTGCGGTCGGACGAAGGGCCCCCAGAGCGTGTCACTGGCGTATCCCCGGAGCAGTGCGTACAGGGCGAGTACCAGATAGAGCGGCATCCAGTCCTTGATCACTCGTTTCCAGCGCCCGGCATCGCCGAGACTCGACACGAGGAGGGCGGCCGCGATCCAGAGCAGGATCACATCGGCGGAGTACGGGATCCCGAAGACGATCAGGTAGGCGGCAGCTGCGACGGCGAAGACCGACCAGCCGATGATCTTGCGGTGCCGCGGCACACCGAACCATCTCCTAAGGCGCGCTCGTCCCTCTGGGCCGGCTGTCGGCGCAACGGCACCATCGCCGACCTCGTCGCCTCCTGGCACCAGCCTGACGTCCGGCGGTCGCACAGGACCGGGACCCCCCTCTGTCCGGGATTCCGCGAGCGGATTCACGTCACCGCATCCCGGAGGTCATCGAGCGTGCGGGTCGGGGCGAGAGTCGACGGACGGGCCACAGGCCACCTCGGTGCACCGGGTCGTCGTCGACCTGGTGCATGTGGACTCGACTGGCCGCATCTGCTTCTTCGCCCCGATCTTGACTAATCTGATGGATTAAGTCATATTTCTACACCCGATCACCTTGGCCCAGGCAATTTCACCGAGGAAACCATAATGTCACCAACGAGAGATGAATGGACCCTCGCAACTGAGGATCTCCAGTTCCAGCGCCTCGACGCCCTGTTCGGGTCGTTCGTCCGCGAGGAATACGAGCAGTTCCTGGCGGACTGTGCGGAAGACCTGGTCCTGAACGTGCGCGGGTCGGCAGGACTGGCCACGATGGTTCCACGGTTCCAGATCCCCCAGTGGCATCGGTCCTCGAAGCAACTGGCGGGCGGCGCCCTCCGCTCGTCGGTGTGCTTCATCCTGGTCAGGGAGCACGTGGGGATCGTCGTGCTCACCCACATGATCGATCGCGACGGTGTGAGCTTTCGTTATGAAACGGTGAACCACTGCACCTTGCGGGGTGACCGCCTGGCGGCCTGGTTCTGCTATCCGATGAACGCCGCCGACTACGAAGAGGCCTGGGGGCTTCCCCGCAAGGCCACCCCTCAACTCGCGCACTGACATCGTGGATCCTCGGGTCGGATCGTGGTGGAGCCTTCACGCGGAACCGGGGCTGGCCCCTATTGCGTTGCGAGATCCACTCGTGACTCCACGAGCGCGTCGCGGATCGGGTCCCGACCGGAGGCTTCGACGACCACCCGACGAAGGATCGTTGGCGACAGTTCTCCGCGGCCGATGAACCCGGGGTGGATGGGGCCGGCCGGCTGGAAGCCGACCGCAAAGCCGGGGGTGCCGTAGGTCAACGGCGTTGTCACTGGGATGCGACCGTTGCCGACCGGCACGTCGCCGTAGAACAGCTCGACATCACCACCCGCACCCGTGCGGGTGAAGACCACTCTCACGGTGAGTGGTTCCGAGGGAACGGTCACCTCAGCGGTGGTGGTGGTGATCTGCGTTGCCACGTAGTTGTAGGTGAAACGAAGGCGACCCTCGTCGATGAGGAGCACGTAGCCCCCGGCGTGGCTGCCGTGGGCGACGATCACGCCGCTGAGGGACCGGCCCGGATCCGGCACCAGGTCGGCTTGAATGACGAACGATCGGTTCTTGAGGTTGGGGGCAAGTGCTTCTGCCAGCGGGCCAACCGGACCGAGGAATTCGTGGCGATTTCGACGATACCGAGGGTCGCCAAAGCGTCCGGGCTGGTTGTTGAGCGGAAGGACCTGGTATTTCGCTGCTTCAACCCACCAGAGCTCCTTGAGCTCTTCGAGCTTGGCCGGGTGCGAGGTGGCGAGATCATCGACCTCGGAGAAGTCCTCGGCCACGTGGTAGAGCTCCCACACATCGTCATCGAATGGTTTCGAGGTGTCCGATCCGTCGTAGGCAATGAAGGGCGGCGTATGGAAGACCACGGCCTTCCACCCGTCGTGGTACAGCGCGCGCGAGCCGAGCATCTCGTAGTACTGCGTGGTGTGCGTCGCCGGAGCCACGGGATCCTCGAGGGTCGATGCGAAGCTCACTCCCTCGATTGGAGACTGCTCGACACCCGAGATTGAATCGGGTGATTCGATCCCGATGAGCTCGAGCAGAGTCGGTAGGAGGTCGATGGCGTGCACGTACTGATGACGCGTCCCGCCCCCTGTGCCGAGACGGCTGGGCCAGTGCACGATGAGCGGATCCGCCACGCCACCTTCATGGGTATCGCGCTTGAACCGCTTCAACGGCGTATTTCCGGCCCAAGCCCATCCCCACGGGTAGTGGTTGTTGGCTTTGGGAGTTCCGAGGTCGTCGATACGCTCGAGGTTCTCCTCGAGGCTTTCCGGGATGAAGTTGAAGAAGTACTGCTCGTTGAACGATCCCCTGGCACCACCCTCGGCCGACGCGCCGTTGTCACTCATGACGATCACGATCGTGTTCTCGGACTCGCCGAGCTCGTCGACGAAGTCGAGGAGGCGCGCCACCTGCGCATCCGTATGGGTGAGGAAGCCGGCAAAGACCTCCATGAGCCGAGCGGCCAGGCGCCTTTCGTCAGGACTCAATGTGTCCCAGGCCGGGACCCATGAGGGGCGCTCGGAGAGCTGGGTACCGACGGGCAGGAGGCCCGAGGCCAGTTGGCGGGCAAACACCTCATCCCTCCACGCGTCCCAGCCCTTGTCGAAATGGCCCCGGTAGGACTCGATGTAGCCGGCGGGAGCTTGGTGCGGCGCATGGCAGGCTCCGGGTGCGAACCACAGCAAGAAGGGTGTTGCCGGCGCGGCTCCCCGAAGGTCGGCGAGATAGCGGATGGCGTGGTCCGTCAGATCCTCGGTGAGGTGGTACCCGTCGTCGGGAGTGAGTGGAGGCTCAACCGGATGGTTGTCGCTCACCAACTCGGGGTGGTACTGGTCGGTTTCTCCCCCCATGAAGCCGTAGTAGCGATCGAAGCCGCGCCCCAGGGGCCATTTGTCGCGTGGGCTGCCCGCCGCCATTTCGGTTGCTGGTGTCAGGTGCCATTTGCCGACGGCGAAGGTGGCGTACCCGTTCGAGCGGAGTATCTCGGAAAGGAAGCCATTCTCCTTTGGAATGGTCGCGTTGTAACCCGGAAAGCCCGACGCGAGCTCGACGACCCTGGCCATGCCGTTCGAATGATGGTTTCGACCTGTGAGCAGGCATGCCCGGGTCGGCGAGCAGAGGGCCGTCGTGTGGAAGTTGGCATAACGCCGCCCCTCCGATGCCAGGCGGTCGAATGTCGGCGTGGCGATGTCGGACCCGTAGGCGCCGAACTGGGCGTACCCCACGTCGTCCAAGAGCACCACAATTACGTTGGGTGCTCCCGCCGGCGGGAGGTCCAGCGGAGGCCACCAGCTCTGCGAATCGGAGAACGTCTGACCGATCTGTCCTTTGAAT
>Ga0187890_10000208_pt1 | contig 41894 bp, 29 predicted proteins | sample June2016WEW_21_1_FD_133005 | JGI IMG/M metagenome (GOLD analysis project Ga0187890, IMG submission 133005) | Peatland microbial communities from SPRUCE experiment site at the Marcell Experimental Forest, Minnesota, USA - June2016WEW_21_10 | ecosystem: Environmental > Terrestrial > Soil >... | reverse complement strand
GGGAGGACTGGCGCTCGCGGTCGGAATCCTGGTCGATGATGCGACGGTGGAGATCGAAAACATCGAGCGCAATCTGGCCATGGGCAAGGAGATGAAGAAGGCCATCCTCGACGGCGCGCAACAGGTCGCCGTGCCTGCGTTCGTATCGACGCTGAGTATCTGCATTGTGTTTGTGCCGATGTTTTTTCTCACCGGAGTCGCGAAGTTTCTTTTCGTTCCGCTGGCCGAAGCCGTGTCCTTTGCCATGCTGGCGTCGTATCTGCTGTCGCGAACCCTGATTCCGACGCTGGTGATGTTTATCATGCGCGGGCATGAGCACCGCGTCGCCGAGCCAAGAAACTTCCTCGCAAAAGCCCAGCGCGGATTCGAGCGCTGGTTCGAAAGATTCCGCGACGGCTATCGGCAACTGCTGGAAACCACGCTCGAGCACCGGAAATTGTTCTCGTTCGGTTTTGCGGCTTTCTGTTTTCTGTCTCTGGGACTGGTGTTCTTTCTAGGGCGGGACTTTTTCCCGCAAGTGGATGCGGGCCTGATTCGTTTACACGTCCGCGCCCGGCCCGGCCTGCGCGTGGAAGAAACAGCTCGTCTGTGCGATGAAGTGGAGCGCGTGCTGCGCAGCGAGATTCCGAAAGAAGAGTTGCAGACGATGCTGGACAATGTCGGCATTCCGAACTCCGGCTTGAATCTTTCCTACAGCAGTTCGGGCGTGATTGGGACGGGCGATGCGGAGATTCTGATTTCGCTGAATGCGGAACACCATCATCCGACGGCTCAGTATGTGCGCCGCTTGCGCCGCGAACTCCCAGCGCGTTTTCCGGGCGTCGAGTTCTTCTTCCAGCCCGCCGATATCGTGTCGCAGATTCTCAATTTTGGCTTGCCCGCGCCGGTCGATATTCAGGTCGTGGGTGCCGATATGCGCGGAAACTACGACATCGCGCAGGGAATCGCAAATCGGCTGCGCCAGATTCCCGGCACCGCCGATGTCCATGTACAGCAGATGATGACCCTGCCCACTCTCTACCTCGACATGGACCGCACGCGCATCAATCAGGTCGGACTGACCGCGCAGGAAGTCGCCCAGAGCGTGCTGATCAGCTTGAGTGGAAGCTTCCAGACGGCTCCCAATTTCTGGCTGAATCGAAAGAACGGTGTGAGTTATAACATCGCCATCCAGACGCCGCAGTATCATATGACATCGGTGCAGGACTTGATGAACACGCCGGTGACGGGCGCGCAGACGACTCCGCAGGTGCTCGGCAATCTGGTTCAACTCACGCCGGTGGCGCGTCCCGCCGTGGTCAACCATTACAACGTGCAGCCGGTTATCGATGTGTATGCCAGCACGCAAGGGCGCGATCTGGGAGGGGTGGCGTCGGACATCATGAAGGCGCTCAAACCATTTCAGGACCATCTGCCGCGCGGAACGCAAATCGTGGTTCGCGGGCAGATTGAGACCATGCAGTCCTCGTTCTTCGGCCTGGGTGTTGGCCTTCTGGGCGCGATCGTGCTCGTCTATTTGCTGATCGTGGTCAACTTTCAGTCGTGGCTCGATCCCTTTATCATCATTACAGCGCTGCCGGGAGCGCTGGCGGGAATCTGCTGGTTCCTGCTGATCACGCGCACCACGCTCAGTGTTCCGTCGCTGACGGGCGCGGTCATGTGTATGGGGGTGGCGACGGCGAATTCGATTCTGCTGGTCTCGTTTTCCCGCGACCGCATGAATGCGGGAGCGCCCGCGCGGCAAGCGGCACTCGAAGCGGGCCACACCCGCATACGGCCCGTGATTATGACGGCCCTCGCCATGATTATCGGCATGGTGCCGATGGCGCTGGGCTTTGGAGAGGGCGGCGAGCAGAACGCGCCGCTGGGCCGCGCCGTGATTGGCGGCCTGCTCTTCGCAACCGTAGCCACGTTATTTTTCGTGCCGAGCGTATTTACGATTATCCATGGCCGACGCGAGGCCCGGCTGCAATCGGGACAGAAGTAGGCTGCAGTAAGAGCAGGGAAGAACAGAAGCAGAGAATTGGGAGACCGCAATTATGCCAATACAACCGCCGCCCGTAACGACGCCGGAGAACGAGACGGAGGCCGTCCGCCCAGATGAGTATCGGCCTGCCGCTATGGGCCAGGCGCCAGCCGGACGGGGAAAGATTCTGATTGGCGCGGTGCTGCTCGTCTTGATCACAGCCGGCGCAGTCACCTTTCTGAATAAGAAGAGCGAAACCGACGCGCTGGCGAAAGAAACCGAAGCTGTCTCGATTCCGACGGTCGCGGTGGTGCAACCCCAAGCCGAGCCCGGCAACGACGAACTTGTGTTGCCCGGAAATTTGCAGGCCTTCATAGAGTCTCCCATTTTTGCCCGCACCAACGGCTACCTCTTACGCTGGTACAAGGACATCGGAAGCAAGATTCAGAAGGGAGAACTGCTGGCGGCGATTGACACTCCGGAAGTCGACCAGGAGCTTTCCCAAGCCCGAGCCAGCCGCGAGCAGATCAACGCGGCGCTGGGGTTGGCGAAGATCTCCGCTGACCGTTGGGCAAACCTGCGCAAGACCGACTCGGTTTCGCAACAGGAAGCCGACCAGCAAGCGAGCGGCTACCAGCAGGCGCTCGCCAACCTGGAAGCGGCGGACGCGAATGTTCGCCGCCTGGAAGAACTCGAGTCTTTCAAGAACGTATACGCTCCTTTTTCCGGCGTGCTTACCCGGCGCAATGTTGATCCCGGCGCGCTCATTAATTCTGGGGCCGGTGTGGCTGGCAAGGAGCTGTTCGATATTGCGCGCGTCGATCCGCTTCGCGTTTACGTCAGTGTTCCGCAGGCGTATGCGCCGAACATGAAAGTCGGGATGAAGGCCACCGTCACGCTGCAGGAATTTCCCGGCCAGAAGTTTTTGGGAACGATAGCTCGCACCGCGGATGCCATCGATCCCGCGACGCGCACCCTGAACACGGAAGTGGATGTTCCGAACAAAGATGGCAAGCTGCTGCCTGGTTCTTTTGGCCAAGTGCATTTTGCGACCGGGACCTCGATTCCGAGGATTACGATCCCGGTGAACGCCATGCTGTTCCGCGCCGAAGGGCCGCGGGTCGCGGTCGTCGACAAAGATGGCAAGGTGCATTTGCGTCCGATCAGCATTGGGCGCGACTTCGGCGCTACGCTCGAAATTCTTGGCGGGCTCGAGGTCAGCGATCAGATCATCATCAACCCGTCCGACTCACTCGAGGAAGGGCAGCAAGTGCACGTCGCCAAGCCGAGCACCGGAGATGCGCACTCGTGAAACCGGAAGCTCACCACGGAGGCACGGAGGCACGGAGAAAAGCGAGTTCATGATTTCGTCCCTTGTGAAGCAACTGCCACCCGGCAATAAGACTATGAAAAGGCCTTTCTCCGTGTCTCCGTATCTCCGTGGTGGGTGTTCCGCGTTGCTGGCCGTGGCATTACTCGCGGGCTTAGCGTGCACCGTCGGGCCGGGATATAAGCGCCCTACTGCGCAGGTTCCGGACGCGTGGAAAGGCGAAGGACCGTGGCAGACGGCGGCTCCGAAGGATGCAATTCCCAAGGGTGCGTGGTGGCAGATATTTCATGACGCGGACCTCGACCGGTTGGAGCAGGATCTGCTTCAGGCAAATCAGTCGCTGGATGCGGCGCGGGATCGCCTCTCGCAGGCGCGGTCGCAAGCGCGAATCGCATCATCGGCGTACTTTCCCGTGGTCAACACCGATCCCAGCGGCCAGCGCCAGCGCCTCTCTGGCAATCGTCCCCTTTCGGGCAGCACGGTTCCGCTTACGCCTGTCACCCAGTACGATATTACCGTCCCGTTTTCCGTCAGCTACGAGCTTGATTTATTCGGACGCGTGCGCCGCAATCTGGAAGCGGCCAACGCTTCGCTGCAGGGGAGCGCAGCCGACCTGGAAAATGTGCGCCTGGTGTTGACCGCTGAACTGGCCGCCGACTATTTCAACCTGCGCGAACTTGACCGCGAAGCCGGAGTGGTACGGGAGTCTGTCGAAATCCAGCAAAGAGGATTGGACCTGGTCAACCATCGTCACGAAGGCGGCGTCGCGAATGGACTGGAAGTGGCGCAGCAGGCCGCGTTGCTGGATTCGACCGCGACGCAGCTTCAGCTCGTGCTGCAGCAGCGGGCGCAGTACGAACATGCCATCGCCGTGCTGATAGGGAAATCCGCCTCGGTTTTTAGCTTGGCGGAGGCACCGTTCGACGCTACCCCTCCAGCGATTCCCACCGGAGTTCCATCTGAGATTCTGGAGCGCCGGCCTGACGTTGCTACCAGCGAGCGCCAGATGGCGTTCGAAAATGCGCAAGTCGGCTTGGCAATGGCTGCGTTTTATCCGCATATAACACTGGCCGGGAGCGGCGGTTATGAAAGCCGCGACATTGCCACGCTGGTAAACGCTCCCAGCGCTTTCTGGTCGCTGGGTGGCGATCTGCTGCAGCCGATTTTTAATGGCGGTCGCAATCGCGCCAACCTGGCATCCAGCCGCGCTGCCTATGACGAATCGGTCGCCAATTACCGCGAGTCTGTGCTGGTGGCGTTTCAGCAGGTGGAGGATGGACTCTCCGGTCTCTCGATGCTTAACCAGGCGGCGAAAACTCAGCAGGCAGCGGTCACCGACTCGCGCCGCGCACTCGACATCGCCAACAACCGTTACGTCGGCGGTGTGACGACTTATCTCGATGTGATTACCGCGCAATCCACGCTGCTGGCCAATGAACGCCTGCAAACACAGCTGCTCGGCCAGCAAATGACCACTTCCGTTTATCTGGTCAAGGCTCTGGGCGGCGCCTGGGACGCATCTGAGATTCAGCGCGAAAACGTGAGGCCCGCGCTGATCCAGGCCGTGCAGCAGTAACCCCGCCGTGAGCATTCAAGCCCGAGTTCGAACCTAAGTTCGAGCGGAGGTGGTACGGCGTCCGGCACCGAGCCGGCAAGCGATCTCTTGTACGTGATCCTTTGTAGGCGATCTTGATGGGCAAATTCCGGCGCTCGCCGGAATTCAAGCTCGGATCCGGCCGGATCTACGCCGTCGTGTGGCGTGCCAATTTGTCGTGGCGCGAACGGATCTCGCGCTCCGCAATCAGCCAATCCTGGTCTTCGTTGCCGCTCTCACCGCCCGCGGTCGCTCTCTGCAGATAGAGTTCGTAGGCGCGGCGGCGAATCTCTTCTTCGAGATTGACGGGAACATTGGCAGGGACGTTGCCCGGAACCATTTTGGTCGGCTTCCCATCTTGGGGAACCTCGGGCGTAACCTGCACCGCGGCAGGCGGAACGGCAGCCCCAGTTTTCTTGCTGCGGGTGGTAGCGTTTCCGGTTGTCTTGCGAGCCATGCAGTACTCCTTACAGATACCCAACTCCAGAAATGGTCTTGCATAATGAATAAGCGACATACGCGTACCCCGATAGCCGCTATCCGACTATTTGCGACGAACGATCTACTCAACTATAACGTGAACGCTTGTGGAAGAGTGCCGAAAGACAACGTTTTTTTTTCTACGTATAAGAAAAGATACCGTTTTGGGGATAAGCTCGTGTTGCCGGAAGGAGGCAAAAGTACTCTCGTAACTTGTCGAAAAGTTGATCGTGCCCGCAGGATAGAGTCGTAAGGTGCAAGGCCACAACTATGTCATCGACGGGCAATCAAGGTTCCGCCGCCAAGGCCGCGAAGGGCAGCGTCAGCGACTTGGAGAAAATGCTCTCGGAATCTCCGAGTTCGGATAGAGTTTGCCTGAAGCTGGCGCAGATCCTGCATGTGCGCCGCAACGAAGTGGCACTGCTCAGGTTAGAAAAGGGCAGTCTGCGATTCATCTATCCGCCGGAGTTGCGATCGGCAGGCGTGCTTCCGCTAAGCGGGTCGGCGGTTGCGGCGCGGACTGCAGCGACTCGCACGCCGCTTCTGTCGAATACCTTCATGCGCGTAAAACATGTCAGCCTGTTTGAAGCGGTCAAGCTGGGAGCCGGAAGCGACGAAGAAGATCGAAGCCAGGAGCAAATGCCGATTCAGAAAATCATCTCCGTTCCAGTGGCGTCGTCCGGGGGAAACGTGATGGGAGTGGTGCAGGTCTCGCGCAAGGGTCTGGATGCCTCGCTCGCGGGCGCAGACTTCACCAGCGAAGACCTGAAGCAACTGGAGCAGGCCGCGGAGATTCTCGCCCGCATGCCGTTCATGCAGGAAGGCGCGGAGATTTAGAATTTGCGATTGGTAATTTGTAATGGGCAATGGAAACTCAATTGGCCATTGCTTGACACTACAAATCACAGATTACCAATTGCCTCATACCGCCTGCCCCGCGCAAAATCCCGACGCCCAAGCCCACTGGAAGTTGAAGCCGCCGAGCTGGCCGGTGACGTCGACCACTTCTCCGATGAAAAAAAGACCGGGCACCTTCCTCGACTCCAGGGTTTCAGAAAAAAGTTCGCCGGCATCGACGCCGCCCGCTGTGACTTCCGCTTTCCCGTAACCCTCGGTTCCTTCCGGATGAACTTCCCACGCATGCAGTCGATGTTCGGCGTCAGCGAAGACGCGATCGGAGTTGCCGGCTAAAGGATAAGTTTCGAGCCAGCGATCCGCGAAGCGCCGAGGCAAGACTTCGCGCAGCAGCAATTTCCAAATCGACGGGTCGCGATGGCCATGCCTTCGCAATTCGGCGGCGAGATTACGCTCGGGCGCGAGGTCGAGATGAATCGGCTCCTTGCCGTCCCAGTAAGAAGAGATCTGGAGAATCGCGGGTCCGCTGATGCCGTGATGAGTGAAGAGCATGTTTTCACGAAACGCCTGTTTCGGGCTGCGCTTCGTGCCGCGAGTGGAAGCAACCACCTCGACGGAGACTCCGGCCAGATCGCACCAGCGCTTGCGGTCGCGTTCGCTGAAGACGAGAGGAACCAGGGCGGCACGTGGGGGCACGATCTTCAGGCCGAATTGGCGGGCCAGATCGTAACCGAATGAAGTGGCGCCGATTTTGGCAATTGACAAACCTCCAGTGGCGACCACCAGGCGGGGCGCGCTGAAACTGGCGTCCTCGGCTTGCACGGTGAACTGGTCATCATTCGGCGCGTCGTTCTTGCTCACCTCGCCATTGCGCTCCTCGTTCCTGCGCTCCTCGTTCTTGTGTACCTCATGCACTTTCGTGTTGCACCGGATTTCTACTCCGGCGTCGTGGCATTCCTGTTCAAGCATCGCCGTGATGTCGCTCGCCGCCCGATCGCAGAACAACTGGCCGAGCTTTTTCTCGTGGTAGGGGATGCGATGTTTTTCGGCGAGGCGCACGAAGGCGCCCGGAGTGTAGCGGGCAAGCGCCGACTTGGCGAAGTGTGGATTAGCCGAAAGAAAATTTTCCGGGCTGGTGTGCAGGTTCGTGAAATTGCAACGGCCGCCGCCGGAGATCAGGATTTTCTTGCCGATTCGATCCGCGCGCTCCAGCACCAGGACACGCCGGCCCCGTTTGCCGGCTTCGATGGCACACATCAGGCCGGCAGCGCCAGCTCCGAGAATGATGACGTCGTATTTCTGATTCACGCAGGAATGAGCTTAGCAGGGTGGGCGCGCCGCTGGCGCAATTGACGCTCTGAATCAGTGATACCGACTCTGGCGCACACCGACGGGAGTCCGAGCCACGACGCAGCCACACGGCCACGACACTCTAAAAAAAGAATTTGGCAGCCAATTGAACAAGTCTGGGAGACGCTGCATTCACTACTTGCCCAAAGGTGGAACTGCCGATATTCCCGTCGACGGATTGCGGTCCGAAAAACTGAGCGTGATTAAAAACATTGAAGCCTTCGAGTCGAAACTGGAGCGACTTCGATTCGGTCAGCCGCACGTTCTTGAGAAGAGCTATATCGTAATTGTCCATCCCTGGTCCGTAGAAAAAACGCCGCTTCGCTGTGCCCGGTGTCCCCAACCTGTTCTCGCTGAACTGCGCGGTGTCGAAATAAGAACGGCCGTTGCGCGGATTGTGATTCAGATGGAGAGCGCCGCCCGTGTAGTCTGGCTCATCGACGCCATAGTTGTTGACGCCATTCGGTTCCGCCCCAAGCAGAGAATTATCACCGTAATTGAGAAGAGTCACGGGCAGACCCGAAGTGAAACGGGTAATCCCTGAGAGTTCCCATCCTTCCGTCCAGCGTTTCGAGGCGTGGAAGAGACTCTCGAACGGAATTTTGTAGCTGTAGCTGACGACGAAGGTATGCTTCACATCGAAAGACGACAAAGCCTTACTGACTGCAGGGTCAAGCGGATTAACCATTTCTCCGATGTTCGAGGACTGGTCTTCGGACTTGCTATACGTGTACCCGGCAAGCAGATTCAGGCGTTTGCTGCTGTGGCGCAAGGTGATCTGCAAGGCGTCGTAGTTGGAATTGCCGATGGTGGCCTGGTTAGTATCGCTGCCAAAATTCGACCCCAGCGGTCCGCGCGTGCCTTTGTACTCCTTACGCGTGGATGTTTCGTAAGTAGAGTCCTCGCCAAACGGGCCGCACGGCGTCTGTCCCGGTGCGAGGTTCGCGGAATTGCTCAAGAACAAACAGAGGGCTGGGCTGCCGGCGTTGGCTTCGTCAAGCACCAGTAGCCGATGCCCGTGATTCCCAACGTAATTCAAGCTGAGTACGGTGCTGGCTCCAAACCCGCGCTCCAGCGAGAGCATATATTCTTCGGTGTACGGAATGCGGTTTGTGGTGGGATAGTTTGGAAGCCCGGTCAGCGGCTCGAACTGCGCCCAGTCGATGTTGGGGTCAGGGTGACTCGCGCTTGAGTTCAATGAAGCGAGCGTAACCGGGAAATATCGGCCTCGATTCTGGCCGTTCGCTGCCGTGACAAACGGCGTGGAGAACAACGGCGGATCCGGGCTCGTGTAAGTTGTGCCGTAGGGTGCATTCGCGCTCATTACCCCAAGTGTAACTCCCTCGATCGCGGTGTAAAACATCCCATAACTCGCTCTTAGGCTGGTCTTGCCGTGGCCGCCCAGTATTTTTGCGAGCAGGCCATCGCCTGAAGCGCTGGGCGAATAGGCAATTCCGATGCGCGGAGCAAAGTCGCGATTTCCGGGAGGCGCCAGGGTCCGCGGCACTCCCGGGTCGGTGGGGTAGAGGATGCCGGCCGGAGCTCCCGGGAAAACGACCGACTGCTTGCCCGGCTCGAAGGTCGCGATCTGGTTGTACTTCTCATACCAGGGCTCGATTCGATCCCATCGCACACCATAATTCAGCGTGAGGCTGTGCCTCACGCGCCAGCTATCCTGCCCGTAGATACCCACGTATCTGTTCCGGCCGTAAAAAGGCTGAAGCTGGCTCTGGCTGTACTGAGTGGGAACTCCTAACAGAAAGTCCGCGAAATCGGAGCCCGTCTCGCTTCCAAAAAACAAGAAGCTGCCGTTGAACTGAGCGATCGCATTGACATTGACCTGATCGTAGTGGAACTCGCCGCCCAATTTGATGGTGTGAGTTCCGATCACTTTAGAAAAATTATCGAGCCACTGGAAGGTGTTGCCAATCTGTTTGAGCTGATTCGTATTGGTTCCAATCGTGAAGCTGTTAAAAGCGACACTCTCTACGCCTTCGGTTTTGGGAGACAGCGGCACGATTCCCCCTTTTCCTGGATCTACCCCGAAGCCTTGGGAGGCGAGACTGACGCCCACGCCTCCGATTGGCTGGCCGAGGTCATTCGCGTCGCGCAAGTAACTGAAGCGAAATTCATTTACGGCGGTTGGACTCAGCGTGTTAGTGTCGCCGAGGCCAAGCAATTGCGCACGGCCCGTATAGAGCGCATTGAAGCCCGGAACGCTCGCTCCGCCTTGAGCGACCGGGTAAGGATTGTTCTGCGACCAGTCGTCGAGAAAGTAATAGGCTGACATCAGACCCCAGCGCGTGTTGGCGTCAAGGCGGTAAGCGCCTTTGTCGTCGCGCAAGGTCTTGTTGAATGCCGAAGTGGAAAATGTGCCATTTGAGTTATTCGGTGGGGGAATATATTTCAACAGATTCGTGCCGGGCGCGACCCAGGCGTTCGTAGGGACAGTAGCATTCGGAAAGACGCATCCGTTCGCGGCCGAGGAGCCGCTCGTGCAGGGTCCTGTATTTACCTCCTTGCCCGTGATGGGATCGATGTAATTCCCGCTGTAGTAATACGGCTCGCCGCTTGCCACAGTGTGAGGGAGCCGCTTCGAAAGCATCGTGGCCACGTTGGGTCCGCTCACGGTGCAAGGGAGTTCATACACTTGATGGTTGCTTGCGTCGGTCTGTGTGCCGCAGAAACCCAATGGGTTGAAGCCGCTGGAATTATCCTGTAGATCTGCGAAGTTGCCTGTCGTGCGGTCTTGCGTCGACGGCACGGGAATCCGGCTCGTGTCCACTCCCTGCGTCGATCGCGTCCCCTGATAGTCTCCGAAGAAGAAGATCTTGTTTTTTTGAATAGGTCCGCCGAACGTCCCTCCAAATTGGTTTTGATTGAAAGCGCCGCGCGTGGGAGAAAAGAAGTTGCGCGCATCGAGGTCCGTGTTGCGCACGAACTCAAAAACGTCGCCGTGAAACGCATTCGTGCCGGACTTCGTAACGACGTTGATCTGGCCGCCGCTGAACTCTCCGTATTCGGCATCGAAGTTGTTCGTGAGAATCCGGAATTCGTCAATGGAATCGAGGTTGGGGATGATCGCAGCCCCCATGTTGACGTCTTCTTCGACATCGCTTCCGTTGACCAGAAAACTGTTGGCAAACTCGCGCTGGCCGTTGATCGAGACGGTGCCGGGATTCAAGTCTCCCGAGGGAGAGAGGGCGCTGGCGCCCACGTCCGCCACGGTGTCGGACGTGATCGAGGTGGCCGGCGCAACTCCTGGCTGAAGGGAAAGCAAATCCGTAAAGCTCCGTCCGTTGAGGGGCACCGCCGACAGTCGCGCGCTGGTGATGACCTCGCCAACCTGCGTACTCGTCGTTTCGACCTGAAGTTCATTTTCAGCGACGGTAATCGCGTTGCCCTCCGCGCCCACTGCGAGCACGGCGTCGACCGTCAACGCGCTGTTGGCGTCAACGGCGACGCCGGTCCGCTGATACGGCTTGAATCCCGTTTTTTGGATGACAATGTTGTAGCGCCCGCTGGGGAGTTGAGCGAAGGAGTAGAATCCCTGACCGTTGGTTGCGGCCTGATGCTGAATCCCGGTTTCGATATTGGTTGCGTTTACGCTGGCGTTCGGAACCACGGCATTGCTCGCATCCTTCACTGTGCCCGAGACACTCCCGCCAACCCCCGCCCATGAACCCACGGTAAGAAAGATGAGAAGCGCAAAAGAAACAAATAAGGGACTGCGCCTGAGGCGCCCTATCAGCGAGGATGAGAATCCGAAGACACAACCCCGACGACCACCAGCCATGCTGCCTTTGTCCTCATTGAAATCCCTGGGAGGGTCCCGTGCGATCGCATCGGTCGTCAGCCCAGAGACTTGTCCATTTCAGTTCCCGCGATTCCCTCGCGAAAAGGGCTTATCGGGGCGCGGTAAGAGCTTTCTTGCGGATTATTCAATTGCGACCAAGTCGCAATAAGCGCTACAATCCCAGCTTAGAGTGCGCCTGCTTGCGCTGTCAATGGCCGTTCTGAAATTCCGTCGCACACTCTTTGCGATCAGTTGCGACTTGGAAATGGGAGATTACGAATGCCACTGCCACAAACCGAGATTCCCGGCCGCTTGCAGATGCAACTTGCCGAACGCGGGATCCGCATGACCGGTCCGCGCCGCGCAATCCTAAGCGTGATTGAGACCGCGACCAAACATCTGGATGCCAGCCAGATCCTGCGCAAGGCGCGGACTGTGGACGCCTCGGTAGACCGCAGCACCGTCTACCGGACGCTCGACCTGCTCAAGCGCCAGGGACTGATCGATGAGCTCGATCTGATGCATCTGAACGGCGAAGGCCATTACTACGAGCGCAAGCTGGGCCGCGATCATATTCACATGGCCTGTCTGAGATGCGGAAAAATCACCGAATTTGTCAGCAAAACTTTCGAGTCCTTGCAGAAGCAGTTAGAACGCGATTGCCACTTTCGCATCCTGGTGGCGCGGCTTGAAGTCGGTGGATACTGCTCCGCTTGCCGGCGCTAGCGTTTCGCGCGCGCTGAAGTTATGAAGTTATTCGGTAGCGGGCTTCTCCGCAAGCCGGTCGAATTAATTCGTGGCGCTGGGGGCCGGTCCGGCCGCATAGTTAACGACGTCGTGCCGCCTTCCCAGCATCCGCAGTCGCAGGCGGTCGAACGCCAAATAGACGACCGGCGTGGTATAGAGCGTGAGCAGTTGACTCAAGATCAGCCCTCCCACAATGGTGATGCCCAGCGGCCGGCGGAGCTCAAATCCCGTGCCCGTCCCCAGTGCCAGCGGCAGAGCGCCCAATAGCGCAGCCATAGTAGTCATCAGGATGGGACGAAAGCGCAACATGCACGCTTCAAAAATCGAGTCGGTTGTGTTCTTTCCCTCCTGGCGTTCTGCCTGAAGCGCGAAATCGATCATCATGATGGCGTTCTTTTTCACGATTCCGATCAGCAGCACAATGCCAATGATGGAGATAATGTTCAGATCTTGTTTAAAGAGCATCAATGCGAGCATCGCACCCACGCTCGCCGAGGGCAGCGTGGAGATGATGGTCAGGGGATGAACCAGGCTTTCATACAAAATTCCGAGAACGATGTACACGGCCAGCAACGCCGTCACAATCAGCACCGGCTCGGTACCCAGAGATTGCTGGTAGGCCTGCAGCGTGCCGGCAAAAAAACCTTGCAGCGTGGAAGGCGCGCCCAGCCGCTTTTGCATCTGGGTGATGCTCAAGGTGGCATCGCTCAAAGACACGTTCGCCGCGAGGTTGAAGGACACGGTGACGGAGGGGAATAATCCCGTATGGTTGACGGCCAGTGGAGTGGTGTTGGCTCGGCCCTTGGCCACCGCGAGCAGCGGAATGTTACCGCCGCCACTCGAAGACTGAAAGTAGATGTCTTTCAATCCGTCAGGGCTTTGCCAATACTGAGGGGCGACTTCCAGCACCACGTAATACTGATTTAGCTGGGTGTAAATGATGGACACTTCCGATTGGCCGAATGCGCCGTATAACGCTGAGTCCAGCGACTGTGCGGTAAGGCCGAGTTTGGCCGCGGTAACGCGATCATAGGTCATCAGCTCATCGAGCCCGCCATTCTGCTGGTCTGAGCTCACGTCCTGCAGGCCGGGCAGACGCTGCATCGCACCCAGTATGACCGGTCCCCACTTGGAAAGATCCTGCACCGTGTCGGATTGGATGGTGTACTGGTACATCGCATTGCTGGAGCGGCCGCCGATGCGGAGATCTTGCGCGGCCTGAAGAAACGCGGAAGCTACCGGCAGACGGTTCAATTGGGGGCGCAAGCGGTCGATGATCTGAGAAGCACTGACATTGCGCTGCGCGAGCGGCTTGAGCGCAATGTAGAGGGAGCCGGTATTGGTGGCCCCGCCGCCGCCGGTAAACGCAATTACATTTTCGACCGCAGGATCATTCTTGATTACGCGGCCGATCTGCTGAACGGAATCGTTCATCGCCGGGAAGGATGAATCCTGCGGCCCGCGCACGCTACCGGTGATCGCTCCCGTGTCCTCTACTGGGAAAAAGCCCTTGGGTATCTTGACGATCAGCACCACATTGAGCGCGATGGTAATGAAGAGTACGACGAGGGTGAGAGTCGGATGGTCGAGCACCCAATGCAGGCTGCCGCGATACAACGACAGCACCCAGTCAAAGACCTTTTCGCTGGCCATGTAGATGCGGCCATGCTTTTCCGCGCGCTCGTTCTTCAACAGGTAGGCGCACATCATCGGCGTCGTGGTCAGCGAGATGATCATGGACACGAAAACGGCGGTGGAGAGAGTGACGGCAAACTCGCGGAACAGACGGCCAACGATTCCGCCCATCAACAGAAGAGGGATAAAGACGGCAATGAGCGAAATGCTGATGGTGAAGACGGTGAAGCCGATTTCTTCCGCACCCTTCAGCGCCGCGGCAAAAGGCGCCATGCCGTCCTCCAGATGGCGCGCGATATTTTCCATCACCACGATGGCATCGTCGACCACAAATCCGGTGGCAATGGTCATGGCCATCAGCGAGAGGTTGTCAAGGGTGTATCCGAACAGATACATCACGGCGAACGTGCCGACCAGCGAGACCGGCACCGCGACCGCGGGAATGAGCGTGGCGCGGCCGTTGCGCAGGAAAACAAACACCACGAGGATGACGAGGCCGATGGAGATGAGCAGCGTCATCTCGACGTCACTGACCGAGGCGCGGATCGTGGTGGTGCGGTCGAGAACGATGGTGGTATCGATGCCGAGCGGAATGGTTGCCTGGATAAACGGAAGTTGCGCGCGAACGCGGTCGACCGTCTCAATGATGTTGGCGCCGGGCTGGCGGAAGATGATGACCGTAACCGAGCGCTTGCCGTTCAAATAGCCGGCGGCACGGACGTTGGCGACCGAGTCCGTCACCTCAGCGACATCGGAGAGGCGGACCGCCGCGCCGTTCTTATAGCCGACGACGAGCGGCTTGTAGTCGGCGGCGCGCGAGATCTGGTCATTGGCCAGGATGTCCGCGGTCACCGTGCCATCGGAGATTTGGCCTTTGGCCAGGTCGGAGTTCTGCAGGCTCAGCACCGACTGCAAATTCGCCAAGGTAAGTCCATAGCCGGCCAATTGTGTGGGATTTGCGTCCACACGCACGGACGGCAACGCGCCCCCTCCGACCGAGACCTGCCCTACGCCCTGGATCTGTGACAACTTCTGCGCGAGGACAGTGGAGGCCTCATCATACATTTTATCGGGACCGTACTTGTCCGATGTGAGGCCGAGGATCATGATCGGCGAATCGGCGGGATTGACCTTGCGATAGGTTGGATTGCCCGGGAGGTTGGCGGGCAGATAGCTACGCGCCGCATTGATGGCGGCCTCCACATCGCGCGCCGCGCCATCAATATCGCGGCTGAGGTCAAACTGAATGGTGATCGATGTGCTGCCGAGGGTGCTGGCGGACGTCATCTCCGTTACCCCTGCAATATGACCTAACTGCCGCTCCAGCGGAGTGGCGACGGACGACGCCATAATGTCGGCGCTGGCTCCCGGCAAGCCTGCGCCGACTGAAATGGTTGGGAAGTCAACCTCCGGCAGGGGCGCAACTGGCAGCACCTCAAACGCAATCGCCCCGGCGAGGGCAACCGCAACCGTGAGCAGCGTCGTAGCCACGGGCCGGTGAATGAAGGGTTCGGAGATGTTCATGCAGGTCCTGCCAGTTCTCCGTTCCCGGTTTCCGGCGGGTTCGATTCTTTCGTAAAGCGCTGCGCCAGATTGTCAAAGAAGATGTAGATGACGGGCGTGGTGTAAAGCGTGAGCACCTGGCTCAGGAGCAGTCCGCCCACCATGGCGATGCCCAGCGGCCGGCGCAACTCGGAACCGAAACCGGTTCCGAGCGCCAGCGGCAGCCCCGCCAGCAGCGCGGCCATGGTGGTCATCATGATGGGGCGGAAGCGGAGCAGACAGGCATCGTAAATTGCCTCCGTCGCGTTCTTCCCGTGCTTCCGCTCACCCTCCAGGGCGAAGTCGACCATCATAATGCCGTTCTTTTTCACGATGCCGATGAGCAGGACAATGCCGATGATTGCGACCACGCTTAAATCCTGGCGAAACAGAAGCAGCGCGAGGAAAGCGCCAACGCCCGCTGAAGGTAGCGTGGACAGAATCGTTATCGGGTGGACGAAGCTCTCGTACAAAACACCAAGCACGATGTACACGGTGACCAGCGCGGCCAGGATGAGCAGCGGCTCATTGGCTAGCGACGCCGTGAATGATGCCGCAGTGCCCTGAAAACCGGCCTGCAGGCTGGGAGGCATGTGCATGTCTTTCTGCGTTTTGTCGACCGCCGTAATGGCCTCGCCCAGCGCGGCATTGGGCGCGAGATTGAACGACACGGTGATGGCCGGAAATTGACCTTGGTGGTTAATGGAGAGCGCCTCGGTCGTCTTCTCGAAATGCGAGAAAGCGCTCAACGGCACGGCACTGCTTGTGGCCGAACTGGTGCCGCCCGCGGAGTTTGCTCCCGTGCTCGAGGTCGAGGTGGCGCTCGGCGAAAGCGCGGTGAGAGGAGGAGCAAGGGTGTTTGCCGCTGGAGTGTACTGGGCTGAAGCCGTCAGCGCATTGGACCCCGCCGAGGATGATCCCGACGAAGCGAATGAAGAAGAGGCGCCCGTACCGCTTGCCCCGGAAGACGCATTGGACTGGATGTAGAGATGGTTCAGCTGGTCGGGGTCCAGTTGAAACTGCGGCTGACTTTCGAGAACAACATGGTACTGATTTACCTGCGTATACATAGTGCTGATCTGCCGCTGACCAAAGGCGTCATATAGAGTGTTATCGATGGTCGTCGGCGCGATGCCCAGTCGCGAGGCTGTGGCCCGGTCAATCACCAGAGATACAGCCAGCCCTCCTGTTTGTTGATCGGTGGCAACATCCTCCAGTTCCGGCAACTGCTTCAGTCGGTCGACGAAACGGTTGGTCCAGTCATTCAGTTCGTTCGCATCAGGGTCTTCGAGCGTGTACTGGTATTGCGTGCGGCTTACCCGGTCATCCACGGTAATGTTCTGCACCGGTTCCATAAACAGCTGGATTCCCTGAACCCGGCTTACGCTGGAGTTGAGCCTCCGGATTACGTCCGAAGCATTCATCTTGCGCTGGTTCAGCGGCTTTAAGTTGATCGACATCCGGCCGCTGTTCGTGGTTGTATTCGTGCCGTCGGCGCCAATAAACGATGAGAGGCTTTCGACCGCCGGGTCAGCCAGAACTACCTTTGCCAGGTCCATCTGCTTCTTTGCCATGGCCTTGGAGCCAATCGTCTGCGGCGCCTGCGAAATACCCTGGATGACGCCCGTGTCCTGCACTGGGAAAAATCCTTTGGGGATGATGATGTAAAGGAAAACCGTGAGCAGCAGTGTGGCCACCGCGACCAACAGCGTAATCGTCTGGAATCGCAGGACGTATTTCAGCGTCCGGCCATAGAACGCGATCATCCCCTCGAAGGCGCGCTCTGTGGCTCGATAGATGCGTCCCTGCTCCTCTCTTGGCTGGCGCCGCAATATGCGCGCACTCATCATGGGCGTGAGCGTAAGCGAGACCACTGCCGAAACGATGATGGTGACGGCCAGGGTCACGGCAAACTCGCGGAACAGGCGCCCCACCACGTCGCCCATAAATAACAGAGGAATCAGCACGGCAATGAGCGACACGGTGAGCGAGAGAATGGTGAAGCCAATTTGCTCGGCTCCCTTGAGCGCCGCTTCCATGGGTGGATCGCCCGCTTCGATGTAGCGCGAGATGTTCTCGATCATCACGATGGCATCATCGACCACGAAGCCGGTGGAGATAGTCAGCGCCATCAGCGATAAGTTATCCAAGCTGTAACCCAGGATGTACATCGCCGCGAAGGTGCCAATCAGCGACAGCGGCACAGCCACGCTCGGAATAATGGTGGCATAGAGACTCCGCAAGAAGAGGAAGATGACCAGCACGACGAGTCCGACCGTCAACAGCAATTCAAACTCAACGTCGGAAACCGATGCTTCGATGGAGGTGGTGAGATCGGTGAGCGTGGTCACCTGAATGCCCATGGGCAGATTGGCCTGAAGCTGCGGCAGTAGTTGCTTGATGCTCTTGACCACGCTGATGGTGTTGGCCCCGGGCTGGCGTTGCACGTTTACGATGACCGCCGGGGTCTGATTCATCCACGCTGACTGATTATTGTTCTCTACGCCATTCACGATGCCCGCCACGTCGGTCAGCATCACCGGCGCGCCGTTACGGTAGGCAACGACAACCTTCCCATAGTCGTCGCTGGTGACCAGTTGATCGTTGGCGTCGATCTGGTAATCCTGGCGCGGCCCATCGAAGTTTCCTTTGGCGGCGTTCACACTGGCCTGGGTCAGCGCCGTGCGCAGGTCTTCCAGGTTGATGCCGTAGGATGACAGAGCCGTGGGGTTCGCTTGAATGCGGACGGCGGGCTTTTGGCCGCCGCTGATGGTTATCAGGCCGACACCGTTGAGCTGCGAAATCTTAGGCGCAAGGCGCGTGTCCACCAGGTCCTCGACCTGAGAAAGCGGCATGGCACTTGAGGTGATGGCCAGCGTAAGCACCGGGGCATCGGCTGGATTCGTCTTACTGTAGATCGGCGGCGAGGGCAGAATAGATGGCAAAAGACTCTGCGACGCGTTGATGGCGGACTGCACCTCTTCCTCAGCGACATCAATATCCAGAGTGAGGTTGAACTGCAGCACGATGACGGAACATCCGCCGGAACTGGTGGAGGTCATCTGGCTTAAACCCTGCAGCTGGCCGAATTGGCGCTCCAGTGGCGCCGTCACCGTCGTCGCCATCACCGTCGGGCTTGCTCCGGGATAAAACGTGAGCACCTGAATGGTCGGATAATCGACTTCCGGCAAGGCGGAGACTGGCAGTTGGGTATAACCAACAATGCCGACCAAAAGGATTGCAGCCATCAGCAAAGAGGTCGCAACCGGCCGCAAGATAAACGGACGAGATGGGCTCACGGGGTGGTGCTCCCGCTCGTGCTGGCCGCGGCAGGCGTGGCCGGAGCGCTGGCCGAAGTGCCGGCCGGAGCTTTGTTGGAAATGACGACCGCGGTGTTGTCCTGCAACTTATCGAAGCTGCTGTTGGCGACAACGTCTCCAGGATTGATGCCATCAACCTGCGTTGAACCGCCGTCTGTGACTCCCGGCTTTATGCTGCGCATATGTGCGATGTTGTTCTGAATCACATACACGAACGACGCTTGGCCATTTTGTTGAATGGCGGATGCTGGAACCGTCGTCACTCCCTGCAGCGTATTCACCAGCAGCCGCGTGTTAACGAACTGGTTGGGGAAGAGCGCATCATTCTTATTGTCGAAGACGGCTCGTGCTTTTACCGTTCCCGTTGTAGTGTCAATCTGGTTGTCGAGCGTCAGCAGCTTGCCGCTGGCGATTTTTTTCTGCGCCGTACGATCGAAGGCATCGACGGCGAGCTTAGCCTTCTTGTTCAATTGAGCTTGAACCGGGCCCAGACTGTCTTCCGGGATGGTGAAAATTACGGTGATGGGCGTCAACTGCGTAATGACGGCCAGAGTTGCGGTTCCAGAAGACTGCACCACGTTGCCCGGATCCACCAGCCGTAAACCCACCCGCCCGGCAATGGGAGCAGTGATGTGGCAGTACTCGACCTGAACCTGGTCGTATTGCACCGTTCCCTGGTCGTTCTTTACTGTGCCTTCGTCCTGCAGTACGAGCTTTTCCTGGTCATCCAAAATTTGCTTTGCAATCGCGTTGCGCGCCCACGCTTCCCGGTAGCGCTCCAGGTCCATCTGGGCTTGTGCCAGCACGTTCTGGTCTCGCTCGAGCGCGCCTTGCGCCTGCAAAAGATTCGCGCGGTACGTGCGCGAATCGATGTCGACCAGCGGATCGCCCTTACTCACCAGTTGACCCTCCGTATAGTGGACGGCAATGACCAAGCCATTCACCTGGCTGGAAATCGAATCGGTATAAACCGGAGTCACCGTGCCGATGGCATCAAGGTAAACGCCGATGTCCCCTTTTTTAGCCGTCGCGGTCGTAATCGTGATCTTCGGCGGCGCGGGCGCGACTTTTTTCGCGCTGACGAGGTGGTGCCATACCAGCACGACTGCAAGCACAAGGAGGAGCAGCAAAAGAATCCAGATGACGACCCACATTACCTTATGTCGGTGAGCTTCTGAACCGTGAGCCGGGAGCTGATGGTCGCGGTCGATGAAGGGATGCTCGTTGGTGTCAACGGTCAAAAGGAATCTCCTTGTCCGGCTCCGAATAGCCAAAAATTATAGCCCAGGAGGAAGTTCTGGAAGTGAGCCATTCTGCACAGTTTTTCGAGAGGAAATGCGCGAGTCTACTGGGGGGCGAAGAGAGCAGCGCGTTCGCCGGCCAGACCGTCTACTTGTGGCGACGAACCTACCTGTAGCCGCTCTGATGCAACTCGAATTCAGCGTTGCAGATGAAATTGATGGAGGCCAATATGGCAAAAACGGCAGTTGCTTTGTTTGAGAATCCAGTCGCGGTCGACGAGGTCGTGCGCGATCTCAAATCCAGCGGTTTCCCGCAGAAGGACGTTCGTGTTTTACGCGAGCCGCGGGAGATGGCGGGCAGCGGAGTCATGAGCACTCCACATACTGATTTTGAAGTGGACCTGATTCGGGACCTCAAGGCGATCGGGGCCTCCGAAGCGGACGCGGAAGCTTACGTGCGAGGGTTACGGCATGGGGGAGTCATGGTTTTCGCAACCGGTTCGGGCAACCAGGCCGACACGGCGGCTGAGATCATGAACCGCCATCGCGCCGTAGAGATCGAAGAGCTCAGCACCGCAGTACAGTACCTCCCGAGCACGGTAGGCAAGGGTGATGACCTGGCTTCCGGTCAAGCCAGTCAAGATGGTGCTGTCCAGGTTGGGAGGGTCCGCTCCCCCGGGGACGGTGCCCGCCTGTTCGTGTGGTAGCACAAAAAGCCGGGACTAGGAACCCGTGGTGAGAGTCATCCCGAGCGAATTGAAGAGCGGGATCTCACTTTCGCCACGGGCTGCTGGCGTACACTTTTCATAAATTCTCACGTTTTCTTCCTCTGACCGAGTATTCGTTCTCACCGGAGCGGGAGTAAGCGCGGAAAGCGGCATTCCGACTTTCCGTGGCGTGGGCGGCCTTTGGCGGAGTTACCGGATTGAGGAGGTCGCTTCACCCGAAGCTTGGCGCCATGATCCCCGCCTGGTGTGGGAGTTCTATTCCATGCGGCGGCGGGCTGCGTCGTCAGCCAGACCGAATCCAGCGCACTTCGCCCTTGCGAAACTTGAAAACGCCTTGCAAGAGCGCCTTTTCACCTGCACCCAGAACGTGGACAGCCTGCACGAGCAGGCAGGTTCGAGAAAAGTTGTCCACATGCACGGAGAGCTTTTCAAGAGCCGCTGCGACACTTGCAGCCGCCCTCCTTTTGACGACACGAATCTCTACGAGCCGCCGGCCGATGTTCGCGGGTGTGAATGCGGCGGCCAGATTCGCCCGCACATCTGCTGGTTCGGCGAAGTGCCGTTTGAATTGGATCGAATCTATCGCGCACTCGATCGATGCACTCTCTTTATGGCCATAGGAACTTCGGGTGAGGTCCATCCCGCTGCCGGCTTTGTTGCTCAAGTCAAGGATCGTGCGCGGACAATCTACGTCGGGCCGGAGAAGCCTGCGAACGCGTCCTCGTTCACGGAATGTTACCTGGGCAAAGCTGAAGATATTGCCAACCGTCCTTTGAAGGCGGCAGGTTCGCTTGCGCCTGCCAATCGACATCGTGGTGCCGTCATCGAGGATCGCGAAGCTTCATCTTCGCTAGACGTCTTTCAGTTGTTCCTCATCCAGCCCGAAATAGTGGCCCAATTCATGGATGACCGTCAGGCGGATTTGTTCGCGGACCTCGGCCTCGCTGGAGCAGACCGCTTCAATATTCTTCTGATAAAGCACGATGTGATCGGGCCCCGCCGGCAGGTCAAATATGCTCTTCCTGGTCGTGGGCACGCCATGGAAGACACCCAGAAGCAGCTGCCGGTGCTTTCCCGCCCGCGGTGAGGGCTGGTGCGGCGGCAGATCCTCCACCAGAACAGCAACATTACGAATGCGGCTGCGAAATTCCTGTGGGAGCGAGTCGAGCGCCTCCTCGACTACCTTGGCGAAACGTTCACGCTTCATCCTTCACCCACTAAAATAAGTAAGAGCGCGCTCACTCCGAGTAGCCGTCGTCGGTCGCGTCGTCATCATCATCATCTTCATCTTTCTTGCCGTTGTCGTCTTCTTCTTCCTCTTCTTCCTCGTCTGGCTCTTGTCGAAGGAGGACATCGGCGGCGACCGGCCGATCAGAAGGATCAGAAGGGTCTGAGTCGTAGGATCGTGGATGTATTCTGCTCATACGCAATGGTACGCCTCAGACCCTTGGTCCTTGGCAAGTTCCCCTGAATCGGGCACGAGAAGTCGTTCGCGCGGGAGCGCGGTCCCTTTACCTCTTTATAACTCGTGACTACTCTTCAGTTCTCCTCTTCAGTTTTCTTCGTGAGGATGCATGTTTCCGGTTCGCAGATAACGGTTGTGCCAGCCCAGCGATTCCGTCAGCAGGTGCGGCGTATGTTTGCCGTACGAAAGCCGCTCGGCCCGGTTGAGATAGTCGATGAGCAAAGGCTTGTAGTCGGGATTGGAGCACTTCTCGATGATGATGTGGGCGCGCTGACGGGGCGAGAGTCCGCGCAAATCGGCCAGTCCATGCTCGGTGACAATGACCTGCACGTCATGTTCGGTGTGGTCGACATGCGACACCATGGGAACGATGGTCGAGATGGTTCCCTTCTGCGCCGTCGACGGAGCCATGAAGATCGAGAGATATCCGTTGCGGGCAAAGTCGCCGGAGCCGCCAATGCCGTTCTGGATGCGCGATCCCATGACATGCGTCGAGTTGACGTTGCCGTAGATGTCGGCTTCGATCATGCCGTTCATGGCGATTACGCCGAGGCGGCGAATGATCTCGGGATGATTGGAGATCTCCTGCGGGCGCAGAACGATGCGGTCACGGTAACTGGCCATATTGGCATTCACTTCGGTCATCATCTCGGGGCCGAGCGAGAATGCCGTGGCTGAGGCGGTAGTTAGCTTGCCCGAGTTCAGCAGACGAATCATGCCGTCTTGAATGACTTCCGTGTAGGAAGTCAGCCCTTCAAAGGGGCCTTCCTCAAGCCCAAAGAGAACCGCGTTGGCAATGTTGCCGACGCCGGATTGCAGCGGGAGCAGATGTGCCGGCATACGGCCCTTCTTTACTTCCCAGCCGAGGAATTCGAGGATGTGGCCGGCGATAAGCTTGGAAGATGCATCGGGAGGTTTGAAGGCGCTATTGCGGTCGGGAGAATCCGTGAGCACGATGGCGACGATTTTCTCCGGAGGAACTTCGAGGTACGGCGTGCCAATGCGCTGGCCGGGACTCACGAGTGGAATCGGTCCGCGATTCGGCGGCGGCTGCAGGCCGTAGTAGATGTCGTGCATGCCCTCCAATGCCGCCGGCTGCCACGAGTTGACCTCGAGGATCACACGCTCCGCTTGATCGAGCCAAGTCTTGTTGTTGCCGATCGATGAACTCGGCACCAGCCGTCCGTCCTCCAGCACAGCGGTCACTTCGATGAGCGCGACATCGAGCTTGCCCAGGAATCCATATTCAACGAACTGGGCGACATGGCTGAGGTGGATGTCCATGTATTCCATTTCGCCCGCGTTGATACGCTTGCGGGTTTCGGGATCGGACTGGTAGGGAAGGCGCAGATGAATGCCTCCCGCCATGGCGAGCGCTCCATCCAGTTCGGGGCCGGTGGAAGCCCCGGTAAAGACGCTGACCTGAAACTTCTGCCCGCGAAAGTTCGCGTCCGCAATGCGGCGTGCCAGCTGTATCGGAACTACCTTGGGATAACCAGACCCCGTGAAGCCGCTCATGCCGATCTGGTCGCCGGACCTGATAAGGGCCGCAGCCTCTTCGGCGCTCATGATCCTCTGCGCCAGACTGGAATTCAAAACCCGCGTGTTGGTTGGGGAAACGATCGTAGACATGCCTGAAGCACCTTCCCTGGAGAATGTATTCACTCTAACTCTACTGGCGCCACTTTCGCTCGTCTGTGAGCTAGGTCACGGCGGGAGGGATGTCTCGAGCCGGCGGAGAGTGGCATGGCCATTGTGATTCGCCCTCGAATAACAACCTGCATAATCAGCGAGTTCAGGACACTCCTCGGGCGTTGAGGAATGCGCTGTATTCTTTGTCGGTTTTGAGGATGTGGTCCCGCAACCAGGCCTGCAGGAAAATCAAAAGGGCAGGTGGAATGTCGGGCCTCCCCGCCAAGTTCGACAGGTTGAGTGCGGCGAGTTGTTGGGCGAGCGTCTGGTGGTCATAGCGATGGGCGGCTAAGCCGGGGAATCCGTGCTGCTGCATGAGGTCTTCTTCGGCGGCGAAGTGGCTGATCGTGTGCTGAATAACCTTCTCTAAGACCTCATCGATGATGGAGTCAGCGCGGCCCGTGCGGAGCGCGTGCTCCAGTTCGGCAACCATGCGAAAGAGCCGCTGGTGTTGATGATCCATCTCAGCGATGTTGACACTGTACCTATGGTCCCAGCGAAAGGGTTGGTCCATGCATGTAGCTCCAGAGGCGCTCGAATCGACAAGATCGCTTTACACTAGCCGCCGTGCCCATAACGCGAAAGTGCTCATGGTCACTCGCCGTGGTGATGGCAATCACAGTGGTTTGGGTACGCTTCGCGAGTCCGATAGCGAGGCTTGTAGCGCATGGTTAACGTAGGCAACGTTTGGCGCTTACAACCCGGTCTTCGTTCCCGACACGCGCGCCAGAAATCCCGCTTCGGTTATAGGCTTGTGCTGCCTGCGAGCTGGGTCGTATTATCAAGGTCGAAGGCAAGTACGACACAGGTTATGAAGGGCTCACTTTGCACGATCTGCGGCGAAGTGCGGCCCGCAATCTGCTACAGGCCGGTGGGCCAGAGACAGTCATCATGAAAATCGGCGGCTGGAAGACTCGCTCTGTGTTCGACAGCTGCGCGGTAGCCTCAACGGCGGACCTGACGACGGCAATGCAGAAATGGGAGACCGCAAGCCTTCCCCAAATGGGTAAAGATAGAGTAAACTCACTGCCAGCGTTGAAGGGTAAACGTAGTTAAAGTCAATAGAATCAATGTTTGGCGCTATCGTCTAGGGGTTAGGACGGAAGATTCTCAATCTTCAAACCCGGGTTCGATTCCCGGTAGCGCTACCAACACAACCTTTCTGCTATCAATCACTTGCACCATCCCGTAACACAGTCGCCTAAAACGATGTGACTAAGTAAGATGGAAGACATCGATTACCAGATTCAGGTTCGCGGAGGGGAGGAGGGGACGAGCGGAGAGGCGTTTCCCGCGTCCCCGCCCAGATCACAAGGTGCGATGTCCCCGATCCGCCTGCAGCCGCAGCAGCGCAGCCACGAGCGCATCGATTTCCTCGTACGTGTTGTAGAGCGCCAGTGACGGACGCACCGTGCTGTGCACGCCCATTCGCCGCAGAATCGGCTGAGCACAGTGGTGACCAGAACGTACTGCGATGCCTTCCAGGTTGAGCGCAACGCCCACGTCCTCGGTACGCACGTCATCGAGAACAAAAGACAACACGCCTGCCTTTTCTCGCGCCGTTCCGATCAGCCGCAGACCCGGTACCGTGAGCAGTCCCGCGGTCGCGTAGTTCAGGAGCTCATGCTCGTATGCGGCAATACTTTCCATGCCGACCTGTTCGACGTAGTCGAGTGCAGCGCCCAGCCCAACCGCATCCGCGATATTGCCAGTGCCCGCTTCAAACCGCGCCGGTGGTACGTTGTAAGTGGTCTTCTCGAAGGTGACGTCCACGATCATATTGCCGCCGCCCTGCCAGGGCGGCATGGTCTCGAGCAGGTCGAGCTTTCCGTAAACAGCGCCGATTCCGGTGGGAGCGAAGACCTTGTGTCCAGAGAACACATAGAAATCGCAGTCGAGCGCCTGCACATCCGTCCGCATGTGGGAGACAGCTTGTGCGCCATCGACCAGCACACGTGCCCCATGGCGATGGGCCATCTCGACCATTTCGCGCGCGGGTGTGATCGTGCCGAGCGCGTTCGACACATGACTGAATGACACGATACGCGTGCGCGGGCTCAGCAGTTTTTCGTACTCTTCGAGGATGATTTCGCCGCGATCATTTACCGGCGCAACGCGTAGGCGAGCGCCTTTTTCCGAACACAGCTGTTGCCACGGGACGATGTTGGCATGGTGCTCGAGCCAGGTGATGACCACCTCGTCGTCCTGCTGAACGTTGCGGCGTCCCCATGCCTGCGCGACCAGGTTGATACCCTCGGTCGTGCCGCGAACGAAGATGATCTCGCGCGTCGAAGAAGCATTCAGGAACCGGCGCGTCTTCTCGCGGGCGCTCTCATAGGCATCGGTGGCCCGCGCCGCAAGCGTGTGGGCAGCCCGATGGACGTTGGAATTCTCGTGCCGGTAAAAATACGCCAGGCGGTCAATTACCGCATTCGGCTTCTGCGTGGTGGCGGCGTTGTCGAGCCAGATCAACTGCCGGCCGTGGACCCGCTCCTGCAAGATAGGGAAATCCTGGCGGACCAACCGCGGATCGAGCGGACGCTTGGCGACCCCGAGTTCGCCTGGCTCCAGATCCGGGCGGAGTTCGACGGACTCGACACCTGGTGGCAGAGTGGTGCCCCGCGACGCTAATCTCTCCGCATCGGGAATATTGGCGGACGAACCGGGAACCGCCGGCGGCGAAACGCCGGGAACCTGTGCCGTGATTGCGGAAGCACCAGGGAGTGCGGTCGCAAGCGCACGCAGGTCGGTTTCACTTGGAGACTTCGTCGGTATTGACGAAGGCAGAACTGGTACTCCGGGAGGCGACTGCGCACCCGGCACTCCGGGAAAAGAAAACATCTCGCTGACTGGCGGAAATTTCGTCGCCTTGCCCGGGTACACAGCTTTTTCCGCACCGGCCGAATCGGCAGTGGCTTCCGGAATCGCAAATGACGGAGCGGACTTAGGGACAGCGAAAGTCGATTCCGCTGCATTCGTCGGAGGCGCGGCGCCCGGCACGGCAGGTGCCGCACCGAGAATGGGCTGCGACGCCGGTACGCTCGGCTGCGATGCATCCGCTTCCGGAACGCCGGGGACCGAAACGCCCGGTACGCGTGGGAAAGAGAATACGTCGTTTAACCCCGCAAAATTGGGAGCTGCGGCCCATGGGTCAGTTCTGCTGGCATCGCCAGAATCGCCTGGCCCCGCAGGCGAGGCCGAGGCTGCTGCCAGGTCCGACCCGCTCGGCGGAGCGGTCGGTGGTGACGCAGGCATGGCTGGGACACCGGGAAAGGAATAGATCTCAGCTGCAGGCGGAATCTGCGGCGCCGCGGCCCAAGGCCCACCCTTCCCTCCGTCGACAGAAGTCGGCGAAGAGCCAGGTATCCCCGGTGGATGCTGAGCGGCTGAACCAGGTACGAGCGACGTTGCGCCCGCCAGCGAAGCGGCGATCGCACGGAAATCGGCCTCATTCAGCGCGCCGGTGGGCGGCGATGAAGACAGTTGCGGCCCTCCGGGAACTGAGCGCGGGTTTGGCGCCGCGGGAAACGAGAACACCTCTCGCGGATAATCCGGAGCAGCAGCTCGCGGCGCCGCTCCGGGAACTGCGCGCAGATCGACCTCATTCGGCGAAACCGACGACACCGAGGGAGTCGCCGGCGCTCCCGGCAGCGCTGCAAAAAACTCGTTCGCGAGCTTCGCAATCACTGCCGGATCGGGTAGTGCAGCCATCGGCGCCGACATGCCTGCGTACTTCTGCTTGCCTTCTTCTTGCGTGGAAGACGATGTCTGCGAGTCGGTCGCTAAGCGATCACTTGTACTCGTGATATTGATCGACATTGACGCCCTCCAACACACCGATTGCATCTTCCGTGAGAGCTGCAATCGAGCAATAGAGCGAAATCAGGTACGAAGCAATTGCCTTATGATTGATGCCCATGAAACGGACTGACAGGCTGGGCGTTACTTCTCCCGGAAGACCCGGTTGGAACAGTCCGATCACGCCCTGCTTCTTCTCGCCGGTGCGTAGCAACAGGATATTCGTCTTCTCGCCCTTGATCGCCAGCTTGTCGGAAGGAACCAGCGGGATGCCGCGCCAAGTCACGAACTGTGAGCCATAAAGGTTCACCGTCGGTGGCGGAACGCCGCGTCGAGTGCACTCGCGGCCAAAAGCCGCGATCGCCCGCGGATGTGCCAGGAAGAAGCTAGGCTCCTTCCAGACCCTGGCAATCAGTTCATCCAGATCGTCCGGCGTGGGCGCTCCCTTTCTGGTCTTAACGTGGAACTCAACGTCAACGTTATTGATTAATCCGTACTCGGCATTGTTGACCAGTTCGTTCTCCTGGCGCTCTTTCACTTTTTCGATCATCAGCCGAAGCTGTTCGCGAATCTGGTCGTGTGGGCTGCGGTACAGATCGGAGATGCGGGTCTGCACGTCAAGCACGGTCGTGACCGCGTTCAGCGTGTACTCGCGCGGCTTCTCTTCGTAGTCCACGTAGATCTCGGGTAGATCGATCTCTTCATCGGGGCTGCACTCGATGGTCCGGGTGCCGGGGTGCGTGGGCTTCACTTTGTTGACACGGTAGGTGCCGGCTTCAACCGGTACCCACGACAGGAAGGTGACCAGCCAGCGCGGCGTGATCGTCTCCATCATGGGGACGGTTTTGGTGACATTCGCGAGCTGGCGCGCCTGCTGCTCGCTCAGCGTATGACGGACTTCAGCTTTTTCAGGCATGCGAATTAGCTCCTCAGTGCTGTAAGAAATGATGTTGGACGGCGCCGTGCAATGAAGTTTGCCCGGAGAACGCGGACCTGAACAATTTGCCTCTTAGATCGGCGTGTCCCTGGGCTGTCGTGGTCGGATGAGCCGCACCTTGCGAGCCCATTGTTGGGGTGAAATAATTTATGCATAGCGATTGTCTTTTGTCTGTGATGCACCTCACGCTGCAACGTGAAATTTAACACGGTTGCGATCCTTCGCGTCGTGGGGCTCGCGGCCTTTTCGGAATGACCTGAATCGCCGAATTGAAACCACTGACCAGCAAACGAATATCATGCACGCTATCGATTGTCAATTATATCGATTGTATTTATAGACATTGTTGTAATAGATTATCCAAGCCTTCGCTTCTCGGCTCTTGCTGTTGGGGTGAGTCGAGCAACAAGGCGCCTGCCGATCGCATGATCGGCAGGCTTTTTGCCGATCGGTAGCCCTTGAACGGCGACTGGAAACGACAACGCCGGCGCCGTGTACGAGATCACCCCCTAGGTCTACGGGGGGTCCCACAGTTTCGTGGATAGTTGCTGCAAGGCGTCAGCGCTCACCCCCCGCAAAGGTCATAAACCGTGCCCGAGTCCGTGACGCGGCGGTTTCCGAAACCGGAATGGCAAGCCCAGCAATGCCGAGCTGTCAGATTTGCCAGTTGCAGAGAGGTTTTTTCAGGCATAGGTTTAGCGCGCAAAGGAGTGCCGCAGCCCCTCGCTGCTGCGCCGGCTCGTGGGAGTTAGGATTGACGCTGATCCGGCCCTTTGGAGGAACGCCATGAAACCCTTCGCCATTCGAGACGCGCTTGTCGTTGATGCCGATCCCGACGTGAGCGATCTGCTGGTGAAGATCCTGAAGCCTGGCATCTGGACAATCCGGCATGTACCCACCAACCAGGCCGCGCTGCAAGCCACGAAAGGAAAAGCGTTCGAACTCATTGTCACCAGCGAAAGCACATCCGGCGCGGAAGATGTTGAGTTGCTGCGCAAGATTCGCCTTGGTTGGCCGCACACGCGCCTCATTATTTTGGCGAATGAAAGTACGCCGGCGGATGTGCTGGCATCGATGCGCGAGCATGCTTTCAGTTTCTTCTCGAAGCCTTACTCGTTCGAGCAACTGGGGAACATGATCCAAATGGCGACCGATGCACCCTGTTGGGATGATGGAATCGAACTCCAGTCGTCGACGGCGGAGTGGATCAAGTTAAAAGTCCGCTGCCAGGTAAGAACCGCTGATCGCTTGCTCCAATTCATGAAGGAAATCTCTGACCTGCCTAGCGCAGAACGGGAGCAGGTCGGCATGGCATTCCGCGAGATATTGCTCAACGCGATGGAGCATGGCGGAGGCTTCGATCCCGAGACTTACGTGGACGTCGAGTATGTCCGGGCACGCCGCATGGTCTCCTGTCGCATCTCAGACCCGGGACCTGGATTCACGCTCGACGAGATCTCCCATGCAGCCGTGGCCAATCCCGACGACGATCCCGTTCGTCATGTCGCGGTCCGCGACGAACTCGGATTGCGTCCCGGCGGCTTCGGAATCCTGCTCGCCCAAAAACTGGTGGATCAGGTCATCTATGGCCAAGATGGAAACGAAGTACTACTGATCAAGTACCTGGATAAGCCGCAGCCGAAGAGGGCATGAGGAAGCCCACTCCAAGCACGGCGGCTACAGACCTTTTCATGCCGACTTCTGTTCGCATTGCTACACTGTCGCTGAGGCAGAGCTTTGGCAGCATCGAGCATGCAGATCGGGAAGCGCATTGCATTGACCAGCATTCTGGTCAGCGCGTTGCTTGCCGTCGGCAAAATCGTTGTCGGCTCGTTGGCCAGTTCAACCTCGGTGGTCGCCGATGGATTGGAGTCCGCGGGTGATGTTATCGCTTCCGGGTTCGTCCTTTTGGGCTTCATCATTGCTGCGCGACCTGCGAGCAAAAAACACCCGTATGGGCACGGCCGTTATGAGACTCTCACGGGTTTGTTTGTCGGCATCATCCTGTTTCTGGGCGGGATCGGGATCTGCTATCGGTCGCTCCAGCATGTTGGATCGATCCACTCCAAGCCGGCCGCCTATGGTTTAATCCCTTTGCTCATCTCGCTGATAGCCAAGGCTGTGCTGTCGATCGTCAAGTTCCGATTTGGCCGGCGCATCCACAGCGCGTCCATCATTGCTGACGCGTGGAACGACTTCGCAGATATCATATCGGCCGGCGCTGCCATGGCAGCGCTCGGACTGACTCTGTGGGATCCTGGCCGCTTTCTTGCTGCCGATCATTATGGTGGTGTTGCGGTGGGCTTGATCGTGGTATTTATCGGAATCAGAGTCGCCAAAGACACCTCTTCCCGGTTAGCAGACGCCATGCCTGGTCCCGATCTTCTCGATCAGATCCGGCAAGTCGCGCTCAGCGTTCCTGGCACTACGGGAGTGGAAAAGCTGTTCGCCCGCAACACAGGACTTCAATACCACGTTGATCTGCACCTGGAGGTCGACCCGGAAATGACGGTCCGTCAGGCACACGATATTGCCCATGAGGTACGGTTTGCCATACGCCGTCAATTGAACTGGGTTGCTGACGTCCTCGTGCACGTGGAACCCGCTCCAGGTCCACCTGCCTTTCAACCTAAGCAATAGACACACCACCCGAGATCGGTGCTGAACCGGGCCGACCGGCGCAGGATAGCGCAGGGCCGAGACCGGATCGTAGAAACTAGAATCCTGGAATCTGACATCCCCGGATAGCTTCCCGGTAGCGCTACCAATTCTGTTTCAATTCTTTCGCTCGCGAAATTTCTTCGCAAAGCATTGTAAATCTTCAAGTTGAAGTTCTGGCTGATGATTCGCACGGAACCGCCTTGACAACGGCAGGCCGCGGAGCGATACTTCTACAGGCGAATAAAAAGCGAACATAGCAGTTCTCGCCCGGGCTGATCCCGCCCTTCGCGTTCCCTGACAATTGCGAGAAAAGTATGTCTGCCTCTTTAGTTTTTTCATCGGCGGCCACGGGTCGCCCTTTTATTTTTTCTCCGCAGTCTTCTCCGGGTTCGACCACGAAGAAGGTCGCCAAGGAAAAGGCAGCAAAGAAGACAGCGGAGCTTTTGGCCCAGGTCGGAGCAATCCCAAAGCTGACAGCGGTCGTTCCCGCTTCGCGCCTCGACGGGCGTCCGTCGCCGGAAATGGTTTCGAGCGGGATTCCACAACTGGACTCGCTGACCGGCGGCTTCGCTCGTGGATGCCTCACAGAAATCTGCGGCACGGCGTCATCGGGAAGGACCAGCGTGCTGCTTTTCGCGCTGGCCCGCGCTACACAACGCGGAGAAGTTTGTGCGCTGGTGGATCCGAGCGATACATTCGATCCCGCGTCAGCAGCGGCTGCCGGCATGGAGATGAGCCGTTTGCTGTGGGTGCGCTGCGGAGAAAAATATCCCTCGCGCAAGCAGCCTTCGGCTGCGCTAACCGGCTGCAGAAAAACTGACGATTCGTATCGGGGTATGCCTTCAGGCATATCGCGCTGGGAATCGCAGCTGGGGCAAATGCTGAAAGTCACCGATCTGCTGCTGCAGAGTAATGGTTTCGGAATGATTGTTCTCGATCTCGGCGATGTACCGGTGCCGAGCGCGCGGCGAATTCCTTTGGCATCATGGTTCCGCTTCCGCCGTGCGATTGAGCACACGCCGACGGCGCTGCTGGTTTTGGAACAGCAGCCGATTGCAGGCAGTTGCTCGTCGGTGCTGCTTAGAGTTTCCGCGGTCCGCTCGCGGGTCTCAGGGAAAGGGCTGTCAGCTGTCAGCTCTCAGCTCTCAGGAAATCCGCCGGCGCATTCAGAATTGTTGGATCAGTTCGAGATCAGGGCGGAATTGATGCGCTCGCGGCTTGAACGAAAGCCGGTGCAATCGGCAGCGAGTTTTAGCAGCCGAGCAACATGGGCGGGATGAAAACCCGCCCTGGCACAGAAAGCACGCGATGGCACCCACGGAATTCTAAAACGAGTTCACTGATTACTGACAACTGACAACTGACAACTGACAACTGACAACTGACAACTGGTCTCCCATGTTTGCCTGCATCTTCATCCCCGATTTTTCGGTACAAGCGATCATTCGCTTTGAGCCCGAGTTACGTGCCCGCTCGGTCGCGGTGCTCACCGGACGGCCTCCGCTGGAGAAAGTTATGGCGCTCAACGAAAGAGCGCGGCAAACCGGCGTGGAGGTAGGTGCAACCAAGTCGCAACTGGAAGCCTGGGAAAACCTGGTGCTGCGTGCGCGCTCGGAGTCGCAGGAAACATCCGCGCACGCCGCACTGCTCGATTGCGCGCAATCATTCTCTCCGGAAGTGGAAGACACCTCGCCCGGAATCGTGCTTCTGAACCTTGCCGGGCTTGAGCCGTTGTTGGGTCCGCTGCCGAAGATTGCCCGCGATCTGGCGCAGCGGGTCTCGCAGATGGGACTGGAAGCGAACCTTGCCGTGGCCGCGAATCCGGATGCTGCTTTGCTCGCAGCCCGCGGTTTTTCCGGCGTGACTTTGATTCCTGAAGGACGCGAAGCCGAGTGGCTCGGAGTTCTGCCGGTCGAGGTGTTGCTGGAAAGTTTTTCTTTCGATGCGGAGGAGGCCGCACGCTGGGCTGAAACGTTCGATCGCTGGGGCATTCGCAAGCTGCGCGCGTTGGCCGCTCTTCCCGAACTTCCGGTCAGCGAGCGCCTGGGACAGCAGGGAATCCGTCTGCAAAAGCTGGCGCGGGGCGCGGCGTCGCGCAACTTGCGCGTACTCGAACCGCGGCTGATTTTTGCCGAGAGTGTGGAGCTGGAATATCCCATCGTGCTGCTGGAACCGCTGGCGTTTTTGCTGAACCGCATGTTGGAGCAAGTGTGCGCGCGATTGCGAGCGCGGGCGCTGGCGGTGCAGGAGCTGCGTCTGAATTTGGAACTCGCAGCACCGCAGCCGACCGGCTGCGCATTTTTCACCCAGACGTTTACCCGCACTCTGCGGCTCCCCACGCCCATGCTGGACGCGAAAGTGTTTCTCAAATTGTTGCAGCTTGATTTGCAGGCGCATCCGCCGGGAGCGCCCATCGTGAAAATTCATTTGTCGGCCGAGCCGGCGCGTCCGCGAGCCCTGCAGAGTGGATTGTTTCAGCCGGTTTTTCCTGAGCCCGAAAAATTGGAGCTGACGCTGGCGCGCATCACAGGAATTGTCGGCGAGGGAAGAGTGGGATCGGTGGAGTTACTGGATACGCATCGCGAAGGCGCATTTGCAGTGCGGCACTTCGCGCCCGCAGAGCCGCAGTCTGGGAATCGAAAAAAGGATATGTTCATGCCAGAAAATGTCCGCGCATGTGAACTCGAAGAAAAGTTCGAAGAAAGCGTAAAAGAAAACGCCCACAAAAAAATGAGCGCCGTGATTGCTCTGCGCCTGTTTCGTCCGCCGCTCGGCGTAACGGTTACTTTGCGCGAAGCGAAGCCAGTGCGCATGCGATGCCGCGAGCGCGAGGACATTGCCGGCGAAATCGTCTGGACCGCCGGCCCCTGGCGTTCTTCCGGCGACTGGTCGGAACAGGAAGGCTGGTCGCGCGAGGAATGGGACATCGCCATCCCCGCCGAAAATGGACTCGCATTGTATCGCTTAGTGCAAGACAAGCTAAGTGGAAACTGGTTTGTAGAAGGAACGTATGACTGAGAGCAAGTTCTCAGTTCCCGTTCTCAGTGTTATAAGAGCCAACTGAAAACTGATAACTGATAGCTGAGAGCTGAAAGCTGATGTACATCGAACTCCATTCCCGCTCCGCGTTCAGCTTTTTCGAAGGGGCTTCGATTCCCGAGGAACTGATCGCGGTGTGCGCGAACCTGGGAATGTCGGCGATGGCATTGCTCGATCGCGATGGAGTGTACGGCTCGCCGCGCTTCCATCTCGCCGCAAAAAAGGCGCGGATCAAGGCGCATATTGGGGCGGAAGTGACAGTGGCCGGTGGCCAGTGGTCAGTGGTCAGATCAAACGGCCCCATGCCGAGGCTCGCCCTGCGTCCATTCGAAAGGCGCGTCGGTGTTGAAGAATCGTCCGGTTTCGTACTGACCACTGATCACTGGCCACTGGCCACTGAATGTCGTCTCCCGCTGCTGGTGGCTTCGCGCACTGGATATCAAAATCTCTGCCGCCTGATTACGAAAATGAAGTTGCGGGTTGGACGCAAGAATGAAGAAGGAGCTTTCGCGTCGAGTTCGGATTTTCTCGAGCACGCGGACGGTTTGATTTGCCTGACCGGTGGAGAAGAAGGACCGCTGGCTGCGGCGCTCCAGCAGGGTGGACCGCAAGCGGCGTTCGCAGCGGTAAAGCGGCTTACAGAAATTTTTGGCCAGTCTAATGTCGGCCAGTCTACTGTTGGCCAGTCTAATGTTTACGTCGAATTGCAACGGCATTTTCGTCGTGAGGAAGAGTATCGAAACCGGGTTGCGATCGAGATTGCGGAAGCTTTGCAACTGCCGCTACTCGCGACCAATGGCGTGAACTATTCGGCGCCTCGCGAGCGCGAGTTGGCGGATGCGTTCACCGCGCTGCGGCATCATCGCACGCTGGCCACTGCCGGACGTTTGCTGGCGCGTAATGCCGAGTGCTATCTCAAGTCTCCCACGGCTATGCGAGCGCTCTTTGCGGATCTGCCGAAGGCCATTGCAAACACGGTTGAACTTTCTGCACGGCTTGAGTTCACGCTGAACGACCTGGGATATGAGTTTCCGCGCTATCCCGTGCCCGAGGGGGAAACCATGGTGTCGTTTCTGCGGGAGCGCACGCGGGAAGGAATGCAGAGCCGGTATGGGCGGGCAGATGCGGAACTGAAGAAGCGGGCGCGCCGGCAGATCGAACGCGAATTGAACTTGATCGAACATCTGAAACTTGCCGGATATTTCCTGATTGTCTGGGACCTGGTGCGCTTTTGCCGCGAACAGAAAATTCTGGCGCAGGGTCGCGGATCGGCCGCCAATAGCGCGGTTTGCTACTCGCTCGGGATCACGGCGGTGGATCCGATCGGCATGGAACTATTGTTTGAGCGATTTCTTTCCGAAGAGCGCGGCGAGTGGCCGGACATTGATCTCGATTTGCCCAGCGGCGCCGAACGCGAGCGCGTTATCCAGTACGTCTATCAGCGTTATGGACAGCGCGGAGCGGCCATGACCGCCAACGTGATCACGTATCGCAATCGCATGGCCGCGCGCGAAATGGGCAAGGCGCTGGGATTCGATCCGGAGACGCTGAAGCGAATTTCGGCGGCGGTGGCCACCTGGGAATTCAAAGACGAGAACGATGCGCTCGATCGCCGTCTGCGCGATGCCGGGCTCGATCTTACGCATCCGCGGATGCGCAAATATTTCGAGCTGTGTCTGGCCGCGCAGGATCTGCCGCGGCATTTAGGGCAGCATTCGGGCGGCATGGTCATCTGTGAGGGGCGTCTCGATTCGGTCGTCCCGCTGGAGCCCGCTTCCATGCCGAACCGCGTGGTGGTGCAGTGGGATAAAGAAGACTGCGCGGACATGGGCATCATCAAAGTCGATCTGCTTGGCTTGGGCATGATGGCAACGCTGAAAGATTCTCTAGAACTGATTCGCGACCATTACCAAGAAGAAGTGGATCTGGCGCACCTACCAGCCGACGACCCCATCGTATATTCCACACTGCAAAAAGCCGACACGGTGGGGATGTTCCAGGTCGAGAGCCGGGCGCAGATGGCGTGCCTGCCTCGGCTGAAGCCGCAAAAGTTTTACGACATCGTGGTGCAGGTTGCGATCATACGGCCGGGGCCGATCGTGGGGAATATGGTGAATCCATTTCTCAAGCGGCGCCAGGGCAGGGAGGCGGTCACGTATCCGCATCCGTCGCTTGAAACCGTGCTCGGCCGCACGCTGGGCGTGCCGCTGTTTCAGGAGCAGTTGCTGCGCATGGCCATGATCACCGCCAATTTTACGGGCGGCGAAGCGGAGGAGTTGCGCCGCGCCATGGGCTTCAAACGTTCCGAGGCGCGGATGAAACCGATCGAAGAAAAATTGCGCGCCGGTATGACGCGCAACGGAATTTGCGGCGTAACGCAGGAGCAGATCATCCAGTCGATTACTTCGTTTGCACTTTATGGATTTCCGGAATCTCATGCCGCCAGCTTTGCCTTGATTGCCTATGCCAGCGCTTATTTGAAATGCCATTACCTGGCGGCGTTCACGGCCGCGCTGCTGAACAATCAGCCGATGGGCTTTTATCATCCCTCGACAATTGTGAAAGATGCGCAGCGCCACGGATTGAAAGTGCTGCCGATGGATGTGACGCGGTCGGATTGGAAGTGCAGTTTAGAAACAGTGGCCAGTGGGCAGTGGTCGGTGGCCAGTAAGGGCAAGGGTATGCAGGACGTCGAGAACCTTGCCGTGCGCCTCGGCCTGAAGTATGCGCGTGGATTGCGTGAGCCGGCGGGGCAGGCTTTGGTTCGGGAGCGCAGTTTGGCGCCGTTTGTTTCGGTTCAGGATCTGGCTCATCGCGTGCCCGAGTTACGCAAGGATGAGTTGACGACGCTGGCGGAAATCGGAGCGCTCAATGCAGTGGGCAGTGGCCAGTGGCCAGCGGCCAGCACTGATTCAAAGGAAGAATTTGTTTTACTGCCGACTGCCCACCGACCACTGCCCACTGGCTCCTTTCATCGCCGTGATGCGCTGTGGCAGGTGGAGCGGGCGGTGCGCTGGTCCGGGCCGTTGCTCGATGAGTTGCCGGAAATTGATGGAGAATCTCCGCTGGCGGCCATGACGGACGAAGAACGATTGGTGGCGGATTTTCGCGCTACCGGGCTGACGGTTGGGCCGCATCCCATGCAGTACCGCCGGGCAGAGATGAAAAGGATGGGGATTTATCGCGCTTCGGATCTGGCGCAACTGCCGGATGGACGCCGCTTGCGAATCGGCGGATGCGTGATTGCCCGCCAGCGTCCGGGGACGGCCAAGGGCATGATGTTCATGAGCCTGGAAGATGAAACGGGAATCGCCAATGCGATTGTCGCTCCCGATTTGCTGCAGAAGAATCGCGTGCTGCTGATTTCGGAGCGCTTTCTGATGATCGAAGGAATTTTGCAGAATCAGGACAACGTGATTCATATCAGGGCGGAAAAAGTTTCGCCGCTGCGCGTCACGCGCGCGGAAACGGCGTCGCACGATTTTCATTGACGCGAATCTGCAGGCCTTCTCAGGCGGTCGAAAGCTTCCTGGCGTTGTGACGCAGCGAGCGGCCTTCGGACAGGCTGTAGAGTTCTTCCGCCAGATTCTTGGCGTGATCGCCAATGCGCTCCAGCGCCTGGGCGGCGAGAAGGATGTCGAAATTCTTCTGGCCCGTTGGACTATTGGGCTCGGCCAGATGTCTGTGAAACAAGGAATGGCACAAACGGTCCACTTCCGGATCGGATTGCAGAACGCTCTGCGCGTGCGACACGTCACGCTGCAGGAAGCCCTGATGAACCTGCTCCAGCATTTCGCAAAGCCGGGAAGCCATCTCGACGAGCTGGCGGGAATCCGCCGCCGGCAGCTTCTCGCGGCGCGATTGCAGTTGCATGACTGCACTGTAGGCGAGGTCTCCGATGCGCTCGAGGTCGGTGATGAACTTCAAACACGCGAGCAACTCGCGCGCCTTAGCTTCGCCTACGCGGGTGATGGCTTCGGGCAATTGGTCATCAATCTTGCGCTCGATCTGGTCGAGTTCTTTTTCGCAATCCTTGATGGCGAGAAAAGCCAGGCGCGAACCGTCCGCGAGAAAATCCCTGACATTGAAGACCGCGTCGCGGGCGATCAGGCAGCCGCGGACGACGAGGGCCGACAGTTCATCTTCGGCTAAGTCTTCATTGCGGGCCTGAACACGTGGGCGAGCTCCCGTTGCTCGGGAGCGCGTCGAAGGCGGGCGCCGCTTCGCTCGTGGAGCCGACAGTTGTTTTCGGGCCATGTGAACTCGCGTGGTTCGAAAGCAGTTGCTAACTGCAAACAAGCTAGCATAAAGAGAGAATATGAAAGGAATGTAAATGAGCGCGGATTGGTAGTGTCTTAAATGTGCACACCCGCACATTTCAGACACCACCGCGCGGATTTCGATCGGGTTGCGCCTTATCTCACTGATCGCGCCCGGCGGCCGTTCCTGGCGCGGCCACTTGCGCCTTCTTCAGTTCCGCGAAGCGCTCTCTCTCGCTTTGCGCTTCTTCGGTTCTGCCGAGTTTTTCCAGAACGCGCGCCAGTTGATCGTGCGGGCGCGGATCCTTCGGGTTCAGTTCCGCCGCCTTCCGCAAAGAAGATTCGGCCTGAGCCGCCTGCCCCGCGAGCGCCTGCGCTTTGCCCAGGTTGTACCAGACGTCGGAGTTCGTCGGGTCGAGTTCCGTGCCACGCTGCAGATAGGTTACGGCCGCCTCATATTTTCCGCTCTCCAGCAGCGAGCGCCCCAACTCGTAAACCACCGCGGGGCTCTCTCCCGACCGGCGCAACTCCTCCTTATATTCGCTGATGGCTTCGTCGTTGCGCCCGAGGCTGAAGTAGGCAAACCCCAGATGGTAGTGTCCAAGTTTGATCGCCGGGTCGAGCTTCAGAGTGGTTTTGAATTCCTGAACCGCCTGCAAGCTGCGATTCGAATTCAGATACGCTCGCCCCAGCAGCATGTGCGCAAGCGCGTTCGCCGGGCTGAGTTTGATCGCCGCTTCGAGTTCGTCCGCGGCTCCTGTGTAATCCGGCTGGCTCAACAACACCAGCGCCAGGTCAACATGCGTGGCGGAATCTTTCGGGTTCAACTCGCGCGCTCGAGTAAGCTGCTCCTGCGCCTGTTTGGGATCTCCGGTCTTGAAGTAGGCCACGCCCAGATAGTGACGGAATTGCGCATCGCGTGGCCAACGCGAGACCGCTTGTTGACCAAGCAGGACCGCGTCCCGCAACTGGCCCGAGTTCAGTTCTTGCAATAACTGCTGGCGGGTTTGAGCTTGGGTCTGATTTTGCGTCTGCGCTGGCGCGGCCCGGCAAGACAGGCATACTAAAATCGCAATAATAATAAGGACGGTGGCCGGGGATATGGGCCGCGGAAGAAGGCTGGTCATGGCGCCGCCGTGCTCGTCATCGCACCGTTTGTTATCGTAGCTTCTGTCATCGTATCGTTTTTGCGCAGCCAGTCGCAACGCGACGGGGTTTGTGGAGTAGAAACTAAAGTTGAGAATAACGATGGATCGTGGAACGATATGGCGCGTCTGGCTGCCCTTGGTCGTGGGGCTGTGGGCTCTTGGCTGGGTATTTCAGTTCGGACCTGGGCCGCACGGACTGGCGCGCTCGATCGGTCTGCTGCTCGGTTTGATCGGCCTTGGCGGCGTGATTCTCGCCCGCTACACGCTGGGCCGGTCGTTCTCCGTCACTGCGAAAGCGACCGCGCTGGTCACCACGGGAATCTATTCGCGAATCCGCAATCCTATTTACATTTCGGGAGAAATCTGCTTGGCCGGGCTGGTTCTCATCCTGTGGCGGCTTGACCTGCTCATCATTCTTTTGGTGATCGTTCCCGTGCAGATCATCCGCGCGCGCCGCGAAGCCGCAGTACTCGAAGCAAAGTTCGGCGACGCCTATCGCGAATACCGCCAGCGGACGTGGTTCTAGTACGTTCCACGCGTGGTGAGTCATGCGGTGGAGGGACGGGCGTCTCGCCCGTCCCAGCCGGGAGGGGAGGCCCGGCTCTCCACGAAGCGGGGCTGCTATCATTTCAGCAATGAAATTAGCATCGCCTAAACTGCTCCCAATATTTTTCTGCCTTCTTATTGCGGCCCGCCTTCAAGCCGCCGACGAGCCCACGCTCAGCCCGCTGCCGGCGCCGGTCTCGAACAATGCGGTTGCCATTTCGCACGACGAAGGCGGATCCAGAATTTTTTCCTTCATGGGCATCGGCCCGAAAAAAACCTGGGACGCAGTCACCACCAGCGCTTACGAAATGGATCCGAACACCGGCAAGTGGAAGGAAAAGCGTCCCGTACCGGGCGTGGCCGGGCGTCTGGCGGCATCGGCGGTCGCGCTCCATGACCAGGTCTTCATCTTCGGAGGCTACGTTCTCGACTCGCAAGGTGGAGAGACCACGGCGTCGGACCTGAACGTTTTTGTCCCGATTGAAAATCGCTATTATCGCGGCCAGGACATCCCCGTGCCCGTTGCCGACGCAGTGGTTGGCCTCTATCACGACCGCTACATTTTCCTCATCGGCGGATGGTCAACCTCAAAGAACGACGCAGTGCGCAACGTCCAAATCTACGACACCGATAAAGATACCTGGATGCAGGCCACGCCGATTCCTGGCAGGCCCGTGTTCGGTCATGCAGGCGCCATCATCGGCGACGTTATCGTTTATGTGGACGGCGCCTACAAAAACCCGATCGGCGTCGGCCCCAAATACCTCGGCTCCAACGAATGCTGGGTCGGCGAGATTCCAAATTCGAAGAAGGGTGACATCACAAAAATTGAATGGACCCAACTTCCGGCCCATCCCGGCAACGCGCGCTATCGCATCGCGGCCGGAGCGGGGCCGGTGGAAAAAAGAGCAAGCAGAATTTATTTCTCCGGCGGTACCGACACTCCCTACAACTACAACGGAATCGGCTATAACGGCCAGCCTGCCGAGCCTTCTCCCGTGACCTTCGCTTTTAACGTCTACACCGGCGAATGGGAAACGGTCAGCGAAGAGACCCCCGAACCCTCTTCTGAGCCTACCTCAGAACCCACCATGGATCATCGCGGCCTGCTGGTCACGCGCCGCGGCCTGGTCATCGTCGGAGGCATGGAAAAGGGCCAACAGGTGACCGCCAAGGTAACAGTTGTAAAACCAGCCCGCAAGAGGTAGCCTTGAGAGGCGCGCTAATGGACACATTCTACAAGGTTTACTGTGTCCTGCGCACAGGTGTCCTACGTACACAGTATTGTGCCCAATTATCACGAAATCGGGTGACGCCAATCACGGCAGGGATTCCCCATCAGGCATCTAATTATTACAGCCGCGGTTTCTGCGGCGTCCTGTTTTGATAATCCGTTCGTTACTTAAAATTCGGAGGAAAGTCTATGACTGTCATGGAACCGCCCAAGGTTCATGTTAAGGCGGACTACGCCACGCAAATTCTCAACCTAGTAAAAGCCAAAAACCCAGCCGAACCAGAATTCCACCAAGCCGTGATGGAAGTGTTCGAGTCCCTGAAGCCCGTGTTGGGGCGCCACCCGGAGTATCACGAAGCCAAGATCCTGGAACGCGTTACCGAGCCCGAACGGCTCCTTATGTTCCGCGTGCCCTGGTTCGACGACCAAGGCAAAGTGCAAGTCAATCGCGGCTTCCGCATCGAGATGAACAGCGCCATCGGGCCCTACAAGGGCGGACTGCGTTTCCACCCCTCGGTGAACCTCGGCATT
>Ga0187890_10000205_pt1 | contig 42229 bp, 32 predicted proteins | sample June2016WEW_21_1_FD_133005 | JGI IMG/M metagenome (GOLD analysis project Ga0187890, IMG submission 133005) | Peatland microbial communities from SPRUCE experiment site at the Marcell Experimental Forest, Minnesota, USA - June2016WEW_21_10 | ecosystem: Environmental > Terrestrial > Soil >... | reverse complement strand
CCGGTCGAGGAAATGGCCGGAGAACACGAAATCGGGGCGTGATAACGCACGGAAAAACAACTCACGGAGAAGATGGAACGAGAAAAACATCCCATTTTTCCGCAAGCTGTGAAGCCGTGCCCTACCCAAAACCGAATTATGAAACCAGCTCTAGTATGATTCGCTCTGCGGAGCCTTCGCTTCGCCTTGCCATCGCAAAAAAACAAACGCAACTGGCTAAGCACATCCATCCAGGACTGTGCTTGGCTCCCGCAACACCGAATTCGCGGGAATCACCAGTTCGAGCAGGGTTCCCGGATCGGCATTCCTCAGCCGCAATTCTCCACCAAATTCCCGGGCACGCTGTCTCATACCACCAATACCAACTCCCACTTTCTCGGGACGCAACTCCGCAACCCGCTCGTCGATTCCCTTGCCGTCATCGAGCACCGAAACCACGATCAACCCCTCTCTTTGATGCAAGGTAATCCACACCTTCCGAGCTTCAGAATGCCGGAACACATTGGTCAGTGCCTCTTGCACAATGCGGAAGACCGCGGTCTCGACCTCAGATGCCAATCTGGGGAAGTCAGGCGGTTGGACGTCGAGGAAGGCCTCGATGCTGCTGCGCTTGGTAAGCCCTTCCGTGTACCAGGCAAGAGCCGACAACAATCCAACTTCATCCAGCAGCGGCGGATGCAGCAGATGCGACATGGTGCGCACCTGCTGAATCGCGCGATCGATGATGCCGCTGGCCTGGACACATGCTTCCTGCGGCCGCGATGTGTTTTGCAAGAGCATTTTGTCCAATATCATCTTCGCCACCGCCAGCTCTTGTCCCAGTCCGTCGTGCAGATCGCGCGCAATACGGCGGCGTTCTTGGTCCTGCGCCGACATAAGCCGCACGGAAAGGCGCCGCAGTTCGTCGGTCCGTTTATCGACCATTTTTTCCAGTTCGATGGCGTTGTCACGCATCGACTGTTCTAACAGTTTGCTGTCGTGAATATCGGAACAGGTACCGTACCATCGGACGATCTTTCCAGAATGATCGCGGATCGGCACGGCGCGGGCGCGGAACCAGCGGTAGTCTCCGCCTGTCCCGCGCAAGCGATATTCCACTTCGTAATTCTCGCCCGATTGGACGCAGTCGAGCCAGCGCTGCCGGCTTCTCTCCTGATCGTCGGGATGCAGGTAATCCCACCAGCCGAAGCCCAGCGCCGATCCTGGCGCAGCTCCCGTATATTCATAAAATCGATCGCTGATGTAATCTCTGGCGCCGTCTGCACTTCGGCTGAAGATCATATCGGGAGCAGTGTGCACTATGGCATCGAGCTCCAGGTTCTTTTCAGCTAGTTCTAAGTTAAGCTCCAGCAACGCTTGCGCCTTGGACTCTAATTCCTCCGTCCGCTGCGCGACTCGCTGCTCGAGTTCTCGATTCAAGGTTTCCAACTGTCGAGTCTTGCGGTGCAATTCGGCGAACACCCTGACCTTGGCGCGCAAGAGTTCCGCGATGACGGGAACAGAAATGTAATCCACGGCTCCATGCTCGTATCCTTTGAGCCGGTCGAGATCGGTGAGATGGACGGCGGAGATGAAAATGATCGCAGTCCTCTGAAAGCGCGGATGCTGCCGAATCATCATCGCTAACTCAAAGCCATCGAGGTCAGGCATGCTCACGTCCATCAACACCACGGCAACGTCGGTCTTCAGAAGAACTTCGAGCGCCTGCTTGGCGGAAGCCGCTTGGATGAGATTCTCTCCCAACTCAGCCAGCATCACCTCATAGCTCAGCAGCTTGGCCGGCTGATCATCCACCATGAGAATGTTGACTCTGTCGTCTTTCCCCATTGTTTGCTCCGTTCACCTCTCAACCACTAAACCTCCACCACTACAACGGCTATCGGTGCAGCCACATGCGCAGCGATGAGAGCAGTTGCTCGGTATTCACGGGTTTCGCCAAGTACTCGGACGCACCGGCTTCCAGACATTTCTCGCGATCTCCCTTCATGGCTTTTGCCGTCAGGGCAATGATGGGCAAGCGCTGTAACGAGGCGTTCTGCCGGATCACGCGCATGGTCTCGTATCCATCCATCTCCGGCATCATGATGTCCATCAGCACGATGGCAACATCCGTCGTCGATTCCAGTTTTGCGATCGCTTCCCGGCCCGTACCGGCCGTGATCACGTCCATGCCGCGGCGCTCAAGCACGCTGCTGAGCGCGAAGATGTTGCGCACGTCATCATCCACCACCATCACTTTCTTCCCCACCAGGGCATCGTCAGAATGATGCAAGCGATCGAGCATTTTCTGTTTTTCTTCGGGAAGATCGGCGACGACGCGGTGCAGGAACAACGCCGTCTCATCCAGCAAGCGTTCGGGCGATTCCACTCCCTTGACCACGACGCTGCGCGCGAGCGCATGCAGACGGGCGTCTTCTTCGGGTGAAAGTTCTTTGCCCGTGAATACCACCACCGGCAAGTCGCCGAGTGAGGGCGTGTCGCGGAAGCGTTCCAACACCTCGAAGCCTGAAATGTCGGGCAGCCGCAGATCAAGCACGACGCAGTCAAATGACTGGTCGTTGACTTCGCGGATCGCCTCTTCGCCGCTCGCAACTACGGTGACGTCGATATCGTCATAGCCAAGCAATTCCTTAATGCTGAGTTGCTCGGCCGGATTGTCTTCGACGACCAGCAACCGCTTCCGCCGAGGAGCCGCGTACTCCTTGATGCGGGTCAACGCAGTTTCCAGCCCCTCCGGCGTGGTGGGTTTCGTGACAAAGGCGAAGGCGCCTCGGGCAAGACCGTCGTGACGGTCCTCGTCAAGGGTCAACATCTGCACCGGAATGTGCCGCGTGGCCGGATCTTGCTTTAAGTGGTTGAGTACTGTCCAGCCCAGCATATCGGGCAGGAAAACATCCAAGGACACCGCAGAGGGGCGGAATTCGCGAGCGAGTGCGAGCGCTTCCGCGCCCCGCGGAGCCACCAGAACCTTGAATCCCTTGTCGCGCGAAAGATCACACAACACCCGCGCATAATGTGGGTCGTCTTCCACAATCAGCAAAATGGCGTCGTCGGGTTTCAGATTCTCGCGGTCGTCCGCAATATTCTCCGCCGGATGTTCCACGATGCTTACGACCGACAGTTGCGCCGGTGAAACAGCCGCGGAATACTTGCGCTCGATGGTTGACGCGCCGGACGGCCCCACGTACGTTTGCGGCAAGTAGAGAGTGAAGGTACTCCCCCGGCCCGGCGCGCTGCGCAACTGAATTTCTCCGCCCAGCAGGCTGGCCAGCTCGCGGCTGATCGCCAACCCCAGCCCCGTTCCACCGTATTTTCGACTGGTGCCCGCGTCTGCCTGCTGAAAGGCTTCGAAGATGATGCGCTGTTTGTCATACGGGATGCCAATGCCGGTATCGGTGACTTCAAACGCAATCACCGTTCCGGCCTTTGCGAGGATGGGATGATCCTCGGCCCATCCGCTCTTCGCCACTGACACCGAAAGCCGCACGCCTCCCAGTTCGGTGAACTTGAATGCGTTCGACAACAGGTTCTTCAACACCTGCTGCAGACGCTTCGAGTCGGTGACCACGCTGCGCGCAAGGTGAGGATCCGTCTGCACCTCGAACGTGAGATGCCGGTTCTCGGCTTCATGCCGGAAGGGACGTTCCACCATGTCCAGCAGACTGGCAAAGAAAACCTCCTCGGCCTCGACTGACACCGTGCCTGATTCGATCTTCGACAAGTCAAGAATGTCGGTTATCAGATTCAGCAAATCCGTCCCCGCGCCATGAATCGTGCGCGAGAACTCAACCTGCTTTGGCGTCAGGTTGCCATCCGGGTTGTCACTGAGTTGTTGACCGAGAACGAGGATGCTGTTGAGCGGGGTGCGCAACTCATGCGACATGTTCGCCAGGAATTCGGACTTGTACTTCGAAGTCAGAGCCAGCTCCTTGGCTTTTTCTTCCAGGGCGCGGCGGGCTTGCTCGATCTCCTGGTTCTTGCGTTCGACCTCGACGTTCTGCTCGGCGAGTTGCTGCGCTTTTTGTGCCAGCTGCTCGTTGGTTTGCTGCAACTCTTTTTGCTGCATCTGGAGTTCGGTGGCCAACTGCTGGGACTGCTTCAATAGTCCCTCAGTCTGCATGGTGGCCTCGATGCTGTTGAGCACGATGCCGATGCTGGCAGTGAGTTGTTCAAGAAACGCCAGGTGCGAGGTGGTGAAGTTGCTCAGCGAGGCGAGTTCGATAACCGCCTTGACGCGATCCTCGAAGAGCACGGGCAGCACGATCACGTTTCTTGGAACCGCCTCGAACAATCCCGACCGAATCGAAATCGTGTTGGGCGGCAATTCCGAGATCAGCATGCGCCGCTTTTCTGCCGCGCATTGTCCCACCAGACCCTCGCCGATTTTTAAGCGCCGCAGATGCCCATCTTCGCCATCGCCGGCAAACGCCGAAAGCAGCGTCATCTCCGCGGATTCTTCCGACCCCATCTGGTAGATCACGCCTTGTTGCGCATTCACCAGGGGCGACAGTTCCGATAGAAGCATGCGTCCCACCGTCGTTAGATCGCGTTGCCCCTGCAACATGCCCGTGAATCGGGCGAGGTTCGTTTTGAGCCAGTCTTGCTCGGTGTTGCGATCGGTGGTCAGGCGGAGGTTGTCGATCATAGTATTGATGTTGTCTTTCAACTCCGCTACTTCGCCACTGGCTTCCACTTGAATGGACCGAGTAAGGTCGCCCTTAGTGACTGCCGTAGCCACTTCGGCAATGGCGCGTACCTGGTTGGTAAGATTGTCAGCTAGCAGGTTGACGTTGCCCGTAAGATCTTTCCATGTGCCCGCCGCACCGGGCACGTTGGCCTGTCCGCCGAGGCGGCCTTCGACGCCCACTTCGCGAGCAACGGTCGTGACCTGGTCGGCAAATGTGGCCAAAGTGTCTGTCATGTTGTTGATAGTTTCCGCGAGAGCTGCAACTTCGCCTTTCGCATTCACGGTTAGCTTCTGAGTAAGTTCACCATTAGCGACGGCAGTTACGACCTTTACAATGCCACGGACCTGTTCGGTCAAGTTGGCGGCCATCACATTCACGTTGTCGGTTAGATCCTTCCACGTGCCCGCCACGCCCGGCACTTGGGCCTGCCCGCCCAGTTTGCCTTCGGTGCCGACTTCGCGGGCCACGCGAGTTACTTCGGCCGCGAATGCGTTGAGTTGGTCGACCATCGTGTTGATGGTGTTCTTAAGCTCAAGAATTTCGCCTTTCACGTCGACCGTGATCTTGCGCGACAAGTCGCCACGAGCCACGGCAGTAGTTACTTCGGCGATGTTTCGCACTTGACCCGTGAGGTTACCGGCCATCGAGTTGACGGAATCCGTGAGATCCTTCCACGTACCGGCGACTCCGGGCACGTTGGCCTGTCCGCCCAGACGACCTTCGGTGCCGACTTCGCGAGCCACGCGCGTCACTTCGCCGGCGAATGCATTCAGCTGATCCACCATCGTGTTGATGGTTTCCTTCAGCAACAGGATTTCGCCACTGACGTTCACCGTGATTTTCTTCGAAAGGTCGCCGCTCGCAATCGCCGTGGAAACTTCGGCGATGTTACGAACCTGGCCAGTCAGGTTGCTGGCCATCGAGTTGACAGAGTCAGTAAGATCCTTCCACGTGCCACCGACGCCTGGCACCTGTGCCTGTCCACCCAGTTTGCCGTCTGTGCCCACTTCGCGAGCCACGCGCGTCACTTCCGACGCGAAGGACCGCAACTGATCCACCATCGTATTGATGGTGTCTTTGAGTTCGAGAATCTCGCCGCGCACATCAACCGTGATCTTGCGCGACAAATCGCCGCGCGCCACGGCCATGGAGACTTCGGCAATGTTGCGTACCTGGCCGGTCAGGTTGCTGGCCATGAAGTTCACGTTGTCGGTAAGATCCTTCCACGTGCCGGCAACGCCGGGAACCTGAGCCTGTCCTCCCAACTTGCCTTCGGTGCCCACTTCGCGCGCCACGCGCGTCACTTCGCCCGCGAACGCATTGAGCTGGTCGAGCATCGTATTAATGGTGTTTTTCAATTCGAGAATTTCGCCCTTCACGTCGACCGTAATCTTGCGTGACAAGTCTCCGCGCGCCACAGCCGTCGTCACCTCGGCGATGTTGCGCACCTGGCCGGTCAGGTTTCCGGCCATCGAGTTCACGGAGTCCGTAAGATCTTTCCACGTGCCGGCCACACCAGGCACATTGGCCTGTCCACCGAGTCGGCCTTCGCTGCCGACTTCGCGCGCCACGCGCGTTACTTCGCCGGCGAAGCGGTTGAGCTGGTCCACCATCGTGTTCAGCGTTTCCTTGAGCTGCAAAATTTCGCCGCGCACGTCCACCGTGATCTTGCGCGAGAGATCGCCATTGGCGATGGCTGTCGCGACTTCAGCGATATTACGCACCTGGCCGGTGAGGTTACTGGCCATGAAGTTCACGTTATCCGTCAAATCTTTCCACGTGCCGCCAACCCCGGGCACTTGCGCCTGACCGCCGAGCTTGCCTTCTGTTCCCACTTCACGCGCCACGCGCGTGACTTCTCCGGCGAACGCGTTGAGCTGATCGACCATCGTGTTGATCGTGTCTTTGAGTTCGAGGATTTCGCCTTTTACGTCAACTGTAATTTTGCGCGACAGATCGCCGCGGGCGACGGCCGTGGTCACCTCGGCAATATTGCGGACCTGCGCCGTCAAGTTGCCAGCCATGGCATTCACCGAGTCGGTGAGATCTTTCCACGTGCCCGCCACGCCCACAACCACGGCCTGACCGCCAAGTTTTCCGTCAGTACCCACTTCACGCGCCACGCGCGTTACTTCGGAGGCAAAGGAGCGCAACTGATCCACCATCGTGTTGATGGCTTCTTTGAGCTGGAGAATTTCGCCGCGTACATCGACAGTAATCTTGCGGGAGAGATCGCCGCTGGCCACGGCCGTAGCAACTTCAGCGATATTGCGCACCTGGCCGGTCAAGTTGCTGGCCATCGAGTTGACGGAGTCCGTGAGATCCTTCCAGGTACCGGCGACGCCCGGCACCTGCGCCTGGCCGCCGAGTTTGCCGTCGGTGCCGACTTCGCGCGCCACGCGCGTCACCTCGGCGGTGAAAATGCCAAGCTGTTGAATCATGGTATTGACGATGTTGGCCGAGCGCAGAAACTCGCCTTCGAGCGGCCGGCCGTCCACGTCGAGACGAACGGTTTGGGTGAGGTTTCCCTGGGCGACGGCCGCGATGGCGCGGGTAACCTCGGCAGTTGGCCGTAGCAAGTCTTCAACCAGCGTGTTCACCGAGACTTCGATATCGCCCCACGCGCCTCGGGCTTCATGAAAGCGCGTGCGCTCGCGGGTTCTTCCCTCTTTGCCTACCACTTGGCCAACGCGTTTCAGTTCTTGCGCCATCTGCTGGTTGGCAGCAACAATCGAATTAAACGTGTCGGCAATCTTGCCGCCCAGTCCGGTCCAGGACCCCGGCAGCCTGACGGAAAAGTCGCCGTCCCGCATGGTTTGCAGGCTGGCAAGGATGGCACTCAGGTCAGCCGAATCTGGCTCGGCCATCAGAACGGAATTGCCGTTACTCTTACTCTTTCCGTTGTCGTGTTCGCGCGCGTGAATCTCGCCATTGGCTACCGCGGCCGCCATGTCTCGGTTGTTTCTCTTCATCGTGCTCTCCTGGGGGGCGGGACGTCCTGGCTCCCTCGGTCGCGTAAGAGCGGCGCCGGGGCATCCCCAGCGGACGGTGCCATTTCGGCAGGGGATAGGAACGCGCGGGCACCTCCGCGTAGCGTGCTGGAAACAGGCACACCGCCGAAATCAGTGCCAATCGGAAACATTTGCTGAATGCAACTCAGAGGAATTGCCGTCCAAACATGACGGTTCTACAGGAAAAACTTCAGGCTGACTCTAGGGTTTTTCCTGTAGACGAACGAGGAAATTCAGTAGAAGGTTACGCTTCGCCGCTCATGTCCGTCGTCGCCCCTGGTGGAGCCTCTACGACCACTTCCACTTCGGCGCCCTTCTTGAGACGTACCTTGTCGCCATTTTCGTCGGTCAGGGTATTTTCGATCCGAATCTCCCGATATAAGTCATCGGCTCCGTCGATCGCGATCTGGGCTTTCTCAGGCTCGCCCGGAGTTAGAGGCTTGATGATCTTTTCGACAGTTGCCGGCAGAGTAATGCTGGGTTTTTCGCTCACAGGAACCTCCGGACCTGATAAGCCGTAATACCGCGAGGACCGTACACGCCGCTCGGGAAACGAGGCGTTTTTCGCGGGTCAATACTGGGAAATAGGATGAGGATGACCGGCACGTTTGACCTCTTCCAGGAGTGTAGGCGAAAGGTGCCGGTAATTCAGTAGCGTCGCTCCTTACCCCTTAACGTGGAGGTCTGCCGGCCGCCCGCGGCGCTGCCATTCTTTGCTGCATCTCCTGTTGCTGCTGTTGGTGTCTCTGCTGTAATTCTTGCGTCTGTTGCTGGTGACGCTGCTCTACCTGTTGCTTGGCCGCCTCATTATTCTGTTTCGCCGCCTTTTGATCTTCTTTCTCCTGCTGCCTGGCGACTTTTTGCCGTTCCTTTTCCTGCTGCGCGTAAAGCTTGTTTTGTTGCTGCTGGTACTTCTTGTCCAGCTTAGCGTCCCCGGTATTGGGCGCGGCCGGTCGTTCCGCCGGCGGCAGGTCGCGAACATGGGCCGGAGTGTTGGTTCGAGCAGCATTGTTTTCTGCATGCGCCGCATTTCCGCCACGATTGGCTGGAGGCGTATACGTTCCGCCTGCTTCTCGCGCGGCTACGGCACCTTCACCCTTAAACTCACCCGCCTTGGCGGTCGCTGCAACCGCGGGTTTGCCGTGGTTCACCGAGGCGCGCTGCTGCGGGTCGCCATGGGCCTGCTGCTCATGCTGGGTTTGAGCGGCGACCGGGGCGATGTGTCGATCATGCGCCGCAGCTTCTTGATCCGCCGTGGGTCGCGCTGTAATTCCCCCCTGGCCTCCGTTGTAGCTGACGTGGTTGGTCGTGTTCTCATTGACCGTCGTGTTGTAAACATTATGAATGTTGGTGACGTTCACATTGCTCACCGCACGGTTGTAGAAGAAGTGTCCATTGTCCCAGCGGCCGCCTTCAAAACCTACCCCGAAATAGCCAAAGCCGTAATTGATCCCACCGTAAAAACCCACTACCGGACCCCAGTAGCCATCGTAGAAGGCAAATCCGTTTCCTCCCCATCCCCAGTAGCCGGGGGTCCAAAGGAAACCCACTTCGGGAGGAAATATCCAGGTTCCCGGCACCCAGTAATAATCGTCAAAGTCATCTCCCCAAGCCCAATATCCCGGCGTCCAGATGTAACCGTCTCCGGGGCACAATGGTTGCTCATAGATGGGGAGGGGAGGCGGTGCAAACGCAACCGTTATCCCTATGGCAGCGAACGATGACGCCGTCGTGCACAGCACGATGAGCGCGAACAACAGCACACGAATGAAACGAATTTGCATGGTGGTTCCTCTGCCGCAATCATCCCTCGTTTGCCCGGTGTTGCTCTGCTGCTGCGGGTTTCGTGGATTGAAAGGCGAGATTGAAGCGCGTAGTGTTTCTGCAATCATTTATCGCTCCTTCTTTTATCGCTCCTTCTTTCAGGCAATGCGAGCCGCAGGTTCTCCATCCGGGGCCTCGCGCCCACGCGCGCCTCTCGTCTCAGCTGCGAAGCAGAGGCGAGGAGCAGGAGCCAGACTTAAACCGGCCCCTGCTCGATAGGCGGGAACAAGTGAAGAACTTTCATGAGCTGCAGAGTAGCCCGTTAAGGAGCTGCGACAAATCCTGCCGATTGTGTACTTCTTTGGGGAAATCTGTGTAAAGTCTCGGCAGGGTCTACTTACTCCCACTTTCAATTCAGCGATAATTCTCATCGCCTGAAGGCGGTTAGCAGATGGATCATTTGTTGCTAATGGTCCAGGCCGACCGCACAGGTTTTCAAACTACGGCATGGACGTTACCAATCTAAGGTCTTAACGGGATGGTTTGACGCGCCTGTTCGAACATAAATTCGGTCTGGCAGCGAATGTCCGCATCGCCTGTACATAACCAAATCGCCGACCCTACAGACTTGAACGGATGTTGAGCTGGAAGACATGTAATGTACTTTTCGGTTGCAGCCCCGGATTGGCAGACTGTTGGCCTGCCGGTTACTTCCACTAATAAGAGGAGCGAGCTTACATGTACACAATTCTGCTGATCATCCTGGTTTTACTTCTTGTTGGCGCCTTGCCGACTTGGCCTTACAGTACTGGATGGGGATATTACCCAAGCGGAGGTCTCGGTTTGGTCCTCATCATTGTGCTGGTGTTGGTTTTGATGGGCCGCGTTTAGCACGGTCACGGCGCCATCGAACCGCAACCTAGCCCAGGTGGCCTCCAGTAGCAACGTCGGATCCGAAGTAGCCCTGCCAGTCGGTGAGGTCAGGACTTGGGAGTAACAGCGACAGGCCGCCTGGGGTCCATCGATTCTCGATCGCACTCGTCGAATGCCTCAAGAATCTGATTCACGAGAGATACCAATCTCTTAGAGTCAGATTCTTCGGACGCGGCAGCGCACAGTTCGCGCCAGTCTTTTCCACTGCTCTGAGCCATTGTTTTCACGCTCCTGGTGACGGTGAATCACGCACGGCTCCATACTTCGAAGCAAGTTCCGGGCCATAACGCTAAGCTGTTGATTTCCGGAACCGGAACCCGGAGCGGTGTGTAATTTGGCCAGTGCAACGGAACAAAAAGGTAAGCGCTAGACAAATTCAAGCATTCTATGTATTGCCGCGTTTTCGCTACGCGCGTACCTTTTTTACTAAGGGTGCGCTCATGGTTCCGTTCTTGCGCGAGCAGGAAACAGAAATCCGTATTTTGGTGGTGGATGACAATCCCTCTGTCAGACGCTATCTACGCCGCGCGCTGGAGCAGCACGAACATTGGCGGGTGTGTGACGAAGCCCGCGATGGTCAAGACGCGGTAGATCGGTTCTGGAAAATTCGACCGGACGTTATTGTGCTGGACTTTCAGATGCCCGCGATGAATGGCCTCGATGCCGCTCGCATCCTTACTCGACTTTCGCCCGAAACCCCGATTCTGATTGTCACGCTCTACCTTTCGAAACAATTGTCGGACGAGGCGAGGAAAGCTGGCGCTCGCGGCGCTTGCGTGAAAACGGACACCGTTTCTATTTTGGACGCGGTGGGAGCACTACTGCGCCACGAAACATATTTCCCTCAACTCTCCCCGAACTGAGCGAATTAGTCGGCAGCAACCGTTTCGGGTGCCCGCCCTGTTCTTTCTGCCAGTGGCATGGTTACTAAGATCAAGGTTCCGGGTGCGCACGGTTCGATCCTGAATTGGCCACCGAGTTCGTGAATGCGCTCTCTCATGCCCGCCAGACCCACACCGGACTTTGTTCCTGCGGTCTGAAAGTGATCTAAGACTTCCGGAGCGATTCCCCCGCCGTAATCTCGTACCTTTAGAATCGCCTGGTCGGCTGAAAGCTGAAGCGCAACCTCAGCTCTGGCACTATTGGAATGGCGATGAATGTTGGTCAGGCTTTCCTGCAGTACCCGGAATAGTCCGAGCGCCACGGGCTTGGGAAGGCGACTGGCGTCCTCCGCCAAATCTACTTTCACTTCAATTCCGCTGCGCTGCGCAAATCCTTCCAGGTACCATTTTGCCGCCGAGGAAAGCCCGACTTCGTCCAAAAGCGGCGGATGCAGCAAATGCGAAATCGTCCGCGTTTCCGCGATCGAATGATCCAGAAGTTGAACTGTCTCCGCGAGCAGACTGTCCTTGCGCTCGCTGGCGAACATCTCCAGATTCATCTTCGCACCCGCCAGATACTGTCCCAGACTATCGTGGAGTTCGCGGGAAAATTTCCGGCGTTCGGCATCCTGCAACTGGAGCAATCGGCCGGTGAGGCGGCGGAGGGATTCCTCGCTATTCCGGGCACTCTGCTCCGCATCTTCGCGTGCGTTGAGCTCCGCGGACAACAACCGGTAGTGAACGGCGAGCAGCTCCAGCGCCAGGATAAACGCGACGGCCAAGGTGACCACGGTCAGCATAAACAAGCGATTCGTGGTTTTTTCCCTGATGTCAAACAGAGTTTGTTCTCCCGCGCGCATTTCCTGCATGAGCGAGGTCATCTCGGAAGAAACCGGAACGCCGCGCCGATCGAATTCGGCCTGCCCCTGTCTGTCTTCAGGCGCTTGCTTCTTCAGTTGAACCGATTCGCGAAGTAAGGCGACTCTACGGTTGATGGCGTCTTCCAGACGCGAGGAAAGCTCCCGCTGCTTGGGATTGTCACGCGTCAGATCTCGCAGGCGCTGCAGCTTTCCGGGAATCTCAGGGGCCGCTGCATCAAACTCCGCCAGAAAATCGTCGGTCCCGGAAATCACGTAGCCGCTTCGTGCCCGTCCCACGCGTACATAAGCCGATTCAATGTCGCCCAGCGCGGCCTTGACCTCGAGGGTGTGAATCACCCACTTCTCACTTGCCAGGAGTCGGTTGATGGTGACATACGCTGCCACTCCACTCAGGAAGAGCAACATCACGGCGGATGCGAATGCCACTTGAGCTTTTTTGCGTGGTGCCATGGTTCTGGCTAAAGAACCTAACAAGTGTGGCTGTGCTTGTCCACACCTTCTTGCTGTCGCCCATGCTCATCAAGCTCGGCGGTAGCACCCGTCAGCGCTCCCACTCCCATGACTGCCCCAACCATGACTGCTCCAACCGGATAATCCGCAGCCTAACCGTATTCGGGCACGACCGGGCAACCGGTCGCGCTCGCTCATTCCTTAAGCAAAACTTGATTCCTTAAACGATAAAACTTAAACAATAAAAGGGAAGCCGACAAGCAGCTTCCCTTTCGAGACGCACCTTCAGAGCGGCTTAGCTAGCCTTTCGTCGCTCTTCATGGCGCTTCTCTTCAACCTCGGATTCGCGGGCAACGGCGGCGTTCCACTCGTCGACCTGCTTCTGCGCCGCTTCGCGAGCAATCCCGTATCTCTCCTGGATCGTTCCAATCAATTGATCCTGCCGCCCGTCGATGACGTCAAGGTCGTCGTCCGTCAATTTACCCCATCGCTCTTTTACCGACCCCTTCATCTGTTTCCATTTGCCCTTCATTTGGTCAGCGTTCATTTGCATTCTCCTTGTTTGGATTAAGTTCCAGTCAGATCTGAAGTGCAACTAACAAAGTCCAATTGATGAAGTTGGCGTACGTTACTCTTCGACGCTTCTCGCGAGCTACCCTGCGCGGCGGAGATCTCGATTGCCATCGGTATGCTCGGAGCGCGCCTCGCCCGTCGACGAAATATCCTGCGCGCCGGTCGCTTCTAAAATCAGTTTGGCCCGTTTCGTCCAGTCAGAACTGTCCGAATGCACCGAAAGCAGAATGCCTCCATCCTTCACCCGGCCCTCGAAGCGTTTTGCCTCATACTCGGGAATGCCCATTCCCACAAGCGCTCCGGCTAGAACACCGACAGTGCCGCCCACCCCGGCCCCCGCGAGCGCTGCCATGATGGGTCCGGCGGCGATCAACGGCCCTAGCCCGGGAATCGCGAGCGCACCGATGCCGACCAGCCAACCCAGTGCGCCGCCCAAAACAATTCCTGTTCCCGCACCCGCGCTTGCGCCTTCCGGTGCCTTCGTGCCTTTCTCGTGCGCAAAGTCTCTGGTCCCAGCGCTCTCCGGAAAGAGCACCGATATATCCTGGTTGCTGAAACCGGCCGCTCGTAGACCATCGACTCCGCTTTCCACGTTTGCGTAGCTCGGATAAATACCAAATACTGCTGTATTCTTTCCTGACATCGTAAGTTTCTCCCTAGTTTGGCCTCGAGTTCTAACGTTAGTTGCACAGTATCCGCTCGCCCATCGAGTGGAAGCCCTAGTTCAGCGGCAGAATGTCTGTAGAACCATGGCTACGAAATGGCAGGTCAATTCTTTGTGACCAAAGATCCTAGAATCACAAACGCCACGATGATCGCGACACCGCTACCCAGCAGCACGATTTCGCTCAGCAAGTCAGATTTCATCAGCTCGTCTCTTTTTATCAGCTCGTCTTCGCGCATACCGCCTCCTCATGTTTTTCTTAGACGCCTAGAACAGAGACAGGACGTGCGAGTACCAGCAATATGATCTCCATGTACGGCATCCACCGTATGCGCGATTTCGGATGTCATGCGCTACGCTTCTCATGATGTAGCAACTCTTTCATCCGTCCGCTCGGAAAGTAACTTCAAAACTGTAAGGACGAAAGGAGTCTCGGATGCTTTGGACAATATTTGTGATGCTGCTGATCTTGTGGCTGTTCGGGCTGGTCAGTTCCTACACACTGGGTGGATACATCCACCTCCTGCTTGTGGTGGCTGTGATTGTTCTCCTGGTCAACTTAGTAACTGGAAGAAGAGGCGCAATCTGAACTGAGCTTGACAACAGGTCATCGACAATCAGCGACAAGCATGAGCTATGTCGAGTGCTTAATTCCGTTGACCCTGCGCCATATTGTTGTCGACGTCCTTGTGCCCAAAAACGGCCGCTCCACCCGGGTGATTCGCCGCGCCACCGCGGCCGCCGCGAGAATCTTGGCGTAGCTTTCTCGCGACTGGCGGGTGGCGCGGAAGCTAGTCGTGGCGAACCACATTCAGCAGTGAACTATGAACTTGCAGCCCGGCCCCACCATAGTCGACGAAGCCTGACTTTCTGAACCGATTCATGAAAAAACTGACCCGCGACCGGGTTGTACCCACCATCTGCGCGAGGGTCTCCTGGCTAATCCTGGGGATTTCAGTCTGGGCCGCGCTTTGTTCGCCACAATGAGCAAGTAAGAGCAAGGTCCGAGCTAGTCGCTTTTCACTGGAATTGAAGAGCTGGTCAACTAAAGTTTCCTCATATCGGATGTTCCGTGCCAGCAGATACTCTAAAAACAGATCCGAGAACCTGTGTTCCCGGAGCGCAAGCATCATCGCCTTCTTGTCAACTTGCAGAAGTTCGCAGTCCGTCATTGCGGTTGCGGACCCCATGCGTAAAGGCTGTCCAGCCAGAGCGCCTTCCCCGAAAAAATCCCCCGCGCTCAATATGCCCAGGGTTGCTTCCTTGCCAATCTTGGATACGACCGTGAGTCTAACCTTGCCTTCCTGGATGTAGAAGACCGCGTCAGCCGAGTCCCCCTGCACGAAGATCGGTTGTTTCCTGGGAAAACCCACGGCTTTCCTACCCTCGCCGATAGTGGCAAGAAATTCCTTTGCGTCGAAATCGCACTTTTTCTGGGGCGACATAATTGGTGCCATTAAAGTGTCCTCCACGTCTTGAGCGAGGATACTGCACCGCATTTTGTACCCGCCATGCGGTGGATGCTGTACATGGAGACCATTTTGTTGGTATCCGCGTTTCCTCACGCAGTGGCTCTAACTGAGGATGACGAGGCTCGTTCCTATCCTTGAAAAGAGAGACGATTAAGCCCTCTAATTCGGGTGGTAGTGGTGTATCAGAAAATCTGATCCGCGTCTGCGGAAGTAGGGAGAGCTGGCAGCGATTACAAATCAGAAAACCCTAGACTCCGATTTGGAACGCACTTTGGAAGGCACATTGATCAGGTTCCTACAGTAAACACTGTATATCATGGCGTTTTCTTGTCGGGCTAGTCTACGGTGCTTAGCGATCCGTCCGCCGTCGTGACGGACCGTTTCCTATGGTCCTTCGCTTCGCTCACGATGACAAAGGCAATTATGCTACGAACTTAAACACCCACGGGATTTTTCGCCAATCATTCTCACCTCGGATCCTTTTCCGGGCGCGGCGCGGAATGGAATTCGCTGCGAGTAGAGCGGGCTTAGGCGTTTGCACCAATTGAACGGCTGTTCGCAGATCGCAGAGATACCAAGCCTGCTCGAAGGCCTCGTGGCCGGGTAGGACGCGTCAGCGGGGCGCAAACGATGCATTGCCGCTCGCAATATGCTCCAATCGGTATCCCGAGCTGTTGTACATAATGCGCAACACGTTCTCCCCGGCGTCCTTGATGTCTACGCCGGTGATCGCGCCCGAGCGGCTTAGAGTGTATGTGAACTCGTAAGTTTCCCCGTTGGCGAGCTCTAACTTTGTGACCCGGTCCACCTTGTCAAACTGAGCGGTCCATACCAGGCGCCCGTCAATTGCCATACTGGTTGGGCAACGCGCTCCCTCGTGGCCATATTTCGTCAGGTGGTGTTCGGCATCTTCGACTTCTTCGAGACAGCCTTCCGAACTGTAACGGTACAAGACCTCATGCCCCGCACTATCTCTCGCCTCGGTCAGGCGATAGTGTGAGTCATACTGAAACCGGACCCATCCGATTCCGGAACTCGCATTCACCAGATTTCCCGTTGATTCGCGCTGCAACCGCAGGGAGTCTCCCCATGCATCCTGCACTCCGATCAGCGCCCCCTGCTCGGGCCGTTGGACGCCACCACCATCGGGGAAGAAATAGGTCCGGCCGTCCGGACGAACAAGTTTCCATCCTGGCCAGTTCCAAGTCACGTATGAGGAGTAAAAGTCGGTGACCGTTGGCTCCACGGCATAGACGGCATCCCAGTAACCCACGCCCCAGTTGCTGCGCCGGTAGTGATACCGTCCTCCATCCTCGAGAATCAGGTCCATCCAGGTATAAGGCCACTTATTCCCTACTGGCCAGATATTCAGGCTATGGTTCCCGCCAATCCCAAAGGCTCGTGAACGCGAATCCTGAGTGCGGACCACTCGGCTCAATTCCAGCGGCAACCGGCCGGGCAAATAGAAGTCGGTTCGTCGTGACATCAACAAACCGTAGCGCAAATAAATATTTAGAACTTCGAGATCGCTCTCTCCGTGCGTGCTGCTGCAACCGCTTAAGTGGGCCGAATCCGTTCGTTGTTTCCTCGGCGAATAATAGTGACGGACCGCGAAGCATGGGTCTCCTGCCTCAAGGGTTACGTCCCTGCGAGCGCGTGCGTCGCGGACCGAATAGGCCTCTCCCATCGCATCCAGCGTCTCTATGCTCCAGACCTTGTTATAGAGGACGCTCCCGGGGTCACTCGACAGATTGAGACCGTAGAAAGAAATCCCGATGTTCTTGCTCAGCAGCTTGCGCAACCGGGTTTCAAGCAATGATGGCGCCGCCGTCCTGCCATAGTAAACCGGGTTCAGCCGAGCGGTTGAAATGACCGCCGACTGGTGCGCCTCCCGGAAATTGAAGGCAAACTCCCAATCCAGCTCGGCGATATAAATATCTTCGTCGGTCACGCCGATCAGAATGCTGTCGGGAGTCGCGGCCTGCTGCGGGTAGGCACGTCGCATCGCCTCAATGAGTTCTTCAGCCACAACTTGGTGCCGAGCCTCATCTCGTGCCCATTCCGGCACTGGGATGCTGGGAAGCACATCCAGCGTGAGACCGTACTTATCACGGTAATACTGAAGCAAAGCAGCAGAAATCAGCGGGGTCGTGTCCCCGATCGGGACTAGATAGATCTGGCCCATGCCACGCAACTCATCGCGCGACGCAGGTTGAGGAAGCTGAACGGTGCCGGAACGCCGAAAACTATCCCGTTGTAGAAAGGGACGCAATGACCGCCACAGCGCCCCCTCAATCATTCCTCCAAAAAAGAAGAACACGATGCAGGCCAAAAGCACCAACGAGATGGCATGCCGCACGGCCCGAGGCCCAGTCCGCGCCGGCACTTGCGACAGCCTGCTCCTCAAGACCGCCTGAAATTCGGAAATCTCTGGCGCGGTCAGCAAGCGCTTTGGAATAACGCAAAATGTCCGCCCCGCTGAGAGAACAAACATGTCCGGCGTCTGGCAGTACGCACGAAATTCTGACCATCGTTTCTGCGCCGATGTGGGGCCGCCGGTCGGTGTGCCAGCGGTAGCAGAGAAGGCGATTCCGCTGTTGCCGGTCTCCAGTTGAAAATGTTGCGGCTCAGACTTGCTCCCGCCTGCCAGCAGATCGCGGATGAATCGAAAGAGGAACCCCTTGCTAAACAGATACGCGAAGCTAGCGAAAAGGCTGATAGCTAATATCCAGCTACCGGTCATGTAGTAGTAAATGGCGAGGCCAAGCGCCACAAAGGTGAGTGGCTCTGCGATCGGCGCCAACCATCGCGTCGGAGCTAGCGCTGAATCATATATGAGCCGACTTTGACGACGGTCTTCGGCGGTAATTATGTAGCTCAGCTTCACTCAATTGGCCCTCAGGATGGAAATAACGCCTCTTAGTAGTCATAAGCATCCGCCCGTGACAGTGATGGCCAACCGAAGTCAGACCAAGCAAGCAGGATCGCAATGGTCGGCGTTTTTTCATGACCTTCACTGTTGCCAGTAGCATCCTACGGCAGTTTCCGCCAACAAGCCATATTGCGTCCTCCTGAACTCAGTCGGGGCAGGAATGGGCCAACCACCTTGTGAATGTAATCCACGTATACGAGGAATTCAGCCGACTTCCGATCGCGGGGTTGTGGCAGTGAAAGGCGAAAATCAGCGCGGATCTTCGCGGGATGATAGCGGAACTGCTTGATGTCGAAAGCGCCACCTACCTCGGCCACGCTGCCGGCCGGGGCTCCGCAGTTTTAGTACGCCCAAGAGTGCAGATCATCGGGGGACTTTCGGCGATGTCTTCTGCAGCAGTGGAGATGCGAGTGCAACGTCGAAAGAGAAAATCAGCCATACCTTACGAAGGGTGAAACGAACTTGCTTCCATCCACACGACCACACACCCAGAGCTCAACCATTCGACCTGACAGGAGTCAACTGTGAACGCACGCTTCAGGAATTTCAGACGGTTCAATCTCCTCGCTCCTTCTCTGACGGCAGTATTCCTGCTCCTCTTCTGCGGATGTGGCGCCACCGGCCATAGCGCCAGCCCCGCCCAGACTCAGGCACCCACGGGCCTCCAGTACGCCGTTGGAACGGCGACCTACATCCAGGCGACACCGATCACGGCGAACAGCCCGACTAGCTCTGGCGGAGCTGTGACTTCGTATAGTGCCACACCGCCTCTTCCGGCGGGCATCGTCCTGAGCACCAGCACCGGCGTGATCAGCGGAACGGCCATTAAGGCGGCCGCCACGGCCGTCTACACCATCACGGCGTCGAACTCGGCCGGCTTTACCACGGCGCCCGTGACCATCACGGTGAGTGTCGCGCCCCCGACGGGGCTGGTCTATTCGAGCCCCACGGCGTACTACACGGTGGGGGTGGAGATCCCGGAGAATGTGCCGACCAGCACCGGCGGAGCGCCGACCTCGTTCGGGGTGAGCCCGAATGAGACCTACGCGTATAGTGTGACCCCGACCCTTCCGGCGGGCCTGGTGCCTGCCCCTCCATCCCCGCCGGCGCCCGCGAACACGCCCAACGCCGTTTTCGCCAGCACGGGCGTCATCAGTGGGACGCCCACGGCGTTGGCCGTCGGCACGGGCAGCTACACCGTAACCGCATCCAACCTGGCGGGCAGTACCACCACGACCGTGACCATCACGGTGAATAAAGCGGGCGCGGACTTGGCCCCGGTAGGTTTAGCGTATAGCACTCCAGCACCGGTCTATGACGCCGGTGTACCGATTACGCAGAACGCGCCGTTGCCCGGGATCACCGGCGAAGCGCCGATCACGTACAGTGTGAGTCCGGCTCTTCCCGCGGGTCTGACTCTTAGCGCCAGCACCGGCGCCATTGGCGGAACCCCCGCGGCTCCGTCTTCCACGATTGTGCCTCCCCCGCCCAACACGACCGACCACACGGTAACGGCGTCCAACGCGGCTGGCAGCACCACCGCACCCCTGACGATCACGGTGTACAACGCACTCCAAGCCGTTCCCAATGTGGGACAATCGATTACGCCGTTGGCAACGACCGAGTCCAGTTTTCAATTTCTGGACACCGGCATGGTCATTACCGATCCGTTCGATGCGCAAGTACCTCCGGTCGAATGGCTGGCGGGGTACGGGGCCAGCACCGCAGTGAGTCCGGACGGTACCACCCTGCTGGTTCTGACCAGCGGGTACAACCGAGTCTTTCAAGGTCCGTTCCCATTTTTTGACCCGCAGTTCTCGAGTGAGTACGTGTTCATCTACAACATTCAATCCGGCGCGCCGGTCTTTCAGCAAGCCCTGCCCCTTCCCAATACCTATCACGGGATCGCCTGGGATCCTTCCAGTACGGCTTTCTATGTGTCTGGCGGCATGGGCGACGCTCCCTTCGGCACCGACCCCATCCCCTACCCCCTGCCCAATAATGGCGACAACATCCACATCATCACTCAGAACCCAACCACCCATATCTGGTCGAAGACGGCCGAACTGGACTTGGGCCAAGATCCAACGCTGGGGATTGTCGCGGGCCACCCTTCGGGCAATGGCCTTCCCGTACTCAACGGCACATTCGCCTCGGTGAACGCTGCGGTTTTCGTGGCGCCTTGCGCCGCCGGCGTGGCGATTTCAAACGATGGCAATATGCTGGTGGTGGCGAATTATTATAACGACTCGATCACAGTGTTCACCGGAGGCTTGAGCATCTGGCTGGACCAATACCTGCCAGACACGGGATCGATGCAAGGAGCACAGGGGATGCTGCAAGGAACGGAACTCGACCTACGCCCCGGCAATGGCCTGCCGGGCGGCGAATATCCGTTCTGGGTAGCGATGACGAGTAATGGACCGGCCGCGACACCCTATACCGCCTACGTATCGAGCCTTCGCGACCGGGAGATTGATGTCGTAACCATGGCGGCGAGTTGTGGTCACGGTAACCCGATATTTTGTACCTATACGCCATCGATAACGGCCCGTATTCCCGTGAAGGGCCAGCCGAACAAAATGACGCTGAACCAGGCCCAGACGCTCCTCTACGTTGCCGAGGACGAGTCGGATACAGTGGACGTAATCAACCTCGCAACGAACACGGTGGTCGAGAGCATTCCAGTTATCGCTCCCCCATCGGTATTACAGTCTTTCTCGCTGACGCAATATACGGGCGCGAACACCAACAGCGTGACGCTGGCGGAGCCGTTGGAGAACTATCTCTACGTAACCAATGGCAATCTGAATAACATCGCGGTGGTGAAGCTTGGCGGAAGCAATAGCGGCGACCAGGTAGTCGGTCTCATTCCTACCGGCTGGTATCCGAACTCGGTGAGCCTCAGCAACGCCAGCGGCAGCACCTGGGCGTACGCGGTCAATGCGAAATCGCCGACGGGCCCGAATCCCAACTGGTGCTATGCGTACGGGCCGTCGAATTATCCCACTTGCACTTCTTCGAACGAGTACAATCCCCAGCTGACCAAAGCCGGGCTGCTCAGCTTCCCGATCGCGAGCGCCATGGCGCAGCTTCCGACGCTGACCACGAACGTAACCACGAACAACCGGTTCGCGAACACCTCCACCACCGACTCGGTGATGGCGGCGGTGCATGCGGGCGTCCAGCACGTCATCTACATCCTCAAGGAAAACCGGACCTACGATCAGATTCTGGGCGACCTGGGACGCGGCAATGGCGATCCCACTTTGGCTCTGTTTGGACAGGCCATCACGCCGAATCAGCATAATCTGGCGCAAACCTTCGTTACCCTCGACAATTTCCGCGCCAGCTCCGAAGTCAGCAATGACGGCTGGCCGTGGAGCACTTCCGCTCGCGCCCCCGACGTGGTGGAACACCAATACCCGATTTTCTACTCGCAACGCGGCCTCAGCCTGGACACCGAGGGCCTGAATCGCAGTGTGAACGTTGCCTTGCCGACCGTGGCCGAGCGCCAGGCATCCGATCCTCTTTTCCCGGGCGGAGCCCTTTCGCCGAACGTACTGGACGGTGAGGATCTGTTGCCGGGCCAGACCGACACGGCTGCGCCGGATGGGCCGAACGACGAACTGAATACCGGCTATTTGTGGAATAACGCTCTGCGCGCGGGTCTCACGGTTCGCGACTATGGTTTCTTCGTAGACACGACCTGCTATAACGAGCCCGCCTGCCAGACTCCGCTGGCGCACGACCCGTTCTCGACCAACACCATCGTGGCCCCCTCCACGAATGTCGCCCTGGCGCCCTTTACCGATTCGTACTTCCGCGGGTTCGACCCCTCATTCCCGGACTACTACCGCTTCAAGGAGTGGGAACGGGATTTCGATGCCAATTACGCCACGGGCGGAATGGCCAATTTGACCCTGGTCCGCTTGATGAAAGATCACACGGGAAACTTCGGGATCGCGATCGACGGTGTGAATACTCCAGACCGCGATCAAGCCGATAACGACTATGCGGTCGGGTTGCTGGTGCAGAAGATCGCCAACAGTCCGGTATACAAAAGCAACACTCTGATTTTTGTCGTGGAAGACGACGCGCAGGATGGCGGCGACCACGTCGATTCGCACCGCACCACAGCGTATGTGGCGGGCGCCTACGTAAGGAATGCACTGGTCTCCACGGCCTACAACACTATCGACTTTGTGCGCACCATGGAAGAGGTTTTGGGCCTGCAGCCGATGAACCTGAACGATGCGGTGGCCAATCCCATGACTGACGTCTTCAACACGGTGCCGAACCGGGAGTGGAGCTTTACCGCTACACCGGCGTCGATTCTCTACTGCACCAACCTGCCGCTGCCGCAACCGGCGCAGCCCTGCAACAACCCGACACCGGACGCGAAATATTGGGCGCGAGTCACCAAAGGTATGGACTTCACGGACGCGGATCGCGTCGATGGCGGGGTCTTCAACCGTATTCTCTGGAAGGGGATGATGGGCGACAAGCCTTATCCGGCGGCGCCGACCGGGAAAGACCTGCGCCAAAACCGTGAGAAGCTTCTGGCCGATCACCGCAGGTCTTTGACGCGGGAAGCGGAGCAGAAACCGAAGACAGGCAGGGACTGAGAGCGACGAGGCGGTCGCGAAACGGCGGTTACTCCGATAGTTCCCGAATTGTCACAAGCATTGATCGGAAACGCCTCGGGCAGACTTTCGTGGCGGAGCGGGATCTCGATCCGAGGCGTTTTCGATAAGATGATTTTCATGACAGGAGAGCTAGGTAGTGTGCGCTGATGGTGAAGCGAAGCGGGTCGACAGGGAGTGAGCACACGAATGCATCGGCGTGCCGGGGCACATCCACGGACCGCGCGTGATGTCGTCTTTTCGACTACTGGATCCAAACCGTCTTGATGTTCACAAACTCGCGGATCCCTTGCACGGCGAGTTCGCGCCCGTGGCCTGAGTACTTCACACCACCAAAAGGCAGACGCGGATCGGAGGCTACCATCTTGTTGAAGAAGACCATGCCGGCGTCGACTTCGTTAATGAACCTTTCGGTTTCGGTCGGATCGTTGGTCCATGCGCTCGCCCCTAGACCGAAGCGGCTGTCATTGGCGATCTGGATGGCGTGATCCACATCCTGCACACGAAAAATAGATGCCACTGGACCAAAGAATTCCTCCTTGTAAGCCGGCGAATCCTTCGGAATGTCGGTCAGCACCGTCGGCGCGTAGAAGTTGCCGGGGCGGTTCAGGGGATGGCCACCGGTCAGCACACGCGCTCCTGCGGCCACAGTTTTTTTCACATCGGCATCAAGAGAAGTAACCGCGTCCTTGCTGGCCAACGGACCGAGTTGTGTGCTCTCAACGAACGGGTCGCCGATGCGCAAGTCCTGCATCCGTTTGACGAACTTGCGCTCGAACTCGTCGGCAATTTTTTCGGCCACGATGAAACGTTTGGCCGCGATGCACGACTGACCGTTGTTCTGAATCCGAGCGTCGACCGCGGTAGCAACCGCCGCATCCAGATCGGCGCTGGGCATCACGATGAAAGGATCGCTGCCGCCCAGTTCGAGCACAACTTTCTTGATTCGTTTGGCGGCGGAAATTCCGACTTGAATCCCCGCCTGCTCACTGCCGGTTAGAGTCGCAGCGACGACCCGAGGGTCGTTCAGAATGCCATCGACCGGCCCCGATCCGATGAGCAGGGTCTGGAACACGCCTTCGGCAAAACCGGCGCGGCGAACAATGTCCTCAATCTTCAGCGCACACTGGGGAACATTTGAAGCATGCTTCAGCAGCCCGACATTGCCCGCCATTAACGCGGGCGCCACGAAACGGAACACCTGCCAAAAGGGAAAGTTCCACGGCATGATGGCCAGGATGGGACCAACCGGCAGATAGCGGATGAAGCTGCGCTTGGCTCCAGTTTCCACAATTTCGTCCGCCAGAAATTTCTCGGCGTTCTCCGCATAGTAGCGGCAACCACTGGCGCACTTGAGAGCCTCGCCCACGGCGGCTTTCAGAGGCTTGCCCATTTCGAGCGTCATCAAATGAGCGCACTCGTCTTTTTCTTTTTCCAGAATCTCGGCTGCGCGCATCATCTTGTTCGCACGTTCCGCGAACGGTGTCCGCCGGTGGGTTCGGAACGCGGAAGTCGCGAGCTGCAATTTCTGCTCAATTTGCGCCGCGGTAAGAGGTTCGAACGTCTTCAGGACTTCGCCGGTCGCAGGATTAATGGTCGCTATCGCCATGCTAACTTCTTACCCTCCGTTTGGTAGCTACATCCCAATTGTAACGGCTTCGACCAGGAGACATCGGCGGGCAGCGGTTTTGTGGCCGGACCGCAATACGAGTCCCATCCTCTTTGAGGATCTGGTGGTCGTAAGCTCCAAGGCTAAAACAATACTTCAGCTGCCCGGCTTAGAGCAGTCGAAGAACGCGGTCCTTCACTCGCCCGCGAGGCGGATGAGCCGTCTTTTCGAGCGCAGCGTACTACTTCCAGCTGTGATGACCGTCACTGCCTAGTTAGACCCCTCCCAAGTTGGCCGTCAGCAGGGATTTCCGGAGAACCAGGCAACCCGCTCCAGGCCAATCGCGTTTCCAGACCCTTTCCGGTCACGTTAAGGCGTGACTTCAATCACTGACACGGCGTAGTGGTTAGACCATAACTACTGCTACGTTCGCAAGCGCTGCCCGGCACGGTAACGGGGGGCGGCATGATTTCGAACGAACGTTCGACAGATTTCAGAGGTGGAATGTGGAAGTTCCTCTCACCATCGCCTGGATAGACGCACCAGTTCTGGGCTGGTATCCCGTCCACTGCCATTGCCTCAATGAGAACCTGCGGCCCCACTCGCATGCCCATTCTATCAGCCTGATACTGAAGGGTTTCGGATTGGATCCGGAGTGTTTCCGGCTGCAGGTGTTGGTTTCCGAAGGCTCTCGCTTTGCCCGGGTGGTTGCAGAGATGGCTGGAGCAGGTTAGGAAGCTCGGTCCAAGCCCGTATCGCACGCAGTAATGACAGATCGTAGAACACGGGAACGAAGCAGCACCAATTCAAGTCCGGTAGGAGGTGCAGCATGGCAGCTCGACTTGCCGAAGAGTGGTTTGCTATATGCGGAGGTTGCGAGGTAACCATCCTCGACATCGGTGAACCGCTCATCGACGTGCTCAAACAAGTAGAAATCGTGCATATGCCGGTACTGATGGACCACAAGCTTTTCGGTCAGACTGGCGAGGGTACAGAGATGGAAATCCCGGCGGCGGATGTGGGGCTGATATCGGGAGGAATCCGCAGCGAAGAACACAAGAAACTGGCGCTGGAGATGCGTAAGAAGTGCAAGATCCTGATCTCTCTGGGTTCTTGCGCCTGCTTTGGCGGTATTCCGGCGCTGGCGAATCAGTACAGCACAGAAGAGATGTTGGAGAAAGTGTACCGCGACAGCGTGACTACCGAGAAAAACGGCCTACCGCACGAACAGATTCCCGCACTTACCGACCGGGTCTACGCGCTCCACGAAGTGGTGAAGGTGGATGCGTATCTGCCCGGATGTCCAACCACGCCAGAGATGGTGGCCGGCGCGCTGGTCGCTCTCATTGAAGGCAAGCCCCTGCCTGTGCTGGCGTCGAAGAGCGTTTGCGACGAGTGTCCCACCAAGCGTGAAAAGAAGGCGGTCTCCACGCTGAAGGGCCACCTGGATCCGCCGGAATTCAAGTTTGGAGCGCCGCTTAGCGAAATGCGTTGCCTGATGGAGCAGGGCATCCTGTGCCTGGGGCCGGCGACGCGTGCCGGCTGCGGTGGCAAAGACGGCAACCCGCGCTGCATCCGCGCCTACATGCCATGTGAGGGTTGCTTTGGCCCGCTCTCGGAAAAAGCCAATCCCATGGTGGACATGATGGGGGCGCTTTCTTCTATCGGACTCGATCCCAAGCAGATTCCGGATCGGTCCGCAACCTTCAACCGTTTTGCTGGCGCTGGCCGTCTGCGGCCGCTGCCCCGGAGGTGATCCATGGCAAAGACACTGGTCATTCAACCTGTCACCCGCGTCGAGGGCCACGCCAAGGTGACCATTCAACTCAACGACGCGGGCAACGTGGACACCGCCCGGGTGAACGTCATTGAACTGCGCGGCTTCGAAAAGTTCTGCATCGGACGCCCGGTGGAGGACCTTCCCCGCATCACGCCGCGCATTTGCGGTGTGTGTCCGTGGTCGCATCATCTGGCTTCGGCCAAGGCTTGCGACGCGGTCTTTGGAGTCGAGCCGCCCCCGGCAGGGAAGAAACTGCGCGAGCTGTGCAACAGCATCGCCTACATGGAAGAGCACATCCTGCACTTCTATTTCCTGGCGGGGGCCGATTTCCTGCTCGGTCCTGATGCTGACTATTCCATCCGCAATGTCATTGGTGTGCTGCAGGCAGCGCCCGACATCGCCAGAAAAGTGGTAAAGGTGCGCCACATGTGCGCCCACATGCTGGAGGTGCTGGCGGGCAAGGCCATTCATCCGCAGGCGGCGGTTCCTGGCGGATTCAGCAAGCCACTGGCTCCTGCAGACCGCGACCAGTTGCGCAAGCAGGCCGATGAGGCGCTCGAACTCGCCAAGTTCTCCATTGCTTTTGCCAAGGAGAACGTCTTCCCCAAGTACCTCGACGTGGTGAAGTCGCTGGGAGTGATCACTACCGGCTTCATCGGCACCGTCAAGGAAGACGGCGCGCTCAACCTCTACGACGGAAAGCTCCGCCTGATGGCGTCCAATGGCTCATACCAGGATTTTCCGTACGAGCGCTACACGGAGTTCCTCTCCGAGCACATTGAACCGTGGAGCTACTTGAAGTTCCCATACGCCAAACAGTGGGGCGAGGGTTTCTCCATGGATGTCGACAATCCCAAGGGCGTGTATCGTGCCAACACACTGGCGCGGATTAACGTCTGCGAGTTTATCGATACGCCGCTGGCGCAAGCTGAACTGGTGGAGTTTCGCGCGAAGTTCGGACGGCCCGCACAGCTCACGCTGCTCTATCACTGGGCGCGGCTGATCGAACTGCTCTACAACGCCGAAAACACCATCCGCTTGCTGGACGATCCCGAGATCACCAGCACCGAAACCCGGGTGAAGGTTACACCGCGGGCAGCGCGAGGCGTAGGGTGCACCGAAGCGCCGCGCGGCACGCTCATCCACGACTACACCACCGATGCCAACGGCCTGATCACCAACGTCAACCTGATTGTAGGCACAACCCACAACAACGCTCCCATCAATATGTCGGTCACCCAGGCCGCCAAGAGTTTGATCCATGACGGCAAGTACGACCAGGGAGTGCTGAACAAAGTGGAAATGTCAATCCGTGCGTACGATCCATGCTTGTCCTGCGCGACCCACCGGCTGGACGGGAAGCTGTCGGTCAAGCTGGATATTTTCGACGCGGAAGGCAAGTTGCTCGGCTCGCTGGCCAATTGAACGGCGGCGAAAAGGAGGGACGGTATGAGCGAGATCGATCAATCCGATCCATTGGAGCAATCCGAGCTTCCCGACTTTTGTCGGAAGCCGACCCTGGTGCTCGGCTGTGGGAACATTCTGTTTGGAGATGACGGCTTCGGGTGCGCGGTAGTCGACTATATCGAGGCGCACTACCGGGTGCCCGAAGCGGTCTGCTTGCTGGACGTTGGCACGGGCGTGCGCAAGCTGTTATTCACTCTCTGCCTGAGCTCCGCGCGTCCCGAGCGCTTGCTCATTCTCGACGCAATCGATGCCGGACGCAGTCCCGGCGAGATATTCGAGATCAACCCCGCCGAGATCCCGCTGGTCAAGCTCGACGATTTCTCAATGCACCAGTTACCCACGTCCAACCTGTTGCGCGAGTTGCAGGAAATCTGCGGGGTCGAGGTGCGTGTGCTGGCCTGTCAAACCGGGCCACTTCCGGAAGAGATCTCCCAGGGATTGTCGAAAGCAGTCAGCGGCGCCGTTCCGCAAGCGGCGGAGTGGCTGGTCGGCGAGTATTTTCCCAGCGCCATAGCGCCGCGAGGTGACCTATGCCAAACAACGTGCTGAAGACGCCGGTACGAGCACGCCATATTGTGCGAAGCATTTTCGCAGCACCGTGTGGACAGGCTGGAGGCCTCGTATGAGCCCGGATCTCGCAATGATCAGCGATGGAAAGAAGTTCATGTGGGATGGGCAGCTCTACGACAACCGAGAAGATGCAGCACGCGCAGCGGAGTCATATCAGGCCGAAAATTTTCAGATCCAGATAGTAGAAGAAGGCGGGAAGTTCCTGGTCTACACCAGGAGAACCATCAAGGAATGGGTGGCAACTACGCAGTAGTGGCACTCTCGGTAGAGGTGGCAAATGGCAGCAAGCACATTGCCAGTTCAAAGCGATCCAACACTGCTGGCCGACATTCGGCGGTATGGAAAATTCGACCCCACGGGCTGCTACCAGTGCGGAAGCTGCACTATCTCGTGTGACCTGGTCGAAGGTTCTGTAAGCTTTCCCCGCAGGAGCATTCGCTACGCCCTGCTGGGCCTGAGGCAGCCGCTCGTCGGAAGCCTGGAACCGTGGGTCTGCCATGACTGCGGCGACTGCTCTATTGTCTGTCCGCGTCAATCGGAGCCCAGGATCTCCATGCTCACGCTGCGGCGCTTCCTCAGCAGCCAGTATGAGTGGACGGGCATGGCGTCCAAACTCCTCACGTCTCGGGCGTGGTACTTCGGCTCGCTGGGCTTCGTTGCCGTGCTCGTCGTGCTGCTGATTCTCTGCTACCACCTGTGGTATGTGGGACTGCCCTTTTCCAGTTTGGCCACGCCGCTCGGGATGGAGCACATGTTCCCCATCATGACGTATTACACGCTCACGGTGATGCTCTTTCCGTTGCTCCTCCTGCTATCTCGTGTCCACCGCGTCTGGTTACTCACCATGCGCGGCGAGCAACAGCCGCCCATCCCATTCTCTGTCTATGTCGAAGAGGCGTGGATGTACGTGTATCAATCGGTGACTCACTCGCTGATGAGGAAGTGTCCGGAAAGAGGCCGGTGGCTGGGGCATTGGCTGCTCGCCCTGGGCACGGTCATGATGCTGACCATCAAGGTCTTCGCGCTGCGGTGGTTTCAAACCGACAACATTTATCCCTTGTACAACCCACAGCGTTGGCTGGGATACGTCGCCGCCGCCTTCATCTTCTACGGCGTTGGCGACATCCTCATCGGACGCCTGCAGGCGAAGAAAGAAATCTACAAGGAAACGCGGCCGGAGGATATGGTCTTTCCCGTCCTGCTCCTGCTGACGGCGTTCAGTGGATTTTCCGTGAACTTCTTCAGGTACGCGGGCTTCGCGCTCTGTGCTCACTTCGCGTACGCCCTGCACGTGATCATCGCCACGCCGATGCTGGTGGTAGAGATGCCGTTCGGCAAGGCGGCGCACATGGTCTATCGACCGCTAGCCCTGTATTTCCTGGCGGTCAGGGAGAGAGCCGCGCGACAGACGCCCGCGGCGGAGGTTGTTCCCCATGCGGTCTGAGGAATCCCAAACTTCACCAATCGGCGCTGCCCTGGTCGTGGGCGGCGGTATCGGCGGCATGCAGGCGGCCCTCGATCTCGCCAACGGCGGCATCAAGGTGTACTTGGCCGAACGCAGCCCCGCGATTGGCGGGGTCATGGCGCAACTCGACAAAACTTTTCCCACCAACGATTGCGCGATGTGCACCATGGCGCCGCGTCTGGTCGAGACCGGCCGGCACAAGGACATCGAAATTCTCACCATGACTGAGGTGGGGCGCGTCGATGGCCAGCCGGGGAATTTCACGGTCAGTATCAAGAAGCAGCCGCGTTTTGTGGATGCGACGAAATGCACCGGTTGCGGCGCGTGCACGACGGAATGTCCAGTAACGCTGCCCTCCGAGTTCGATCAGGGACTGGGAGAACGGAAGGCAATCTACCGGCCGTTCCCGCAAGCCGTTCCCAACATCTTCACCATTTCGCGCCGCGGGACCTCTCCCTGCGAGGCCGGATGCCCCATCCACCAAAGCGCGCAGGGCTATGTAACTCTGATCGCGCAAGGACGCTTCGAGGAGGCGCTCCAGGTCATTCTGCGAGACAACCCGATTCCGTCGATCTGCGGCCGCATCTGCACCCACCCCTGCACCACCGCTTGCACGCGCACCGGCGTCGACGATGCGGTGAATGTGCCGGCGTTGAAGCGCTTCATTACCGACCGCTTCCCCAATTACAAGCTGCCGCAACCGTCCGTGCCCGAACGTTCGGAGAAGATTGCCATCGTGGGGTCCGGCCCAGCCGGCCTCCTTTGTGCCTACGAACTCCGGCAGAAAGGCTACAGCACGACGATCTTCGAAGCACTCCCGGTTGCCGGCGGCATGCTGGCGGCGGGTATTCCGTCTTTTCGGCTGCCCCGGCCATTGCTGAAGGCTGAACTCGACCGGCTGCGTTCGATCGGCATCGAGATCCTGCTAGATACGCCGGTGGGCCGCAGCATCACGTTCGAAGATTTGCGCAAGAGCTACGCGGCGGTTTTCGTCGCTATCGGGGCTCACGTGGAGCGGAAACTCGGCATTCCGGGAGAAGATCTGAAGGGCGTCAGTGGTGGCGTGGAGTTCCTGCGGCGGGTGAATCTCTCGGGTCCGGAAGCGCCGGGGCGTCATGTGCTGGTGGTGGGAGGAGGCAACTCCGCGCTGGACGCGGCGCGCGCCGCCCTGCGTTGCGGAGCTGCCGAGGTGACGATCGTCTACCGGCGAACCCGAGCAGAAATGCCCGCTGACCATCGTGAGATCGAGGACGCTGAACGCGAAGGCGTCAAGTTGATGTTCCTCGCCGCGCCCAAATCATTCCAGTCGAGCGCTGGCGGGCGCGTAGCTGGCCTCGAGTGCCAGAAGATGAAGCTCGGCAAGCTCGATGCCAGCGGCCGGCCGACTCCCGAACCGATTCCAGGCTCGGAGTTCGTCATTCCCTGCGACGCTGTCGTGGCCACGATTGGCCAAGTCCCCGATGTGAGTGGCCTAGGTGAACGGCTGGGTCTGGCGACCACAAAATCGGGAACGCTGCGTGCCGATCCGGCGACGATGGAGACAGAACTGCCCGGTGTGTTCGCCGGCGGAGACTGCGTGACCGGCCCCGACGTGGTGGTGACGGCGATGCTCGCGGGCAAAAAAGCCGCCAGCTCTATCGACCGCTGGCTCAATGGACAAGACCTCCGAGCGGGGCGCGAACTGGAAGGGCCGTTTCACACCCAGTACGTCGTGGACACGGCTGGCGTGCTGATGCAGCGCCAGGTGCACATGCAAGCCCTCGACCCCGCGACTCGTGGAAGAACGTTTGCCGAAGTCCACGTCGGCTACACGCCGGAAGAAGCGATCGCCGAGGCTAAACGCTGCCTCGCATGCGGCATCTGCTGCGATTGCCAAATCTGTTCGACGGCCTGCCAAGCCAACGCGATCGACTATGCAAAGAAAGCCGAGACCCACGAGTTAAAGGTTGGCGCTGTCGTCCTCGCACCCGGATACGAGATCTTCGATGCCCGGTTAAAGAAGAACCTGGGTTATGGCCGCTTCCCGAATGTGCTCACGGCGCTGGAGTTCGAGCGGATTCTGTCCGCCTCCGGACCCTACTCCGGCCATGTGCTCCGGCCCTTCGACCAGCAGCAGCCGAAGCGGATTGCCTTCCTGCAGTGCGTTGGTTCGCGAGATTCCGACCACGACTACTGTTCGTCTGTCTGCTGTATGTACGCCACCAAAGAAGCCATCATCGCCAAAGAGCATCTCGGCGAAGGTCTGCAATGCGACATTTTCTTCATGGATCTGCGCGCCTTCGGCAAGGGTTTCGAGCAGTATTACCACAGAGCGCAAGAGCTCGGTGTGCACTATATCCGTTCTCGCGTGCCGATGATCGACGAAGTCCCTGGGACGCGGAACCTGATCGTACAGTATCTCGGCGAGAACGACACAAAGCTTTCCCAGGAATACGACCTGGTCATCCTCTCGGTGGGCATGCAACCGCCCAAAGACGTCAAAGTGCTGGCCCAACGATTCGGCATAGCGCTTAATGAATTCAACTTTTGTGGAACCTCCGCGTTCAAGCCGGCGGAATCGTCTCGCGCGGGAGTTTACGTCGCCGGCCCGTTTGCCGAACCGAAGGATATTCCGGAAACGGTGATGCAGGCCTCGGCGGCTGCGACGCAGGTGCTCTCGCTCTTGTGCGAAGCGCGCGGCACGCTGATCACGCCCAAAGTTTATCCGCCCGAAAGAGATGTGCAGGGAGAAGACCCGCGCATCGGAGTCTTTGTCTGCCACTGCGGGACCAATATCGCCGGCGTGGTCAATGTCCCGGACGTCGTGGAATATGCCAAGACTCTTCCCAACGTCGTATACACGGAGAACAATCTTTATACCTGCTCCAACGATACGCAGGATCGCATCAAGGAAAAGATCGCCGAACACAATCTGAATCGGGTAGTGGTGGCCTCCTGCACCCCGCGAACGCACGAGCCCCTGTTCCGCAATACGATGGCAGAGGCCGGACTCAATCCCTACCTGTTTGAGATGGCCAACATCCGCGACCAATGCTCCTGGGTCCACATGCACGAGCCGGAGCTAGCCACGCAGAAATCCAAGGACCTGGTCAGGATGGCGCTGGCCAAAGTCCGGCTATTGCGGCCACTCCACCGGCAGACGGTCAGGGTAGAAAAGTCAGCTCTGGTCATCGGCGGAGGACTATCGGGCATGACCGCCGCTCTGGCGCTCGCACACCAGGGCTTCGAGGCTTATCTGGTGGAGAAGGAGAATGAGCTGGGCGGAAATCTGCGCCACATCCACTACTTGCTCAACGGAGAAAAGCCACAGGACGAATTAGCGCGGCTGCGCGACGAAATCGTACAGAACCGCAGAATCCATCTATTTACCGGTGCGGAGATCGAAAAGATCGAAGGCACGATCGGCAACTTCAAGACAACGATCTCGGCCGGCGGCGAGACCACCGAAGTCACGCATGGGGTCGCCATCGTGGCCACAGGTGCGAAGCAGTACCAGCCCAAAGAATACCTGCATGGACAGGACGACAGCGTCATCACGCAGCGAGACCTCGAAGCACGCCTCGCTTCCGGTAATGGCTTCCTGGCGCGGGAAGGCAATGGTTCCGCGAAGACCGTGGTCATGATCCAGTGCGTGGGCTCGCGAGATGCCGACCACCCCTACTGTTCTCGCGTGTGCTGCGCCGACGCCATCAAGAATGCTCTGAAGATCAAGGCGCTTTCGCCCGAGACGCATGTCTACGTCGCGTACCAGGACATCAGGACTTACGGCTTCAAAGAGAGCTATTACACGAAAGCCCGGCAGCAGGGCGTCGTGTTTGTGCGCTACGACGAGGACCGCAAGCCCGAGGTGTCACGAAATGGCGAAAAATTGCAGGTTACCGTCTTCGACCAGACCCTGGGGATGCCAGTCATGATCTCCGCCGATTTGGTGGTTCTGTCCGCCGGCATTCATCCGCACGAAGACAACCGCAAGATCGCGCAGTTCCTCAAGGTTCCGCTCAACAGCGAGGGATTTTTCCTCGAAGCCCATATGAAACTGCGTCCCGTCGACTTCATGACGGATGGCGTCTTTTTATGCGGGCTGGCGCATTCTCCGAAGAGCATCGAGGAGTCCATTCTCCAGGCTCAGGCGGCGGTCGCCAGAGCAGCTACTATCCTCGCCCGCGACAGCATTGAACTGGAAGCCAACATATCGCAGGTCGTCGACGAAAGCTGCGACGGTTGCGCTTACTGCGTGGACACATGTCCATTCAAGGCGATTACCCTGCTCGAATACATGTGGCAGGGGTCGGTCAAGAAAGTCGTCGAAACCAGCGACTCCACCTGCAAGGGCTGTGGCTGCTGCCAGGCTACGTGTCCAAAGAAGGGCATATTCATCCGTGGATTTACCCTCGATCAGATCGAGGCCCAGATCCATGCTGCTTTGGGAGTAGAGTGATGGACGACAACTTTCAGCCCCTGATCATCGCGCTGTGTTGCAACTGGTGCTCCTACGCCGGCGCCGACCTGGCGGGCGTTTCCCGGACTCAATACCCGCCCAGCATCCGCATCGTCCGCGTCATGTGCTCGGGAATGGTGCATCCCAACCTGGTGATTGATGCGTTCACGAAGGGCGCGGACGGCGTTCTCATCTGTGGCTGCCATCTGGGAGATTGTCACTATCAGGAGGGCAATTACAAAACCGAAAAACGCGCGGACGCCATCAAACTGATGCTCGCGGATTTCGGTATCGAGGAAGAGCGCTTTCGCCTGGAATGGGTTTCGGCGGCCGAAGGGCCGAGGTTTGGGCAGGTGGTGCGGGAGTTCACGGAACAAGTGCGGAAGCTGGGGGTCAGCCCGTACAGGTCGTGAGAGAAGCTGGCCCCAGGGCCCCTCGCCAGTTTTCGAGTGGACTAGTCAGGAGTCCAGCCAAGAAATTCTTCGTGTCCCCCGAAAATCTCAACCAGCAGATTTTGAACCTGCTGCTTCAGGCTTGGCGGCTTCGGCTCCCAGACTGATGTGGTTTTTTTCTCCCGAGGGAGCTTCACTTGCGGAGCGATGCTTGGGGTTGCCATAAGATTTCTCCTTATCAATATCAATCAGCTGTACGAATTCGGTATGCGAGGTCTCTCCCTTGGGCCGGGTCGCGATCGCGGCTAGGCCACAGCAATCACCAACCCCGCCGCGACCCAACCGCCTCGTGCCTTTGTCCTTACCGCGCTCCGAGCCAATGACTACCGGCGAGCCCCCGCCGTCGGTTTCAGGTGATGGGTTTCTTCGGGCGTGGAGGTTTGCGCCAATGCTGCTGACAGCGCCACTCCCTCAGCCACTCGATCTTCCTTCGCAATTCTGCTCCTGACCAACGGTCTCAGGACCAATAGCGAGAAGATCGCCGCGATTCCACAGAGTACGGCCGAAATGTAGAATGGCACCGCAAAAGAGCCGCCGAAGTACGCCGCCAGCGCTGCCGCGCCAAATCCGGCAAACACAGAAGCCGCACCCTTGGACGTATACACCATGCCATAGTTGGCAGAGGCGTTCTTGGGGCCGAAAACATCGCCCGTCGTGGCTGAAAACAAGGAAAAGATTTCACCCCAGAAGAGGAAAATAAACGAGAACAGCACCACAAATGCAATCGGAGCTCCCGCTATTTTGGTCACCAGGAACACCAGGACCGCCTCGACGCCAAAGGTTAGAAACATCGTATATTCTCGACCCAACCGGTCCGAGACCGTGCCCCACAAGATTCTGGACAGAGCGTTACAGATTGACGTCAGGGTTACGGTCAGCGGAACAATCGCTAGACCCCACACCTTCGCGTCGCTCACATGGAGGGCCTTGGCAATCTGGGAAAGGTTCGCGGTAGCGATGAGGCCGCCGGCGCAGGCAAAGAAAAACATGGTGTAGAGCAAATAGAACTCGGGTCTTCCCAGAGTTTGAATCCAGGTAAAGTTCACCTTGGACTGCGCGACGGCCTTGCGTGCGCGCTTTGCACTCTGGTCCCATCCAGCAGGAACCCACCCGGCAGGCGGATGGCGGAGTATCAATGCAGCAGCGAATGCAATAATGCCCTGGCCAAGCCCCCAGACAGCCATTGCCCTCGCCCACCCCATGCTGTGGATCGAATTGGCAATGGGAATGACAGTGAGGGCGGCTCCGCCACCGAAGCCTGCGGCCGTCAGCCCAGCCGCCAATCCCCGCTTGTCCGGGAACCATTTCAGCGCATTGGCAACGCACGAAATGTAAATGATTCCGGCGCCGGTTCCGGCAATGACGCCGTAATAGACGTACAACTCAAGAGGGGACTTAGCGATGGTCCCACCCAGCACCCATCCGAGCGCGATACACATCGCGCCGAACGTCATAAGCTTGCGGATGCCGAACCTATCGACAAAGTACCCTGCTACGGGCATCGGCCATGTCTCAAAGAGAATAAAGGCCGAGAAGATGGCTGCTATTTTCGCGTACGGCACTCCTGTGAATGTCTGTTTCATGCCTGGCGTAAAGAGCGTGAAGGCATACTGATAGTTGGGTATGACGATCATCGCGACGATGCCGCATATCAACTGGACCCACCGGTTTCCGGCAATGCTGCCGTGCACTTCCTTCGCGCTGTCGCGCTGTCTCGCAGCTGCAATTTCGGTAGCCATGGCTCTTTCCTCTCCTAATGAATGAACGCGGATTCTGTTCCGTACCTTTGTAGAGTTGGCCCGCACTCGCCAGCCACGCGCGGGCTAAGGCGATCGGGAATGTAACTCTCGATTGGCACCAGCCGGGGTTGGATGGGGATAAGCACGGCCAGTGCAACTTGGATGGCGGCGATGTTGGCGTGCAGGCTTACAGCGAGAGGTCTTATGAACGACGCACATGCGTGCTGCAGATTCGCGATGGCCACCATCGCGAATCTGCAGGCGCACGTTTCGGTACGGACTAAGGAGGTCTCATTCGTGGCCATAGGCAACCTCCTAGGTGGTTGCGCTTTCTTTTCTCGTGCACTCCGGGCCCGACACGGTCCGGGTAAAATGAAACCCCGCCCCCTTACTCGGCGGCCGGGGTAGCAGCGTCGATATCCTTCTGGAGCGGAATGATTCCCGGCAGCAGCCACTTGTCCCACATCTCGTCGATTTTGCTCTGGAAGTATTCGATATCTTCCTCGATAAAGTGCGCGAACCTTCCCTGCTTGAGCAAGTAATCACGAACTGGAAGACGTTTGAACCTGCCGTTGACGATGTCCTTAGTCTTGCCGTAGTACTTCACCTTGCCCTTTTCGATCTCGTAGAGAGGGAAAATGCCGGTGTTCACGGCAAGTTCGCCTAGTTCGAAGGAAAGCACAGGATCGAAATCCCAGCCCTTCGGGCACGGGTTCAGGCAGTGAATGAAGGTTGGGCCGCCGATCGACAGCGCCTTGCGAACGCTGTTCATCGCCTGCAGCGGGTAGGAGGTAGAGATGGTTCCTACATACTTCACCGTGGGATGGCCAACCATCATTAACGGCGCCATGTTCTTCTTCCAGCGGTGATTCATGATGCGCTTCACTTTTCCTGGCGTGCTGAACGAGGTGTTGACGCCATACGGCGATGTTCCGGAAATCTGGATATCGGTATTGGCGTACGACTCGTTGTCGTACATCAGGATGAGAAGGTTGTAATCGGGATGGCACATGGTGGCCGAGATCGCGCCCAGGCCCATGTCCGCACCGCCGCCGTCGCCGCAGAAGGCGATGACGTTGATGGGTTCATCCTTCATGACGCCCTTGCGCATCTGGACGCGGAATGCCGCGGCCGCTCCCAGCGCGCTGGAGCCCGAACTGCCCAGTTGCGTGTGCATCCAGGGGACGCCCCAGGGGGTTGAGTAGTAAGAGGTGTTAGCCACGTACATGCAGCCAGTGCTGCCCAGAACGATGGTTCTGGGACCTGCAGCCTTCGCCATCAGTTTCATGATTTGCGCAGACTCGCAGCCCTGGCAGGTGCGGTGGCCGGATGTGTAATATTCTTCGTGTGGAACCTTCTTGACTCCTTTGAAGGCTTCCAGGTTTTGCGTCGGTTTTTCGTCTACAAATGTGCTCATGGTTATTATCCTTTCCGGCTCTGGATACGCGTTGAAACGCGTTATCCCCGCAGCCCGATCCACTGTGTCAGGGGTTGCACTTTACCTTTGGAGGCCTGGAATACGATCTCGGTGGTCGTTTCCACGTCCGGCACGGTCACTTCGCGGCCACCCAGTCCGCCAATGAAGCCAATGACCGGCGGTCGGGTGCTGCTATTGCTGTACATGGCCGAGCGAACTTCCGTTGCCACCACGCCACTCAGGTCCGGCGAGCCGAACGAGAAGTCGCGATCGATAACGCCAATGGCCTTGAAACGCGACAGGCACTGGGCAATCTCCTTGCCGGCAAAGGGCCGGAACCAGCGCAGACGAACGAAGCCAACTTTCTTGCCTTCGGCGCGCATCTTCCGGATTGCGACCTTGACCGGGGTCGAGAGTGTTCCCATGCCCAGCAGTACAACGTCGGCGTCTTCGGTCATATACTCTTCGAAGAACGGATTGCCGTACTTGCGTCCGAAGGTCTTCTCGAAGTCGGCATAGACTTCGCGAATCACATCGCAGGCAACCTCTGTGACTTTGTAGTTCTGGCGTCGAATCTCCGTCACCCAATCCTCGTTGACCTGTGGGGCCACCGAAATAACGTTGTCGGGATGGAGGAGCAGTTCGCCACGGTTATAAGCAGGCAGGAACTTCTTGACCTGCTCCGCCGTCGGGATGCGTACCAAGGCTTGGGAGTGGGTGAGAAATGCGCCGTCGCAGCTGATGGCCAGGGGTACGAAGATGCGGCGATCTTCCGCCACACGGTAGGCAATCAGAGCGGTGTCCAGCGCTTCTTGCGCGCTGTCGACCCAGGTCAACATCCAGCCCAGATCGCGGACGGCCAGGGCATCGTTGTGTTCCACACCGAAGGCTCCGGGATCATCGAGCGCCCGGTTGCCCACCATGCAGACCATGGGGACGCGCAGAGCCGGACTCACGGTCAGCGCTTCCATGGCATACATCCAGCCCACACCGCTCGAACCGCAGAACACGCGCGCACCGCAAACCGACGCGTGCTTCACGATTTCGAATTGAGAATGCTCGCCTTCCGCCACGATGTATTCGCAGTCCATTTCGCCATCTGCTACCAGTTGGCTGATGTACTGCATTACCGTGTCGTACGGCCGGATTGGGTAAGCCGTGACCACATCGACGTTGGCCAATTTGCATGCAATCGCAATGGCCTCGGCGCCGGTGATCAAGGCTTCCTGCTCGATTTTTTTCTTTTCCTCAACAGGTATTGTTAATGTCGCCATCTTAATCTCCTTAAGTATTCTGGCTTGCCGCCGGGCCACTAGCCTTTCTTAGCAATTTCCAGGGCTGCGGGAATCTGTTCCTGATACTGACCGCGATAACGGAATCCATTGGACCGCTCTTTGCGAGCCGGGGCTTTTTGGATGGTGGTTTCCAGCCATTTCAGATAGGCGTCCTTGTCTTTCTTGAAGGCCGCATACTGGCTGTCGTTCCCCTGGAACTCGGACTCGTTCACCATGGTGACGCAATCCTTCACCGGGCAAACATCTTCGCAAACGCCGCAACCGCAGCAGGCCTCGAGGTTGGCGTCATAAGTTCCTTCCGCGGTCACGTCGAAAGACGCATCCGGGCAGTTGAGCCAGCACAGGGTGCACTTGGTGCAAGTTGAGAAGTTAATCACCGGCCGTTCGGTGCGCGACGCGTATTTCTTGAACAGTTCGTTGCGGACGGGCCGGAAACCGCCGACCTGTTTCGTCACAGGATCCTTGTACGGTCCGCCCTGCGGTTGACCTTTGACCGAGGCGCCGAGCCGCATGTCGTCCCAGTCCGGCAGTGTGAACTTGAACAACTCTTCGGGATTGCCCTGGCCGGCTTTTACCTTGACCGTAGTGAAGCGGTCGAAGTCGGTGCGAGCGGAAGCCACTTTCGCGGCGCTCTTCAGCTTTTCGTTGATGAATTTCTCCACCGACTGGAAGCTGAATAGTCCCGGCAGCGCCTTGGCGATGGCGCCGAGGACGCGGACGTCGGTGTGGTCATCTTTATAAACCCACATGCCCGAGAAGCTCGCCTCGCCTTTCAGGATTCCCAGATTGTAAGGTTGTTCCCGGCGGTGAATGTTCTTCAGCAGGGCGGGTGCATCCTCCATTGAGACGACGAGGAGAGTGTGACCCGGTTTGAGAGCCTTATGCACGGGATGCAGGCCGTACCATGCCCACGACTCCACACCCTTGCAGAGCGTGTCATCGAGAACCACAGTCAGGTCGACTTGCTTGGGTTCGTATTGTGCCATTCCCTCTTCGAGCGTCTGCTCGTCGTTGGCGACGATGGCAAAACTCTTGGCTGGAATGCCGTTCCGTTCCGGAGCGTCTCCATAACGACCAAAGGAAATGCCCAGTTTGCCTTCGTTGTGCGCAGCCAAAACAATGTCACGCGTTATGTTCTTGGCCAGAGTCTTTTGAAAGACCCCTCGGTAGATGACTTCGACCGCCAATAGCTGGCCCATTTGCAACCTCCATTTCGTTTACAATTTCTTCAGTACGATTTGTTCCATTTCCTGCAGGTGCCGGCGCATGGCAGCCTCGGCGGCTGCGGCGTCCCCCCGCTTCAGGGCCGCAAGAATTCGGCGGTGACCGGCGAGCGATTTCTCTTGCCGTCCCTCCACCTGCAACGAGCGTTCCCGGGTTTCGCGCAACAAATCCATCAACACGTCCACGACTTTCAGGACCGCGCTGTTGTCGGACGCGAGAGCGATGCTGTAGTGAAACTCGGAGTCCTCTTCGATTCCGAGCTCGCCGCGGCTCACTTCCGCCTCCTGGCGTGCAAGAATCTCGTCCATCTCAGCGATCTCGTCGCGAGAGGCGTGCAGAGCGGCACGCGCGGCCAAGGGCGGCTCGATCATCTGGCGCACATCGAGCAGTTCCTCAACCATCTTCCGCTTCTCCAGGAGTGCGTCCGCCAGGGGATTGGCTGGGGTAGCGCTAGGACTGCAAACCACCGTGCCGACACCTTGGCGTGGCTCGAGCAGTCCCTTCAGTTCCAAGCTACGGATCGCATCGCGCACGGAACTACGGCTGACCCCAAGCATTTCCACAAGCTGGCGTTCTGGGGGGAGCAGGTCGCCGGGCTTCAGCTCTTCCGTAATGCGCCGCTCCAGTTGCTTGGCGACCTCCTGGTAGACTTTATTTCTGGAGATCGCCTCGAACCCGATTTTCGCTGGTGATTCAGTATCGATCATCGGATTTGGATTGGTCTGATGACTGACCATTACATTTTGATTTCAGACCTGAACTCGAAACGGCGCAAGGAAGTTGATCACGCATCGGGGTGACTAGGATCACGCTTCAATGTGACATGACCAGCGCGAGGCGTTCATTGGGGGCTCGGCAGAATGGTGGTGTCCTGATTTGCCCATTAGGAAGTACCGGTAGAATCATTCGCTGGAATAATCTTCACAAGTGAGAGAGAATACAAATCTGTGTTTGCCGGAGAGGACGCTACCCAGGCAACTCAACCGGCGAGAGATAGACAAGCCTGAATCTGCTGCGGCGGTCTAACATGTGTGCGCCGTGGCCGCAGCCGAGGGTTAACTCGCAGGCGCCGCACTTCTGCATACGCCAACCGGGTTCAACGATCAGGTTCAGCGAGGGCATTGCAATCCGCAGTTCGCTATACGGGGAGAAATTTACCATGGCTAGTTCCACAATAGAGGTTGAGAGAGCCGCCCACAACCACAGGCATCCCAAGCTAGAGCGCTGGGTTGAGGAAGCAGCACAGATGTGTAAGCCCGATCGCATCCACTGGTGCGATGGCTCCCCGGAGGAATATCAGACGATGCTGCGGTTGCTGGTCCTCACTGGGACCGCGATCCCGCTGGACCCGGCGAAGCGGCCGAACAGCGTGCTCGTCCGGTCGGACCCTGCGGATGTGGCGCGCGTCGAGGATCAGACCTTTATCTGCTCCCGAACCGAGGAAGAGGCGGGCCCGACCAACAACTGGGAAGATCCGGCGAAGATGAAGCAGAAGCTGGCGGGGTTGTTCGCGGGCTCGATGGTGGGCCGCACCATGTACGTTGTCCCCTACAGCCTGGGTCCGATCGGCTCGCCAATTTCACGGATCGGGGTGGAGATCACGGACTCGGCGTACGTCGTCCTCAGCATGCACATTATGTCCAGAGTTGGCAGCCACGTGCTTGAGGCCCTCGCTGAAGATGGGGAGTTTGTGCGTGGTTTGCACTCGGTGGGTTCGCCGCTCGGCCCCAATCAGCCGGACAAGACATGGCGCTGCAACGCGGAGAACAAGTTCATCTGCCATTTTCCGGAAACGCGTGAGGTCTGGTCGTACGGCTCTGGATACGGGGGCAACGCGTTGCTGGCGAAGAAGTGCCACGCGCTGCGCATCGCATCGGT
>Ga0187890_10000204_pt1 | contig 42368 bp, 31 predicted proteins | sample June2016WEW_21_1_FD_133005 | JGI IMG/M metagenome (GOLD analysis project Ga0187890, IMG submission 133005) | Peatland microbial communities from SPRUCE experiment site at the Marcell Experimental Forest, Minnesota, USA - June2016WEW_21_10 | ecosystem: Environmental > Terrestrial > Soil >... | reverse complement strand
GCGCGATCAAAGAGGATCCTCGGAGACGTTTGGCAAATTCACCTTACCGAGGGCTCACAACAAGAAGCTATAAGGAGGGGATCATGCATCTACCAACGACGAACAGTGGGACGAAAGGACATTTGAACATTTCCGATGTCGGGCCAAGGTTCGGCTCGACGAAACTGTCAGCGGGTGCCCCACACATTCGCGCCTTTTGCGAATGTGTGGGTGTGTGCGCCATCCGCGCCGCTCTGATACTAGCTGTGCTTTCCGCGCTGTTATGCGCAACGCCTGCGTCGGCGGCCCCGTTTGCCTTTGTAACGAATGCTAACTCCAACAATGTCTCGGTAATCGACATAGCTACTAATACCGTGGTCGGCACCATTCCGGTTGGGAAGGATCCAAATGGCATAGGGATCACGCCAAATGGGGCTTTCGCCTATGTGGTAAATAATGGATCTAACTCTGTCTCCGTAATCGCCACCGCGACCGGAGCCGTGGTGGCCACCGTCCGGGTGGGGCGCATTGGGACGGTAAGCGGCATGAATTCGGCCGCTGCGATTACTCCAAACGGGGCCTTCGTCTACGTGACGAGTTATCGCGCTAATATCGTGTCGATAATCGACACGACGACCAACAAGGTGGTGGCCACTGTTCCGACGACGAATCCGATCGGGATGGCAATCACACCGGATGGAGCCGATGCCTATGTGACGAACGATAACGCCGATACTGTGTCGGTGATTGCAACGGCGACCGACACCGTGGTGGCCACCATTCCGGTCGGGTCAAGGCCTCAGGGCGTGGCGATCACGCCGGATGGAGCCTACGCCTATGTGGGAAATAGAACTTCTAGTACGATCTCGGTAATCGCAACGGCAACCAACACCGTGGTGGCCACCCTGCCGGGGGCGTATCCGGCTGAAGTGGAAATTACGCCGAATGGAGCCTACGCCTATGTAGCGATGGCTGATTCTGATTCCGTGTCTGTGTTTGCAACGGCAACTAACACTGTGGTGGCCACCGTTCCAGTCGAGTCATGGCCAATCGGCCTGGGGATCACCCCGGATGGAGCCTACGTCTATGTGGAGAATCAATTCTCGAACTCGGTTTCGGTGATCGCGACGGCGACCAACACCGTGGCGGCCACCGTTCCGGTTGAGTCTGCCCCCACGTGGGTGGCGTTTACGCCAAGTTATAAGGCCGCAACCACAACTACGCTCTCGTCTGCGCCGAATCCGTCCACCTATGGTGAGACGGTGACCTTCACGGCGGTCGTCACTTCCAGCGTCGACACTCCGCCGGATGGTGAAACCGTCTCGTTTATGAAAGGCGCAAAGGTGTTGGGTACTGGGTCGCTGAGTGGCGGAGCGGCTACCTTTACGACCACGACGCTCAAGGTGGGTACAACGACCGTCACGGCGGTGTATGGCGGCGACTCGAACTTCGCTGGCAGCAAGTCGAAGCCGGTGAAGCAGGTGGTGGATTAAGCCACGGCCACTTCGGCTTCCTCGCAGAATCCGTCGACCGTCCGGGTAGTCTGTGGTCTTTTTTCATCACAAACAACTGGTGAGCACCATCACAGACACTCACCCCGCCCTGCGCGATAATGGAGACCTGATTGGGGCAGTCAAGAGGGTGCCCGTCAAGCCAGACGGCCCTCGAAGCTGCCCCAAACCCATTTTCAGCGCTCTTTGACAACTTAAGTCCTTATTCCGGAATATTTTCCATATAAGTCCTTATTCGCGAATATTTTACCCGTAACCATCTGATTCTAATGGATCGAAAAAGTAGGGGGGGAGGGGGTACCCCACCTTGGCAATCTTCGCCAACTGTGCCCAAGCGAAAAGATTCATGCTCGCAAGGCGCAGGCTCCCCATGAAAATGCCGGCAGTTTCAGGGTTTGCCAACGACCATCGACGAACGACTAACGACGAACGACTAACGACGAACGACCGACGCCACCAGAATCCGGTAGAATAGAAAAACATCCTTCCCGGAGGGGCAATGGCAGTTCCTGTATCCCAGATGTGGACAGTGGCTTCCTACGTTCTGCGCCAGAAGCTGGCCGGACGCAAGCGCTATCCGCTCGTGCTCATGCTCGAGCCGCTGTTCCGCTGCAACCTGGCCTGCGCCGGATGCGGCAAGATCCAGTACCCCACCCACATTCTGAAAAAAGATCTCTCTGTGGAAGATTGCCTCAAAGCGGTCGATGAGTGCGGAGCCCCGATGGTTTCGATCCCCGGCGGCGAGCCGCTGATGCATCCGCAGATCGCCGAAATTGTTGAAGGCCTCGTCGCGCGCAAAAAATATATTTATCTCTGCACCAACGCGCTGCTGCTGAAAGAAAAATTGCACTTGTTCAAGCCCAGCAAGTACTTGAGCTTCTCGGTTCACGTGGACGGACAGAAAGAGCACCACGATTTTTCCGTGTGCCGCGAAGGTGGATACGAACTTGCCCTCGACGGAATTCGCGCCGCCGTCGAAGCTGGCTTTCGCGTGACCACCAACACCACTCTGTTCGATGGCGCCGATCCCAACAGCGTGCGCAAGTTCTTCGACGAGATGATGGACGTCGGTGTCGAGAGCATGATGGTCTCGCCCGGATATTCCTACGACAAGGCGCCCGACCAGAAACACTTCATGGGACGCGCCCGCATTCGCCGCATGTTCCGCGCCATGCTTTCGAATCGCAAGAAGACGTGGCGCTTCAATCAGTCGCCGCTCTTCCTCGAATACCTGATGGGCAAGCGCAGCTATAAGTGCACGCCCTGGGGAATGCCGACCTATAACATCTTCGGATGGCAGAAACCCTGTTACCTGCTGCAGGATGGTTACGCCGAGTCCTACAAAGAATTAATGGAAACCACGGAGTGGGCCAGTTACGGCACCGAGTCGGGCAATCCGCAGTGCGCCAACTGCATGGTGCATTGCGGCTACGAACCTTCGTCGGTTGACGATACCTTCGGATCGCTGCGCGGATTCGCGGATACGGTGAAGGCCACGTTCTCGCTCTATCCCGACAAAGAAGCACTCACCGACCTCGATCGCGATGCGCGCCCGGTACACTCCTACAATCCGCTAGTTCAGATAGATGCGCAAATTGATGCGGCGACGACCGCTCCGCAAGCGCAGACCGAAGCGAGCCGCGTATGAGCGGTCGGGAGCATGGGCACGATCCAGCGCTGCCCCACAGTGCGCAAGCTCTAGCTCAGCCGCACGCCACTGATGCACTCGAAGTTGTTCCCGGATTCGAGCGCGAAAATCTTCAGGGATGGATTCCGCAACTCGCGACCGAAGCCGATGTCCGAGCGGTCATCGAAAAAGCATTCGACTATCGTGGCGACGTAACCATCACCCGCAAAGCTAAGAATAAAGATAAAGATAAAGGTCAAAATAAAGACGGCTCCCAGATCACCGGATATCTTTTCGACCGCCGCATAGGTCCGACGCTAGAGAACTCCGTAGTTCGTCTCATGCTCGCCACGAGCAATGAGCGCCCCGCGATTCCCTACAGCGAAATCGCCGCCATAGCCTTCACCGGACGCGACACCGCTGCCGGCAAGAGCTACGAAGCCTGGGTAAAAAAATACTGGGAAAAGCGCGAAAAAGGCGAAAAGAACATTTCCATCGAGCCCGAAGCGCTGGAGTAGTTCGTGTGGCGCGGACACTCCTGTCCGCGGCCTTTGGAGTCGCCCCTTACAATAACGGAATGTTAGTGCTAGCTTCCGCCTCGCCACGACGACAGGAATTATTGCGCAACGCTGGGATCGCCTTCGAAGTGCAGCCCGCGGACATTCCGGAAGACGCGCTGCCCGGAGAAGCCGCAAAGGATTGTGCCGAACGCCTGGCGCGCGAGAAGGCGCTCGCGGTTGCACGTCAACGTCCGCATGATTGCGTGCTCGGAGCCGACACCGTGGTTGTCGTTGGTGGCCAATATGAAGAACAACTTCTCGGCAAGCCCTCCGATGCCGCAGACGCTGCGCGCATGTTGCGCCTGCTTTCCGGACGCGAGCATCAGGTGATTACGGGAGTCTGCTTAGTGGTCAGTGGCCAGTGGTCAGTGGCCAGTCAAACCACGTCTGTAACGATGTCCGAGATTACGGAGAAGGAGATCGCCGACTACGTCGCCAGCGGCGAGCCTATGGACAAAGCAGGAGCCTACGCGATTCAAGGCATCGCTTCCCGTTGGATTCCTCGCATCGAAGGGGATTACAGCAATGTGGTGGGATTGCCAGTAGCTCTGGTATTTGAAATGTTGCGCGAGCACGCTGGCGAAACTGAGAACTTTAAGCAGTAGGCGGTTTGGGCGCCTCTTTTTCCTTCTCGTCCTTCTCTTTCATCGCGGACTTGAAATTCCGGATGCCTTCGCCTAGCCCTTTGCCCAAGTCGGCAAACTTACTCGGTCCGAAAAGCAGCAGCGCGATGCCAATAATCAACAGAATATGAAACGGCTGGAACAGTCCCTCACCCATAAATCCTCCAGTTTCGCACTCCCATGCAGGAGAGCAAACCCTGACCCCAACTCAATTCTAGGTTAGTGTGGACCCTCAGGTCAAAAGCGCCTGTGTTGCCCGTCACAGGAGGGTGTGATTCGCTCACACTGCTTCGATCAGCCCAGCAATGAGCGCGGCTCGGCGCGGCAACTCCGAGATCAGGATGTGCTCGTGCGGGGCGTGCGCTCCGTCTCCCACGGCGCCGAGGCCGTCAAGGGTTGGAATCCCCATACTCGCGGTGAAATTGCCATCGGAGCCGCCGCCGACGGCAGCTTCGCCCAGTTTCCATCCCAGTTCGCGCGCGACGGCCGCAGCCTGCGCGTACAGCGCCGCCACTCCGGCGGTGCGCTCCATCGGCGGACGATTGATGCCTCCGGTGATCTCGATTTTGCATTTGCGATTGGAGGGGCGAAGACTGCGCAGCTTCTTATCGATCCCGGCCGCGTCCTTTATGCGCGCGATGCGAACATCGACCTGCGCCGCCGCTTCGGCCGGAACCACGTTGGTTCGTGATCCGCCGCTCACGATTCCGACGTTTACCGTCAAGCCTCTCTTCAGTTCAGTGAAGCTGGAAATTCTTTCGATCTGACGCGCCAGCTCAAGAATCGCATTCGCGCCTTTCTGGAAATCAAGACCAGCGTGAGACGCTTTGCCCGTAACTTTGACGAGGTATTCGCCAACTCCTTTGCGCGCGGTTTTCACGGCGCCCTGGAGTCCATAAGAAGGCTCGAGCACGAGCACGGCCGCGGCTTCTTTCGCCAGCGATTCGGTGATCGACCGCGACGAGTCGCTGCCTACTTCCTCGTCAGAAACCAGGAGAACGGTCACGGGGCGCGGCGATCCGCCATGCCACGCTTCCTTATGCAAGTCTTGTTTATGCCAGTCTTGCAGCGCGGCGAGCGCGTGGAGCATCAGGGCGATGCCGGATTTCATATCGAGGACGCCGGGCCCCGTCAGTTTGTCGCCCACGGCGCGGCATGGCATGGTGGCGAGCGTGCCCAGCGGATAGACGGTGTCGTAATGGCCGAGCAGCAGCACCGGCTTGGCGTTGGAATCGCCAGCGAAATCGACTTGCAGGTGATTGCCAAAGTCTTTCGCCTGGTGGATCCGCACCTCACCGCCGAGCTGGGAGAATCTGTGCGCGACGGCCTCGGCAGCGCGGTCCGCGGCGGCTTTGTTGTCGCTCGGAGATTCGATTTCGACCAGCTCGCGGATGGTCGAGACGATCTCATCGCAACGCCCGTTGAAATAACCAAGACGACTCTGCGCTTCGGTGCTGGACTGCGTGGGTGCTTTTCTGGAAACCGCTTTCACGATCGACTATCCCTCGGGGGCTGAGGCCCCATCCTAACTAGAAGCTATCGCACAACTGGCCATTCGGGATAGTTGGCGCAAACGCAAGAGTGGGAGTCACCTGGGGTGACAGAGCGGGCAGGCAGTACGGTGTTTCATCACCGTACTTGGGGCTGCGCCTCCAGCTTATCCAGCTGATTCATGGTTCGCGCCAAGATCTCGTCGGGAGATCCCTTGGCTGCGATCGGCAGCAGCAGGCCGAGATTTTTGTAGAACTGGATTAGTGGCGATGTGCTTCGTTCGTAGGCTTCCAAACGCACCGTGACCGACTCGGGACGGTCGTCTTCGCGCTGAAAGAGGCGCCCGCCACAGTGATCGCACACGGCCTCGACTTTCGGCGGCCTTTCGGTAACATGGAAAACTGACTTGCATTTTTCGCAGGTGCGGCGGCCGCTCAGGCGGCGGACAATCTCGTCCAGCGGGAGTTCGTAGTTGATGACGGCGCTGAGTGACAGCTTCTCCTTCTCCATCAGTTCTTTCAGGGACTCGGCTTGGCCCAGCGTGCGCGGAAATCCGTCGAGGATGAAGCCGCCGCAATCGAGGATGCAGGCGCTGCGCTCGCGCACCATCTCCCACACGGTGGAGTCCGGCACCAGTTCGCCACGGCGCATATACTCCAGTGCTGCCTTCATGGCCGGGGATTGCTCACAGTCACGCCGCTCCCCGGCAGCTCGAAAGACGTCGCCGGTCGAGAGATGGCAAGCATCCAGACGCCTCGTCAGGAGTTCGGCTTGAGTACCTTTGCCCACACCCGGTGCCCCCAAAAGGACCAGCCGCCAGGGGTGCTTGTGTTCCCCTGGAACGGCTGAACACTGCACTGAGCCATCTGCCGAAGGCCCTTGCAACCACGTTGCGCGATCTTTCCTGATTATTGTGCTCATGCTTATGAATTAACGCAGGGGCGCACCGCTTGCAGTGACGCTCGTCACACATCCCTCGTCACGCATGCCTCGTTCCACATCCGAAGATACGCGGATTGCCGTGTCCCGTGAGACGGGGGCAGCCCCGTCTCTACCACGGAAGAGCTAGCGATGCCCTGAGACGAATCCCAGTGCCGCCACGGGCTCCTAGGCGGTGCCCCAGATTTCGCCGATTACTCGCTGGAAGTTTGCACCCAGGACTTTCTCGATCACCGACGCGGGCTGGCCGCGTTTGGCGAGTTCGGTGGCGATGATTTCCATGTGATCGGGGCCGTTGAGGTCGGGCACGTAGGGATAACGATCTTCTCCGGGGGCGCCGATGCCGAGTTTTTTGCGGCGCGCAATGTCCTGATCGAAGGCGGTTCTCTGTTCGGCGGTCAAGACAGTTTTCTGGATTGAGCCGTCGGATCCGATGCCGACGTGATCGGCTCCGCACACGTTGATGGCGTGCACGACGTGATCGAGGACATGTTCGCGGGTGGGAACGGTGGGCGAAGCGACTACGTAGGGCATGAGATAGACGCCGAAATAGCCGCCGCGATCGGCGAGCGACTTGAGAATGTCGTCGGGTTTGTTGCGGGGGTGGGCATAGACAGCGGCGCATCCGGAATGCGAGATGAGAACTGGCTTCGCGGATTCGGCGATGCCGTCGGAGGTGGTGCGGTATCCACTGTGGCTGAGGTCGACGGCGACTCCGAGGTCGTTCATTTTCTTGACGGCGGCGATGCCCGCTTTGCTGAGGCCGGCGTTACCGGGTTCGAGGCAACCGTCGCCGAAGATGCTGCGATTGTTGTAGGTGAGCTGCATGATGCGCACGCCCAACTGGCGAAACATCTCGATGCGTTCGGGTTTTTCCTCGAGAAACGCGGTGTACTGGAAACCGGGCATGATTCCGATCTTGTTTTCGCGCTTGGCGCGGGCTATGTCGGAATGCCGGCGCACGATTAGGAACGCTTCGGGATGCTGCTCGACAAGCGCTTCGACGATACCGATATTGCCGACCGTGCCCTCGAAGGTCGGGTCTGAGATAGTGAAGTTGATGGCGGTGATGCCCGATTGCCGCACCACCGCGAGCGTGTCTGCAGTGGGTGGCGCATCCATATCGACGAACGGTGCGCAAAGGGAATCGATAACGATGGCGTTCTTGTAGAGAGTGGAGATGGAAGGTGGCTGATTTTCGGCGGAGCCTTTGGACGAGCTTTCACGCGGTTGAGCGGCGATGCGCGACGATAGGAGAGCCGCGGCGAATGCGTTGAGGATTCCGAAATTAAAGTCGCGACGATCCATTGCCTAGCTCCTCGGGGCAAGTCCTTGGCACGGCTCCTGCCGGATTTCAGCTTTTGGGAGTTACATACTGGGCTTCGCCGTTGCCGAACGACCAGTTTTCTTTCGACACTTCGACCAGATTGATGAAGACGTCTTCCCGCCGCAGCTTCAGAGTTTCGTGCAAGCCGTCGGCGATGGCTTTGTAAAAACGCTGTTTTGCTTCAATGGTGCGACCGCTACTGAGGGTGATCTGCACAAAAATACAATCGTCGGAACGATGGATACCGAGATAATCGCGGTCGAACAGCAAACCAGACTTAGGATGTTCGGTGACGATCTGGAAGCGGTCATCTTTAGGGACGCCTATGACATCGAGCATCGCCTGGTAGACGATCTGACCGATCTGGGCGCGGTATTCGGGGGACTTGCCTTCGTAAAGATCGATTCGGACCAGCGGCATGTTTTCCCTCCTGGGTATTTCTTAATAGATGGTACGGAATGCTCTGTGGCTGCGTTCAATTCGTCTCCCAACTTTGGGGGACATTCACATACGAGCGATCGAGTTCGGTGACGGACGCGCAACCTAGCAGCCTTAACGTGCGGTCGAGATCGGTGCGCAGAATTTCGATGGCGCGATTGACGCCGGCTTCTCCGGCAGCGGCGAGACCATAAGCGTAGGCGCGTCCGCAGAGCACGGCGCGGGCGCCTAGGCAAAGGGCCTTGACGATGTCGGTGCCGCGGCGAATGCCTCCGTCCATGAGGATTTCGGTCTGGCCGTGGACGGCCTTCACGACCTCCGGCAGGGCGCGCAAAGAAGAGGGAACGCAATCGAGCTGGCGGCCGCCATGATTGGAGACGGAAATGGCAGCGGCGCCTTCATCGACGGCGCGGCGGGCATCATCCGCGGTGAGGACGCCTTTGACGACGATGGGGCCGCGCCACAGTTTGCGGATCCAAGTCAGATCGCTCCAGGTGACGGCGGACTCGGCTAGGGCGGCGGCAACATCGATAAGCGGCATGGTGCCTTTGCCGGGGATCACCACGTTGTGGAGCGGGGGAGTGCCGCCGTCGAGCAGAAAACTCGCTAGCCAACCCGGGCGCGCGAGGATTTGCGAAAGAAACGGGAGTTTTTCGAAGGCGCCTCCGCTGACGAGTTCCTTCATTCCGTTGCGGAAATCGCGCTCGCGGATGCCGGAGACGGCAGTGTCGATGGTGACGACGAGAGCGGAAAATCCGGCGAGGCGGGCGCGTTCAATCACGGCCTCAGCGGCGGCGCGGCCACCCATCAGATAGAGCTGAAAGAAAAGGGGGCCGGTGGAGGCGGCTTTGACATCTTCCAACTTGTGCCCCGATAGAGTGGAGAGAATGTAGGCGGTGCCAGCGCGGCCGGCGGCGCGAGCGGCGCCCACCTCGCCCACGGGGTGCATGAGGCGGCTGTAGCCGACGGGGGCGAGCAGGAATGGGAGAGCGAGATCGAAACCGAGGACGCGAGTGCGCAAGTTGCAATCGGCGAACGCGACGGCATGGCGCGGGCGAAAAGTAACGTCCTCGTACACACGGCAATTTTCGCGGAGGGTGACTTCGCCTTCGGCGCCGCCATCGAGGTAATCGAATACGGCTCTGGGAACGCGGCGTTTGGCGATGGCACGGAGGTCTGCGATGCTGACCACGTGGGGAGAGGCGACGGAGCGGGAAGATTGAGTCATTCCGTTACTCCAGTGTCGGGAGTTCGTTAAAGCAGGTAGATGGTATCACCGCTGGAAACGTGTGGATCAGTCAATTGCGCGACCGGGCGTCTTCCAGTTGCGGCTAGGCACTTCGCTAGGCACTCCGCTTCGTCATGCGTTTTGCCACGGCGGCGAACAGCGGCGCGCCCCATCCCCCGATTGCGAGCAGCGAGCCGAACAGGACGACAGCATCGATGCTTGACCTTCCCTCGCGCACGAAGTAAACGTCCTTCAGGTTGAGCCAGAGAGCAAACTCATCGAGGGTCAGTGCCGCGCCCACTCCGTAAAGCAGCGACATGAATCGGCCGGCAAGAAGCGACGACGAATCGTTGCCCGTGCCGAATTCACACAGCCAGCCATAACCGACGGCCAGCAGAATCAGAATTCCGGGCACGAGGTGGTGGATGTGGCGGCCGTCCATGATGATGTAGTGAAAAGGAGGGATTTGGTGCCGGATGCAAAAAACCATGCCCCGTACAATGGCAAACGTCAGAAAGAAGCTGACAGATGCGAGAAACAGCCGGCGGCGCGGACGGTCGGCAATATGCTCGTGCAGAAGTGAACCGAGGCGAGTGCGATGAAGCAGCACTAGCAACAGCACCATCATTGCCAGCAGAATCAGGAAAAGAATTCCAGCTTCGATCCAGTGCATGGGACATTAGACATCGACCGTGACACAGGCAGCAAATGGTGCGGGCTTGGATCGATGATGCGGGATCGGTGATGCGGGATGGATGCGGGACCGAAGATTCGGGCATAATATCTCAACCCACCTGGGAACTGACCGAGGGCTTGCGATTTGCGTAAATTAAGATCATGTTTAAGACGTCGTATCTACTCTTGTTTCTTTTTGTTGCTCACCGTCGCAGCGGTTGCCCAAGCGGTTCCTCCGGAACTGGTGAACGGGCTCAAATGGCGCTTGATCGGGCCGTTCCGCGGCGGGCGGGCGGTGGCCGTGGCCGGCGTGCCGGGCGACTCGACAACTTTTTATTTTGGCGCGGTCAATGGCGGAATCTGGAAAACGACCGATGCCGGAGTTGTCTGGACGCCGATTTTTGACGGCCAGCCGGTGGGCTCGATCGGCGCACTGGCGGTGGCTCCCTCCGATCCTAAAATCATTTATGCCGGAACTGGCGAGAGCGACATTCGTGAGGACCTCTCTTCCGGCGACGGCGTCTACAAATCCATTGACGGCGGCGCAACGTGGAATCACATCGGGTTGGAGGACACGCGCCAGATCAGCCGGATTGTGATCGATCCGCAGAATCCGAACATCGTTTACGTCGGCGCTCTGGGACACGCTTATGGTCCCAGCGTTGATAGTCCCCGCGTTAATGGTTCCGACCAGCAGCGCGGCGTCTTCAAATCCATCGATGGCGGGACGCATTGGACGCGGGTTCTCGATCTGGGGCCAGAGATCGGCATTTCAGATCTGGCGATCGGTTCCGGCGCGCCGCAGATTTTGTTTGCTGGCGCATGGCATACGCGGAGGCCTCCGTGGAGCGCGTACGCTCCGATCGATGGGGCTGGTGGCGGGCTTTACCGTTCCCAGGATGCGGGCAAGACGTGGGCTCGTGTCAATGTTAATGGAGCTGGAAACGGGCTGCCTGAAGGCGATTGGGGACGGGTTGGCGTCGACGTTGCGCCGGACGGCAAGCGCGTGTATGCGCTCATCGAGGCAGGGAAATCAGCGGCAGGGGAATCCGAGGCGAAAAAGTCCGGCCTCTATCGGTCGGACGATGGAGGCAACACGTGGGTGCTCGCGAATGCCGATCCTCGGCTCACGAGTCGAGCATGGTACTTCAATCGCATCACTATCGATCCGCAGAATCCCGATGTGCTCTACATTCCGAATGTTGCTCTTTACCGATCGGAGGACGGCGGGAAGACAATTTCGATCGTGCGCGGCGCGCCGGGCGGAGATGATTATCACCAGCTCTGGATCGATCCCAGGAATTCTGCCAGCATGGTTCTCGGCACGGATCAGGGAACCACGATCAGCCTGAACCGCGGCCTGACGTGGAGCAGTTGGTATAACCAGCCCACGGCGCAGTTCTATCATGTGACTACCGACAACCAGTTTCCTTACGTCGTGTACGGCACGCAGCAGGATAGCGGCAGCGCCGCGGTTCTAAGCCGCACCGACCACGGTCAGATCACGCCGCGGGACTGGTTTACCGCCGGCCCCAGCGAGAGCGGATACATGGTGGTCGATCCGCATGACCCCGACATTATTTATCTGAGTGGGACTTACGGTCCCATTGCGCGCTTCAACAAACGGACCGGCCTCAGCCAGGACATCAGTCCATGGCCCGCATTTGCATGGGATGCGGAGATCAATCAGCGCAAATATCGCGGGCCGTGGACTCCGTCGCTGGTTCTTTCCCCGGTTGGCCCGACCACGCTATATCTCGGAACGCAGTATGTGATGAAAACGGTCGATGGCGGTCTGCACTGGGAGACGATCAGTCCCGATCTCACCGGAGCGACTAGCGATGCGCGCAAGTTAGAAGACGACAAGAGCGAAGGGACGAGCGTTTCGCCCGTTTTGCCGGGCGAGGACGCCCGGCGCTCCACCAGCGAAAAGGCACAAGATCCGCCAAGTATCGACAACGCGAAACGGGACGGCTACGGGGTCGTGTTCACGATTGCGCCCTCGGCCCTCAACCGCGATCTGATCTGGGCGGGCAGCGACACGGGTTTGATTCACTTGACCCGCGATGGCGGGAAGAACTGGAAAGATGTCACGCCGCCAGGAGTGAGCGACTGGAGCAAAATCTCACTGATCGAAGCTTCGCACTTCGATCCCGCCGTCGCCTATGCCGCCGTCGATCGCGGACGCCTTGACGATCAGACGCCTTACATCTATCGAACGCGCGATTACGGAGCCACCTGGCAACTAGTCACGAACGGCCTTGCTGCTCCGGCATTCTTACGCGCCGTTCGCGAAGACCCGCAGAGCAAAGGGCTGCTTTTCGCCGGAACCGAATTCGGAGTTTACTTATCGTTCGACGACGGAGACCACTGGCAGTCTTTGCAATTGAATCTGCCGATCAGTGGAGTTCGCGATCTCACGATCCACGGCGATGACCTGGCGATTGCCACGTTCGGGCGTTCGTTCTGGATTCTCGATAACATTACGCCGCTTCGCCAGGCGCTTGATGCGAGAAGAGCGAGTGGGCCGTGGCTTTATCGTCCCGCCACAGCGGTTCGTGTTGATAACGACTCCTTTACAGGCACGCCGCTTCCGCCGGAAGAACCTGCGGCGGAAAACCCTCCGAGTGGGGCGATGATTGATTATTTCCTCCGGACTTCGGCGAGCTCGGTGCGACTGGAGGTTTTCGATGCGCAACAGAATCTCGTCCGGAAGTTCTCTTCGGAAGATCATTCTGCAGAGGGTTCTTCAGCGAGTCAGGGTACCTGGAAGCACCAGCCGCTTCCCGTCGCCGAACGTTGGTTCCCGAAGCCTGAAGTGATCGAGAAATCCGCGGGTCTGCACCGCTTCGTCTGGAACCTTACCTGGGGTAGTTCCGGCGGCCCGAGCGCGGACGAAGATGCCGAGTACCACAATCCCAGCGGGCCGAAGGTCGTGCCGGGAAGCTATCAGGTCCGCCTTACAGTCGATGGAAAAACGCAGAACCAGCCGCTGCAGGTCATCATGGACCCACGCTCGCCCGCGACTCCCGAGGTACTCGCGCAGCAGTTGCAACTGGGCCAGCAGATCTTTGGAGAAACCGTGGAAGCGCGCCGCGCACTGGCCGAGATCGACTCAGTTCAAAAACAGCTGGCTGACATGCAACAGAAGCTGGGGCAACAGAAATTGGGAGAAAAAAACGCACCGCTCAAGTCGGCGCTGGCAGAGGCTCAATCCGGCATCGGCAAGATTCTGACGAACAAGATTCTGATGAACAAGATTCTGACGAACAAGGAGCACGCGGCCGACGAGGGACCGGGGCTGCAGGATGCGTACACGGGTCTGGCATCCGCGTTGCGAGTTGTCGAAAGCGGAGATCGCGCCGTGCCTTCGCAGGCGATCGCGGTTTATAAGGATTCAAGCCAACAGGTGAAGGCGCGCATCGCAGAGTGGGACCGATTCAAGCAAACGAGATTGGCGCAACTCAACCAGCAACTGCGTGACGCCAACTTTGTACCCATCGCAATTGCTGAAATTGAGCAGCAGGTTGAATTTCTGATGTCGCGCTAGGTTGCGTGGGGATGGTACGCAATGCCGGCAAGATCCCCGGTGGTTTTACATTCCGGGGCTCGGGACTATTATGTTGTGCGAACCGGTTGCCTGAAGATGGTATGCAAGATTTTGGAGGCCTTATGCGTCTGCTCAAACGTGCGCTTGCCGTTCTGGCATTGGCAGGATTCTTTTTTGCTTCTGTATCTGCCCAGGAGAAGTTCACCACGCCGCTGATTCCTCGCGAGGTGCTGTTTGGGAATCCGGAACGCGCGGACCCGCAGATTTCGCCGGATGGCACGCAGCTCGGATATCTCGCGCCCTTGGATGGTGTGCTGAATGTGTGGATTCGCACTCTCGGGAAAACCGATGACCGCGCCGTGACTGCCGACAAGCATCGCGGCATCCGCAATTTTCTCTGGCAATACGACAATCGGCACATTCTCTACACCCAGGACCTGGGCGGGGACGAGAACTGGCGGCTCTACCAGACCGACATTGCTTCCAAGCAAACAAAAGATCTAACGCCGTTCGATAAAGTTCGCGTCGATATCGTGGCCTATGAATGGAAGTTTCCGGATACGATCCTGGTGCAAATGAATCAGCGCGACCCGAAGCTGTTTGACGTCCATAGCATCGATCTGAACAGCGGGAAGGTGGAGCTCGATACCGAGAATCCGGGAGACGTTCAAGGCTGGCAAGCCGACAATGCGCTGCAGATCCGGGGCGCGCAAGCCCAGACGCCCGATGGGGGCACCATTGTGCGCGTGCGCGACGACCGCAAGTCACCTTGGCGCGAACTGATCAAATGGGGCGCGGATGAGACCTTTGGAGGGGTTAACGGATTTTCGCCGGACAACAAGTCGCTCTGGGTTACGACCAGTCTCGATGTGAACGCCGCTCGCCTGCTCGAGATCGACGTCGCCACCGGTAGGCGGAAAGTCATAACTGAAGATCCGCAGTTCGACGTCAGCAGCACGGTCAACAATCCCAAAACGAATGCTCTGGAAGCTGTCAGTTACGCCCGGCAGCGCACGGAGTATGTGTTCATCGATCCGAAGGTGAAAGCGGATTTTGAGGCGCTAAAGAAGGTGCGCAGTGGTGACATTGCGACCATCTCACCAGACCTGGATAACAACAAGTGGATTGTCGGTTTTGTTAGCGATGACGCGCCGACGTACTGGTATGTCTATGATCGGGCGACGAAGCAGGCCTCGTTGCTATTCAGCAATCGGCCACAACTTGAAAAATACAAACTTTCGGCGATGAAGCCGATCGAGTTCACGGCCCACGACGGCATGAAACTCTACGGTTATCTGACCACGCCAGCCGGAGTGGAAGCCAAAGACCTGCCCATGGTGGAGTTCGTGCATGGCGGTCCGTGGAGCCGTGACGAGTGGGGTTTCAACCGTTACGCGCAATGGCTGTCGAATCGCGGCTATGCGGTACTGCAAATCAATTTTCGGGGATCGACTGGCTATGGCAAGCAATATGTGAACGCCGGCGATCGCCAATGGGCCGGTACGATGCATACCGATCTACTCGACGGCAAAGACTGGGCAGTCAAACAAGGCGTCGCAGATCCGGCCAAGGTCTGCATCATGGGCGGCAGCTACGGAGGTTATGCGACGCTGGCCGGAGTGGCGTTTTCGCCGGAGGCGTTCGCCTGCGGCGTGGACATTGTCGGTCCTTCCAATCTGAACACCTTGCTCAAAACCATTCCACCGTACTGGTCGACAATCCTGGCCACTTTCCGCAAGCGCATGGGCGACTCGGAAGAAGTACTCGAGCAACAGTCGCCGCTGTTCAAGGCGGACCAGATCAAGGCTCCGTTGCTGATTGGCCAGGGCGCCAACGATCCTCGCGTAAACAAAGCGGAGAGCGATCAGATTGTCGCTGCCATGCGCAAGAACAATAAGCCGGTACAGTATTACGTGTTCCCCGACGAAGGACACGGGTTTGCGCGGCCGGCCAACAACATGGCCTTCAATGCCGTTACGGAAGAATTCCTGGCGAAATACCTGGGGGGAAGATTCGAGCCGGCGACGCCAGACGAAAGCAAGCTGCTGACCAGCATTAAGCAGTAACGCATGGGAACGGCAGTAGGTGGCGGAACGCCAAAGTGCAGCTTCGTCGGGGGGACTTGACGATGCAGTGTTTGCAATGACTTGGAGCGCAGGGACGTTCGCCCGCGTTCTTGCTCACACCTACCGCAGTGATCCACATCACAGCATCCTGAGACGATCGGCTTCATGTTATAGAAGGATGCATCCGCACTGGGCAGAGGCGCGAGCTTTTTGGGAAATGTCAGGCAGCCTTTTACCGGCCTTGCGCACATTCATAAGAAACCTCGACTTGCCGATTGGGCATTACCTCCTGCCGCTCGATTTCGTCGCCCTGGTGGTGATGTTCATTGTGTGGCGACTGCAGCGCCGGGAATGGGAACGAGCTTGCGAAGCCCTGAAGCAAGCAGCAGGGATGAAGCAGCAACTGGAGCGTGAGCGCAATCAGGCGCAGGCAGAAGTGTTTCGCCGCCTGCACGAAGACAGTGAGTTGAACAAGGAGAAGTTCCAGTTCCAGGCGCAGCTTGCCGAGTACGAAAAATACTCCACGCTCGCACAACTGGCCCTGGGCGCGGCACACGGGATAAACAATCCCCTGCTCGGCATCCTGTCGCACCTGGAACTCGAATTGAAAAGCACCGGCGATCCCGACCAGCGCTGGGAAATCGAACAGTGCATTGCCGGCACGAAGCGTATTTCCGCGACCTTGCGCGGACTCGTCAATTACGCGCGGCCGGGCCCACTGGTGTTGAGCAACCTCAGCCTTCATCGCCTGGTTACGGATACGCTCAGCTTTCTCGAAGGCCAGCCGGCGCTCCGCGGCAAACGGGCGGAGAACTGTGTTCCTGAAGACTTGCCCCACATCCTGGTCGATTCCAATCAGCTTTCGCAGGTGCTGATGAATTTGCTGATCAATGCGGCCGAAGCGACGCCTGACGGCGGGCGCATCACAATTTCCGCCAGCAAGCTCACCTCCGCGGAGAGCATCGAAATCCGCGTCAGCGACACTGGCTGCGGCATCCCGCCTGATATTCTGCCGCACGTCTTTGAACCTTTTTTCACCACCAAACCCGGCAGAGGCACCGGCCTTGGCCTCAGCATCAGTTCCACATACGTGCGGAGAAACAAGGGTGAGATTCGAATCGACAGCGTATTGAACCAAGGGACAACCGTAACCATCAAGCTGCCCCTTCGGCAGGAGGAGTCACACAAAGCCAAAGAACAAACCGAAATCGTGGTTTGAGAAACAGCTGCGAGCTACGATCTACGAGCCGCAAGCTATGGTCTGCGCTCTGCGGTGCGTCCGGGTGCTCCGAGCTCGCGGCTCGAAGCTCGCAGCCATCAACACTGGCTGGTAAATCAAAATGCCCTACTCCGCCCTTATCATCGACGACGAAGAGCTCACGCTCCGTACCATCTCGCGCGGCTTGCGCCAGGATGGATTTGAAGTATTCACGGCTCTCTCCGGCGAGGACGGCCTGAAACTCTTTCACGAGGAGAAGCCAGACCTTATTTTGCTGGATATCGTCCTTCCCAGCATTGATGGGGTCGAAGTGCTGCGCCAGATCAAACAGGCAAACCCGACTGCGATCGTGATCATGATGAGCGCCTACCATCTGGTGGAGCGCGCCGTCGAAGCCATGAAGTTGGGCGCCTTTGACTATCTGGTGAAGCCCTTTCCCCTGGACGACATGATGACCACCCTGCATCGCGCTGCCGAGGTGCTTGCTTTACGAGTGCGCGTGCGTGATTCAGTGGAATCGGAAAGGGGACTCTACAACTTTGGACGTGTAGTCACGCACAATCCGGCCACCATCAAGATGCTGGAGATGGCTCGCAAGGCCGCCGAGTCCGACCATACCACGATTCTGGTCCAGGGTGAGAGTGGCACCGGCAAAGGCGTGCTCGCTAAAGCGATCCACTACGCCAGTCCCCGCACCGCGATGCCATTGCTGGAAATCAATTGCGCCGCCCTTCCCGATGCGCTATTGGAGAGCGAGCTCTTCGGCTACGAACCAGGGGCGTTTACCGACGCTCGCCGGCGCAAGGAGGGCCTGCTGGAGCGGGCCAGTGGCGGCACTGTTTTTCTGGATGAAATCGGCAACATGTCGGCCAGCGTGCAAGCCAAGATCCTGCGAGTGCTTGAGGAAGGGACCTTCATGCGGCTGGGAGGGACGAGCACGATCAAGGTCGATATCCGGTTGATCGCGGCCACGAATGACCAGCTAAAAAATGCCGTAAGCCAAGGGCGATTTCGGGAGGACCTCTACTACCGCATAAATGTGGTGCAGTTGTATATTCCTCCGCTGCGTGAGCGCAAGGAGGATATCGTGCCTCTGGCGCTCGAAATCCTGCAGCAGTTCAACCGCGAGTTGAAAAAAAGCTTTACCGGATTCACTCCGGCCGCCGCTGAACTGCTGGGGCAGTATTCCTGGCCAGGCAACATCCGCGAATTGAGGAATGTGATTGAGCGCACCATGATTCTCAGCCCGCAAGGCGAGATTGAAGCTGGCCATCTTCCGGAAGAAATTCGCGACCAACATCCTGAGAGAAGAGCCAGTGAAGCATTCTCCGAAGACGACATTTCTCCGACTGGCGACCAGTTCCTTAGTCTGCGGGCGCTGGAAGATAACTACATCGAACAAGTCCTGGCGGCCACCGGCAACAATAAAACGCAGGCGGCCCGGATTCTCGGCATCCATCCGACCTCGTTACTGCGCCGTCTCAAAGGAAAGGCGCTCGAGTAGAACTCATCCCATCAAGGAGCTGGCGAGCGTTGCCAGCGAGACGGGGCTGCGCTATTAGTGCGACTCAATCAGAGGTTCCCAAAGAAAAACCCCGGGCTCTTCGCCCGGGGCTTGAGTGGAAGCTGTGGAGTTTACGCTTGGGCGGGAGCACTTGGAACCATCCACCGCTCCCGAGGCGGGTTCTTGGGCAAAATGTCCAAATAGATTACAGCGTAACGGAAAGCCACTGCGGCAGCCGTGATCGTTGCCAGCGAGGCCGCGAACTCTGTCCACTTTGGCACATAGTACGCAGCGGAACTGGACTGCAGTGCGGTAACGGAGACGTTCAACCGGTTGGTCATAAATCCCATCACGATCACAGCGCAGGTCCAGTATAAGTAGAGCGGGTTATCGCGCACCTTCTGCATGTTCAGCAGCACCAGAGGCACAATCACCAGCAACGCGATCTCCAGCCAGAATAAAAGCGTTGCCTCGCGCCACATCCATAGATATTGAAGCGCATCGCGGTTGATCAGATCCACTGCCCGGAACACGCCGTAAATTGCCAGCAGCGGCGCAATCACCCTACTCACATCGCTCAGAATATTCATATCAACCCGAGCATTGAGCGAGCGCACGCAGAGGTAAATTGCCATGATGGTTACGGCTAATCCAGCTGGGATGGCGGAAAGGTAAAACATCGTGGTCAGGTAAGGTGTGTACCAGAGCGGATCCAGCCGGCCTTTGGTGATTAAATAAAGTCCGCCCAGAAACGATTGGTGCATCGACGAAAGCAGTGTGCCAGCGAGCACCAGGGCGATCAGGATGCTGTGGTGCCAGCGCAGGTAGAGCTCGCGCAGTCGGACAAAGGGAATCTTTTCCACCAGCGCTGGTGAGAATTCCAGCGCCAGCACCGTGGTGTAGAGCATCACGCACCACGACACCTCGAACAACACCGAGTGCCGGTTCCACATCACAATCGGGTGCCAGATTCTCCAGGGAATTCCGAGTTCGTACAACATGCCCACGCAGACCGTGCAATATCCCAGGAAGGAGATGAGCACGGCGGTACGGAGGATCGGGCGGTAGCGCTCAAGACCCAAAAGATAGACTGCCGCCGCGATGGCAAACCCGCCCGCCGAGAGCCCGACGCCGCACAGCGTCCCCAACCCTACCCACAGCCCCCAAGGCTGGGGATCAGTAAGGTTGGTGGCGGCTTTGAAGCCGAGCGCGAACCGGGCATACATCGAATAGATACCAGCGGCGAAAATCAACGCCACGATGGTGCGCCAGAAACTGATTCTTGGAAGTCCTATGGCAGTCATGGCTCAATTCCTTTCCTTTACAGATTTCTCGCGGGCTTCGGCCAAAGCAACCAGGGCCCGGCGTTGCGTGATCCAATAGAGGCCGGCAAGCAGACTGCCACCGACCAGGATCACGGTAGGTCCGTCGCCCAATGCATTTGCGGTCAGTAGCGGCATCGCCTGCTTGGGCGCAGCGACAAAGCCCAGTTTTTCGAAAGGCACGTCGGAGATGAAGAAGACCGACGTTCCGCCCGCTTCCTCGCTGCCGTAAATGTGCTTCACGTATTTCGAATCACTACTGAGGATGCGGCGGAGCGCCTCTTCCAGGATTTCATCGCGATCGCCCGCGATCGAAGCCTGCACTGGACAAGCTTCCACACACGCAGGCAGTTGGCCCTTCGCCTGGCGCGCGGCGCACATATCGCACTTCTTCACGTAAGGGACGAGCTTCGTCCACTCGTAACGGGGCACGCTGAAGGGACAGGCCACCAGACAGTAGCGGCAACCGATGCATTTCGCTCCGTCATAAGTGACCGGACCGGCATCCGTCTTCTTGAGCGCCCCTACCAGGCACGCCGAGGCGCAGGCCGGTTCCTGGCAATGCATGCACATGCGCCGCACGAAGCGATCGCCGCGCTCTTCCACTACCGTGAGCGCGGTGGGTGAAAGCTTCGCCTCAGAATCCATGGGAAACCCGTGGATTTGTTTGCAAGCCTGTTCGCAACTCCGGCATCCGATGCACTTCGTGATATCGACCAGGATTGCTTTAGTGGTTGCCATGACATTTCTCCTTTCGGTGGCAGGGCCCAGTTACGACAAGAAAAACTCTTTCACCACTTTCTGCCGTAACTCCGGAGTAAGTTGTGGAAGCAGACCACTGATCGGGGTACCGCCGTCCTGCGCCAGCGCCGGCGAGGGCGATAACATTGCACTGAGCCGGGCTGCGTTGTTTTGCATCCAAGGCGCCACCATCGAACCCTGGATCAGATTTCTCTGATTGACTTTGAGGTCTGGAGACTTCACCATCGCGATCCAGCCGTTCTCGTAAGGATCGTTCGTGACCAGGCTCGGATCTCGCAACACGTCGTCGTTGACTGCCGTAACCACGCCTTCAACCGGGGAGAGCAGATCCACGCTGGTGCCGCCGCTGGTTAGGGTGACGATCTTTTGTCCCTGACGAACCCAGCGATTGGCTCCGCATACGTCAATGTGATCGATCTTCCCCATCAGATTGGCGACGAACTTATCCACCCCGATCCGCGCATCGTCAGCGCCTTCCTTCATTACCCAGGTGTGTCCCAGGTGAAAGCAATAATCCTGTGGGATCTCAAACCCATACTCGCGCTTCACGCGCGGGGCTTGCGGTTTGGCCATGATTTCCGGCTGCAGCCCAGGTTGCACTTTCGGTTCGATGAAATATCTGACGCTGATGATCAGCAGGAACATCAGCAGGACAAACAGGATTGACATAAACCCTCCTCTTGGGCTCGATCCCGCCGCTCGGGTATCCGGCGCATTGTTAGCGCCTGCTTGCGTCCTTATTCAGTGCACGTGATGGGCAAATTCGATTTGCGACTTGATTTATTGCAGGGCAAGGACTTGCACAAAAAGATCAGGGAGGAAGGGCCGTTAGGCCCACTGCATTTTGCAGCTAACCAAGCATTTTGCATTAGTGCAAGCCAGACTTGAACTTGCAGTGCTTGCTGTCATCGGCTTGCCAGCGAATGGATTACAAAAGTAATCCTTAACACGGGTAACGTTAATTGCCTAGACGACCCATGCGCGCGACGCTCGCCCGCATGGTTGTCGTGGTCACGCCGACGGCGTCGGGCAAAACACTCTGCTACAACCTTCTACCTCAGTGCTTATCCAGCACTTCTCCCATGCGCTTTCGCGCCGCCAATAGGAGTTTCGGATCGGCGTTCCAGTGGCGGAAATCCTGGCCGAGCTGCCTTGCCAACTCGAGGGCTAAGTCGCCCTTGCCGGCTTTCTTCATTAGTTCGATGTATTCATAGTCCTCGACACCGTCCCGGATCCACTTCAGACGAAGCGAGGGCACGGTTCCTTGGACTCCGGCATCCTCGCCCGGGTACACGAGCATTCCTTCGCCCGGATAATGGTCGCCATCAGTCGGATACGTATCCACGTCACTCCAGGGATTCTTGGTCCAATAGTCAACCGACCAATACAGCAAACCGGTGAAACCCAGGCTCTGGTTGATAAATCCTTGCATGACACGGTAAGCCATCGGCGGGAAATCGATCTCCCATTGAGGCGAATGGTCGTCCTGCACAAGGGCCGTGTAGGTCCACACCCGGTCACCTTTTTTCAGAACGGTGCGAACGTTCTGCGGTGACGCTTCGTAGTAGCCCGGCTGAAGAACCCAAATGTCCACGGCCGAACGGCCGCTGCGCGATCCGTCTTCGAACAAATCCGGGACGGGTGCCATGGTGATGAGATTGAGGATCCCTGCACTGTGCAGATTGCGGGCCCAAGCCTTGATCACCGGATACAAATTGGGAAACTCCACGATTTCGTCAGCCGTATAGTTATAAAGCAACGGGCCTGATGGAAGCTGGCGCGCGATTTTCTGAATTTCCTCCACCGATGGAGCGGGGCCCATAACCCCGTGGTTGTAGTCAGCGTTGCTCGATAATCCGATATTGATCGAGCTCAGATGGTATTTCTCCACCAACTCGGCTGCGTCCTGCAAAGGTACCGGCGTGGGCATGAGTTTGTGCCGCAAGATGGTTTCGCACGCAGCGGCACTCTTGTCCTTCCACAACATGAAGGATGAATCCAGCGAGGGCTTCAGCGGCAGCTCAAAATCCCAAACCGTGAGCTGAAATTCGCCAGTCACCCTCCCCTGATCGCTGGTCACAGTAAAGGAGCCACGGTACTTGCCGCGCGCTGCGTTTCGAGGGACCGACACGTCGATCCATAGCGGTTGATTGTTGCCCAGCGCGACGTCGAAAGGAGCAGCGCGGATTTTGGCGTTGACTGGGGGCTTGTCGGTGGCCGGATCAATAAAGGGAACCAGCGCATCCGCATACCAACCAGGACCCAGTGGAGGCATGGTTGCTCCTTTTCTCACTGGACTGCCGTGGTCGACATGCACGTAGTGCTCACGGTAGGCAATGAGATTGCCCTTCCCGATCACAGCGCCCTTGGGCCCCCGAAGGTCGGAGAGTATGAGATTTGCGTTGGTGAGACGTTCTGCCGTGGCGCGAACCACGATCTGGAACGGTTCGTACTCACCCCGGGCTGCAAACAGTTCAATGCGGTGCTTTTTTTGCGGCGGGTCTTCCTGGCCCACTCTCTCCATGCCGGATACAACCCAGACAGTGGGCTTCGAGGCTGCGGATTGCGCCGGCAGCGGTATCAGAAGGATGGCGCCGCAAAAAATTCCAGTGTGGACGAGGAGCTTAATCACCACGATCCTCCTTCTTGGCCCGACCAGTTTTTCTGGCAGCCACTTTTCGGGCGAGGTAAAGCAATCCTGTTGCGTCAATCGTAAAGTAAGGGGTGGAGCTCTTAGAACTTGCTCTAAAATCGCTTCCGGCGACCGGAATTTGGGAAGTTATTAATCACTGAACTTTTCCTCGCCCCTTAACCTCCCACTGAACCACTACGTCTTCTCCACTACATCCATAGACTCGATCATGCAGGTTGATGCAGGTGCATATATGGTTGGGAACGATGCGAAGCCGTTCTCCCAGCTTCGGTGAAGTGCGCACTCCCCGCACGTTCAAGTGCCCGTGTTCTTCGGACAGATCCTCGATGACCACCCCGGGATAGTTGAGGACCTCCCCGTAGCCATGCTTGGGACCGGAGAGAAGCGGATCGGCAGAGAGCGTCTTGCTTCCCGCGTCAACCATGGTTTTGCCTGCAACGCTGACGCTCACCACCGTGGCGAGAACCGTCGCCGCACAGTCGCGATAGGTCGCAGCTTCTGCGCAAACGGTGTTCCTGTCATTAAAAATATAGGTGCCCGGCCGGATTTCATTAACGTTCTTAAAGCGATGAGAGATGTAGGCCGCAGGTGTGTTGCCCCCGCTCTCGATTTCGCAGTCGATTCCTTGGAGATCGAGAATCTCTTTCAACCTTGAAAGCTCATTATTTTCCTTTGCGAGCAGAATCTCGCGCTCAGCGGCTGTTCCCATGATGTGGCCCGGATAGGTCAGGACGCCTTCCCAGCGCAGACTGGCAAGCTCACGAATCCGCATGGCCGTTTCCGCAGAGTGCTCCGTGATAGGCAGGCCACACCGTCCAAATCCGGTGTCGAACTCCACTCTCACTCCCACTGTTACTCCGGCATTCAAAGCGGCTCGCGATATCCCCTGTGCCACCTCCAACGAATCAATGGCTACCGCGCACTTGACACGCTCGGCCAGTCGCACCAAACGATCCAATTTCTTTTCGCCGAGCAACGGGTAAACGATCAAGATATCGTTCACGCCGCTGTCCGCCATGACGCTGGCTTCGCCCAACTTTGCCACCGTGATGCCCGAAGCGCCCAGCTTCAACTGCAAGAGCGCCAATTCAGGAATCTTATGGGTCTTGGTGTGCGGTCTCAGTTTCAGATTGTGCGCCGCGCAGTAGTCACTCATGCTTTGGAGATTTCTCTCCATGACGTCGACATCGATCAGCACAGCCGGGGTATCCAGGTCGGAGATTTTCATTGAGTCCAGACTTCCTCTTCGCCGAAGACCCGTCGCCCGTTACGAAAAACGTGACGGATTCCCACCGGCGCTAGCCGAGGATTTTCGTAGGTAGCGGGGCTGCTCACCCTGGAGGGATCGAAGACAGTGATGTCGGCAAAATAGCCTGGCGCGAGCCTGCCACGCTGTGGAATTCTGAAGCGCCGCGCGGGCAGGTCGGTAATCTTACGAATCGCCTCCGGCAGCGTCAGCCAACCTCGCTTGAGACAGATTTCGCCCAACAGGAGCGGGAAGGTGCCAGACAACCGCGGATGCGGCCTGCCCTGGACGTAAAAGCCGTCACTGATGACATTTGACAGGGGATGGGACAAGGTTTGACGGAGGTTGGCCTCGCTCTGATTGACTTCCAGCATGTTTACCCGGCCCGCCTCCTCAATCAATAGATCGATCGCCGCTTCCACGGGAGATTGCCCTTTGATGAACGCGATTTCGGCAACACTTTTACCCACCAGTCTCTGGTTCTTCGGGGACGCCACTGCGGCGATGAGGATGTTATTCCAACCCTGGGCTAGGTCGGCATCGGTTCGAGCAGCAATCTTTGGCCGAAGTTCAGGATCAGAGAGCCTTGCCACCATCGGCCCAACTCCACCATCCAGGACCCATTGCGGCAGAAGTTGAGTTAGAACCGTGCTCCCGCAGATGTATGGATAGCAGTCGAAGGTGACATCGATTCCTGCGTCGCGCGCTCGTTCGATTTTCTCTAATGCGACCTGTTGCAGAGGCCAGTTTCGGGACCCGACCGCCTGTAAGTGAGAAATCTGCAGACGGCAGCCCGTCTTGCGCGCCAACTCAATTTGTTCGTCGACGGCCTCCACCAAGCGGTCGGAATAATCGCGCATGTGGGTAGCATAGGTCTTGTCGTGGCGAGCAACCACGGCGCACAGCGCTTCCAGTTCCTCGCGCGGGGCACTCGATCCAGGTGCGTACATGAGGCCGGTGGAAAAGCCGCAAGCACCCTTTTGAAGCTCTTCTGCTAGCCGCTGCTCCATCGCATCCAGCTCGCGCTTCGACAGGGCACCCTGACGTAGCCCCGCCATCCAGATTCGCAACGAACCGTGACCGACGAGCGAGAAGACATTGACGAATGGCGCGGAGCGCGCCGCGTTCAGATACTCTTTCGCCGAGTCCCATCCCCACCTCTCGCTGCCACAGAAGAGTCCATTGGCGAAGTCCACCAAGTCGTCGCTGTTTGCCGGGGCCGGGTAGGGAGAAAAACCGCAATTGCCCACCACTTCGGTAGTCACACCCTGGGCGATTTTTTCCGGGCGGTTTTCCAGGACTTGCAGATCAGAATGACTGTGTCCGTCGATGAAACCGGGGGCTACGATCAAGCCAGTGCAATCGATCGTCGGGATTTGCGAAGGCATCGTAAAGTGACCGATCTCCAGTATGCGATCGCCACCGATCAGCAGGTCCCCGGGGGCAAGTGGGGCGCCCGTTCCGTCTGCCAGAAGGCCTCCGGACAGCACAATCTGGTCATTAGTCGTCACTTGTTTCCCTTCATCCACGGGATCTACCGCGTCTTCCACGCGATGGCATCGATCTCAACTTTGATTCCGTCTCCCAGTCCCGACTGCACGGTGGTCCGCGCCGGACGGATTCCGGGAAAGAACTCAGAGTACACTTTGTCAAATCTGCCGAAATCTTGAATGTCTGCGAGGTGGCAGGTGCACTTCACTACGTCATCGAAACTGTAGCCAGCGCTCTGTAAGACCTTCCCGATATGGTTAAGCGTCAATCGGGTTTCTTCTTCGATCGATCCCCGGACCACGGCGCCAGTCCGCAGGTCCAGTGGCCCCTGTCCGCTGATGAAAAGCCAGCCGTCGATCTCGACCCCTGCCGAATATGAACCCGTCGACGCCCTTTTATCAGGATGTTTGATTTCAACTTTAGGCATTTGGTAGGGCCTCTCTATGATGTAAGTTGTCCGACTTTCAGATCATTACTTTTGACGATGACTAACAAAGAGTAACGTCGCCCTTTTCAGAGTAGATCGCCTCTATTCACAATTGATAGTGTTGTCCCATCGTTCCAACCTCATTCGGACCGGGCGCTACTTCCTTAAGTCGACTTACGTTTCCTCCTCCCAGTCTTCGAACTCTGACCATTGTTGCCGACGTTCTCAGGATACTTCTGCGCCAATTCGCGGATCTCGTAGGTAAACTTGAGAAAGAGCTTTTCCCATCGCCGGGCTTCTTCAGGGGTATATTTATAGAAACCATGGGCGTTGGATACACCCCGAGCACCTGACTTCACCAACTGGTCAATCAGCGCTGGCACCTTGGTCCCGCTACTAAGTTCTGGAAATAGGTCTTTCATAACCGCTGCGTATGCCGGAATGCCCGTCAGATCCATGAATCGGAAGGGACCAGCAAAGGTTATCCAGTAGCCCAAATCGTTGCGCAACGAACGATCCACATCGTCGATATTTGCGTAGCCGTTCTCCACCAGGAAGAAGGCTTCTCGAAACATCGCGTACATAAGACGGTTCGTGATGAAGCCTCGAATATCCCGCCGCAGCAGAGAGGGCTCTTTTCCCCACAGTTTCGCCAGCGCCACCACACGTTGCGCGTACTGCAGTTCAGATCTCTTTCCACAAATAATTTCCAGGAAACGAGTCACATGGGCGGGCTCCGCCCAGTGGATGCCCAGAATCCTTTCAGGGTGCTTCGTTTCCTCCTGCAAGATGGAAACGGGAATCGCAGACGTGTTACTCCCGATCACAGTCTCCGGTGACACAGTCTCCTCAATCCGGGCCAATGCGACCCTCTTGGTTTCGAGGTTTTCTATGATGGATTCGATCACGACTTGAGAATCCCGCAGGTCCGAGAAGTTCTCAGAAATGATTAAATTCTGAATCACTTTGGACGGATCTCGTTGCAGTATGCCTTGCTTCGCCATCTCCCTTAAGAGCGCCCATATATGACGGCGTGCGTGCTTATGCTTTGCCAAACTGCGAGTCACTGCTGTTACTGGATGTCCCGCGGCCAGCAGACAAGCGGTGATGCTCATGCCCATCAGTCCAAGGCCTACCACCCCAGTCTGGATGTCGGCGGTTGAGTCATTCGTGGCCCGCGCCGATCCTCTTCTGCTTCCCAAACGATCCTCCGACATGACTTGTCTCCCCAAATGGCTTGTTTGTCTCCCACATCTTATCTAATACTCTCATCTACCCTATTCATCCCGTGGCAAAGAATGGTCCGTGAAAACAGAGCTCGCGCAACCGTACCGGACCTAACTGGACGCCGGCTCCACCTCCGAGTTCGAGCAAATACAAGCGTACTTGCTCTCTTGGGAATCGAGACATTACTATTTCTCGGACGGATCATGTCCAGTCGATATCTCCTGATGCTCCACGCTGACCTCTTGCGCGATGTAGCCTAGACGTGCGGAAATACTTCCAGCCACCCGCCTTACCATGCGCGCCAGAATCGGAACACGATTGGTTCCAATTTGACTCGCAATTCCCGATATGCTGATTGCGGCGACAGCCCTCCCGCTCTCGTCGAACACCGGAGCTCCAATGCAACAAACTCCAGGCTCATCCTCTTCATTGTCAAGAGAGTACCCTGACTGTCTAACGAGCTTAAGGTCTCGTTTCAAAGCGCTCTTTGAAATAATCGTGCGACTGTTGTGTCGAGCAAATTCTTTGGTCTTGAGCAGGTAATCAAGTTCGTCATCGGGGAGGAACGCGAGGAGAGCCTTTCCAACTCCGGTGCAGTTGACGTCAAGGCGGCGCCCGATCCATGACGCCAGCTTGACCAATCCTGGCGCCTCGACTTTTTCAATGATTACCGCTTCGTCGCGTTCCAGCACCGCCATGTGTACGGTGAACCCACTTTGTTGCATTAAAGAGCGCAAAAAGGGTTTGGCTTCTTCACGCATATCGAGGTTCTCGAGGGCGCTCCTGCTAAGGCTAACTAGCTGCAGACCAAAACAGTACCTGCCGGTCTTGGCATTCTTCTGCAGGAACCCCCTTCGCTCGAGAGTAGACAGAATCAGGTGGGCCGAGCTTTTTGGAATCCTCAGTTTTCGGCCAATTTCAGAAAGCGAGAACCCGCGTTTTGCCTGGGCGAGACATTCAAGCACCGAAAGTGCCCGCTCGATCGACGGCACGGAATATTCCTTAAGCTTGGCCACGAACAAACCCCTATCGATCCACAACACTTATTTGAGTAATCTTCACAGAAGGGGCGAGCGCGCTAATGGAACCTATATCAAAGTCTTTATATAAATCCAGACAGAAGAGCTCAGGTGCAGAACGGAGAGGTACCGGCTTATCGAGCAAATACGCAAAACTCTTCATCGCGTTGTGGTTTTCGATGTTTGAGAAGGTGTCGGGTTCGATCGCGGCGGCAATAAGAGCAATGGTCTGGTTGCGAATTCCGTCGGTCACCACTTGAACATGGCTGGATCTCGTTGAGGAACGTACCCATTCTGTGAATGCCAGCAACTGCGCTACTTCCAATCCCAAAGAACGATCGCCGCTGCCATCGACCAGGAGTTCCCAATCGCTTGAATCAGGCACTTCCGGCATCGTGGCACCGTTGAAGAGAAGATCTAACGCGAATACCTCATGGCCGCTACTCAGACGATCGAATACGTCCTGTCCGGCAGCTTTATAGCCTTTGTCATTGAGCACGATTGTAACTGGCTCGACATCGGGCGATGCATCCTGTTTGAACCATATCCCCGTGGCACTCAACCCGTTCGAGAAGTCAAAACGATAAGACAGAGTCTCGAACGTCATGCCTTTGGAGTTAGTCATCCTTAACGGACGCGACATAGAAACAGGTTTGTAGCGAACCACTGATTTCAACTTCTCCCGTTCGGATCGAATCCACGCAGTACGCTCGGCCCCAGCGGCTGGAATTGGCTGGCGGGTAATATTGGCAGCCAGATTCCTCGCTAAACCAAGTATGGTCAGATTGCCGGCTGGCACACCAACGGCAAGCGTCTCGGCATTGCGAATCTCACCATCACTGAATATCTCGCCTTCAGCGACCGGCAAATGAAAATACTCTGTGAAAAACCGGTAAGCTTGAATTCTATTGTCCAATTGATAGTTGTGCACACCGGGAACGAAGTTCTCATGCCAGGCCAGAGTGCTCGGCGTGCCGAACATCTGGAAAAATGGCTCCACGTTGGCATAGATATAAGGTTCTACCAACGGTGCCCGGAAGCAGCAGCTATCTACGGCATTGTGCACGAGCAGCGTTGGGCGTGGCGCGCGCATCGCGATGAATTCAGGATAGTCAAATCCCTGCATGATATCTGGCGCGTCTTCCTCTATTTCATAGGTGTCGCTCGGAGCGGTAAGGTTGGATTCGCGCGACCCAAAGCCCGCCACCTCCACCGAAACAGCAACCCGGGGATCCAGAGCACCCAGTACCACCGTCTGCCAACCGCCGCCGGAAAGCCCAGTCGCTCCAATCCGGGCCGGATCAACTTCGGGCAGCGTTGCCAGGTAATCGAGCCCACGCCTCATTGCGAGGTAAAAGAGGCCTAATGCGTTTGATCCGACCAGATCAAGATGTGCCGCATAATCGTGCCCGTTATCCGGCTGGGATAGCTCTCCGAACTGCATCCATTCGAGATTCAGCGCCACCATGCCGCGTTTGGCAAAGTTGATGCACCGTTTCTGCTCATATTCGACCGCAATTCCGTCTGCCTCATGGCCGACCAGATTTAGAATCGCGGGTATGCGGCCGGTAATGGTTTCAGGCTCATACATGAGCGCCGTCGAAATGAAGCCGGGGACAATCTCGTAACGCAACTTGCGAATCCGGTAGCCATGCTCAGTTTCAATGATTCCTGCTTCTTCGAAATGCGGCGCGGACTCAATCCACTCGCGGGGCCAGCCATGGAAGACCACATCCTCAAGAATGTGCTTGCGGAGCCGCTTCTCCTCAGCCGTCCACAGCTCGGGCGTAGACGGCGCCGGTAGCGGCGGAATCCGAGCCATGAGATATTGTTCCAGCTGGAACTGTGTGACCGCCGGCGGCTGCACCGGTTTGCTGAGCGTCTCCACAATCGAGGGAAGCATGGTTGTCTGGGCGTGACTGTAGGCATGCGCGACGAACGCAGCACACGTACACGCCAGAATCATCGGCCATTCCACTCTCCTCATGCGTCTTCCCTCTCCTGTTGCCAATCTCACCCGCGATCCAGGACACCCGCGAGGGCCCCTGTCGTCTGAATATCGAACCGGGGTTCGTCAGTTGCGGCGCTGCTATTAAAGCTGCTGCTGCACGACCTTATCCAGGTAAACATCCCGGACGTTTCGCGAAGCGGCAACGCGAAAATCTTGAACGTCATGGAGCGCGAATACCGGGGCGCTAAGCGCTTTGGGCGTTTTGACATGAAAAAAATCAGCCCCCTCCACACCGTCCATCCAGAAGACCGGCCGGGCATCCGGCTGACGGAAGGCAATCTCAACATTGGTGAACTCGATGTTGTTGACGTGGCGCAGAAAGAATCCACTTGCGGGAATATCGCCGAACATGTCGGGATCGGGATAGTCCTTATCCTCCGCCGCTTCAGGCGGGTTAAGTGCCGCCATTTCTTTGGTTCCCGAGCCACCATGCTCAAAATAGACGTCATGGATATTGATGTCTTCGATAGGATGACGGGGAATGCCGGCGATAATTCCTCCTCCGCCCAGCCGGGACACAGAATTACTGCATACGATGTCGCTCATGATGATGCGTTTCATCGTGCCCACCTTCGCGCCTTTCGGTCCTCTCATGCGACCGCCCAAACGAAGAAACAAAGGGGTGTTGGTGCAATCACGCATCGTGATCCCGGTAAGCGTAATGTCTTCCACAACTGCGCCATCGGAGCTTTCAAGAGCAAAGCCCTTGCTGCCGTCGAACACGCAATTGGAGATGGCAATGTTCTTGAACCCGCCGTTGGACTCGGTTCCGAGCTTGATGCTTCCGTTAAACTCCTCCGGGAAATAGGGCAATACCTTGGCCTGTTCAGCTTTATCCAACGACCAGCGCTTCCAGGTCCCATCCAACATGGTACCCACTTCATAAGCGCCGGTAACATAGCAGTTACTAATCGTGATGTTTTCTGTGGTGCGGACATAGCCAAGAGCAAACGAACTCTTGGGGCAAATTGCATCGTCGAATGGGGAATTGACGCTGCAGTTCGAAATGCGCACATTTCGGCAACAGTCAATATCTATGCCGTCGCGATTGGTGTCGATCAATAAGTTGTCGATGGTAAAGTTGTCGACGCCCGTTGCCAGGATCGCGAAGTGTCCACCCTCCAGAACGGAGAAATCGCGCAGGATCACATTGCGGCAGTTCTTGAGGCCGATCGCTTTGTTACCCATCCCCGGGGTTTCGGCCAGGGGTAACTCACTAGCACCACGGCTGAGTCCCTTACCCCAAATCAGCCCGGTGCCGAGAATCGCGAAGTCGTGAATGTCTTCACCCCAGATGAGGCTATTGTGCCAATGATTGTGACCGTAGTCCTGATAGTCCTCCCAAGGCCGGTTTGATTCCGCAGCGTCGTAGGCGCCGCTTTTTGCCCCTTCCACAGGAACACCTGCAGCGAGGATCGTTGCTCCGGGTTCAAGATAGAGCACGACCTTGCTCTTAAGGTGAATCGAGTAGCATGCATAGACGCCCGGTGGGAACCGCACCGTACCACCGCCTCGCGCATCGGCGGCAGCGATTGCTTGGTTGATGGCTGGGGTATCGATCGTTATGCCATCACCCCGCGCGCCGTACGCCTTTACATCGAAAGCGGTATTGGGATCATAGCTCGGCGGAGACGTAATTTCCGCAAGGGCGCGGGGCGTAGCAACCGTTGCAGTTGCGACGAACCCCGCGCTTGCCAACTTCAGAAAGTCTCTGCGAAGCGAACTCATTTCCGTCCTTACTATCAACTTGGAAGTTACTTTCAGATCAGGCTGGAAAGCGACAAGCTTCCCTGGTTAAGCAATCCGTCACGGCTAGCTGGCCTCCACTTAGAATGTGGAGTTAGTTTGCAGGTGAACGCGTTGTTCACCTGCCCGATACGGTAACCCAACAGAATGTCCTGGGCGCCTACAGCTCACAACGCTGTCCTCAAAAGCTGGCCTTCAATCCAAACTGGATGATTCTGGGTTGGGCCGTTCCGTAGGAGGTGGGGCCGCCGTACGCGCCTCCTCCGGCGGTGCCGCCGATACGGGCAAACCCGTTACTGGTACCGGCACCCAGCTGGTTGCCAGGCAACCCAAGATTGACATTGTTAAAGGCATTGAAAAACTCGGCGCGGAACATGACTGAGACTCGCTCGCCCACCTTGAATTTCTTAATTGCGGCCAAGTCAGTATTGAAGAACCGGGGGCCGCGCAAAAAGTTCTTTCCCGAATCGCCGAAAGTTCCAATCGCGTTCGGAACAAAAGCAGCCGGGTTGAACCACTCTGCGATACTGGCAGTATGCGAGCGGCCCGGGAGGACCGGGTTCACTCCCGGCACGAGGTCAGCCCGGTCGTTTCCTATGCCACTCTCCGAATTGTCATAACCACTGTAGATAGTGAATGGACTTCCAGTTTGCCAATCGACAATCGCCGTGAGCTCCCAGCCGTTCAAGATCGGACTGGCAACATGGACATGCGGAGTCTCGTAATTCCCGTTGATTTTGAAAACCTTGTTGAGGTCATCCGCCGACGGTCCGTAATCGAAATGACGGCCGCAGGTACAGGTATTTGTGTACAGGTAGTAAAGGGAACCTTGTGGTTGCGGAGCGAAATCATCCAACGCCTTCGCCCAGGCGAAGTTAGATAGGAAGGAAAAGCCGTGCCCGAGGCGCTTTTCAATGGTCAGTTGCAGTGCGTTGTAATTGCTGTTCACTCCGGAATTAATCTCAGCGACCGATCCGTAATTTTGATTCACGCGCACACCGTTAGTCCCGGGGATCGTTGGATTCAACTGCAGCAGGCCGCTCTCCTGGTCACCCGTGCCATAGAGCCGGTGCCCGCTATTGCCCACATAGGCGACACGCAGCAGCCAGTTCGCTTTGAAAGAGTGCTCGACCGTCAGGTTCCAGGCTAGAACCATCGGCAAGCGAAGATGTGGATCCTGTATTTGTGTAAACGAAGGTTGGGAAGGAAAAGTTGCGTCTGGGCCCGGGTTATTCGGCCCAAAGCCAGCGGGGAAAGGGTTGGACACTCCTGCGCTTCCGTAGGGATCGGAGAGGCTCACGCCATAGAGGTTAATCACCGGCGCGAAGGGTGGGACGCCGACCATCTGTTGATAGATGAGGGAATTTGGCGGCTCGTAATAATAACCCGCGCCCCCCCGTATGCTGGTCGTCCCATCCTGTGTGACCCGATAGGCAAACCCAAATCGGGGTCCGAAATTCTTGTAGTCAGCAAAAATACCAGCTTCCGGGCATCCGGGATCATGGTTCGTCCCGCCATAGAGCAAGCCGGGAGGGGCATTCGGATACCGCACGGACTGAGGGGCCCCGGGATCAAAACAAGCGACCCTTCCCAAGCTGTCCTTGGAAGGAATCCACGGATCCCAGCGGAGCCCGGCGCTTAGGGTGAGTCGCGGGGTGGCCTTCCAGTCGTCCTGCACGAAAGCGCTCCAGTTGATCCCGGTAAAATTGAGAAATAGACCCCCGCCCTGGATCGTTTCGGAGACAAAGCCAACCTCAAAATCCGCCAAGGCATTGTTGGTCAAATTGCCGAAATAGAATGTACCACCCTCCTGAAAGAGATTTCCCATGGGTTGGGTAAGGCGCACCGCCTCACCGCCAAATTGAATTACGTGTTTGCCTTTGATCAGCGTGGCAATCTCACGCAAGGATTGATCGCCGCGGTTCCAGACTCCGTAATTGCCACTGGAGAAAGAAGGGCCGCCGGTGCCCACATTCAGAGATGCTGTGTTCCCGCCTCCTTTGTTCGGCGGTACCGCAAAGTTTGTTACTCCAGCGTCGACCATGGAGAATGGAGCTGACGAGTACGTCGTGCCGTCGATCTTGGTGTATCCGTAGTAGCTGCCCAGCATGAAGTGCGGTGTGATCGTATAGAGATCGACGACGCTCACGTTGTGGTCAACCAGGGTTTCCGCGGCACTCGACATTTCCAGGATGTTCGTGCTGGGGGGGAGGGCGATCGGCTGCGTGTAACTTTGTTGGAAATAGTGACCGCTAAGATGGTGCTTACCAAAATTGTAATCGATCTTGATCAGGTACTCATTCGTGTTTTGAACCGTCGGCAAGCTGTTGAAATTCAACGTGTCGGGAAATCCCTGACTTATTTGGAGCGGAGTCGGATTCGGAAGCGGGATCCCGTTGAGCATGTAGGTCGCGACCGGGTCGACAGCAATCTGATTGTTATAGTAGGCCGCCCCCGGAGCCGTTCCTGAGTTCTCCACGGGGAACGGGTTGTATAGCTGAGTGGTTCCCGTGCCGCCTGTGCATATCCCGCTGATGAACGTGCCGCCAAAATTTGTGCAGAGTTCGCCAAAGTTTCCGGTGCGTTCGGCGGCGTCCGGCACATTTTGGCTCGTCGGATTGGTCTCGTTAAACCTGGTTCCCTGATAGCTTCCGAAAAAAAACAACCGGTTCTTGAGGATGGGGCCGCCGATGTCGCCCCCAAATTGATTCTGCTTCAGCGGACTTACCCCGCTGGTTGAAAAGTAGTTCGCCGCATCAAGTGCAGAGTTTCTGATAAATTCAAAGACATCGCCGTGGATTGAATTGGTCCCCGACTTTAACGTCACATTCACCACTCCGCCGAGCGCATCCCCATAGAGAGCGCTCATGTTGTCGGTCACAAGATTGAAGTCCTGGATGGCATCGGGATTCGGAAAAGGCAGATTGGTGTTGATGTAGGTGTCGTTAAAATCAGCTCCGTCCAACTGATAACTCACACCATTTGCCCCGGCGCCATTTACCTTGGCATATTGCTCGCTGGGGAAGACTCCACCTTCGCAGTTCGCGGCGCAATAGTTGGCCGTGACGTTATCCGCTCCGGGAACAAGGAACACCAACGCCTGCGCGTAGCGGCCATTCAGAGGTAACTCAACAACCTCTTTCTGCGTGATGAGTTGACCAACAGTCGCAGAATCAGTCGTCACCATGGACGCATCCGCATTGACCGTAACCTGTTGTGATACCGTGCCCAGTTTCATTTGAACTGGCAGGCTTACGGACTTGTCAACCTGCAATGCTATTCCCTTCTGGATATAGGTGACGAAGCCCGTCATCGTGACGGTAAGCTGGTAGTTGCCCACCGGCAGAACCGGGAATAAATACTCGCCTGAACTGTCCGTTGTTGTGTTCCGTTGGTAGGTCGTCAGCTCATTCTGTACCGTTACCGTGGCGCCTGCCAGCGCCAGGCCAGAAGGATCGAAGACCGCGCCACTAAGTCGGGCCGTCGTAAACTGTGCCAGCATCGGCATGGTGAGTCCACAAACCAGTAAGATTCCGAAGAATAAGAACGTCGCCCGACGCACCAATTTGTTGTAGCACATGTTTTTCATTCGCAAGATCTCCCGGAAAAACTGAATCTCGCAATACGCGACTTTCTGCTCTTCCCGCGTTGAATGATAGCGCTCACCACACAGGTTGCCAACCGAAAACGATGTGGATTGCGAGCAGAGTTCAACATATTGGACACAATCGTCGGGCCTTTACCTGTGCCTTTATCCGAGGCAATCTTTTGGCGGACTCAATGACGCCTCAACAACAAGCACAAACTGCTGCTGGTCGAATCCTGAGCACGCAGACTCTGTCTTTCAACCTGTGCGACCTCGATCGTGAATAACCACGTGACTGGCAAGTACCACTTTGGCCTCAACCTTGTCTGTCTGGACGCCGCCCTTGCGACGACGAACATAACTCATTCACTCATCTCATTGACGAGGGAGCCATCTTCATCCTAAGATTTGCCGGCACAGGGTTCAGCCAAATACCCGATGGCATCATAATGAGAGTCAAGGGGCAGTTATGTGGATTCGACTCTGCTCTTGGGATTTGTGGTTCTGAGTGATGGCGATGAACTTCGGTCTTAACATTCGTGATTCCGCAGAGATGGACATTGTGTGCCTTGGCGCGTTGGTTCACCGACTCGATCCTGGGATCATTCCCTTCCGCAAGGCGAATCGATGCCAGATTCACGTCAGCGGAGGGGAATTCAATGTGGCCGCCAATCTCTCCGATTGTTTCGGCCTTCGAACCGGGATAATTACGGCGATGGTCAAGTACCCTGTCGGCGATCTGGTCGCAGAAAGGGTCCGGGCCATGGGGGTGAAACCGTTCTACCGAACGTTCGAGCACAATGGCGTCAACGGCCCCAATATCGCTACCGTCTACAGCGACCGTGGATACGGAGTGCGGGCGCCAGTAGTGTTCTACAATCGCGCGAATGAAGCGGCTGCTCAATTGAAGCCGGGCGATTTCGATTGGAAGGCAATTTTCGGGCGCGGCCTGCGATGGTTTCACAGTGGTGGGATTTTCGCGGCTCTTTCGGAGACAACGGCTGAGTTGATCATCGAGGCCACGCAAGCCGCGAAGGACTCCGGGGCCGTCGTTTCCTTTGACCTGAACTTCCGGGAAAAGCTGTGGAATTTGTCCGGGGGGCAAGAGCATGCGCGCCGGGTGATTGGACGCATCTTAGAAAACGTCGACGTCCTCGTAGGAAATGAAGAGGATCTGCAAAAGGGGCTTGGCATTGCCGGACCAGCGGTGGCCGCGAAGTCCAAGCTCGATCCCAGCGCGTTCCTGGAAATGATCGATCGCGTGCTGGAACGATATCCTCATATTAAGATCATTGCCACGACCTTGCGCGACGTCCACTCGACTAATCGCCACGGCTGGGCTGCAGTGGCCTGGATCAATGGCCGCACTTATTCTTCTCCCCAGTGCGAACTCGATGTGCACGACCGTGTCGGTGGAGGGGATGGATTTGCCTCGGGGTTCTTCTATGGTGTTTTGACTGACGAATCACCAGAACAAGCGATGAAGTTGGGCTGGGCCCATGGCGCGCTGCTTACCACGTTTCCTGGCGATACAACGATGGCAACGCTCGAGCAAGTTCGCGTGTTTGCACAGGGCGGGACGGCACGAATTCAGCGTTGATCGGTTCGAGTCTGATCGCTTCTCACTGCGTCTCCGCTGCTGCATATTTCCGTGAGGCCTGTCTATTTTCCCACGCGGTGATAAGCAGCGTGCTACCCAAAATCAAGGCTCCCCCGATGATCGCTAATGGGGTTAGCTTTTCTTTTAGCCAAATTGCAGCAATTGGAATCCCAAAAAACGTGATCAAGTAATTCGAAAGTGCTGCCTGGATTGCATCGAGTTGTTTGAGAGCCTTAAGAAAAAGAACCATCGAGAGAAAATTATGGAAGAAGGTAAGCAAGCCCAATCCGACCCAGGTTTGAAGAGAGAAATGCGGAATGTTAGCGAACACTCCAGGTTCCCGGGCCAGAGCCAATGGAGTCATAATGAAAAACATCGCCAGGTAGGTGAAAAATAACATTTCCGTCGCCGAGTAGCGTTCTAATATCTTTTTCCCATAAGAGTTGTAGAACGCGCTCCCCAGAGTGCCCAGGAAGATCAGAAGATTCCCGTACAGATAGCCCTTGCCAAAATTCAGAGTTCGAAAATCGATATCGGAGCACATAACGACACCGATTATTGCCAGGCCAAAACTGATCCACCGGATGGTATTCATCTTTTCATGCAAAAAAATGAATGCCAGGAATGCGGTGGACACCGGCAGTGTCAACATGAGCAAAGCGGCGTTACTCGCTAACGACATGCGCGTGCCCCAGGTTATGAATACTTGTCCGGGAAACACTCCAACCACAGCCAGCAAAAGGAAAATCAGAATATCGCTTTTTCGCCAGTCCCTGCGCCCCGCGCTTTTTGCTTCGAACCTGACCAGAGGGTAAAGCATCAAAGTGGCCAGAGTCATGGGAGCCCACACCGTGAATAGTGCGCCTACCTGATCCTGAACCAACTTAATACAGGTGAACTGCAGCGCCCACATCAAGTTGCAACTGAAAAGAAGAAGCCACGATCGCATAGCACGCCTCACTTTAACCTTGAACTTACACTTGTACCGACTTATTCGACTGTGACCCCTATCTCATCTTACGCAAAAGCCCCGGTAAAGAATAAATTCCGATGCTCACGTTTGTGCTTTGTTTTCAGTGCCTCTTCCACAGATTATATGAGGAGCGTGTTGTTTGTTGTTGCAACGGCGGACACAAGCGAACTTTCGATCCGATCGAGGGTCACGTCAACGTCTGCAAAGGAGTGCGCAGCCGAGATCGACCACTGCTTGGTTGCCAGCGGAAACACATAAATACCGTGCTCAACCAGCTCCCGGCGGAATGCGGTATCCAGTTCAAAGTCGTGATGTGAGGCCAGATCATGCCAGTCAGTTGGACAGTGATCCATGAAATAGACGGACAATGCAGAACCCTGCCGTGCAACGACGGCAGTCACTCCCACCTTGTTGATAATTTCCTCCAAGCCGCTTTGCAGCATCTCTCCGAGTGCTTCCACGTGACGATAAACTTCCCCATCATGCATCAACAAGCGCTCTATGGTTGCAATCGCAGCAGTTGTGGGTACAGGGTGCGCGTTATATGTCCCTGCGAGCAATACCCGTTTCGTAGCATCCGGATCTATTAAGTTCTCCATTAAGTCTTTTCTGCCGCCAAGAATCGCTATCGGATAGCCGTTAGCGAGGGCCTTACCGAAAACTAACAGATCCGGCCTTACTCCCGCGATGCTTGCGTAGCCGCCTATGGCGTGGCGGAAACCGGTCTTCACCTCATCAAAAATGAGCGTAAAGCCGAATTCATCCGCGAGCCTGCGCAATCCCAACAGATATCCGGGATTTGGCTTAATGACGCCGATATTCTGAAGAATAGGTTCCGTTATTAATGCGGCGACCTGGTATTTCTCACACACGTACCGCACGGAGTCCAGATCATTAAAGTTTATGCAATGGACGAGCCGCTGATGGTCGGCAGGGATTCCGGCACTGATAGGTGCGAAGGAATATTCCCCTGGTGAGCGGCGGGCACCTAGTTCCGCCAATGGTGTCGCAAGATTGCCTGCCACGTCATTATGCCAGCCGTTGTAACCGCCCTGCATTTTGATGATATGGTCTCTCCCGGTAATTGCACGAGCGAGACGGATAGCCTGGTATGTCGCTTCACTTCCGGTATTCAACAGTTGTAAAGACTCAACGGATGGAACATTCTTACAGACCAACTCGGCGAGAACTCCCTCAAGGACTGTGGTACCGGACCCAAAGAGACTCGCCCCTTGCTGCAGGACCTTTATTACGGCTTCTGTCACATACGGATCGTTGTGTCCGAGAAAGTGTGGCGCGAAAGCCGCATGATAATCGATGTATTGATTACCCTCTGCGTCCCAGATCTGGGAACCGAGGCCCTTCACAAAAACGATTTCGGGTTTGACGGCGCGGTTCAGCGAAACAACGCCCCCAGGGATGTATTTCTTATTATGCGTTAGGAGTTTCTCGGATTCGATATGGCTGCGCATTTAATTCTCCATTGTGAAGCTACATCATGCTAGAAGCGTGTCGCAGGCGTTCGGTACCAGCGATGCGCGGGGGATCACAGAATTTCCACTGGATAGAACGGGCACTGTTTGACCGGGACCAGAATGTATTGCGATCTCATAAAGAATAGGCTGGGTGATCATAAAAGCTCTGACTTAGCCTGCATCTTGGAATGGTTGTCGCTTTCAATAACTTCCTCGAGTGGCGGAAGAGGATCTCCTTCAAAGTAGAGTAACGAACTTTTCCTCGCCCATCCCTCCCCCTCCGGCAGTGCCGCGCGCGCCTTCAGTATCAAGTCGGCCCTTTCCGAAATCAAGGGCGATCTGATAAGGTCTGCAGATGGCGTTCACCATATTGAACAGAATGCAGCCCCCTTACCTATGCGGAACCCTGCCTGGCTCTGTCTGCTAATCGCGCTCCGAGAATAGGGGTTCGGATTCTCCGCAACGCGGTATGACTAATCTGTCCCAAGCGCTCGCGTAACGCCCCGTCCGTCTTGGCCTGTTCGTGGGCATCCCAGAAGACCGCGCCAGGGATATGTACCGACAGACTTTGCCCTGCTCTAACCAAGACGGTGCGAGGATGCACGGACGAAACGAGTCTTCTGGCAGCCAACACTTTCGCCAACTGTTGCTAACTCGATGGTACCGCGCAGGATGAGTAAGGAATCAGGGAGCCGCCCCGATAAATCGTCCGACTGGCATATTTCGCAACCGTTGTATACGAGAGATGGCTCTTAATGCACACACCGGGTGGTGTAGCCCCAGGCCTTTTGCCCACCGGACTTACTGGTTGACGCCGCTGGCCAGAAAACCTCCGTCGACGACCAGCGTCTGCCCGGTCACGAAAGAAGCGGCATCGGAACAGAGGTAGATCGCGGCTCCGACGAGTTCTTCGGTCTTGCCGAAGCGGCCCATCGGCGTTCGTAGTAGCAACTCCTGGCCGCGTAGCGTTTTATCGAGCAGGTCTGCATTCAGGTTAGTGCGGAAGACGCCGGGCGCGATCGCGTTCACGGTAACGCCTTTCTTCGACCACTCCACGGCAAGCGAGCGCGTTAACGAGACAACACCAGCCTTGCTGGCCGCGTAGGCGGCGACCTCGCTGAGCGCAACGAAGCTGTTGAGCGAGGCGATGTTGACAATGCGGCCGTAACCACGCTGCAGCATATGCTTGCCGAAGATCTGGCAAGCGCGCAGTGTTCCGGTGAGGTTCGTGTCCAATATATCGGCCCATTCCCCTTCCGGCATGGTGAGCGTGGGCATGCGCTTAATTTTCCCGGCACAGTTGATAAGGATGTCGACCTTGCCAAAGCGTTGGAGTGAGGCCGCGAGTAGTTGGTCGAGCGAAGCGCGGTTACGCAGATCCGACGAGAGGCGCAGGGTTTGGCGTCCGCGGCGTTCAATCTCGGCCGCTGTTTCCTCAACGAGTTCCTGGCGGCGTGCGGACGCGATGACATCGGCTCCGGCATCTGCGAGGCCGAGGCTTAGAGTGCGCCCGATCCCGGAGGTGCCTCCGATCACAACGGCAGTCTTACCTTCAAGACTGAGGATAGGGCTCGTCATTGTTTCTCCACCCGGGTTGCGCTGCGCCCCAGAAAGACGGGAGCGATATGCCGCCCGTAAAGGTTTTCCGTCACGTTCTTCGCAATCACGGCTTCATTGACCTCGAGCAGGTCCAGATAGCGCCGCCCCATCCCGGCTGCGATCTTGAAGCCGACATGCAGCAACTGGCGAAAGCTGCTGTTATAAGCTGCCACTCCCGGAACGCGGCGCAGGGCAGAGGTGTATTGCTCTGAGGACCAGGCGCGAACCTCGTCCGGGGACGGAAGCTTCGCTGGGTCGATATCGATTACGGTGGCGTAAGGCGCACAAAGCTCATCGCGGTGCGCGCAGGCTTCGGAGTAAATTTCCTTTGCCAGAGCCAGTCCGTCGCCCCCGGCTTCCGCCAGGCCGATCAACTCTTCGAGCCACGTGGTTCCGGCGGTCTTGAGGTGCACGCCTGCGTTGAACCGCTTCATCGTGGCATGAATGGCAGGGTAGATGGAGAACTTGTCGCTGCCGGAGTGAACGCTAAGCTT